>Ga0208197_1000240_pt1 | contig 75158 bp, 67 predicted proteins | sample AD_JPNNA4_MetaG_FD_184444 | JGI IMG/M metagenome (GOLD analysis project Ga0208197, IMG submission 184444) | Active sludge microbial communities of municipal wastewater-treating anaerobic digesters from Japan - AD_JPNNA4_MetaG (SPAdes) (version 2) | ecosystem: Engineered > Bioreactor > Anaerobic...
TGATGCCGCCGCCGGTGAGGGTGATGGTGCCGGTTCTGGTGGTTGTGACATCGTTGGCGGTGAAGGTGGCGGTCAGGGTGGCGTCGCCGCTGCCGCCTGCTGTGCTGAGGGTCAGCCAGGCGGCGTCGTCGGAGACGGTCCAGCTGATATTGGCGGAGATTGAAAAAGTGGTCGATCCGGCGGTATTGGCGACCGACTGGCTGGCCGGGGTGATGGTCAGATAGTCGGCCGCGGCCTGTACCACGGTGACGGTGCGGGTGATGCCGCCGCCGGTGAGGGTGATGGTGCCGGTTCTGGTGGTTGTGACATCGTTGGCGGTGAAGGTGGCGGTCAGGGTGGCGTCGCCGCTGCCGCCTGCTGTGCTGAGGGTCAGCCAGGCGGCGTCGTCGGAGACGGTCCAGCTGATATTGGCGGAGATTGAAAAAGTGGTCGATCCGGCGGTATTGGCCACCGACTGGCTGGCCGGGGTGATGGTCAGATAGTCGGCCGCGGCCTGTACCACGGTGACGGTGCGGGTTACGTCATCAGCGGTCACGGTTATCGTGGCGGTACGGGATGAAGTCCCGGGATTGGCCTCATAGGTCGCTGTCAGGCTACTGCCGCCATGACCATTTGCCGGACTAACCGAGAGCCACTCCGCATCATCTGACACGGTCCAGTTAGTATCGCTGGTAATGGTAAAGGTAGTGAATCCAGCGGTATTAGCGACAGGTTGACTAGAGGGATTTACGGTGGTTTGAGCCCACAGCGCACCCATCCCCCAGACTACGAGCAAGAAGAATGTGTTTTGGGCTAGCTTTACTCTCATAAGATTTTCTCTTCGGGCTAATAATCAGATTGATGCATGACTACGCTGCGCATAGATGCAAAGGATCAAACATCCTGTACGAGGTCCGACATCAGACGTTGAGAAAGGTATTGCTGATAAAGAGTAGTGCGATTGGAAGTCTTTTCCCCAGGAACCAGCCCATCGTCACGATAAAGTACATTAATTATAACATAGTTAGGCGGATAAATTGTTCCTTGTGGATTTGGAAAAATTTGAGACAAGCTGCCACTTTTTATCTTATTTAGCCAGGAATTATATTATCAATCCTGCATCAAGTAATAGCTCCTAACCCGATCCCTCTTACACCTCTAAAAAAAAAGAAGGGGGACAACAATGTTCTTGCGAGTTATCCGTATTTGCTCTATTTTTATCCGACATGTAATTTCTCTTTCTCCGAGCCGCGAGCCCGCTAACTAACACTGCGCTATGCGGTCGAGGAGATCACCTGTTGAAATAAAAAGGATGGGACAACATGAGCATCCCAGATCTAGTGATCATCGGCGAATCGATCAATGATTCAGTTCCCTCCACCCATGCCCTGTTTGAGGAGAATAATGTCGCCGGCCTTATCGAATTGGCCCGCCTGCAAGCCGAAAAGGGCGCGGCCTACATTGATGTCAACGTCGGACGCCGCTCACCGGGTTTTATGGCGGAATTGGTGAAAAAGATTCAGGAGCATATCTCTTTGCCGCTTTCGATCGACACTCCCGATCCGGAGATCGCCGCTGCAGGATTGCGGGCTTACGATCCGGGCCGCGCGGGTAATCAGAAACCCATCCTTAACTCGATTTCCGAAGCGCGCCTCGAGATGTTCGACTTTTATAAAAGCCAACCCTTCATTCCGATTCTCCTGGTCACCGAAGGCCTTTCGCCTGAAGGCGAGTTGGTGATGAACAAGACCGCCGATCAGGAGCTGGCTACCGCCCATTCCATAGTCACGATGGCGCGTGAAAGAATCCCCGGTGTGCCCAACCGCGAACTCATCCTCGATCCGGGCATCATGCCCATCGGCAGCGATTCACAGGGGGATTTGAAGCGGCTGATGGCGGCCATGGCACTGATCCACAAGGACAAGGATCTGGAGGGCATCAACATGTCGGTTGGCTTGAGCAACTTTACCCAAATGCTGCCCTCCAAAAAAGCCGACGGCTCGCCGGTAAAAGGGCCGCTCGAGAGTGCCTTTTTGACTCTAGCCATGCCGCTTGGGCTCAATATGATCATCGGTTCAGTCCATCGTAAATATGCCCTTTTGAGCGATGAGCATCCCGCGATGCAGTGTGTCAGAGAGGCCCTCAACCTTGAGGGCTTCGATGTCATCATGAGAGTGATGAGCTTTTACTCATGAGGCTGCGCCCGGAGTGCCAGATCCAACCTCACCAATCTCCTGTCTTGGCGATCAGGCGGCCCCAGAGCTCGTCGCCGTTGACACCATTGGTCATTATGACCAAGCCCGATCCGTCGCGGGGATTGTACTGGGCATAGCAGCGAAAACCGGTCTGGTTGGAGCCACTGTGATAGAAAATATCCCCGGTGATGGTTGCGTCAATCGCCCACCCCAGTCCGCGATAGGCTGTGAGTCCAAAATGGCGCCCGGGCCTGGAGATCACCTGACGCGTTTCTGCCCGGACCTGATGGCGGAACATTTCTTCTCTCATTCTGGCGGAGAGCAGCGGGGGTCCGGAATCAGGTCCTGGACCCAGGAGCGCGATCATCATCCGAGCGAATGCCTCCGGCGTGGTGTACAGGGTATAGGCGGCATTTGCGTGCAGATACCTGCTGCGCGGCAGGGTGCCACCGAAGCCGTCATGCCCGGTCGCTATTCTGGGATTCAAAGTTTCGGTCCAGATATAGCTGGCTGAACCCGGAACGAGCCTGGCGAACAGACGGCGTTGCGCAAGATCTGCCAGCGGCTCTCCGGTTATTTTTTCCACAACCCTCTGCAGATAATAAAATCCCTCACCGGAATAACTGAATTTTGTCCCCGGCCTGAAAAAGATGGGCAGCGGCCCCTCTCTTTCCTCACCACCTTTCCGCCAGTTTGGTAGGCCGCTGGTATGGGCGAGGATCATCCTGGCCGTCACCTTTCCAGCAAAATATGCATCCTCACTGACAAAATCTTCAGCCTTGTACTTGCAGAGCGGCCGGTCGAGATCCAGCCGTCCCTCATCCACCAGCATCAGAGCCAGTGAGGTAAAAATCGGCTTGCTCATGGAGCAGGCCTCAAACAGAGTGGCCGAATCCGCGGGCGTTTTTTGGGTGGCATCAGCAAGGCCAAAGGTTTTGGACCAACGGATTCGATTTCGCTCGATCAATGCGAGTGAAACCCCCGGCACTTGCAGCGTTTGCATCAACCGTGGCGTGCAGATCTCGAGGGTATCGATGATGGTTGAGAGGGGGGGAGGATGATCGAGAGCCGTGTGGTCGATTTTGGAGAGCGCCAGGTAAGCCGCCCAGCGCACATCGTCGTCACGATCATAAAGCAGGCCGAAGAGATCATCAACAGCCGGCGCTGCCAAGACACCGTAGCGGCCGAGGGCCAGGGTTGCATACCAGCGGACGTTGGCATCGCTGTCGCTCAGCGACCGGATCAGGGAGGGGATCGCCCTCTCGGCTTTCGGGGCCAGTTTCCCCAGAGCGATGGCGCAGCATTCCCGTACATTCGGATTAGAGTCCTGCAGCGCGGTAATCAGATCGGGGAGGGCGGATTGGCCCATTTCCACTACAGCACCGATCGCTGCACCCTGACCAAAGGGATCCGGGTCCCTGAATAGGTCCAGTAGAGTGACTACTTTCAGGTGTGCTTCTGGTCCGGGTTCCTGCCCGAAGGTCTTCTGAGCCGGAAGGGAGGAAACCAGGAGGAACAAGGCGAAAGAAAGGATGAATGTTTTCTGCACTAAGAAGGAAGCCCTCGCAGTTGATTTATAAAGATAAAACCAGATAAAAAAGGGCGAGAACAACCTCGCCCTTTCAGACTCTCACCGGATCAGAGTAATTTTACAGCACTTTTGATAACGGCCGGCTTTCATGACCAGCCAATAGACCCCCGATGGGACTGCTTTGCCGAGATCATCCTGTCCATCCCAAATCATCTCGTGATACCCCGGTTGTTTTAAGTCTTTAACCAGCGTTTTCACCTTTATCCCGGTCAGGTTAAAGAGGCATAGATCCACATAAACCTGCTGGGGCAAATGAAACCGGAGGGTAGTGCTGGGGTTAAAGGGATTCGGAAAATTTTGAGAAAGGGCGAAGTCATTTGGCAGAATAGATTGTCCAGCCGTTTCAGCCAGCCAGAGTGCATTGCTTTGGTAGCGGATTTCCGGGTTCAGGACGATCTGCCGCAAACCATCCTGCAATCGGGTGAGCGGTAGGGGCTTTTCCTGGTTGCTCCCCGGAATCCAGCAGGTCAGGGTGATCAATGCCCCGGCCGCTGCGCCATCCATTTCATCCGTGCAAGGATTATCTCCCCACAAGGTCATTATGGCCTTTCCTGACTGCACGACTCCTGCGCTGACGAGCCGACCAGAGGACCAGGCGCCGACCTCGGCTTTGTCTGGAAGGCCAGGGGCTTCAATCAGGAGTATGGCGTTATCTGACGAGTTGTTAGGATATCCGGAAAAATGCTGCGGTATCGGCAGAACGGCAGTGGGAAGCGCAGAGCTCTTGCCAAAGCCCTGGTTTGCGGGATAGGAAAGGGTGCAGGATTGGCTGACGTACAGCTGATAGCCTGCACCAGCTGTCATGGAACCGATGGTATTGACATTATAGGCCGGCCAATATACCTGCCCCAGTCCGTTTTTGGCAATCACCAAATAGCTCGCGATGGTTGCGAAGGCATCAGATGGATTGAGCGCAAGAGTGCTGAGGTATGAAACCATATTCCAGCCCGTATTCAGGCCGAGTGGCGTATTCCCCGGAGAGACTCTTCGCCCCACGATGATAAGGGTATCTCGTGCCGTGAGATAGACCAGATAGCCATGTGGCACCGACCAGTCATGAAGAATGGCGATGTTGTAAGCAGGCCAGTAAACCCGCCCGGCGCCGTCCTTCATGATAACCAAGTGGGCTGAAATCGAGGTCAGCGTAACCGACAAGGTTGGGTCGCGGGGGGCTACCGCACTCGAAATCATGTTCCAGCCGGCAGCGCAGACGATTTTCATCGAATCAGCGGGAGTCACATAGGATGCTGAGGCGTATCCATCATAGGATCCACCATGATACTTGTTGGGATCAAGTCCCTGGCTGAAGCCCAGGGCTGGAAAGAGCTGCACCGCCCAAAAAATACTGCAAAGTGCCATTCTTTTATTCATACCCTATGACCTGCAAGGAGTAAGCATGAATACCCTACGGAGAGGAACGAACACAACGGAATCCGTAGCCATAATTGCGGTAGCTGGAAGCGGTACCAGCACCGTGCCGGTCCGAGACACTGATATCGGCGATGTTGAGATCCCAGCTGCCGCCGCGGTAGCCTCCACCCACGCCTGTACTGTCAGGCCAGAACGCCACATCCGCATGGCCATCGTTCTTGAGTAGACCATCTCCATGGAGTCCGGTAAAAGCTCTTCCCGCCGCGTTCGCTACTGTCACGGTTCTCTCTTCGACATTCCCGGACAGGTCCATGATGCCGTAGTAGGAAGCACCAGCCATCTCTCTGGTTGATGATGCGGTGGCAAAAATGCCACAGCGGACTGGTCCTTCGCCGCCGTCACCGCCGGTGAGAATTGCACCATTATAGCGGCAATTGGTAAGGATCGGGGCTGTGGGGACGATGGATTCGGTTCCGTTTTCTGCACCGTTGATGGCCTGGAGGAAGTTTCCAGCTGGGGTCCCCCCGGCGAATTCATCATCCACGTAGTAATCACCGCGGCAGGCTTTCTCAAATTCCAGCTCGGTCATGACGCGCAAACCCGCCCAATCCGCGTAGGCTGCGCCATCGCCCCAGGAGAGGAAGTTGCAGGCCCGATCGGGTCGCATTGTGCTGGCGTCGCCGGAGGACCAAGCGATGGTATTGCGATAAAGTACTTCATCTCCTCCCTTGCCCAGCCATTGTTCGGTATTGGTCAGATCCCTTGTCTGCTTCTGGGCTTGAGTCAAAGTATTGAAAAAATCAACCCATTGTCCCTCACTGATTTCATACTTCATGCAGTAAAAGCCACCATATCCTTTTGGAAAAGCAGACGGCAGCGTAGAGGATTCGATAAAGCCGTCAGCCCAGAGATAGCCTTCAACCGGGCCTATATTGATCGCCGTTTCACTGGTGATATGGTAAGGTTCCGCGGATCCATAGGTATAAAAACAGGCTACCTGGTCCTGGTCGGCGTCACCGAGATAAAAGGGCCCCTGTGGTACATACACCATCTCGATCGCGATGACTTTGATCGCAACCAAAGCGCCATCAGCAAGCCCATTGGCGCCATATTCCCAGCGCAGCCGAAGATCGGTCAGATTGTTGCTGCCACTGCCGTTAGCACTGCGGAAAACAAATACCCCCATGCCCCGGTCGATGTCCGAAATGGAGGTGGATCCCACCGCGCAGGTATAGCCCGATGGAATGGTATGGCTGGATGTTGTAGTGGAGAGCCAGGCATGGTGCCAGATACCGCTTCCCACCGGCTGGTACTTGACAAATACCCAGGCTGCATCCCAGTTGATGTTGTCCCGCCAACCGTTTTCCCAGGAGAGATCGCATTCAACGTCAATGAATTTGCTGTTGATATTCAGCCCAGTCAGTGTTACGTTACTTACCTGGATATGGTTGCCCCAACCGGGTTGCACCAAACCACTCAACAGCAGCAAAACGCCGAGCATGATTACTTTTCGTCTTGACATAGACAACAAAATCTTTCCATTGCCTTTATCGTTTCGAGCACGGGGATTGAGGAAAAATAAACAAGGGGATTTCTGGCTCGTCAATCGATCATCAAATGCAGGACAAACGCCCTGGCCTAATGCCCCTGGACGTGATAGAGAATGCAAACCCCGAGTTATCAGTTTGATAAATATAGTTTAAATAATAAAGAAAGTCAAGAAACAAAACCAAATTATTATGATTCAGAACAGCAAGGTAAGCATTTGTTTTCTTGTCGGTGCGTCGGGCGATCTCCGCATGCGCCGGTCAAATTTGCTTGAATTTCAGGTTTTGATTGCCTAATTTCCCGGCAACAGGAGAGGCGAGGAGATCGATCGGCGATGCACTCCATAATAAGTTGTCTGCTGTCTGAACCTAGGACTTCAAAGATGAGGAAAAAGGACCGGCTTGAAGCCGCAGTTCCCGCAGCGGTCCCTGCCATCATTTTTATAGCCTTCTTCTCTATTGCCGGCTGCTGCCACGAGGAAAAGAATCCGTCCAGCTCCGTCAATGAAAAACCGGCGGCTTCTTTCACGATCGTTCCGGCTTCAGGGCTTGTCGAATCAGATTTTGTCCTGGATGCTTCCGGCTCCCGAGACACGGAGGATTCGCCGCGGACTCTGAGAGTGCGTTGGGATTTTGAAAATGATGGTGTTTGGGATACGGACTGGTCCACTTTAAAAACAGTAGCGCATCGTTATGTAACGATGGGAATTAAAACCATCATGTTGCAGGTCATGGATAGCGGCCAGCTCACCGATGAAGCTGGCCGGCAAATCTCGGTTTATGCGGATAGCGGTACAGTGGCGGATATTGATGGAAATGTCTATCAAACCGTAAGAATCGGTACCCAACGGTGGATGGCTGAAAACCTGCGAGTCACCCATTATTGTAATGGCGCTGCCCTTGAGCCCATCAGCGATGGCACGATGTGGGTCAGCACGGGGATGGGCGCATACTGCAGCTATGCCAACAATGAAAAATGGGCTGCAGAGTATGGCCGGTTATACAATCTGTTCGCTGTGGCAGATAGTCGACGTCTTGCGCCTCCCGGTTGGCATATTCCAACCGATGCTGAATGGCAGGAAATGATTGACTATCTTGGCGGTAGCATGGTGGCGGGTGCCAAAATGATGGAAGCCGGATATCGGCATTGGGCCATACCCAATACGATGGCCACCAATTCAAGCGGCTTTACCGCCTTGCCGGGAGGCGGCCGGGATGGAAGTTCGGGGACATTTTATGGATTCAATTTTCGTGGTTTATTTTGGTCGGTCACGCCGGCAACGGGTAGCAGCTATTGGTGCCGAATCGTGCAAAACGAACACATGGAAGTCACAAGAGAAGCCTGCAGTCTCAGAAATGCGTTTTCAGTCCGTTGTGTGATGGATTGAGATCCGGAAATACGTTATCGTCCCATAGCGATGCCGGGAATTATAGGCTGTAATGCGAAAATCCTGCGGCAATTCTACTGCAAGGGCTGAATGGCAACTCCCGACATCAAAACAGCTAAATATCGGCACTTATCCGGAATCACAAATCATTGCTTGAATGAATATGAGGGAGTAGTTAGAAAATGACAGCAAATTTGGGCATAAATTATCTTGACAATCACTCTCCTGCATGATACATTGTATTAGGGGAAAAACTGCTTGTCACTATCCATCCTTCTTTTCCACTGAATTCTCACACATCAGTCTTTCAGTTACCTTCCACTCTAAACGCCTAAAAACCCCCGGCCCAGGCATGCTTTTGCCATTATTGTACTTTGTTGAGGCGGGCGTGTGATTGTGACCAGAAAAAAGAGTCAAATCAGCCAACCAAAGGAGAATGAGATGAAAACAAAAACATGGTTTCTCAAAATCATGCTGTTGGCAACGGTTATCATGATCTTGATAATCATTGCGAATCAGCAGCCTTCCAGCGCGCAAGTGATAAAAGTAACGAAATACCACGAGAGCGTGCCGTTGACCAATCCGGGCATGTTTGTCCCTTGTGCGCTGGACGGGGAGGGGGAATTCGTCGCATGGTATGGCAATATGAATTTTATTATTTACGCAACCCAGGTTCCCACGGGGACCTACCATGCAATCATCCACCAGAATCCTCAAGGCGCTTATGGTGTAGGAGAGACGAGCAATCAGATCTACCGGGTGGCAGGAGCAGATGCATACCATGAGAATTTTACTGGCGAAGGGGGCTGGTTGGAAGGACAGGCTAATCTAAAAGAATTGCGAACGTCCACGTTATCGGGCCTGGCAAAGATAATAACCTGATCTGGACGATCCGCAATCGCGTTGTCATCAACGCCAACGGCGAAATAAAGATTTGGGTAGAATCACAGGAAATTACTTGCAAGTGAACAAATGAACTGAAATTAAGGGCAAAAGGTAACCTTCGGGCGAATAGCAGTCTGGGATTACCTCAAACCACCAATTTCCAAACCGAGATGCTGGAATCCTATTGTTTGAGGATGGGCTATGAAATCATCTTCAACAATTTCTCGTAGAATCTGGATTGTGCTGGCTATTCTGTTTCTGCTAACAGGATTCTTGATTATAGCCAGTTCTGGTTTGCAGGCTAAGCCCAATGAAGGTTCGGGTGAAAAAGATTTCGAAGTGATTACAGATTATTTTGTGCCCTGCATCAACGGCGGGGAAGGTGAGCTAGTCACTATGTATATCCGTGGGCATGCAAACTTTCGTTTTATGGTTGATGGCCGAGGCAAAGGCCATCTCACCTGGCAATATACTGATCAAGGCAGCTATGCCATCGACCAAACCACGAATACATTGTACAGGGTGGCTGGACCGGTCCATCTCGAATCGAAAGAATTCCAGGCAACTTCGGATATACTGCATGTTAATGAAGTCTATTATTACAAGGATCATTTTATCGGGAAGGGTAAAGGAAATGATTATTTTTATCATTATAACGTAATACTGGACATTGATTTCAATACTGGCGACTTTCTTAATGTAATCATTAAATGCGAAAGAGAAACGGTCCAATGTAAGTAGATACCGAACGTAGGGGCAAGCTTGCGCCTGAAAGATGGCACCTGCCAACTGATATAGATTGGCAAGTCTTATTGACTGCTGATGGCGGGGCAGCCACTGTGGGCGGTAAATTAAAAGAGGCGAGTGCCGCACATGGGCTTGACCCTGATTTTGGCGCTGCCAATGAAACTGGTTTTACTGCCCTCTGACTATTCTTGGACCAGGGTCAAAAAGAGGGCATGGCAATAAAAAAAGCCTGTACAGTAGCATACTGTACAGGCTAAATTTTACTGGTCGGGGCGCTGAGATTTGAACTCAGGACCTCCTGCTCCCAAAGCAGGCGCGCTAACCGGACTGCGCTACGCCCCGTGGATTGGCATCCTCTTGCGCCGAAATGTTCTATCTCGCCTGAAGTTCACCCCGTTCTAACATGGCTTTCAGCAGCTTGCGCGCCTCCTTCAGAGCCCGGCCGCGGTGGCTGATCCGGTTCTTCTCGGAAAGCGGGAGTTCTGCAAAAGTCTTTCCGGACCCGGGTACCATAAAGACCGGGTCGTACCCGAATCCATCCGTACCCTGCGGCGCTGCAAGGATAAGCCCCTCACATACGCCGTCCACCGTATCAACTCGGTCGGTGCCGGCGATCGCAATGACACAGCGAAAACGCGCGGTGCGCTGCGCAGCGGGTATCCCCGCCATTTCGCGTAGCAGCTTGGAGACGTTCTCTGCATACGTGGCGTTTTCGCCACTGTACCGGCTGGAAAAGACTCCCGGCGCGCCATGGAGAACATCCACCTCGAGTCCGGTATCATCGGCCAGGGCAGGGAGCCCTGAAATGCTGGCCAGCGTCGCCGCCTTTTTAATGGCATTGCCCTTGAGGGTCTCCTGGTCCTCGATCACCTCGGGCAGCGGGCCGAGCTCGTCGATCGTGACTAGATCGAGCTCCAGACCATCCAACGCTTCTCTGATCTCCCGGACTTTATCCCGGTTCCGGGTGGCCAGCAAGAGTCGCGGTCGGACCAGAGGGATCATGTCCTTACCCGACGATTTCGTGGCTGTTGCATTTGCATACGCCGACGAAACGGTCGTTGAAACGCATGCTCTTCTTTTCCGCGTTAGGGACGAGGCTGATATGACGGTAGCTCACAATGGTCTCACCGCACACCGGGCAGATTTTTGCATGTGTCAGGGCACCACCCTTGGCGACTTTTGCGGTTTTACCCGCGAAACTGCGATCCTTGGCCATTCTTGACTCTCCATGGTAAAGATGCTGGTTTTTCCTAAATAAAATAGACTATAATTTAACAAAATATAAGAAAAAATCAATATAAATTATCCGCTAAAGAGGGCTGGCAGGCCCATGGGTCACATGGAGGGGGTGCTCAATGCCAAATTACTCTTTGAGCTTTTTGCGCAGGTCCGTCAGTTCTTTTTCAAGCGCCTCAACCCGCTTGCGCAGCTCATCGTCGCGCTGCTGTTCCTCCCGGAGGCGCAGGCCCTGCTGTATCTGAGGCTTCGCCTTGACGCGGCTCATCATACTCCGGTACTGCTCCTGCATCCCGGCCCCGGGGCGCCGGCTGGCGGAGCCGATGCGTACGTTCAGGATGTGCGTGCTGTCGCCGCGCAAAATGCCCAGGGCCATCATCTGACCGGGGTGGTTGCGGCGCACGAAGTGGGCCAAATCCAGCGAGTTTTGGAGGGTATTGCCATCGAGACTGAGGATGATATCGCCAATACGCAGGCCTGCTTCCTGGGCCGGACTCCCGGGCCGCACATCGCTGATGTGCACCCAGCCCTGTCCGCCCGGCCAGTCCTCCGCGGTAACGCCTACCCAACCCGATTCGCTGCGGCCGAAGCCGATGATTTGCCGGACCTTGGCGGCGATTTCCTGCATGGGGTAGGCCAGCGCGGCATCACCCTGAAAATTTTCCTCAGCTGCATCCTCATTGGCCACGATTAGCCCGGCGAGAAGTCCCGCCAGCCGGCCGCTGCTGTCAAAAACCGGACCGCCAGCGTTGCCTGCCGGGATGTTGGCGGCGAGCTGGATCAGCCCATCCTGCCGGATGGCATTGACGATGCCCCACGAGACCGCTGATGATACCCCGAGCGCATTGCCGACGACCGTGACGTAACTACCGGGTGCTAAAGTCATGGCTTGCATCAGGACCGCAGGATGGTGCAGCCGCATACTGCTACGGAGCACCGCAATGCCATATTCATTGTCGACACCGAGCAGACTCGCCGGTATCTCCAGGCCTTTCTGGGTCGTGATGGTGATATTTTCGCTGTTCATAACCACGCTGATGTGGGTGATCACATGGAGGCTGTCGAAGATGACCCCGGAACCGACATTGGTGATGAGGACGTCATCGGGAGCGAACTGCTCATCCTCGCCGCCGGAGCCTTGAATGAGGTCGAGCAGCGGCACTTGCGCGGAAACGGTCACAACGGATGGCTTGACCTTATCGACCAGCCGGCGCATATCCTGTTCGAAGCGCATCAGGACCGTGCCATCCTGCGCTGTCGCCACCATGGGCAGGAGCCCCAAACTGAAGAGTAGAATAAATCTGCGCATCAAAACTGCACCGAAGCGTTAACGGCACGGATACCGGGAAGCGTGCGGCTGCCGCCATTCTGCCGGTGAACCAGCATGGTGTCGAAGGCCAGCTGCTCCAGAAGCGTTTGCTGGTTGCCGATGGCGCGACGGTTTTGCCGCAGTAGGCTCTGCATCGGGATTTTTTGCATCACATAGCGCTTCATCGGCGCTTGCGTCGCCGCCAGCTGCGGGACTTTAGAATGGCTGGACGGAGCGGTGATTGCCGATTCCGATGGGGCGGCCGTCAACTCGCCTTTGCTCGTCCTGGTTGTCTGCCTGCTGGCCAGTGGTATCATCCCGGAGCCAGCCAGTTCGCGACTGCTCCGGGAGGTGGTTTGTACCGTCTCGGCCGCAGGGAGCGCAGTCGCCAGCTTGTCCATGCGGGTGATTTGTGCAGTGGCCGGCAGGGTGGCAGGGGCTTCCAACTGTCGGTCGATCAGGACGCCTGCACCGATGAGCAGGAGCGCGGCGGCGCCATAGGCGGGCACCTGCCATATCCAGGCAGGCATGGTCAATGGCCAGAACGAGCGGTGCTCATACCCGGCATGGCGCATTTGCGCATGCAGGACCATGTCGAAATTGGCCGATGGAGAATGCCTGGGCAGCTTGTGCAGACCCTCACGGGTCCGCCGTGCCCAGGCATAGGCATTGGCGCAAGTCGGGCACTGCTCCAGATGCCTGGTTATAACCGCGTGCTCCTCTTGCGAAAGGGAACCCTCGTAATACCGGAAAGCATCTTGCGCTATTCTGTCACAACTTTTCATCAATACCTCACAACTGGGTTCTGCCCCCCGGCAATCTGGACGCAGGCGCTGTGCTAGCGCTGCGCATCAAAGATATCCTGTAGCAATCCCTGCAGTTTGAGCCGGGCACGGTTGACGCGTGATTTTACCGTCCCGAGTGGGACTCGCATTATTTTACTGACTTCCTCATAGGAAAGTTCCTGAACGTCTACCAGCAGGATCACCTTGCGGAACCGTTCCGGGAGTTTGTTGATCGCCTCCTGGATTTCCTTTTCGGTGAGCATACTGTCCACATCGCGTTCGGTATCGGCTCGGCTATCCACAATCTCGAACTCTTTTTCATCGTAGCCGAGGTCGGAGGTGTAGACCAGCCGCCGCCGCTTTCGTTTGCGCAACTCGGTCTTAGCCAGGTTGCCGGCTATGGTATAGATCCATGTGGAAAATTTGGCAATCTGACGGTAGGCAAAACGATTGCGGAAAATGCGGAGAAACGTTTCCTGGACCACATCTTCGGCCTCTTGCGAACTGCCCAAATAGCGATAGGTGAAATTGAACAGTGCATCCTTGTAGCGATGCACGATCAAGTCAAAGGCGTAGAGATCACCCTCCTGGAACCGCTGGATGAGCTCCTCATCGCTGAGCTGGGAGAGTTTGGGATTTTCCTTGTTCATCCGGTCCTAGATTAAAAACCGCACATCGCCTGAAAAGTTCCCGACCGGTTGCAGGCGCCGCAAGCTCGAAATGCATCCGGGCGGCATGGTCTGTCCTACAGAGCGAACTGCAGCCGCAGGAGAAGCAGCTCCAGCACCAGACGCGGCTTTTGATAGCTGCTCTTGAGCTGCAGGTCCGCATCCAGCAAATAGCCGATGGCGGAGCGCAACTGGGCTGCAGAAAAGTTGTTGGCCTGGGCGGCGTAATTCTTGAGAAAAAAGGGCTGTATTTTCAAGGCTTTTGCCAGACTTTCGGGCGGCAGCCGCCGGTCTTTCATCGCGTTGAGCCTCGAGAGGATAACGAAATGGCGCGTCAGCATGGCCAGGATGCCGGTGGGCTGCTCCCCCTGGGTAAGCATGTGATCTACGATCACCAAGCTGGCGTCGATACGGCGCTGGCCGACGGCATCGCAAAGCTCAAAGATGGAGAACTGCCGTGTCGCGCCGACCACCCGCTCGACATCGCCGACCTCGATCCGTTTGCGCTCGCCAAGATTGATCTTGACCTTGTCGATCTCACTCTCCAACTGGCGCAAGTTGCTACCGGCCAGCCCCTGGAGCATGCGTATTGCCTCCTCGGTGATAGTCAATCCCGCATGGCTGAGGCGCCGGCGCAGCCAGTCGGGCACCTGGTTGTCGTAGAGCGGTCTACACTCGACGTTGACGCTGTTCTGCAGCAACTGTTGCCAAACGGTGCGGCGGGCATCGATTTTGGCCGCCGTCAGCACCAGACAGGTGCTTGCCAGAGCCGACTTGGCGTAGCGAGCGACCAGTTCCAGATCCGCTGCGGGTAGAAGGTGGACATTTTTAACCAGAACGACCCGCCGCTCGGCCATCATCGGATAGGCACTCGCGAGATTGACGATCTGCGCGCCCTCGGTCTCGTTGCCATATAGCGGATCGAAATTAAAGTCCTTACTGCCCGGCTCGACCGCTTTGCGAATCAGGGCTTCGACGATCAGTTCAATCTGGAAATCATCCTGCCCGTAAAAAAGATAGACCGGATCGTACTTGCCGGCGTTCCAGGCCTGGTGCAGTGCGTCCAGCGTCGTCTTCATCGCTCTCCTGCCTGTTTCCGGCACTGGCTCAGAAAGGCTTCGAGCAGCGCCTTGCTGCCGGAGAGTTCCTGCATGGTCTCCGGGTGCCACTGGACCCCCAGGACAAAGGCAGCGCCGGGCCGTTCGATGCCTTCGATGACGCCATCCTCCGCGAGGGCTGTCACCCGAAGAGAGGCGGCCAGGGTCCTGATCGCCTGATGATGCGAACTGTTCACCGTATACGCGGATTTCCCCAAAATGTTTTCAAGGCGGCTGCCGGACTCAATCTCCACAGAATGATAGGTTAGAACCGGCGAATCCGGCGAGCGATGCTGTTGTGCGCCCGGAATCTGACTGGCGATATCCTGATAAAGGGTGCCGCCGAGGGCGACATTGATCATCTGGCAGCCTCGGCAGATCCCGAAGAGGGGCTTGTTCTGGCGCAGGGCCTCGGTGATGAGAGCAATCTCAAAATAGGTTCGCGGCGGATCGATGCGCCAGGTGCCTGGTATGGTTGCCTCTCCGTATGCCCCGGCGAATACATCGTCGCCTCCTGTCAGGAGCAGCCCGTCGATGGAATGGATCAGCTCGGGGATGAGGTCCTGTTTCAGCCAGGTAGGTAGGGCGAGGGGTAGGCACTCGGCGTCTTCCAGATAGCGGATGTAGGCTGCATTGATAAAATAGAGATCGCGGCCGCGGGCGAAGGGACGTAAATCCGTAGCGGGACTCTGATCCATGGTCACTGCGATCAGGGGAGTACGCATGGCAGGCCTCTAAAGGAGGTAACACATAGCGAGCCCCAGCAGCAGGCAGTAGGGGGCGAACCAGTAGAGCTTGCCATGGCGCAGAATGCGCAGCATGGCAGCGATGGCCAGCCAGCCGGTCAGAAAGGCGGCGGTTGCTCCGGACAGAAGAATGCCAGCATAACCGGAGACGACCGGCGCGGCAGCCATATCATGGAGCTTGAGTATTGTCGCGCCGAGCACTGCCGGAATCGAGAGCAAAAAAGAAAAGCGCGCCGCGTCCTCGCCACGCAGTCCACTGAAAAGACCAAAGCTGATGGTCGAGCCTGAGCGCGAAACGCCCGGCAGAATGGCCAGGGCCTGGGCCAGCCCCATAATGAGGGTATTGATCCAGGTCAGGTTCTTGTTGCCCTTGCGGGCCAGAAAGGTGAGGGCTAGAAGCAAGCTGGTGAAGAGGAGGGCCCAGGCGACAAAGCGCGGCTGATCAAAGGCCGCCTCGATTTTATCCTTGAAGATCAGACCGATAACGACGGCGGGCAGTGTGGCCAGAAAAAGGTAGAGCAGCAGACGGAGGTCAGGCGCTTCGCGGAGACGGCTGGAGAGGGATCTGTCGGGGCGGAAGAGGGAGAAAAAGGCGGCGAGGAGGCGCACGATCTCTTTGCGGAAGGCTACAAAGACGGCCAGCAGCGTACCGAAGTGGAGCATGACTTCAAGGGTGATCCCCGCGTCCGCAACGCCTAGGAAATGCTCGGCGAGCACAAGATGGCCGGAGCTGGAGACCGGAAGGAATTCGGTCAATCCCTGGATGATGCCGAGAAGGATGGAATTGAAGAGCGTCAAGGAGCCTCCCAATCAGAGCACTTTTCTGGATGCACAAGAATTTCATATAGTTTAGAGAAAAAAAATGTCAGATTCAAGCACTATAAATAGCGGAAAAGGAAATCCCCCTGAATCCGACTCCTGCTGAAAGCTCTCGCTATAGACTTGTCCGGCCCGCGCCGATTTCGGCGGGTGCGCTGAAATCGGCTCCCGACTGAACAAAAAAAGGCCCTCTGAGCGAGGGCCTTTTTTGAACACACACCATGATTATCAGAAATTGAGCAAATAGCTGGCAAATATCGAGAGATCGGGGGCGCCATCATCGAGGCCAAGGCCCAGACCGCCGCGGTAACGCACATTGCCCATATTATAGTCCACACCGGCGCTCAGCATCATGTAATCGCCTTCGGTGTGCATGACCCACTCGCCAACGACAGCGAGGTTTTTATTGACCGGATAGATCGCGCCGGCGCCGAGGGAGAGATAATTCTTGTGCTCGGTTTTTTCCTTTCCCTGGACGTACTCCATCTTGTCGAAATCGAAATAGCCGTCCTCGTAGGTTTTCGTTTCGTAAAAATTGATCCCGACGGTTCCCGTCAGTGTCAAGGTTTCCAACTGGTGACGGACGGCGCCGAAAGCACCGAAATTAAAGTTGTTCTGGCCGATATCTTCACTGCCGACTGGAAGGGTAGCGTAACCGCCCACTGCAAAGCGGGTCGGGCCGGGGGTGAGCTGATAACGCACGCCGACGTAGGGATCGGCAAGCCCGCTCTGGGAATCGACACCTTTCTGGTCATAGCTGTAATTCAGATAGTGAACCCCCACTCCGACCTCAAGTTTCTCATTGACCGGATAACCACCCTGGACCCCGCCCGCAATGGCACTCATGGCATCGTACGAGCTGTAACCCAAGCCGACTTCGCCGTAAGGATTCTGTGCCACAACAGCATCGCTGAAGAAATTCTGGAAGAGGTGCACCCCATCCGTTTTCTGCGCCAGAACCATCGTCGCCGGGATCAGCATGCAGAACATCACAACCACCAATAGCTTTTTCATTTAGATACCTCCTCTTAAAGTAAATGATGTACACCGGCCAGGTTTGTTATGCCTTCGGGCCCATTCTGCTTTTCAGCTCTTCGAGCTCCTTGGTTAAACTGGCCAGCTTTTCCTGCAACTCATCTATTTGTTGCTGGGCTTTGGGTTTGATCTTCTCCCAGGTCTCTTCGACCTGTTTGGACACCCATTCTTTGGCCTCTTTGGTGCGGGCTTCGGCTTTCTCCATGGTCTCCTGGATGAACTGGGCCTTTTCGCCCTGTTCCATTTCGCCGCGCTGGACCATCTCCTCGACAAAATCCTCGATCTTTTCCTTGGTTGCCGAGAAGATGCCCAATCCGGCCATCATGGCTTTTTTAACGGTTGGATCCACGTCAGACCTCCTTAGTTTGCACCGTCGGCCCGCCCTGCAGCGCGCTGCGATTTAATCATGCAGGCGGGTTATGACGCCGTTTTTATATTTCAGAATGGCAACCTCCTGATTCACCCGGGTGCCGCGGCTGAAAGAAAAGTCGGTACCGATGCCGCTGCGATGTTGCGCCTGGCCAATCCACTCCAGGATCTCGCCAGCGGAGTGGTTGCCGGCGACGACCGCTGCGGTGACCAGATGAGCAGCATCATAGCCGGAAACGGCCAGCGGTCCGGCCGAAGTGGCTGTCGCCATTCTAAAACGATTTTTAAACTGGATATATTCCGTGCTCGTTTCATCAGCAAAGCTGCCGGCGCAGAAGACCGCGCCGTCCAGATAGCGCCGCTGGCTCTGCAAAAGGGCGCCATGTAGCCAGTCATCGCCGCCCAGAGCCACGGCCTGGATGTGGGCAAGGCTGAACTGCGGTGCGACAATAGCGATATCCTCGGCATAGATAGGCATGAAGAAACCATCAATGGAGGTGACCAGCGGAATGTCCTGCTCCTCCTCATCCCCAGCCGGAGCCGGCGCCGGGCGCCGTGAAGGCCGGGCGTACTTGAAGTCATGGGTTTGTTGCTGGCCCTGGTATCCTCTCGCAAGAAAATCGCCTGCAGTGAGGGAGTCGCGTGGGGTGAACTGTCCGGCGGATTCACGGATGGCGGTGAATTGCCGGGAGACATCCTTTGTTCCGGGATAATACCACTGCTGGGCGATGATGGTGCCGCCCAGTTTGTCGATGGTGTTGGCAAAAGCGTCGCTGAGGGCCTGACCGTACTCGTCGGCGGGCGCCAGTGAGACGAAGGTTCGTAAGCCGAGAGTGGAGTAGGCATAGTTGGCCAGCGCTGCGCCGCGGGTTTCGATGTCGCTGGTCAGCTGCCAGACATTGGGTCCGAGCGCGGCGATGCCGTTGTCGGATGCGACCGGCACCAGCATCGGGATATCGCGCTGCGCTGCCAGGGCGGCCATGGCGGCGCTGCGGTCGCCCGCCAACTCGCCAAGGATCAGATCGACATGGCTGTCGATCAGCGCCTGCATGGCGCGGATGCCCTGCCGGATGCTGGAGCCCGAATCCTTGACGATCAACTCGATCCCCTGCGGCTGGTCCTGAAAGGCCAGGGCGACGCCGCGGAGGAATTCCATGCCATTATCCGCTTCGAATCCAGAGAGGGGCAGGATGATGCCGACACGCAGCATGTAGAGGCTCTCCGTCGGCGGCCGGGATCTCAGCTCCTGAGCAAGCCGCTGCAGCCGAGGCTCGGGGTTATTCATTTCCAGCCGGTTAAGCCAGGTTTCCCCCTCATTGCGTCGGCCTTGGCCATAGGCTTGCCGCGCCAGCCAGTAGAGCAGCCAATTACGGCTCCCGGCGCGCTGGAATAGAGAAAGATAGCTTTCGAGACCCGAGTCGTGAATCCCCTCGGCAGCGATCCGGCTGCCAACCATTTTGGCGCTCTCTGAAAGCGCTGTCGCAGGATTGCGGTCGATGATGGTCAGAAGATGAAATAGAGCGTCGACGGTCTCGCCTGCGCTATAGCTGGCGCGCGCAAGGGCGTATTCTGCGGCATCGCGATAGCGGCTTTGCGGGAATTCTCGCACTAGTTTGCCAGCATAGTAGCGCGATTGCGGCAGGTCGCCCAGCCGATCGTTGGCAGCGCTGAGTAGTAGATAGATCTTGCTCAGGTGGGGTGCGCTCGAACTCTTATTGAGGGCGCTCAGAAGTAGGGATCGGGCGTGTTCATACGCTCCGCTGTGATAGGAAGCCAGTCCCTGATCGAACAGGGCCTTGACGGTGCCGTTCTGGGCAGCAGCGGTTGCAGGGCTGACGAGCTGGAAGCCGATGGCGATGAGGCAAATAAGCAGCAGGGCGATACCGAACCGGGCGGCCGGCACCGCAGCAGATAGGGCCTTCAACAAAGGGTTCTCCTCGGCATAGAGATTATTCAACGGTCACACTCTTGGCCAGATTGCGGGGTTGGTCCACATCGCAATTGCGTAGGATCGCCATGTGGTAGGCAAAAAGCTGCAGCGGGATGATGGTAAGAAGCGGTGTCAGCATCTCCACTGCCGCTGGTACATAAATAACATGTTGAGCGTGTTTCTTTATTTCCTGGTCCCCTTCGGTGGCGATGGCGATCACCCGACCGTTGCGCGCCCGCACCTCCTCGATGTTGCTGAGGATTTTGTCATAAACTGAGTCGCGGGTGGCAATAAAGACCACCGGCATATGATCGTCGATGAGAGCGATGGGACCATGCTTGATCTCCGCAGCCGGGTAGCCCTCTGCATGAATGTAGGCGATCTCCTTGAGCTTTAAGGCACCCTCCAGGGCGACTGGGAAATTGTAGCCGCGGCCGAGGTAGAGGCAGTTACGAACCTCCTTGTGCATCTCGGCCAGCTCGCGGATGAGATGGTTCTGCTCCAGAATCTTCTGAATCTTGCCGGGGATGCTTTGAAGCTCGCTGACGAGTTCGCGGCCACGCGCCGATGAAATCGAGCGCATCCGCCCGAGCAGCAGGGTGATCAGCGCCAGTACGGTCACCTGCGAGGTGAAGGCCTTAGTTGAGGCCACACCGATCTCGGGTCCGGCATGGAGGTAGACCCCGGCGTCGGTCTCCCGGGCGATGCTCGATCCCACCACGTTGCAGATGCCGTAGACCTTGCTGCGCTTGCGTTTGGCCTCGCGGACCGCAGCCAAAGTGTCAGCGGTCTCACCCGACTGGCTGATGGCGATGACCGCGGAATCGTTATTGACAATCGGATTGCGGTAGCGGAACTCCGAGGCGTATTCCACCTCCACCGGGATGCCGACCAGCTCTTCGAACAGGTATTCTCCGATCAGGGCCGCGTGCCAGGAGGTGCCGCAGGCGGTGATGATGATGCGCCGGGCGTACAGAAGGGATTCGAAATCGTGCTCGATGCCGCCGAGACGGGCCGTGCCTTCCTCCCAGAGCAGACGGCCACGCAGGGTGTCGGCCAGAGTGCTCGGCTGCTCCATGATTTCCTTGAGCATAAAATGTTCATAGCCGGCCTTCTCGATCTGCTGGAGATCGAGGCCGATGGGCTCGGCGATCTTGGCCACCGGGCAATTTCCAATGGTTTTGACCGAGAGTCCGCTGCGGGTGATGACGGCCAGTTCGCCGTCATCAAGATAGGTTACGCTCTGGATCACACCGACCAGCGGTGCGGCATCAGAGGCGATGAAGAACTCGCCGTCGCCCTGGCCGATGACCAGGGGGGAGCCGTTGCGCGCCGCCACCAGCATGTCAGGGTGGTCGCGGTCGATGATCGCCAGGCCATAGGTGCCCTGCACACAAGCCAGGCCCTGGCGCACGGCCTCGCCCAGGTCCAGCCCCTTTTCGAGATACTCTTCGAAGAGATGACTCAGGACCTCGCTGTCGGTGTCGGAGGCAAAGTTATGGCCCTTGTGTATCAACTCCTCACGCAACAGGATGAAATTCTCAATGATCCCGTTGTGTACCACGGCAACCCGCTGGCTGCAGTCACTATGGGGATGCGCGTTACGGGTGCTGGGCTCGCCATGGGTTGCCCAGCGCGTATGCCCGATGCCGAGGGTGCTTTGCGGCGGCTCTTCCGGCAGGATGCGCTCCAGCTCGGGGATCTTGCCGGCAGCTTTCTCCACCCAGATGCCGGAGTTGGTCCAGAGCGCAATCCCGGCACTGTCATAACCGCGGTATTCGAGACGGTGCAAGCCGTTGAGAAGCAGCGGCAGCACATTCTTCTGCCCGATATAGCCAACTATCCCGCACATTAGCGGCCTCCTGTTCCCTTCATTCCGGGTCCAGCATCGAAACGGCGCGTACCACCGTCCGATTCAATGCTTGATGTCTCTATTCCCATTCAATGGTGCTAGGGGGCTTGGAACTGATGTCATACACCACCCGGTTAACCCCCTTGACTTCATTGATGATCCGATTCGAGATCCGCGCCAGCAGCGGCCGGGGAATCTCGGCCCAGTCGGCAGTCATGCCGTCCATGCTGGTGACTGCGCGCAGGGCGACGACATTTTCGTAAGTGCGCTCATCCCCCATGACGCCAACGGTCTGGATCGGCAGCAGGACCGCAAAGGCCTGCCAGATCCGGTCGTACTCACCGCTGCGGCGCAGTTCCTCAATGAAGATGCGGTCGGCCGGCCGGAGGATGGCTAGACGTTCCGGAGTGATCGCTCCGAGAATGCGAACAGCCAGGCCGGGGCCGGGGAAGGGATGACGACTGAGAATGTACTCTGGCACCCCCACTTCGCGCCCGACCTTGCGAACCTCGTCCTTGAAGAGTTCGCGCAGCGGCTCGATCAGCTTGAGCTGCATCTGCTCGGGGAGCCCGCCGACGTTGTGATGGCTCTTGATGGTGGCCGAGGGGCCTTTAGTCGAGACGCTTTCGATGACGTCGGGATAGAGAGTCCCTTGCACCAGATGACTCACCTTGCCGATCCGGCGGGCCTCCTCCTCAAACACAGCGATGAATTCGCGTCCGATGATCTTGCGTTTCTGCTCGGGGTCGGTCACGCCTTCCAGCCGCGTGAGGAACCGCTCGCTGGCGTCGATGAGCTGAAAGTCGAAATCGGCGTTGCGGTAAAACCGACAGACCTCTTCGCCTTCCTTCTCGCGCAGCAGGCCGGTGTCGACAAAAAGGCAGGTGAGCTGGCGGCCGATGGCGCGCCCGACCAGGGCCGCCGCGACCGTCGAATCGACACCCCCCGAAAGGGCGCAGAGGACGCGTTCCTGGCCGACGCGCGCGCGGATCTCCGCCACCGTGCTCTCGACGAAGGAACTGGCGCTCCAGTCCCCGCGGCAGCCGCAGTTCTTGAATACAAAATTGCCGAGCAACTCCGTGCCGCGCGGGGTGTGCACCACCTCCGGATGGAACTGGATGCCGTAGATGGCACGATGCTGGTGGCGGATCGCGGCGATCGGTGCGTTGGCGGTATGGGCGATGACCGTGAATTCCGGCGGGATGCGGGTGAGATGATCGCCATGACTCATCCAAACCGTCATCGCTTCGCCCAGTCCCGAGAAGAGGCTCTCGGGCCCATCCATCTGCAGTTCGGCGCGGCCATACTCGCGCTGCGGCGCGCGCGCGACCTCACCGCCGAACAGGCGGCCGATGACCTGGAGGCCATAACAGATCCCCAGGATGGGGAGATCCATCTCGAAAAGGGCCGGGTCCGGGAGCGGGGCCTCCGAGTCATAGACCGAGGAGGGTCCGCCGGAGAGAATGATGCCCCGGGGCTGCAGCCGGCGCACTTCGTCCACGGAGATGGAATAAGGTTTGATCTCGGAATAGACGCCCAACTCGCGGATGCGGCGGGCGATCAGTTGGGTGTATTGCGATCCGAAATCGAGGATCAGGATCCGCTCAAGGTGCTCCATGATCAAATTCCTCGCTGGTGATCAGAATGGGATGTTCCACTCCCGCAGGGTGGTCAGTGCCGGGTAGCAGGTCATGTCGCAGTGAACCGGTGTGATCGAAACCATATTCTCCAGGATCGCCTGGTCATCGAGTTCCGGATCCGGCTCTTCGTCGCGTTTTTCGCCGGTCAGCCAGTAATAATTGCGGTTGTGCGGATCCTTGCGGATTTCATACTCTTCGATCCAATTGGCGGTCCCTTGCCGGGTGATGCGGACGCCACGGATTTCGCGGCGCGGCACCGCGGGGACGTTCACATTCAGGAAGACCCCCGGCGGCAGGGGGTGCGCTAAAAGCTGATGGGCGATCACTCCCGCGAATTCGGCGGCGACAGAAAAATCGGGACTGGCATAGGAGGCCAGGCTCATCGCGATCGCCGGAATCCCCGAGATGGCCCCTTCGGTCGCCGCCGAGACCGTCCCGGAATAGATGGTGTTGATGCCGGTATTGGAGCCCTGATTGATCCCCGAGATGACGATGTCGGGCAGGCGGTTCTGGCGGCCGAGCTCCCAGATCGCCACCTTGACGCAGTCGGCAGGGGTGCCGCGGACCGCATATCCGAAAAACGCCCCGTTCTTGCGCATCTCGCTGACGCGCAAGGGATCGCTGAGAGTGATGGCATGGCCGACCGCGCTCATCTCGGAAAGCGGGGCGTAGATGATAATCTCACCATGTTTCGCCATTTCCGCGGCCAGAGCGGCCAGCCCCGGGGCGTTGATGCCGTCGTCGTTGCTGAGGAGAATTCGCACAGATTACTCGCTGGTTGGGGTTGGTTTCGCTATGCGGCGACTGCGCCTGGCACGTTTTGCGCCAAAAAACTGGAGCAGGCGCTCGAGATGGTTCTTGAGATCGCGGCGGTGCAGGATGAGATCGACGAAGCCGTGCTCCTGCACAAATTCAGCGCGCTGAAAGCCCTCGGGCAAATCCTGGCCAATCGTCTGTTTGATGACGCGCGGGCCGGCAAAACCGATGAAGGCGCCGGGTTCGGCGATGATGACATCGCCCAGCATCGAAAAACTGGCGGTGGTGCCTCCAGCTGTGGGATCGGTCAGGATCGAGATGTAGGGGAGACCGGCATCCGAAAGCAGGGCCAGTTTGGCGGAGGTCTTAGCCATTTGCATCAGCGAGAGCACACCCTCCTGCATCCGTGCCCCACCGGAGGCGGACACGATGATCATCGGCCGCCGTGTGGCGATGGCCCGGTCAATAGCGCGGCTGATCTTTTCACCCACCACCGATCCCATGCTCCCGCCGATGAAACGGAAATCCATGAGCGCCAGGATCACCGGCATCCCCCCCAAAGTGCACTCGCCGGTGCGCACAGCATCTTTCAGCCCGGTTTTGACCTGCGCATCTCGCAAACGGTCGGTGTATTTCTTTGAGTCCTTGAAATGCAGCGGATCGGCCGGAGCGAGCTCGACATTGAACTCGGTAAAACTTCCTGCATCGGCCAGCAGGGCGGCATACTGTTCACTGTTCATGCGAAAATGGAAATCGCACTTGGTGCAGACCATATAATTGCGATCGAGATCCTTTTTGTAAAGGATCTCGCCGCACCGGTCGCATTTGATCCACAGACCGTCGGGCAGCTCTCGCTTGGTCTGGGCTTCCAGCCCCGGGGTGACGCGTTTGTACCACTCCATAACAACTCCTTACTGTCCATGGTTCAGCGGCGGATCCGGCGTCGCGAAAAGGGGGTTGACCTGGATCAGGCAAGTCATCAGCACCGCGTCTTCGTGCTCAATCTCATAATACTCCTTACGCAGCCCAACCTTTGCAAATCCGAGCTTTTCATAAAGGGCGATGGCTGCTGCATTGCTGCGCCGGACCTCCAGATGGGCCAGAGCGTATCCCGCCTCCCGGCTGACGCGCAGCAAGTGTAATAGAAAGGCATAACCGACGCCGCGCCGCTGATATTCCGGCGCTACGGCGATATTGGCGATATGGATCTCGTCGGCCACAACATAGGCGACCAGATAGGCGGCCAGGCGCCCGCGGTCTCGGGCGACGAGCGGGCAGGCATACTCCTGATCGAAGTCCTCACGGAACATCTCCGCAGTCCAAGCTGAACGAAAGAGCTGCTCTTCGATCTGCACGACCTCCGCCAGGTCCTCCTCGAGCATGGCACGCAGATGGAGAACGAGCCCCGATCCGGGGATCTCCAACCTCCCGGGCGCCAGGGCTTCAGCGAACATGCCCGCCTGGGCCGATAACCGGTCGTTTCGGTTTGCCGGTGATGAACTCCTGCAGGTAATGCGGCTCGAGCAGATCGGGCTCGTCCACTGCTCCCCGCTGCAACTGCTGGTGCCCCAGACGGGCAATGGTCTGCGCACTCAGCAAAGCCTGCCATGCTGGTGCGGCCCGGTACCCCATGGGCACCGGATGCTGTGCGCCTTGGCCGATCAACAGGGCCTCGGGCGGCACGGCGGTGGTGATCTCCGGCCAGCGCACGATGCGGACCGGCTCCCGCTGCATGTCGCCGCCCTCGGTACGCTCATAAAGCCCCAGATAATATTCGTCGGCGCGCGAGCGCAGCAGCGGAGCGATCAGGCCGCGCTCGAGCGGCGCCTGGGCGGCCAGGGCCGCCAGCGTCGGCACCGCCACCAGCGGGATCTCCCGGGCCAGAGCGATCCCCTTGGCGAAGGCAAGGCCGATGCGCAAGCCGGTGAAGGAACCCGGTCCAATGGAGAGGGCGATCGCATCGAGATCGGAGATCCGCCAGCCCGCATCCGCCAGCAGCACTTCAACCGCTCGCGTGAGCAGTCGGCCATGGGCATTCTTCAGCACCGAGCGGTACTCGACGACCAGCGTCTCCCCCTTGCTCAGTGCGGCGCCGCAGACGACGGTGGCGGTTTCAATGGCCAGCAGGTTCATGATGGTAGACCTCAATCAGCCGGACGTCGGCGGTGATAGGAACAGCTTCCGCGCTGAGTTCCCGGATCCGCCCGGCGGCTTCCATGCCATGAGAAAGATGGAGGCGGCTATGCCCCGCCGGCAGCCACGACTCGATCAGCTCCGGCCACTCGATGAGGCAGATCCCCTCGCCGTCGAAATACTCCTCCAGGCCGAGATCGTGCAACTCGGCGTCAGCATGCAGGCGGTAGAAATCGAAATGATAGACGGGCAGCCGCCCAGGATATTCATTGATCAGCGTGAAGGTGGGACTGGTGACGGTTGCGGTCACGCCGAGTCCTTCACAAACCCCCTGAATCAGGGTGGTTTTACCCGCACCGAGGTTGCCGGTGAAGATGAGCACCGCGCCGGGTTGCAGTGCTGCAGCCAGACGACGGCCGATCGCGCGGGTCTCCGCGGCACCCTGACTGATCCAGCTTTCCATCCGCCGGTAGCTTTCTTCCTGCACGCAGCCCGTTTCCTATCTGGGTTCCAGGGTGATGACCGGCAGAACCATCTCCTCCAGCGAGATGCCGCCATGCTGGAAGCTGTCGGCGTAATAGTTCAGATAATAGTGATAATTGGTCGGATAGACGAAATAAAAGTCTTCCTTGGCGATAAGGTAATTGGTGTTCACCCCGCGCACCGGCAGTTTGAAGGCGCGCGGATCACGGATGATCATGGCATTTTTACTGTCTGCCTTGATGTTGCGGCCGTATTTATAGCGCAGACTGGTCGAGGTTTCGCGGTCGCCGATCACCTTGGCGCCGCGTAGGCCGCGGATGCTGCCGTGGTCGGAGGTGATGACGATCGTGCTGCCCGACTGGGCGAGCTGCTGCAGGGCGAGGAACATATGCGAGTGCTCGAACCAGCTCTTGGTCAGAGAGCGGAAGGCGGCCTCGTTCGGGATCATCTCCTTGATAAGCTCCGACGAACTGCGCGAATGGGCGAGGATGTCGACGAAATTGAGCACAATCGCCGAGAGCGGCAGGTCTCCGAACTCCTGGATCTTGCGGGCAATGAGGCGGTGTTCCTGCATGTCGAGGACCTTGGCATATTTGGGGCTCGGCTTGAGGTCGAGACCGGCGCGGCGCAACTGCTGCTCGAGCAGCTGGCTCTCGAAGCGGTTGCAGCTGACATCATCGTTCTCGTCCCCCTGCTGCCAGAGCTCGGGCATCAGCCGCTCGATTTCGCTCGGGAAGAGCCCGCTGAAGATAGCGTTACGCGCATAGGGCGTCGCGGTGGGGAGGATGGAGAAATAAAAGTTGCGCTGCACATTGAAAAATTCGCGCAGCAGGGGTTCTACCACCAGCCACTGGTCGAGACGCAGGTTGTCGATAACCATCAGCAGGGTGCGGCGTCCGTCACGCACATGCGGCAGGACGTATTTCGGGACAATGTTGACCGAGAGGGGAGGAGCCCCCTTGGCGGTCAGCCAGGAGAGATAGTTCTTTTCGATGAAGCGGCCGAACTCGGCGTTGCACTCGCGTTTCTGGTCATAGAGGATTTGCTTGAGGCCGAGATCCGGATGTTGGTCCAGCTCGATGTCATACTCGCAAAGGCGGAGATGGACGTCGATCCAGTCCTGCCAGCTCATGCCGCCCATCAGGCGGACGGCGATTTGGTTGAACTCGGAGGTATAGTCGCGGGAGATGCGCTCACCGGCGATCTTGCGGCGCTCGAGAATTTTCTTGCATACCAGGAGGATCTGGCTGGGATTAACCGGTTTGGTAAGGTAATCGTCGATCTTGCCGCCGATGGCCTGTTCCATCAGCGACTCCTCTTCATTTTTGGTCACCATGATGACCGGAAGGCCGGGGCGGAGATTCTTGAATTCGGTCAGCGCAGAGAGGCCGTCCATGCCGTTGAGCATCTCGTCGAGCAGCACCAGATCGAAATTGGTCTGACGCACGAGCTCGATGGCATCCTCAGCGTTGGTGACTGTCGTGACGGCATAGCCCTTCTCTTCCATGAACAGCACATGCGGCCGAAGTAGGTCGATCTCGTCATCGACCCACAAAATCAGCCTTTTATCATCCGTCACAATGCCTCCTGCATCTTTATCATAACAAGAAAAGTAATCAATTTATAGCAGAGTGTCAATCCTTTTTATCTTTTTAAACGTGTTCTTGCTTTTTAGCTTGCTATAAAAAAAAGAAAGCGTTAATTTATATGCTATATAATTTTCTCCCGGGGACCTGCCAGTGCAGCCCCATCAACCACGATCTCAATACAAGGAACGCCTGCATTGCTGCATCAGCTTGTTCATAAAGGGGTGATTGTACCCGATCCCCCGGCCTATCAGCAATTGACCATCCATTTTCGCGGGGTGGACCATCTCCTGACACCCAAACAGGAGGAGATGGCTCTGGCCTGGGTCAAAAAGATCGGCACGGAGTATGTCGAGGATCCGCTCTTTGCGCGCAATTTCTTCGGCGACTTCAGCAAGGCCCTGGGCGTCGATCCGCCGCTCAAGCCCGGCGAGGTCGATTTTCAGGAGGTGATCGCCGTCGTCGCGCGGGAGCGCATGGCGCGGGAGGCGATGACCAAGGAGGAACGCAAGGCGCTGGCGGCCCGGCGCAAGATGGCGCGCGAGGAACTGAAAGAGATCTATGGCCATGCCCAGGCCGATGGAGAGCGGATCGAGCTCGCCGGCTATCTCGTCGAGCCGAGCGGCATTTTCATGGGGCGCGGCAAGCACCCCCTGCGCGGTCGCTGGAAGGAGGGGGCCTGTAAAAGTGATATCACCCTCAACCTCAGCCCCGATGCACCGGTGCCGGAAGGCGACTGGGCCGAGATCGTCTGGCAACCCGAGAGCCTCTGGGTGGCGCGCTGGCCGGACAAGCTCACCGGCAAAATCAAGTATATCTGGCTGCACGACAGCGCCCCGATCAAGCAGGCGCGCGAGGAACAGAAATTCAGCAAGGCGATCGAGCTTGAGGAACAGATCGAAGCCGTGCGGGCCCACATCCAGCAGGGGCTCGATTCGGAGAACCCGCGCCGCCGCATGATTGCCACCGCCTGTTATCTTATCGACGCCCTCTGCCTCCGCGTCGGTGACGAAAAGGATCCGGATGAGGCCGACACCGTCGGCGCCACCACCCTGCGTCCCGAACATGTCAAGCTGCTGCCCGATGGCGCGGCGGAATTCCGCTTCCTCGGCAAGGACTCGGTGCTCTGGCATAAAAAGCTCACGCTGCCCGCAAACGTCCGCCGCAACCTCGAGGCGCTCGAGCGCGAGGCGCGTCCAACCGCCGGCGGCGGTAAGGTCAAGAATGCGGCCTATAGCAAGCCCCAGCTTTTCCCGGACATCTCCAGCCGTAATGTCAATGCCTTTCTCTCCGAGGTGCTGCCGGGTCTGACCGCCAAGGTCTTCCGTACCCATCATGCCTCCGCCGTGGTCCGCGAAAGCCTCGCCCAGTCGGGTGTGGTGGCCGAGGATCCCGAACATCTCAAGTGGGAAGCGGTGGTCAACGCCAACCTCGAGGCGGCGATACTCTGCAACCATATCAAAAAAGCCCCCGCCAACTGGACGCAGCGCAAGGAAAATTTCAGGCAGCGCGAGGCCAACCTGCAAAAGGAACTTGCCGCGCTGCGCGAGATGATCAAAAAAGAGACGGGCGTTGTGGCGCAGCTCCGGCAACAATTGAAGGCGCGCAAGGCGGCGACCGAGAAGGCGGAGCAGCGCGCGCGTGTTGCGGCGGCCTTTCAGCGCAAGATCGACGCCCAGCAGCGCAAGGTCGGCCAGCTCAAGGAGCGCGAGGAGAAACGGCGTGTTGCCCTCGGCAAGCTCAAGACCCAGAGTGCCATCGCGGCTAAAAACCGCACCTGGAATCTCGGCACCAGCATGAAATCCTACATCGACCCCCGCACCTTCTACAACTGGGGGCTTGAAGTGGAGTACGATGTGCTCAAAAAATATTACTCGAAGAACTTGCAGCGAAAATTCGAGTGGGTGCGCGCCGGCAAGCAGCCCGAAGAGAGCGAATGAGAAAGGGCGCCGTCTACGCCCTCATCGCCTTTGTGATGTGGGGACTTTTCCCCGTCTACTGGAAAGGATTGGGCGGAGTGCCCGCCCTCGAGATCCTCAGCCACCGTATGGCCTGGTCGCTGGTTTTTGTGGTATTTCTGCTGCTGCTCAAAAAAAGCCGGCTCATCACCGCGCTGCGCCGCAATCCTCGTCACGCCGCGGTTTTCCTGCTGACCGCCAGCCTGCTCTCGGTCAATTGGGGACTTTACATCTGGGCCGTGCAGACCAACCGGGTCGTCGATGCCAGCCTCGGTTATTTCATCAATCCCCTCGTTAATATCGTGCTTGGCGTCGTGTTCCTGCGGGAGCGGTTGCGGCCGGTGCATTGGGTGGCGGTGGGACTGGCGGCGTCGGGGGTGCTCTACCTGGCCGCGCAGCAAGCCGGTTTGCCCTGGATCGCCCTGGCCCTAGCCTTTACCTTTGGAGTTTACGGCCTGCTGCGTAAAACTGCGCCGCTCAATAGTCTCGAGGGTCTGGCGGTCGAGACGGCGCTGCTCCTGCCCCTGGCTTTGGGCTATCTGGTTTTCCTCGAGATCCATGGAACGGCCGCGTTCGGCCATGCCGGCCTGTGGACCACACTGCTGCTGGCTATGGCGGGGCCGGTGACTGCGTTGCCGCTGCTCTTTTTTGCTGCGGGGGCGCGCCGCATCCCCTATAGCCAGCTCGCCTTCGTCCAGTATCTATCGCCGACGCTGCAGTTTCTGCTCGGGGCCTTGGTCTACCATGAACCGCTTTCAGTGGTCAGGCTGACCGGTTTCAGCCTGGTCTGGCTGGCGACCGGGCTCTATATTGCGGTGGAGTGCCGCCGCACCCGCTGCCGGGTTGGTGCCCCTGCGGACTGACCCTCTGCCTGCGCAAGCTCCTCCCGCCGGCACCCGCCCGACCTCTGGCACCCGCTCAGCCCCAACCAACCCCTGGTTCCCACCCAACCTCAGGTGCCTCCCCAGCCCCTGGTAGTCTGGCTCCTAAGCGGATCGCACCGCGTTGCCACTCGAAATCCCTCAAGCGGCTGGTTTTTCTATCTGTCCGATGAAAAGAAATAGCAGTATGTCCACAAAAGTGTTGATTTGAAATTCAGATTTTATTATATTATGCGACTTTAAATATGGCGGTGTAGCTCAGCTGGTAGAGCAGTGGAATCATAATCCATAGGTCGGGGGTTCAAATCCCTCCGCCGCTACCATTAAGTACAGTAAAAAGGCCAGTTAGATCAAATGCTAACTGGCCTTTTTCTTTGCCAAAAAGGGCAATTTTAGACACTTTTGACTGTCGCATTCCCAAAAGGGTAGTGATAAACAAACACCAACTCCGAGAGGCTGAAAGCTGGGCTTCAGGGGCGCGGGAAAACGGGCGCAACCAAGCTTGACCTCTGGCAACCCATTTTCCCGCCCGCCTCCCCGCGTCCCCTGCAAGCCCTTGTTCGCACGATCTGCTTTCTCGCTTCTTGTCTTCTTGCTTCCTACCTTTTTGTTTGCTCGTGGCTTGCCTTCTTGTTGCTTGTCTACTGACTTGTTTACTCGTTTCTTGCCCGCCTGCTGCTTCCCTTCCGGCTTCTTGTCTTCTTGTTGCTGTTTGCTCGTTTCTTGCCTTCTGGCGTTGTATTCTTCCTTCCTCGTTCTTGTGTTCGTGCTTTTTGTGTCAGTACCTCTTCTCGTCTTCCCTCTTCCTTCTTGCCTTGTGCTGCTTACGTCTTCTCGTCTTCTCTCGTGTTGCTTACCTCACTTCACAAGAGTCTGCTTCGGAGTGGGAGCAAACAGATTGGTGTGGACTACATTGGGTTAAAATGCCCGACCATGTCGTTCGGTTCCTAAAATGCCTGAAACTCTGTAATACCAGATCTTCAAGCTGTCTAAGATCAGCATGGCAAAAAGCGTGATAATAGCTAATACAACAATATGTTGCCAAGAAACTGACGCCATCACCAAACCGAAGATCGCCATGAGTATGGCAAGAACGATATTTATAGTAATCATGCCGCCTACCCACTTGCTCGGCCAAAATGACCAGAATGGATCACGGGTACGCGTCATAAGAATCGTTTCCATCGCAGAAAAGATCAGGTAGAGGAACATTAAGGAACTGATTTGGTCTGCACTTAACCTTTGAATTTTGAGGTAAAACCAGATAAGTCCTAGCCCAAGAGCCAGCCAGCCGATGGTGAAGATCGCGGATATCTTGGCAAGCTGAGGTATATTCCATTTTTCAGGGACGGTTGTCGGCCACGCTTTGTCGGTTCCCAGCGTTAAAGTCACCAAGTCATTCATCACGACAATAAACACAATCAGGCTTAGTGAAACCGGGAAAAATCCTGTAAAGATAAATCCAAAGGTCAGAAGCGCCGCCAATTCGGCTGTACGCGCCAATTTGGTGATTGTCCACGTCATCATTCGACGATAAACATGGTGACCGCTATCGATGACTTTGGTGATGTCAGATAATTGCGGTTTGGTGAGAACGACCTTGGCAGCCGATTTGGCAACATCGGTGGCAGTACTAACCGCAATGCCCACATCGGCTTGTTTTAGTGCCGGCGCATCATTGATGCCATCGCCGGTCATTCCGACGACCATTCCCGATTTCTGTATCGCCTGAACAATCTTGTGCTTATCTTCGGGATAGACATTTGCAAATCCATCAAAATCCAATGGATTCGCTAACGCATCCGCCAAGGTTCCAATTCTGCTGCCGATTCCCACTTGCTCCGCAATCGCCTTCGCGGTGCCAGCGGTGTCACCTGTGAGCATCATCACGCGGATGCCTAATTCTTTGATCTTTGCAATTGATTCTCTGGCATCATTTCGCGGTGAATCAGCCAATGCAATCAGCCCTTTGCAAACCAGTTGCTCTTCTTCTCCAGCAGCGACCGCCAAGACCCTGGAACCTCTCGAACTGAGAGTATTCACCTGAGCCATAAATTGATCCGGTATCCTGGCAAGCTCGGCAATGACTGCGGGAGACCCCAGAACCACATCCAACGGGCTGCCATTCTGGCGAATACGCGACCTGGATAATTTGTGAACCGGATCGAATGCCGTAAAAGATATCCGCTCAGGCAGGGTTAATTTTCGGTCTTTTAAGGCTCCGAGTATTGCGGTGCTGATGGAGTCATTGGATGTGTCGTCGCTAGCGGCGGCTGCCAACCTTAGCAATTCGGTATCTGACTGTTGATCAAACGGACTAAGTTCGGCGACTTCTGGACGATTGTTCGTTAATGTCCCCGTCTTATCGACGAGGATGATATCGAGGCTGGCGGCTTCCTGAATTCCGGTCAGCCCCGTTACCAACACATGTTCTTTCGCTAAATTCTTAGCCTCCAATGAATTTGCGACAACAAAGCTTGAGGGCATAGAGATTGGAATGGTCGCAATAAACAAAATAACGAGGAATGGCAAGAGTTCCTGCCAGGGAGTTCCTTGAATGAACGCCGTAAGAACCAGGATAACAGCGAGGACAACATCCAAATACGCGAGATACCGGACGATGGTGAACAGCAACGATTGCAACCGACCCGGAGATTCAGCGGTGCGAACCAACTCGGCCGTCCTGCCATACGAGCTTTTTATCCCAATTGCAGAGACCCTCGCTATGACCTCGCCATGGCTAATCGTCGAGGCGGAAAAAATCGTCGCACCCGTTTCTTTAGTTACATCAATCGATTCACCAGTAAGTGCAGACTCATCCACGCTTACGGTTCCAGTCATGATTTCCATGTCAGCAGGCACAATATCGCCAACTCGAACGTGTACAATATCTCCAGGAACCAGTTCGCGCGACAATATCGTCTGCCATCTTCCGTTTCTCAAAGCTCTGGCGCTAATTTGAAGTTGCTGATGCAAATATCCAATCGCGTTTTTTGCGCGCTTCTCCTGAATTTCGCCAATGACAGCGGAAAAAAGAAGCAACAGGAAAATAATAGCAGCTTGAACGCCTTTGCCCAGGACCAATTCAAATATCATGGCTGCCTCAAGCAGCCAGGGGATTGGCCCCCACATCCTTTTTAGAGTCCCCATAACCGGGCCAATCTGCTTCTCCGGAATTTCATTGTAACCATATTGCTTTCGTTTGGCCTGAATATCGGCTTCATTTAGCCCGGCACCCTGGTACGAATTTTCAATACCCGCGGTATCTTTACTTTGAGCCATAATAACTCCTTGTTAATTTATTAATTATGCTTTTTGGCAGAATAAATTACCCCCCACCAGATCTGTAGAACAAAGCTTGTATCGTTTGATTTCTGTCAATACTTTTTTCGGAGTTTTTTTCGTATACTATTTTATGATAAGAGGAAGGCGGCGAACATTTTGATTACTCCGATTCGGTGTTAAAATAAAAAAACCTGTTGCAGTGTCCACGTTAAGTCATTAAAATTATATGGCTAAAAAAAATCAAATGACAAAACGAAGGGACACCCAACAGGTGAAAGAAAAATACGAAACCAAAACAATGAATGCAACGCCTTTCGGTGGGCTTTACGTCTTTACAGAATTGTTACATCAGATTAGTTTTTATCAACGTTTCAATGTTTGTTTCGAAAAGCTGCGTAAAGTGCGGCAATCTTCACCCGCACAGAACATCGCCTTGCTGGCAGGCATGATTATCGCTCGCGGTGAACGCCTCTACGACATCGGTCTCTTGGTTAATGGTATCGGCTTCAGTGAACTCCAATCTTTGGAAAGAAACTGAGAACAGTTGTCGCTGATCAGCGTCGCGTTCTCCTCCAGGATTGCTTCCCGGGCTGTTTGCACTACCATCTGGAAATCAAACTCTTGCAGGTGCGGGCGAATTGGTGTTAGATATTGAATCGTGAAAAGCCGCCAAGAACAGAAATCAGAAACAGATAGGTGCCGCGGTAATTCACATACGAAATATCTGTGTGCCGATGCAGAGGGGATCGCGTGGGTTATTTGAATCCCTTGTTTTTTCCTAAAGATTTGGTATTCCATTGGTTAAGCAGACCGGCTTGTTCCAGGATATGATAGGTGATCGAAGGGCTGGTAGCGACAATGTTCTGATTCATCATCAAGTAGGTTAAACGCCGGCATCCTTCATCCGGATGATCCTGTTTAAAGTTGATGATGGCGGCTTTCTCCTACGGCTCAAGCCAGAAATCCCGTGGCACTTTGCCATTGTGAGCGTTGGGTTTGCCCGGCCGCTTCTGCCAATCATAGAATTTGGAAGGTGGCAGCCTGAGAACCCGCAGTAAATATCTGATGGTCAAAACGGTTCGCTCTTTGAGATAGCTGGGCCTTTCAATGCTCTGGTCGCGGGTTACAGGGGAATTTCAAAGCCCGGTCAGATCTCCCCATTGCATTTTTTTCTTATTCCCATAGGACTTTGACATTATTGTCCAGATGCTCGCGCAGAATCGTGACTTTTTCTTCAGAACTGAATCGTCTTCTTTCGGACAAAAGGGCCTCCTGGATTCCTGGTACGCCTTAAATCTATGCCCTTTGTTGTCCATTTCCAATATACGCATTACAGGATCACTTTGATGAAAAATCTGATGACAAAAAACTGAACTACTGTCCAGGTCGAAAGCATCGAGATCCAGGCGATTTTGCGCAGTACCCTCTTCTGATAATACCATCCAGCCCATTAATAAACAAATTGCACTGGCGTGTGAATGCGGTGGATTCCCGGCGCGCTGCTATGTTCCATCGGTTAACCGATCTCCTGCCGCATCTCTCTGCCAAATTGCGTTACTGCGGGCTCATTCCTTATGCGCGGGAGTTCTAGCGCCAGATCCCAGTACAAAAAGTCCAAAGAATCCTGCAAGAATTGAGCCGGCCAGAATACTGATCTTGCTGCTCTGTACCAGTTCCGGAGCGGAGAAAGCGAGCTGGGTGATGAAAAATGACATGGTGAATCCGATACCGCTAAGGATTCCGACACCGAGGATATGCCGCCAGGTGACCTCACTTGGCAGACGGGAGAGGCCTGTCTTTACGGCCAGCAGGCTGAAGAATGTAATGCCTAATGGCTTGCCAATCAGCAAGCCGGCCGAAATACCGATGCCGTTCGAAGCGAAGAGGCTACTGGTCCAGTTATTGGCGAGAACGATGCCCGTGTTGGCAAGTGCGAAGAGGGGCATCACACCAAAGGCCACTGGCTTGTGGAGAGCGTGCTGGAGCCTGAACGAGGGAGATGATTCGTCGCCATGACGAAACGGCACGACGAAAGCTAGCAGAACCCCCGCGATGGTGGCGTGAACGCCGGATCTCAGCATGAAATACCATAGAAGCAGCCCCGGCAGGAGGTACGCAGCAAGGCGGTTAACTCCCAATCTGTTAAGTAACAATAAAACTAACCAGATTCCGAGGGCGAGGATCAGATAAAACATTGAAAAGTCAGCTACATAAAAGATGGCGATAATGATGATGGCCCCAAGGTCGTCGATGATGGCCAGCGCGGTTAAAAAGATTTTTAAGGAGATCGGCACTTTGAACTATAACCGATATTGTGGACACACCGAAAAGTTCGTATATTCACCAAACTATGGAGGTGTGTCATGTCCGATGAACAGCGAAAGAAATATGACTCTGATTTCAAGATCGGAACCATCAGGCTGATCCTGAATGGGAAACCGATTGCTGAGGTCGCCAGTGATCTGGATTTGAACCCATCGATGTTGGCCCGTTGGAAGCGAGAATATCTCAAAGATCAAGCCGCTTCATTTCCTGGTAAAGGGAAACTCCGGCCGGAAGATGAAAAGATCCGGCAGTTGGAGCGACAATTACGAGATGTCACTGAGGAGCGCGACATCTTAAAAAAAGCTGTGGCCATCTTTTCAAAACAACCGAAATGAAGTTTGATTTCATTGAAGATAACCGCTCCTTTTTTCGGTTGGAAAAGATGTGCCGTGTCCTGGAGGTTTCCCGGAGCGGATATTATGCCTGGCGCAAACGGCCCAAGAGTCAACGCAAGCTAAAAAATGAGCAGCTCCTGGGCCATATCGAGTCGGTCCATCAGAAAAGCCGTGGGCGCTATGGCAGTTATCGTGTTTGGCGAACCCTGCTACAGTTGGGTGTTATGTGTGGCAGGAATCGTGTGGTCCGGCTGATGCGTAGAGCAGGTCTCAAGTCCAGAAGAGTCAGAAAGTTCAAGACGACAACTGACTCAAAACACAGCCTGCCGGTGGCGCCCAATTTGCTGAACCAGAACTTCAAGACCACCGCTCCCAATCAGGTGTGGGTCTCTGATATCACCTACATCTGGACTTGGGAAGGTTGGGTTTACCTGGCGGTTATTATCGATTTATATTCCCGCCAAGTCATCGGCTGGGCCACAAGTAGCCGTATTAACAAAGAACTGGTACTGGCGGCGTTGCGGCAAGCGATCGGTCGCCGGGTAGTTCTGCCCGGGTTGATTTTTCATTCTGACCGCGGCTCGCAGTATGCCAGTAACGATGTACGGAAATTGCTGCAAAGTCATAAGATTCTGCAAAGTATGAGCAAAAAGGGTGATTGCTATGACAATGCAGTCGCTGAATCCTTCTTTGCTACCTTGAAATTGGAGCTGGTCTATCCTGATTTCTTTCGTACCAGAGAGCAGGCCAACATCCAGCTCTTTGAGTACATCGAGATCTTCTACAACCGGCAGAGACTTCATTCGACCATCAACTATGCAGTCCCTGTTCAGTTTGAACAATCAAATCATGCGGCTTAACTGTGTGTCGCAATTTGCGGGTATAGACCACTTTATTGCCCAACAAGGCAAGAACACCCAGAGCAAAGGCGATATCGGTCGCCATTGGAATTCCTGCACCCGCCTGGGTTATAGTACCGTGATTGAGGAGATAATGGATCAGAGCCGGGACGGACATGCCACCTATTGCTGCGAATACCGGCAAGGAGGCCATCCTGAGGTTGGAGAGCTCGCCGGTATAGAGCTCTCTCTCGATCTCCAGTCCGATCAGTAGAAAAAAGATCGCCATCAAGCCATCGTTGATCCAGTGTTCTACGCTGAGGTTCAAGGACAAAGCACTCAATCCAACCTTGGCATGCCATATGTTAAGGTAGCTGTCACCGATACTGGAGTTGGCGATAGCCATTGAGACGGCTGTGCAAAGGATCAGGATTACACTGGAAGCCTGCTCACTTGCGAAAAACTCGCTCAGAAGCTTACTGACCTTGTTCATACACGATCCTGATTTCTCACATAGGTGTAAAAGAGTGATGAAGCCAATGCCAGGGATCGGTAAAGGCTCAACCACATGGCTGATGTCCTCTTATTCTATAACTTAAGGTCTTATAAAAGATGGTCCATCAGAAAACGCCAAACATCTCAAGAGCAAGAATGATGAGACCCAGGACCATCGATCCCACCAGTAAGAGCGGGAGCACCGGTGATATTTCTACATCAGTGCTATTCGATTTTTTTTCTTCAGGTTTCATGCGTAACTCTCCTGAATAGAGAATAACTGTGACCTTCTCATTGAAGCCGACCGTTAAGCTCCGGATTCAAGCATAGTTCAACATTCTTGGACTATTAAAGAAGGTCACACTGATGGAGGATCACGGGGCTGAAACCGGAAGTATTTATATAAACAAGAAGGGAGGATAGGTTGCACAAAATAAAAACACAGCCATTGACTGGTTTCAGGATATGGAATAGAGGATATTGCTACTGGCTTGGCTTCGATCTTTGGGAGTGCCGGAAAATGTTTATTCTCCGTAAAGGATACTCGAGCGCTGTCAGACTCATTGTGGTTCTCCAGACTGATCGACGATCTCTTGCTCCCGAAAAAGAAAAGCATTTGGCTGGAAAGAATAGCTTCGGTGCAAGCTATAAAGCAATATATTACCAGCAAGAGGAATATATCATTATTTTTTAATAACCGTTTCATGTAATGAAGATAAATCTTTAGTGCGAAAAGGGCAAGAGAATTTTAACTTAGCCTGCCATTTAGCAGAAACGAAAAGGGCATTTTGCTTCAAGCGAGTGGGTTCGATGTTTCATGATCAAAATCTTGGATATGCCCCTGATATGGTTCTTCGTTGTCAATTTCTTAACGTTTCCACCAGCTACCAGCAGATCCCGCACCTTTTCGACGCGGCAAAGAAGATCCGTCTGTCACGTTCAAATCCCAAGGTCCCTCCACACCAAAACTATAACTTCAATCGAATCGCTGAGGCAATCTGACACTTCGAAAATAGACATTTCGAATTGAAATAATTAGACTTAACAATTAATTGATGGTTCAAGCGATTATTTCCGGTATCTACAATTACCAAATCTCTTGCTTTTATAGTAATAATGGATTATTTTTTAGTGGTGATGGAGTTCACCCTAATTGCTCATATAGCTAATGACTCCTACTTATTCGCAGTGATTCTTGGAATAGTAGGAGTCTTTGTTTTATGGGATTCCCATAATCACTTCAAATACAGGACAGATATTGCAGTCAACTCCAAGATTTGAATAGAGATAATATGAATATTTTTCACAGACATCCTACTGATGATGGGAAGAGTTTCAGCTACTTTGATTACCTGGAAAGATTTGGTATCGAAGGGTGTCCCCTATGCTCAATGGTGGTTGACAGAGAAAAACGATATGCTAGTTCTCTTTTCTACGAAAACGTAAATGATGTGCTCATCCGCAAAAAGTTCAGGGAGGCGCGCGGATTTTGCGAGGCCCATTCGAACTTGTTACTAGAGGCTGGAGACCCTTTAGGCCTTGCTATCATCATGAACGACCTTGTCGCTGAAGTCATAGCGCACCCAGAAAAAGGATCGGTCGATAAGGATTGTCCTTTATGCCAGTTTTTTCAGGAGGTTGAAAATAGGCTCATCGATAATTTCCCCAGGTATTTGCTGCAAGCGGATTTTAGAGCTAAATTTCAAACCAGTTCAGGTTTCTGTTATAGACATTATACCAGAATCAGCAAAGGAATAAAGGATAAATCTCTGAACCAATGGTTTCTTCAAATTCATCTCAAACTTTGGACGGAACAGGCCGCACTCTTAGCAGAGCTTATTGAGAAGAGTGATTACCAGCATTCCAACGATGAGATTACATCCGCGGAATTAAATTCCCCTAAGTGGGCTATAAAATTCTTGTGCAAGAAGAGATGACCATGTCGCCAAGAATTTCAGCGAAGTTTCGCACGAAGAACGGCATTCCTTATGCTATTGAGCGGCTGAATGGGACCCAATACAGGTGCCGCATCTGTAACCAAGTATTCTATTATCAGAATGAACTTTATAAACATCTCAGGACGCACTCTGGGGAGAAGGTAAAGGTCTCAGCCCATGCCCCGAAACTAGACCACAACCTTGAGGTGAAGGTTATTTATACACTGGATTTATACGATCATGGTAGATCAAAATATCTCAAACTAGGTGAGGGTGAGGAATACGATAATCCTTATGAGGAATGATCGCGGGGCAACCGAAGCTGGTGATTGAATTTTACCATCAGCATCCTTACAATTTGAACCGGTGAAGAATAATAGCAATACCAAACGAAGAGGACCAGCTGATTATGGCAGCTGAACGCCGCCATCTGTTTGCGCAAGGCGATGTTATCGGTTTCTCTTCTGAAGAAATTGATTTTGAAAAGATCATTGAGGATAATTATTTCTTTGCCAGGCGTGGTATGCTGGAGATTTCTCCGCAGTACAAGCAACCTATCTGCTACGGCATCATCTCTGATGCGGCTGCGAATAGAATTTTTGTTTATGGACGATCATCTTCAGAACATCATAGCGAAGCGCGGTTGGCAGGCAAGATTTCGAGGGGCCTCGGTGGGTATATCGAACCGCATGATCTGCTCCTTAGCAGCAGCATCCGGGAGAGTTTGATGCGTGAGGTCGGAGAAGTTGAAATGACACATGCCTCGCCGCCTGAACTGCTTGGTTATATCAGTCTTGAACCCATCAAGTGAGCGTTGGGATGGTCAACCTCCTGAATGATGCTCAGAGAACCTCTCTGACCGTGACTCTCCGTATCATAGAGAAGCAGCTTCTAACCATGCAGATGCTGATCCGGGAAGGTACGATCAAAGGCAGCCTCTATCGTCTCCAGGCCGACTTCCCGCCGGATACTCTGACCTCGCTTTCTGGGCATATCGGCCGGATTCTAATCTCAATTCGAAATCTAACTGAACGATTTGGATTAGATGGAAAAGCCGATACTTATTCCGCTATGATTCAGGCCTCAAGAGCCTATTTTCAAATTTTGCTGGCCGATGTGAAATCCGACAAACTGAGACGTTATGGAGAAGTCGCCCCTTTACTCGAAGCAGAGTTGGATCCCTTAATTAACAAACTGGTTGAAGAAATCGAACTACTGAACCTGACTGAAGAAAGGATTATGGATCATGAGTAAGATTACCAAAATCGAAGCCATCGAAGTTCTTGACTCCAGAGGCAACCCGACTATAGGGGTAAAAGTGAAACTGGAGAGCAACGTTAGCGCAATTGCGTTGGTGCCCTCCGGCGCGAGTACCGGAGAAAAGGAGGCTGTCGAGCTGCGCGATGACGATAAAAAACGTTATCAGGGAAAAGGTGTGCTCAAGGCAGTAAAAAATGTCAATACGGAAATCAGCAAGGCACTATGCGGCATGCCGGCTGAGGATCAGCGCAGCATCGACCTTGCGATGATCGAGTTAGATGGTACGCACAATAAGGCCAAGCTGGGGGCCAACGCCATCCTTGCTGTCTCGATGGCCTGTGCCAGAGCAGCGGCTCAAGAGCACCAGCTGCCGCTCTATCGGTACCTCGGCGGTGCAAATGCTTGCTTGCTGCCGGTCCCCTGCATGAATATCATCAATGGCGGCCGGCATGCTGATAATAACGTCGACTTTCAGGAATTCATGATTGCTCCACATAACGCCAACTCTTTCAAGGAAGCGATCCGGATGGGCATAGAGACCTTCCACACGCTCAAGGGAATTCTCAAGGGCAAAGGCTACAGCACGGCTGTCGGAGATGAGGGCGGCTTTGCACCGCAGCTTAAGACCAACGAAGAGGCGATGGAGCTGATCATGACAGCGATCGATAAAGCTGGATATAAGCCGGGAGACGACATCAGCATCTGCCTTGATCCAGCGGCCAGTGAAATGTGGGATGATGACGGATATTTGATGTTCAAGTCGGACAAGTCGCGGCGGTCACCTGAAGAAATGATCCAGTTGTGGCAGGAGTGGGCGGGCAAGTATCCAATCGTTCTGCTTGAAGATGGCCTTGCAGAGAATGACTGGAAGGGATGGGCCAGCCTCACCAGCATACTGGGCGGTAACATCGAACTTGTTGGAGATGATATTTTCTGCACCAATTCAGCTATTCTGCAAAAAGGCATAGACGCTGGTGTCGCCAATTCAGTGTTGATCAAACTCAATCAGATTGGGACGGTCAGTGAAACACTGGACACCATCAAGCTTGCCCAGAAAAATAACTATTTCTATTTCATCTCCCATCGTTCGGGAGAGACAGAAGATTCGACGATCGCGGATCTGACGGTCGCCACTGCTGCGGGCCATATTAAAACCGGATCAGGCTGCAGGAGCGAGCGCATTGCGAAATACAACCGCTTCCTCTGGATCGAGCACGAATTAGGCAATCAAGCTGTTTTTGCCGGCAAAAAAGCCTTCAAGAACCAGGGTTAATTGCTCAGATGCAAAACATAGACATGTATGTATATTTCAAATGGTCATGAGCCTATTGGATTTGAGGTAAGTTCTCCGGATAAATTATTCGGACGGCACAAGGCACTTGTCACATCACTCCTGGAAAATAGTGTCCCTCAAGCTACCATCTATTGTCCCATCTATGATGGCGGCGATAGCTTGTTCGGGCACAGAAATCCAAAGGCGTCTTGTGCCGTCTGTCTCACCAATACTCTGCTAATAGTCTCCATCGATCATCACAGAAGAAATTCATTCAACTCTTTTGCCCTCCCACACAGCCGGATCATCTGCCTCGAAACCGGCAGTGCTCTTTTGCAGGGTTGGTTCAGACTTGTCTTTAAGGACGATAATGAGGAATTTAATAAGATCGACATTCTATGCAATGCGCGGGTGCTGGAATATTTTGATAAGCTGGTAAGGATCTGGCGGAAGATGGTAAAGATCAGGCCGAAAATGCCACCAGGTGTGCAGGCTTTGGAAGGTACTTTTGATTACACCCCTCTTCTTCTTCCACGGGAGAAGGTGCTTACTAGTATCGTACTTCCGGCTCAATTCACCAAGAATCACAAAAAAGAAATCCTGTCCCATGCAACCAAACTCTTGCTCACCACATACGGACTCGTCGTGTTAATCACAGAATCCAGCCCTTTCATAAATCAAATCAATTTTGGCGAGCGGCGGATTTTCTGGAATTTACGGCCGATGGGGAGCCCGATTTACTTTGGGGTTGATGCAACTTCGCTTACGATTCGAATCAAAGATCATCCCGGATTTGATTTACTCATTTATCAAACTGCCGGTGCGTTAACGCAGACATTGATCGATGATTTAACAATATTGGAAAAATTATCGGCTACGATAGGTAAATGAGATTTGCATCCGTGACTGCCTCACTCATTCGCAGCGCAGTGACGAGCCTTTTGGTATCCATCAAGCGCTTTAAGGCATCAGTAATGGACCTGCATATCATATCGGACTCCATGATGGCCCTTGTGAAAACGCTTTGTTCTTGCAGGATTGCGATGCAAAGTACCGCTTCTGCAAGCATGAGCAATTCATTACGGCCGTTGCCGATAGTGATTGTGGCAGTAGATTCTATCATTTGAATCTTCCATTTTTTATTGGTCCTACTTGCCTTGCCCAAAACCACCAGAATGCAATTAATGCCATTTAGATATTCAACTGTTGAATGAAAAGTATCAGAAGTAAGAATATGTACCTGAAGTTGATCGGCGAGAGCAAAAAGAAGATTCCCATTGGGAAGCAATAATTTGCCATCTACGGCAAACGTCCTGTATAGTCACGAACGAGATGTGCAATCTCGAGAGTTTGCCCACCCGGAATCTCTATCTTCAGCATGGTTGGCTCCTGCCTATCGATTGGATGCCCCCAAGGTTTGTTTTACTCTGAATTGCCCTGATACGTTTAGTTATGGATGCCAGGTATCTGATCCAAATCATGAAATAGGGATGAATAGCCAAGTGGATTCAAATAGACATATGAAAAATATATTAAATCCTTTGTCCTGCACTCAATTGATAGCAGCTATCGGTTTCTTCTATCGCCTCTTCAATCTGCTTGCGCTGGTCTGGTGCACTCTGCAGGATCGAGGATAAAGTGATAATCTCATTTTTAATAAAACCAAATGCTTGTTCCGATAGAATACTATTCAGTGGAGACAGCCTCTCGGTCCATTGGGAACCTAGACGGTAGAGGTTTTTTTCGATTTCCCATTTAATAACACGTTGAAAGTGACGATGGACGACGGGCCTAAAAATTCTCATTGGGATTAGAAACCAAAACATTTGCCAGAGCGGCGTCATAAAAATAGTACCGACCCGGACATCCGGTTGTTTGGGTTTTTCAAAATGGGCATCAAATTTCGCTCCGGAAAACTTGGTGTTCATTACTTTTTCAACTTCGTATGAGAGCCTGTTCTGAAATGCTTCTACAATTCGTTTAAGGCTATCAAGTGTACTTTGAACATATTTTTCCGCCAGCTTGACTCCAATACGCTCCGATAAGGCTTCGAGTTCGCTTGTCAACTGCCCCCTGAGCCATTCTCTAAAATGTTCCGATTGTTTTGCCAGATTGCCATGCCAGAGTGGTGCTTGTTTATCAAAATTTTGCATGACTCTGGTGACGACATTGCCGTATTCGGACTGAAAAGTTTCGGAGAATTCTTTTTGAATATTAATATTTATATCCTGTTCAAGGACCTGCATTTCAATTCGGATTTTGGGCAGCAACTCTCTCTCAAATAGCAATTTTTCATATAATTGGTTACGGGATTGAGTTGCTGAATCGGCAATGGATAAAGCGAGGTTTAAATACTCCCGGCATTGGGAAGCGATTGATCTAAATTTGTAATCGAGTATTTCATTCGATTTTTGCCTATGCCTGGAAGCTATCTTTTCTATAATATAGTTAAATACGAAGTTTCGATTCGTCTCAAATCCCGGCCGGTTTGAAAATGGGAAGATTTGCGGTTCTTTATCTACAAATTTCCTAAACTGGCTCTTAACGAAGGCGGTTACTTCGTCGACCTCCTTTTCTGTCGTCAGGTCAATCTTGGTAAGTAAAACAATAATTTCAGAAGTGTAGATCTTTAATTCCTGTAAAAGGGCGATATCCAGCTCTGAAAAAGGGTGGGTGATATTCACAGTTACAAATGCTGCCCCGATCTTGGGAAGCCATTCGGCTAAAGTCTGCGTATTATGTTTATACGCGCTCCCTACACCGGGCGTGTCGACCAACTGGATTTCTCGAAAAGGGTAAAGTTCCTTTAGTTCAATATCAACTCGCGATACACGCTTGACATTGTGAGGATTCAATCTCTCGGTAATATAATCTTCTAGATCTTGAGAAGGGATTGCCTTAAAATGCCCGTCTTGGAATTTAACTGTAATTTTTTCTTCCGGACCATAACGGACGTATGTAATTACAGATGTCAAAGGCAGAACGGCTACGGGCAGGATATCTCTACCAGAGACAGAGTTGATGAAAGAGCTTTTTCCCGACTTAAAACCCCCGACCAAGGCGACATTAATTAGACCATTCTCATCTAGTACAGAATCAAGAGCTGATACCTGGGCATTCAGTGAATCAATTTTATTCCTTTCGATGACTTTTCGGATGATTGCTAATATTTCTTTACGATCTGGAATGGTCATTATTTCATTCATCGTATACTAGTCCAATCTTCAACTATTTTAATTACTGGCTAACGAAAAGAAAATTTAATAATGAGAGTGGAACAAAATGGGTACGAATCAATAAAAAAGTCACGTTCAAGGGCTTCTTGCCTGAACGAATTATTCAGAGCCATTTTTCGTTTCAAAGATATCTTCACTATGAAGCGGCATAAACCATTTCTGGGCAATAAACGTCGGGATTACAGCGCTGGCGATAACTACGCCCACGAGAATCGAATACTGCTGCTGATCGATTAATTTTGAATTCAACCCGAAAACGCTGGCAATTGTACCAAAGGTGAGGCCTGTGCTCATCAATAAAGTAGTGTACATGCTCCCGCTGGGGATATATTTTTTAGCTAGAAAGTAAACACCAAAGAACTTGCTGGCAATTTTAACTACGAAAAGGATTAGAAAAAGTACAAGTCCAGAATAAATCATCGGCAGGGAGACACGCAATCCGCCAACAATAAAAAAGATCGGTGTTATCAAAGCGTAAGCCACGGTACGCAGCCGGTTTTTAACTGTTAAGGAATCTGCGGCCTCCTTGAAATGTCCTGACATTAGCAAGCCGAGGACAAAGGCTGGCAAGACAGCATGGCCTTCGCCAAAATTGGCAAAGTACATCAGCACAAGAAGAAGAACGAAAATATATTTAATTTCAGGTTCGATCACCTTGTTTTTCCACCGGGGATGGTTGAAAAAATAGGATGAGAACTTGTCGGCAAAATAAATTACGTTTATTGAAATGGAAAGAAAAATGAGAGTGTAAAGTGTAGGTTTGATGAACAGTATGCTCATGGCAAGGGCTGTACCCATATCCGTCACAAAAGTGGCAGCCATTAATATTTTGCCTATGTCAGTTTTTGATAATCCTGTTTCTACCAGCACGGAGTAAACGACCGCGAGGGAAGTCGTGGACAGAGCGGTCCCGGCGATTAGCGATGCAGAAAGCGTCCAATGACATACGAAATAGGTGTACGCATAGATCGTGAAAAAGGGAAGTAAAAAAGATGCTATGCCAATCAGGAAACACTCCCTGAACTTTTCGCGCATCAGGTTTGTATCTATCTCGGTGCCAGCAAGGTACGTAAGAAGAATGCCTCCGAAACCCGCTAAATAGAGCATCCATTGCTCGGTCTCGATTCCCAAATTGCCCGCTATCATCCCGAAGATGATCTCAATGATTGCAACCGACAAGCCGGTTCGGAGAGAAATGAGACTGGAGAACAGGATAAACAGTCCGATGACCATAGGTGTTGCATCAGTTTCCATGGCGTTTTCTTTCCCGTTTTACCTTATAAATATAAAAACTCCTACCTTTATTACAGATGTAAAAAAAGTAGGAGTCATTAGCTTCTTTGCGTTTGAGGCGAACTCCATCGCCTCGATATTATACGGATATTTTAAATTAAAATCAAGGGTAATGTCAGGTTCATGATTATTAAGGTCCTACTCCTCCAAATCGAATTTTCGGTCTTGCTTCCCGATCCCTAATAGGACAGATCTTCGCTGCTGGCGATGCCGGTTCAAAACGGGTGTTAAGGATTTCATACCGGTGGACATTGTGAAGGATTGATGGCAGCTTACGATCTAATCCTTTTCATTTACACAAAACAGATTACAGTTATCAATATCCCTCCGCCACTACTCACAAACAACATACAAACGCCAGTCCGGATTTTATCGGACAGGCCTTTGTATAGGAGGCAAACGGGCGATTCGAGGTGCTTGATCTCCTGTCGGGCCTAATTTTAAAAATAGGACTTGATTTTGGAGATGAAAAGAATTACATTACTAAAAATATCGAAATGATTGAGGTGCAAGATGGCGGAACCTGTTGAAGTATTGAAAGCTTTGTCCGATCATGGTCGGCTTCGCATTCTGAAATTGCTCGAAAACAAAAAGCTGTGTGTTTGTGAAATAACAGAGCTGATCGGATTGGCCACCTCGACCATCTCCTCTCATCTCAATGTCTTGAAGAATGCCGGCCTGATCAAGGATGAGAAAGAGGGGAAGTGGATCAACTACCGGATGGCCGAAAATCCTGATCCATTCTTCAGCGAATTATGGCCAGTCATCTCCAAAAAACTCGATCTGGATTCTGTTGTTGCAGAGGACAAACTGCGAGGTGCTGGTGTGGATCGGCTGAAGATTTGCAGCAGCAGTAAAAGCGTGGGCTGATCGATCCCATGCAGGAGTAAAATTATAAATTCCAATGAAATATCAGACCTATAAAACAAGAGTTGCTGGTGCAGGAGAGGAGTTCAGGTTTTAATGGACTGGAAGAAAGAAACCAAATCGCTGTTCTCGATCGTCGCTGTCTTCACTTTTCTATACTTTTTGCCCATCGGTACCCAACGTTTTGACAACGCAATCATGGAGGCCTTCCATCTGGTCAAATGGTACGCCCGTGAGCATATGTTACTCTGCCTCGTACCCGCTTTCTTTATTGCCGGCGCGATTGGTGTCTTCATCAGTCAGGAATCGGTGATGAGATACCTTGGCCCGCATGCAAACAAGGCTCTCGCCTATGGCGTCGCTTCGGTATCGGGAACCATACTGGCTGTTTGCTCCTGTACCGTACTCCCGCTTTTTTCAGGGATTTATACCATGGGCGCCGGTCTCGGGCCGGCAACCGCGTTTCTTTACTCCGGCCCGGCCATCAACGTGTTGGCCATCATCCTCACTGCGCGGGTGTTGGGCCTGGAGATCGGCATCGCTCGTGGCGTGGGTGCTGTTGTCTTCAGCATCCTTCTCGGGCTGATCATGCACTGGATCTTCCGAAAAGATAAAAGTGAATCAACAGAAGCACCGTTGGTCATTGAAGAATCCGGATCGGGCCGGCCTCTGTGGCAGACGGTGATTTACTTTTTCCTAATGATTGCTATCCTTGTTTTCGCCAACTGGGGCAAGCCGGCGAATGCCGAGGGATTTTGGCGTTCCATCTATTCCATCAAATGGTACCTGACCGGCGCAAGCGCACTCGGACTGGCGGTTGTTCTGGGATTATGGTTCAGGATCAGCTGGCTTCGCCTCGTTTTGACCACGCTGCCCGTGATTCTGTTGAAGCTTTTTACCCCTGCCGAACCGGTACTGCTCTTCGCAGCCGGCTCCATCGGGCTCGCAGTGATCACAGCCTTAGATAAAGGCGAGGCGGGCGCTTGGTTCGCCTCAACCTGGGATTTTGCGAAAAAAATACTGCCACTATTATTGATCGGTGTATTTATCTCCGGCATGCTGCTGGGAAGAGTCGGCCGGGAAGGGATAATACCTTCGGAATGGGTCAGCACCGCGGTTGGCGGCAACTCACTTTTTGCCAATTTTTTCGCCGCGCTCGCTGGTGCGTTCATGTATTTTGCGACCTTGACAGAAGTACCCATCCTCCAAGGCCTGATGGGCAGCGGTATGGGAAAAGGCCCGGCCCTGGCTCTGCTGCTTGCGGGTCCGGCACTTTCCTTGCCGAGCATTCTGGTATTGCGATCCATCATGGGATCGCGAAAGACGCTTGTTTACGTATCACTCGTTGTAGTGATAGCCACCTTGACCGGCATATTGTTTGGATTGTTCTTCTAAGCAAAGGAGGAGAAAGATGAGACGACTACAAATACTCGGCATGGGATGCGCCAAATGCAACAAGCTGCAGGAAATGGCCGAGCAGGCCGCAAAGGAGTTGGGCATCGAGTATACCATAGAGAAAGTGAACACCATCGATGAGATCACGAAATTTCGCGTGATGATGACCCCGGCACTTGTTGTCGATGGTGTTGTCAAGGTATACGGCCGGGTTCCCGGTATCGAAGAGCTTAAAACAATGATAGGAAAATATTGATATGAACAAAATGTCAGAGGAAGAAATTCGCGCGGCGGTCCGGCAGCGATACGGCCTTGCGGCGATTCAAAACGCGTCCTGCTGTGGTGGCGCACCTTCTTGTTGCGGCGGGGTTACGCCGGCTTTGAACGAAAAGCAGATCTCCGCACAATTGGGCTATTCTGAAGCCGAGTTGAGCAGTGTCCCGGTCGGATCCAACCTCGGTCTCGGCTGCGGCAATCCTCAAGCGATCGCCGCTTTGAAGCCAGGTGAAGTGGTCCTCGATCTCGGCAGCGGTGCCGGCTTCGATTGCTTTCTCGCGGTTCAGCAGGTCGGTCCAACGGGCCGTGTGATCGGGGTCGACATGACGCCGGATATGGTGGCCAAGGCCCGAGCGAATGCGGCCAAGGCGGGATATCCAAATATTTCATTCCGGCTGGGTGAGATCGAAGCGCTACCGGTTGCGAATGACACGGTGGATGTAATCATCTCGAATTGCGTCATCAATCTCTCCCCGGATAAAGAGGCCGTTTTTGCGGAGGCTTTCCGCGTGTTGAAACCAGGCGGCCGTCTGGCCATATCCGATGTCGTGGCGACGGCCGAGCTTCCACAGGAGATTCGCGGCAATCTGGACCTTTATGCGGCGTGTGCGGCAGGCGCTCTGGCGATTCCTGAACTCGAATCCATGATCGCGCGTGCGGGATTTGTTAACATTCAGATCAAGCCGAAGGATGGAAGCCGGGCCTTCATCAAGGAGTGGATGCCCGGCCGTAATCTCGAGGAGTATATCCTGTCGGCGGTGATCACCGCGGAAAAACCCGAAAGGTGAGGGGTACTTGATTTACGGAAACTGTGCAGGAGACGATGACATTGGTTTATTTTCTGGTCCGGAGGGCTAATGGGAACCGCAAAGAAACTATCGGTTGTCGACCGTTATCTAACCGTATGGATTTTTCTGGCCATGTTCACCGGCGTATTGCTGGGATACCAGTTTCCCTCCATTGCGGGTTTCTGGGATCAATTCAAATCGGGTACGACCAATATCCCTATCGCCATTGGACTGATTTTGATGATGTATCCTCCGCTCGCCAAAGTGCGCTACGAGGAACTGCCGAAGGTTTTTCGCAATCTTAAACTTCTCAGTTTATCGCTCGTCCAGAACTGGATCATTGGACCGCTGGTGATGTTTATTCTCGCCATCTTGCTCCTGCCGGACAAGCCCGAAATGATGGTAGGCGTCATTCTGGTCGGACTGGCGCGCTGCATTGCCATGGTACTGGTTTGGAACGACCTGGCCAAAGGCGATTCGGAGCTGGCGGCCGGCCTGGTGGCCTTCAACGCCCTCTTTCAGGTAGCGCTCTATTCCGTATACGCCTACTTTTTCATCACCGTACTGCCGCCTTGGTTCGGTCTGAGCGGTACGATGGTCAGGGTGTCCATTTCCGAAATTGCTGCGACTGTCCTCATTTATCTGGGCATCCCTTTCGCCGCGGGTCTGATATCCAGCCTGCTCCTGCGCCATAGCAAAGGCAGCGAATGGTATTTTCAGCGTTTCATTCCGCGCCTCTCCATGGTGACCCCTGTCGCGCTTATCTTCACGATTCTGGTCATGTTCTCCCTCAAGGGTGAGAAGATCATTGAATTGCCGCTGGATGTGCTCCGGGTGGCAATCCCGTATGCCATCTACTTCGCCTTGATGTTTTTTACGACCTTTTTCATCGCCCGGGCGATGGGCATCTCTTATGAGAAAACGACGACGGTCTCGTTCACTGCGGGCAGCAACGACTTTGAACTCGCTATTGCGGTCGCAGTCGCCGTCTTCGGCATCAACTCAGCTGCAGCATTCGCAACGGTGATTGGCCCACTGGTGGAGGTGCCGGTTCTCATCAGCCTGGTCAATGTCGCCCTGCGCTGGCGTAAACGTTTTCAAAATACGTGATCGACAGGATGGCCCATGAGTAATAACACGATCAGTTACATGATACATCGGAGGAATAGCATGAACAAAATGGCTGGTTCAGCCATCCTTTTATCCTTGCTCTTTCTGCTATCCTGCAGAGGACCGGAAAATACTGCGCAGGACCGTTCGAAGAAATCCGCAACTAAAGCGAAAATAACCTTCATCGAATTGGGCTCGGTCAATTGCATTCCCTGCAAGGCCATGCAGCCGGTCATGAAGGCTGTTGAAGAGAAATACGGCGATCAGATTGAGGTGATTTTTTACGATGTATGGAAGGCCGATCAGAAAAAGTTCGCTCAGAAATATAATATCCGTCTTATCCCCACGCAGGTTTTTCTCAACGATAAAGGCAAGGAGATTTTTCGCCACGAAGGATTCTTCCCGGAAACTGAGATTGATGCACTACTGCAGTCCCACGGATTGAAATCTTCTCGGGAAAGCAAATCGTGATCGACAGCGTATTCAGCTCTCTCAGCGGATGGATGACCGGCAGCTCTTCTCTGGCCTTGCTGGCTTCCCTGATCTGGGGCGTTCTGAGCGTCCTGCTCAGCCCCTGCCATCTGTCGAGCATCCCGCTTGTTATCGGCTATATCACCAGCTGCGAAAATAAAAGCACACGCAGCTCGTTCTCTCTGGCTCTGGTTTTCGCACTGGGTATTTCGATAACAATCGCATTGGTGGGCGGTATCACCGCCTCACTCGGGCGGTTAATCGGTGATGTGGGAGCCTGGGGGAACATTCTGGTGGCTGCGATTTTTTTCATCATGGGATTGTATCTGCTCGATATCATTTCGCTAAACTGGGGGAACACGACGATCAGCTCAAGCAAGGGCGGTTACCCCGGAGCCTTCAGCCTCGGTCTTTTATTTGGAATAGGACTCGGTCCCTGCACCTTCGCTTTTTTGGCACCCGTGTTGGGCATTGTATTCAGCATGGCCCAAAGCAGCTGGGTCAAACCTTTGTCATTGATTCTCTCCTTTGCCGTCGGCCATTGTGCCGTGATCACACTGGCCGGCGGACTCAGCCAGTGGGTGCAAAATTATCTGAACTGGAGTGCACAATCCCGATCAGCCCATATGGTCAAAAAAGTTGCCGGTGCACTAGTTTTGCTCGGGGGCGTCTATTTCTTGATGACCGCATTCGTGGAATAAGAGGGAATATATGAAACATAGCGCTAGATGTCGGTCAGGATCCGTTCGTCAAACCTGGATTGGTTTTCTTCCACCGCTTTTTGCCCCGCGCATCAGCACCGGGCGGCCCTGCCGGTGCGGAAAGCAGCCATCTCTACCGCGCAATGCGCCACTACCGGGCCCTAGAACCCTCCCTTCCACACTGCAATAATTGATAAGGAGGGAACCAGGTCGCCGGTGGCCCGCTTTTTGCAGTTTTACTTTCTGCCGCCGCTCATCAACTTAGACGGGCTGAAAACAGACTCCGGCGCAACCTGCCAAGTAATTGATATTTAGGTCATTACTATCCGGTTTCCACCTGGCGCCTCGATGAGGAGGAGTGACCGAGCCGTGATCCAGATCGACGGCTTGTCTCATATTTGATCTACCCTGTATCTCATGATGATGCACCCGGGGTTACCTTGCCATTGCCATCCAACTCCGCACCTCGCCTGGCACCGAACTTGTCCTGTTCCGACATACTCTCTCATTTCGTGATTCCAAGGATCCTCAAGAAATTGGAGCGTTGGTTTTTCGGGGAGGCGGATGATGAATCATAAGAAACTGCTGCTGGGCGTACTGCTCATCATGGTCTGGAGGGGAACAGCTGTCGGGCAAATTACAGACGTTGCTACCGGCTTCTGGCAGTTGGCCAACGATCAGCCCTTTACGGTCTCCAACTCGGCCCTCGCGCCTCTTGGCGATATCTATGTGCTGGCCAAAGGCTTGTATTCTTCGCAGGATAATGGCTTCACCTGGCAGAGGCTGCCGACTCCCGCGGATGCCCTTTTGGACCATGCCCCTCTTGCGGTCAACTCCCGGGGCGATGTTTTTATCGCCGGCTATCACAGCGGTCCGGTTTTATACCGATCGCGCGACCACGGCCGGAGCTGGCAGACGATCATGCTCACCGGTTCTTGCAGTATCGATCGCATCTTTATCGATCCCGCGGATCGCCTGTTTGTGCTCACCGCCTCGGGATGCTTGCCGCGGTGTTTTCGTTCGGATGATGAGGGTATGCATTGGTCCGCCTTGCGGGACGATCTGAGCTGTTTTGCATTCGTTAACGGCAAAACTTACGCCGGCACCAACAAAGGTTTTTTTCTGGCTTCAGCAGATCATGGAGATTCCTGGGCAGATTCGACATTTTTTTGTCCTGAGGTATTGACGGATCTTGTTGTCAACAGCGCGGGAATTATTTATGCCATAGTTTCATGCGGCGGGGACTCCGAAAAGCCCTACGGCCTTCTTGCCCGCTCGAAAGATGGAGGGATCACCTGGAAGATATTTACAGATTATCAAGGTGTTCGCCAAATCGCCAACGGGCAGCATGATGATCTTTATATCAGAACAGGAAGTGGGATTTATCGTTCATCTGATGAAGGGGAGCATTCTACCTGGATTAATGATAATTGGGATTCAGATTGCTATTTTATTCTGGATCGCGAACAAAACCTTCTACTGCAATTCCGCTCTGACCTTTTCCGTTCCAGCGACCGGGGCGAAAGTTGGATGCGCATCCAGGCTAACTTCGACCGTGGCCCTCACGAGATTCTGATCGATACCAGCGGAGTTGTCTGCGTGGGCATGGAGGGGATTTTTGCGCGCCAAACAGAGGACCGCCATCCCTGGTCCATTTTTACGATCGACTCCGCTGCCGCAAATTTGAGGGTGTCCGGACTCAGCCGGCATCCGGCGGGGAATTTTTATGTTTCTACCGTGCGGCATGGAGTGTACCGTTCGGCGGATGCGGGCGAACACTGGCAGCGGCTTACCAATGGCAGCGGCGACAGCACCTTCTCCAGATTGACGATCGGGAAGAACGGCCGCATTTATACTGCAGGCACCTCCGGCCAGGAGATCTACCTCTATTTTTCTGACGACGATGGCCAAACGTGGCATAAAAAAACAGTTGGCAGCACAACCCCGACGGATCAGATCGTGGCCTTGCTCACTCCGGGAGAGGATGACGACGACGTTTTGCTGGCAACGAGTTCTGGCTCTCTCTTCCGTTCCCTTAACGGCGGCGGCAGCTGGTATGAAGAGCAAATTGACTTTGCCTTGTACACTAAAACCGTCATCCATGACCGGAGGGCCGATTGCTTTTTCTTGCTGACTTCCTCCGGCTTGTACCGCCGCGGCCGGATGGAGTTCATCGCCCCATGGCAAAAGCTGACGAACGGCTTACCGGATGCGGTCAGTGGTCAGGCAGGAACTCTGATCACCTTCCCCGGCGGCCTGCTGCTGGCGCTGCAATCGGGCTCTGATAATTTTGTCGATTTTTATTATTCGTTCGACTTGGGGGAGCACTGGACGCAAATGGATCCCGATGCGGGATTCCAGGATTCGGAGGAATCCGTTGCCGCAATGGCCCTGCATCCGGATGGCCATCTGTACATCAGCGCCGCGACGGAGATCTTTTCCTATAACCTCCTGCGCAGCCGGGATCCGATCGTGTTTCCCAACCGCTTTGCGGCCGACCCCTTGACCAACCAGATCTATGCCTACGGTGTCGCTTGCGCGGATTGCGATCAGGATAACAACGATGATCTCCTTCTCGTCAATCAAGGCCAAAATTGGCTCTGCCGCAATCAGGGGAATGGCACCTTTGCATCTGAAACAGCCGGTCCGGTGGTATCCGCCAGTGATCCTTCGCGGGGCGCAACCTGGGGGGATTATGACAATGACGGCCTGGTTGACCTGTTCGTCGCCAACGAAAATGCCGCCAATTCGCTTTTTCATAACATTGGGGGTGGCCTGTTCAACCGCGCGGCAGATCAGCCGCTGACCACGGAGGTATTTCCCAGCCGCGCCGCAGCCTGGGCCGATTACAATCAGGATGGCTATCTCGATCTCTTTGTCGCCACCCTGAACGGCGGCAATCTGCTCTACCGCAACGACGGCAAGGGCACCTTCACCAGGATTTCCAGCGGCGCCCCCGCCAGCGACGGCGGCCTCTCCTATGGTTGTGCCTGGGCGGATTATGACCTCGACGGCGATGCCGATCTCTTCGTCGCCAATTATGGCAACAATTTCTTGTATCGCAATGACAGCAGCTTGTTTACAAAGGTCATAAGCGGCCCGGTCGTTACCGACGGCGGCCATTCCTTCGGCGGCTCCTGGGGCGACTATGATAACGATGGCTGGCCCGATCTGTTCGTTACCAATACGGAAGGGGTAAATTTTCTCTATCATAACGAGGGCCATGGCACCTTCACCCGCATCCCGGAGGGGCCGGTCGTGACCGATACCGGCATTTCCAAGGGCAGCGCCTGGGGCGACATCAATAACGATGGCTGGCTGGACCTGTATGTGGCGCGCAACGGTGCCGACGCGCTCTATTTGAACACCGGCGGCCGCGGTTTTGTCCGGCTGAATGTCCCCGCCTTTGCGCTTGCGGATAATTCGCTGGCATGCGCCTGGACCGATGCCAACCGGGATGGCTTTCTCGACCTGGTGGTGGCCAATTATGGCGCCCCGGCGAATCTGTCGATCAACGCCGGCAACACCGCACACTGGCTCGAGATCCGGTGCATCGGCAGCCGCTCCAACCGTTCGGCGATCGGAGCGCGGGTGCAGGTCAAGGCCGGTATCCAGGGAAATGTGTTCTGGCAGACGCGCGAGATAACCAGCCAGAGCGGCCACAGCGGCCAGAATAGCCTCATCGCCCATTACGGCCTGGGGGACGCCGCCATGGTGGACAGCTTGCGCATCATCTGGCCCTCTGGGCAAGTGCAGGTGATGACCTCACTGAGAGCGGACGAATTCATGACGATCATTGAGCCGGCGGTGACGCCGGTGGAACTGGCTGCTTTCACGACAGCGGTCGAGGAGAAAAGAGTGACCCTGTGCTGGCAGACCTTGAGCGAAGAGAATACCTATGGATTTGAGATCGAGAGAAGAGCGGGCGATCATCCTTGGGGCAAGATCGGATTTGTCGCCGGGCATGGCACCACGGCCAATCCTCACGTATATGACTTTGTTGATGACACTCTGGAGGATGCCGGCCAATACGCGTACCGGCTGAAGATCGTCGATCAGGATGGCAGGTTTGCCTACTCGGCGGCGATCGAGGTGCGGTTCGGTCTGCCGGATCAATTCGCGCTATACCAGAATTATCCCAATCCCTTTAACCCGGTCACGACGATTGAATTCGCGTTGCCCAGCGCGGAGAAAGTCAGGGTGCGGATATTTTCGCTTCTTGGCGAAGAGCTGACGGAACTGGCCCATGGACCGCTGCCGGCGGGGTATCATACGATACGCTGGAACGCCGCCGGTCTTGCCAACGGCGTCTATTTTCTGGTTCTCGAGGCCGGCCCCTTCCGCCAGGTACGCAAGTCCGTGTTGATGAAATAACAAATGCCAGCGCTCGAGGAGCACCGTAAAATGGCTCAAATACATAAAATGACCTTGAAAGGCGATATAATGAAACAAGCTACGTATCATAATCCATAGGTCAGGGGTTCAAATTCCTCCGCCGCCAATCGTAAGTGTTATAAAAAAGCCAGCTAGATTAAAATCTTGCTGGCTTTTTTCGGTAAAAGGGTGACGTTGATCTCTTTGTTGATCAGCAACGGGTACGTCTGCCGCTGCAACGATCCGTGCTGCTGCGCTCGCGGGGAGACGACAGGCTGATCGTCTTCCCCGCTACTTCCTCGCCGGACAGGTTGTCAACCACCGGTTTTCGAAAAAGCTTTTATTCTTGTTATCAGAGCCTTATATTTCTACAATTCTCTACAGTGACTGGTTATGTCCAATTACAGGAGAAATGAAGAAATGACCGGATGAATGACCTATTCTCTGGAGGCAGCCAAATGATTCAGTACTTGCTGGAAGATCTATTACAAGACAATCCCACCATTGCCGGTTTGCTCCAGGAAGCGGACACGCCGAATCGCGCCCGCAATTTTCTCAAGGCCTATCTGGACGAATTTTCCCGCTTATTGTTCAAAGAAAGCCACCGCGACAGCAGCCTGGCCTGGTCGCAACAGGTAACATGTTTCCTGGCCTTTCAAGAGATCATCTCCCTGCGCAGCGAGCGAATCAGCCGCTTCAGCATCATCAAGCGTTTGTGGCAGGCGATCCATAAGCAAGAAAACTCATCCGATGAGCCCTTGAGCGAAGCCTTTTATACCGATCTCGGCCATATCCTGGCAGGCATGACCGGCAAGAGTACGATCTATTCTATGAAAGAGCTGCCGGCCTTTCTGGGCATGCAAGGGCAGGAGGCCGCGATTGCGCGCTCGGCGGATCTGGATTGGCTGGCCGCCCATACCCTTGATGCCACCAACCGCTATCCCCACGGCCTGCAACCGGAAATCATGGAAAAACGGGCCCGAAACCGGGCGCACATTCTTGAACAGCTGAGTGGCGGGGAATCGGATTGGGCGGATTATCATTGGCACCTCAAACATCTGATCCGCGACAGCACGGTGCTCGGCAGATTGATCGACCTGATACCCGAAGAATGTGCCGCGATCGACCAGGCTCGTGCGGCCCGTCTGCCCTTCGGCATCACCCCCTATTACGCCTCCCTCATGGACCGCGAGGGTCATCGCCTCGATGATCATGCGGTCCGCGCTCAGGTGATCCCGCCGCCATTCTATGTCCATACCATGCTGCAACATCAAAACGACCGGGTGGTTTATTTTGATTTCATGCGCGAGACCGATACCTCTCCGGTAGAACTCATCACCCGGCGCTATCCTCACATCGCTATCTTCAAGCCCTACAATACCTGCAGCCAGATTTGCGTCTATTGCCAGCGCAACTGGGAGATCGAGGATGTCCTCTTTCCAGAGGCCCTCGCCCCGCCGGAAAAGATCGACCGGGCGATAAGCTGGCTGGAGGAACATCGCGCCATCACCGAAGTGTTGCTCACCGGTGGTGATCCATTGGTCATGTCCGACCGGGTCCTTGCGGGTTTGCTCGAACGGCTGGCAGCGGTAGATCATATCGAGCGCATCCGTATTGGCTCGCGGATTTTTGTGGCTCTGCCCCAACGGATGACGGATGATCTGGCTGATCTTATCTCCCGCCATCATCAACCTGGCCGGCGGGAGATGGCTTTGGTGACTCATTTCGAGCATCCCTACGAAATGACCCCGGAGGCGATGGAGGCCGTGCAAAAGATGCGGCGGCGCGGTATCTCGGTCTACAACCAGGCGGTTTACACCATGGAGAACAGCCGGCGCTTCGAACTGGTGGCGCTGCGGCGGCTCTTGCGTTTGATCGGAGTCGACGCCTACTACACCTTTTGCGCCAAGGGCAAGGACGAGACGCGCGACTACCGCGTGCCCATCGCCCGGTTGCAGCAGGAGGTCAAGGAGGAGGCGCGGCTCATGCCCGGGCTGGTGCGCACCGACGAACCGGTCTATAATGTGCCAAAGCTGGGCAAGAATTACTTGCGCGCGGAACAGAACCATTCGCTGCTGACCATTATGCCGAACGGCGGCCGGCTCTATGAGTTCCATCCCTGGGAGAAAAACCTGACCATGGCCCCGACCTGGCTCCACAAAGACATCCCAATTCTTGACTATCTGCGCGAACTCGAGCGGCGCGGTGAGAATCCAGAGGAGTACCGCAGCATCTGGTATTATTTCTAAGCCGAAGAAATCCCCCTTGCAGGAGGGATAATACGGATCCCCTTGCGTGCGGGCTCTTGCTTGTATGCCGGATGGAATGCGTGATGGAGAAGTGAAGCGGTATAGATTATGACGACCATATTATAGGCAGCGTAATACCAAATCGCGTCTGCAAAATCCACAATTCGGAAATCGCTGCCAAAAACATTATGTCAACATCAACGGTCGTCACCTGGAGATCAATATTTCAACTGTTTTTCAGGCATGGTGCATAACAAAAGACTGAGTCGTTTGCACGCCAGGCCATCGTGCCCGTCCAATTTGGCGTACCTGCCCGGTTTGCACGCTTCGGGAACTATCCCAATCCCATCAATTTCTCGATCATCATCTCATTCGCCCTGTGGCTGATGGTGTTTACTTCTTCAGTCCGAAGACAGACCCTCTCGCGAGGTGCGCAAGGCCGTCTTGCTGAAACCGCTCCAGGCCGTCAATTTCTCCCACGGCGGCGGCCCGCTGCCGATCCGTGGCGATCCGGGCCACCGCGCGATGGTGGCCTTTATGCAGCAGCTCCCATCCTTGCTCCGGAAACCCGACGCGATCCTCGTCATCAGCGCCCACTGGGAGGAACGGGCCGCAACCCTTCTGGGCGCGCAGCATCCCCCCATGTTGTACGACTATTACAGGTTCCCGAAAGAGTCGTATGACATCAGTTATCCCGCTCCCGGCTCCCCCGAGCTAGCCGGCCGCATCGCCGGACTGTTGAACCGAAACAACGTGCCGGCTCACATCGATGAACGACGCGGAGCGGAACCGCAGCGCCCGATCCGGCCGACGACGGCTTTCAGGATTGGCTGATCGAGGTGTGCACCGGAACGATGGAGCAATCCGAGCGCGAACGGCCGCTGCTAGTGTGGGAGAAGGTTCCGCACGCGCGTGCTCGGGTTTACATGCGGGCCAGGACCTCCTTGAGCGGGGCGAGGGCGATCTCAGACCAGCTCTCCACGGCCGCCTCACCGCTCCGGACGATCTCCTCGAGCTGGCGGATCGGCATGTATCCGCCCCAAGCGATCTCGGTATTGGCCGGCCGCACAGCGCGGTCGCTGGTCAGAATCAGATAGAGCATGCCGAAATGAACCGAGCCGACCTCGGTCTCGTCGTCGTTGATGTAGCCCAGGATCAACGGATCGTCGAAGGCCTTGATCTCCACCTCCTCGCTCAACTCCCGCATCAGACTGGCGCGGATCGGATCGCCGTTCGCGATGTCGATCTTGTCGATATGGCCGCCGATACCCCAGGACCATTTGCCGCGCAGCCGGGTCTCGTTGTAGTGGCCCTCCTTGGCTGAGCGCTGATAGGCGAAAACCTCGTGGCTCTCCTTGTGAACAATGATGGCATAGGCGATGGGCTGCTTGTACTCCGGCATCACCTCGACCTTGTCGCGGAGATCGTAGACGTAGTGGTCCAGAATCCGGCTTTGATAATCATGCGCTGAGGCCGGGGCGAAGCCCTGAAAATATTGCTCCGCGAAAAGCGTGGCGCGGTCCACTACCATGATCTTGCCGTCTGATGCAGCCACAGGGTCTCCTTATTCCGAATCGTCGATCTCTTTGAGCTGTTCTTCCAGGGCGCGCCCCTCCGTTTCGTGGCCGGGCTGGCCGAGCAGGGCGAACATGTTATTTTTGTAGGCCTCTACGCCATCCTGGTTGAAGGGGTTGACTCCGAGCAGCAGCCCGCTGACGGCGACGGCGAACTCGAAGAAATAAAAGAGCTCGCCGAAATGGAAAGCATCGCGCTTGCCCAGGTGCAGGGTCATGTTGGGGGTCCCGCCGGCGCGATGGGCCAGCATGGTGCCGCGCCATGCCTGCCGGTTGGCGTAGGCCAGCTGCTTGCCCGCCAGGAAACCGAGCTGATCGGGATCGCCCTCCAGCCTGGGAATGACCACCTTGCTGCGATTCCGGTCGACGACCAGGAAGGTCTCGAGGAGATCCCGCCGGCCGTCCTGAATGTACTGGCCGAGGGAGTGCAGGTCAGTAGTCAGCCCCACCGCAGCGGGGAAGGTGCCCTTTTTATCCTTGCCCTCGCTTTCGCCGAAGAGCTGTTTCCACCACTCCGCCAGGTAGAGTAGGGCGGGATTCCAGACTCCGAGGATCTCGACGGGCTTGCCGGCCTGATAGAGGAGGTGGCGAGCGGCGGCATATTTCAGGGCGTCATTTTTGGCGATGGTCCGGTTCTCGCTGCAGTGGCGGGCCATGGCGGCCGCACCCTTGAGCATCCTGGCGATGTCGATGCCGGCCACGGCCATGGGCAAGAGGCCAACAGGAGTGAGGACGCTGAAGCGGCCGCCGATATCCTCCGGGATGGCGAATTGGTGGAACTCGAACTTGTTCGCCATGGCGTGGAGGGCGCCCTTGACCGGGCTGGTTGTGGCGATGACCCGCTCCCGGACCTTTTTGGGAGGAAGGGTGCGCTGAAGCTGGTCGAGCAGAAGGCGGAAGGCAATGCCGGGTTCGGTGGTCGTGCCCGACTTGCTGATCACATTAACATAGTAGCGTTTGCCCTTGATATACCGCAACAGCTCGGCCGCATAATCGGCGTCGAGGTGGTGGCCGAGGAAGAGGATTTCGGGGCCGGAGCGGTTGCCCGGCAGGGCGGGGGAGAGCCCCTCGATCGCAGCGCGGGCCCCCAGGTAGCTGCCGCCGATGCCGACGACGATGAATAGATCGGCCTTTTTGCGAATTTTCCTAGCGAGCTTCTGGATCTGGCGGAGCTCTCCCGTATAATCCTTGAGGGGGAGATCCCGCCAGCCGAGCATCTCGCTGCCGGGGCAGCGGCCGCTGTAGAGCTGGTTGACGACCCGGCGCACGGCCGGCTGCAGCGCCTTGAGGGCGGCTTCGTCGACTTCCGGGGCCAAAAGCCGGATATTGAGTTTGACCATATGATCCTTCCCGGATGAGAAAAATCAACGCAGGAGTTTGGTCAGGATGTAACCGAGCAGCAGCCAAAGCGGAATGGAGACCAGCAGCGCCCAGTTGAGACCGCGCAAGAGCGGAAGGGCCTTGATGTGTTCCTTGCGTTCCAGACCGCGCTCGATGCGCAGCTTGAGTTCGTCCAGGTTGACGGGCTTGACCAGATAATCATAGGCCCCGGACCGCATCGCCGAGATGGCCGAATCGAGGGAGGGGTAGCCCGTGAGAAAGATTACCATGACATTCTTGTCGATCTCCTGGATCTTTTGCAGCAGTTCCATGCCGTCCATCTCCGGCATCTTGACATCGGTCACGATAAAGTCAAAGGTTTGCTGCTGCAGAGCCAGCAACGCCTCAATGCCGTTTTTGGCCGCAGCCGTCTCATGCCCCCATGAGCGGACCACCTCAGGGAGGGTTTCCAGCACATCCGGTTCATCATCGACGATCAAAATTTTCGCCATAAACAATCTCCCGCCATGGTTGCTGATCGCTTCAGGGGCGAAAGCAGCGGTTAGGCTGCAGCGCATCCTCCCTGCGTCCCAAGGGTATTCTCTGGATAAATTTACATAAATCAGCGGAATAATCAAGGGAAAAAAAGCAGCGGAAAGGGGAGAAATAAAAAAGGGACGATAGTACTCAGGTTGCGGATGTCGTGTGCGTTCGCCTGTCGAGAGATGCCTTTCAAGCGATGCCATCAGGCTGCATAGCCCAGGTGCCTTGCCAAAGTTGCCTGCCAAGGTGCGCAACAACCGCTGCGAAGAACGACTACCGTCCCTTTTCGTGTCGGGTGTAACAGGGGTATCCTCACCGGCCCTGGACGGGCCTTTCTCCGGGTGGCCTAGCGGTGCGGCTGCCGGTTCCCCGGAGAAAGGTCCCGTTTTCGAGTACGTGTCGGGTGTGAGGAGAAGTCAAAGACCTTCTTCCGCAGCGGCGAAGGGCGAAACCACCGCGGGGAAGTCGAAAAAATGGAGATCGATATTCAGAATCTGCTTGCAGCCGAGCTGAGTATAGAGGCCTCCTGTCAGCAGCGCCTCTGTCCCTGGTTGCGCCACCGGCCTTTCCGCCGCAGCGGGATCGAAGCGCGCCTCGAGCCGCTGCAGCAGCCAGTGGTGCAGCGGCAGCGGCATGGGATGAACCAGCGTTTGCAGATCCCGGATGACCAGGGCAGTCGGACAATCACATATCAGGACCCCCGCCGCTTCGAGACGGACGGGAAATCCAGGTACCAGACTACGCGGCGCCATTTTGCGGGTGGGGCTGCTGGTGCCGTTCCGCTGCAGTGTGACGTAGCGTACAATTCCGGGTGAACCCAACTGCCGTAGCCGGCTGCTGGAGAAAAATACCCCGGCGTGCGCCTCTTTCTTTCCCGCAACCTGGCGCTGGAAAAAGGCATGCAGGCTGTCGTCCTCGACCGCCAGGGCGCGTTCGAGCCAGCGCTGCAGGGCGGAATCGACGGCTCGGTTCAGGCTCTCCATCTCCTGAGGGCCGGTGACGAGCAGGGCCAGGTCGGCGCTCCAGAAGAGGTCCCAATGGCTGTGCGAGCGGCTGCAACCGAGATCCAGCACCCAGAGGGCGGACGCGCCAGAGGCTGTCGCGACCGGGTTGAGATGGCCGTAAAGCTGATAAACGGAATCCCGGCTCGCCGAATCCAGATGGTCGAAAAAGCGCGCCATCTCGGCCTGGGGCAAAGGGGAGGGCGAGGGAGAGGATGATTTCTGCGGGGCATCCCACTGGCCCGGGCGGAAGAGCAGAACTTTCCGGCCCGATTGCACGGCCATTCCCGCTAGCAGAAAGGCCGCGAGACTGGAGCCGCTGTTTGGAGCTGCACCGGCCACTGCCCACACCACGGGCATTTCCGCCTTTTTGCTTTCCCGCACCGCCGCTTCCTCCACAGGTGCCCTCTCAAATCAGCCCGCTCCATGGTGGAGGGGCTGGCTGCAAAAGGGCGAACGGGCTATCATCGCATGATCAGGCTGATCCAGCCTGCTTTTCACCATTAACGGACATAGCAAATTGCATACCAGCTCTGAGGAAAATATGTAAACTTATTATAAACAAAATAAAAGGGGGGATGAAATCTGGCGGGAGCGGTCCGGGATGCACGCTCTTTTGCCGTATTTTACGTCAAAAGTATCGCTGGAGAAGATGGTATGCATATAAATATAATTATTACAATAATATAAAAACTACCGAAAAATACGGCACCCGGAGCGTCCGGGCTGCGATTCGCGCAGGGCAGGAGTGGCAAAACGCCTGCCGGGATTATTCCACGCCGTACTTTTTCAACTTGCGCAGCAGGGTATCGCGATGAATCCCGAGAATCTGCGCGGCTTCGCTGCGGTTGCCGTCGGTCATATCCAGCACCTTGAGGATATGCTCCTTCTCCACCTCCTCGAGCAGCAGGGTGCCGCTGGGGGCGGGTTCGATCTCGACCGTGGGATTGAACTCCTGGATGATGTGCGGCGGCAGGTCATAAATGCGGATCGAGTGCCCTTCCGAGAGCGCAACGGCGCGGCGGATGGCGTTAGCGAGCTCGCGCACATTGCCCGGCCAGGGATAGCGCTGCAGGGCGGCGATGGCCTCCTCATCGACGCTCACGCTCTCCCGGTTGAAGCGGGACGCAAAATCGCGGGCGAAATGGTTGGCGAGCAGGGGGATATCCTCGGGGATCTCGCGCAAAGGGGGCATGGCGATGCTCACCGCATTGAGCCGGTAGTAGAGGTCGGCGCGGAAGCTCTTGTCGGCGATCGCCTGACGGAGATCGCGGTTGGTAGCCGAGATCAGCCGGATGTCGATCCGCCGTGACTTGTTCGAACCCAGGCGCTGGAACTCCTGCTCTTCGAGGACACGCAGCAGCTTGGCCTGCATCGCCGGTTTCATGTCGCCGATCTCATCGAGGAAGAGGGTGCCGCCGTCGGCCTCCTCGATTCGTCCGGCCTTGCTGGCGCGGGCGTCGGTGAAGGCTCCTTTTTCATAGCCGAAGAGTTCGCTTTCGAGCAGGGTGTCGGGGAAGGCGGCGCAGTTGATGGCGATAAAGGGCTTGGCGGCGCGATCGCTGGTGTAGTGGATGGCCGTGGCCGCCAGCTCCTTGCCGGTACCGCTTTCGCCGAGGATGAGGACCGGCAGGTCGGTGCTGGCAATCTTGCTGATGAGCTTGGCCACGTTCTGCAGGCGGATGGAGCGTCCGAGGATGGTTTTGCCGCTCGGCAAGGGCTCCTTGAGGTCCAGCAGCGGCGAACTGCCCGCGATGCGATCATGCTGGTTCGCGACATCCTTGATCAGGGTGAGAAGGTCATCCATAATCACCGGCTTGAGGATGTACTGATAGGCGCCGAGCTTGATCGAGGCGACCGCGTCGTTGATCGAGCCAAAGCCGGTCAACATGATCACGGTGGTATCCGGCTTGAGCCGTTTGACCTGTTTGAGCAGATCGATGCCGCTGACACCGGGCATGCGCACATCGGTGATGACAATATCATAATCATCGTGGGAGAAGAGTTCCAGAGCCTTCAATCCGCTGCTGGTGGTCGTGCAGTCGAGCTGCTCGAGCTCAAGGACATCTTTCAGGGAGCGCAAGCAGTTCTCTTCATCATCGACAAGAAGGATCTTGGTGGATGGATTCATAGTATTGCGCCTCAATGGTTTGCGTTCGCATGGCATAACAATGAAACGGGATGAGCACTGTGACCTCATGGATCATTTTTCCTCCTGGCCGGCCTCAGCGCGGTGCGCCGGCAGAGTGATGCGGAAGGTGGTGCCCCTGTCGACCTCGGAGTTCAAGGCGATATGTCCCTGATTGCGCTCAACAGCGCTGTGGACGATGGTCAGCCCCAGGCCGACGCCCTTGCCCTCCTTGCCATAGGTGAAGAAGGGGTCGAAGACCTTGTCCTGAATGGCCGGGGGGATGCCGACACCGGTGTCGCTGAACTCCATCTGCACGCCATTGCCGCCGGCATGGCTGGTGCGGATATAGAGCTTGCCGCCGTAGGGCATCGCCTCCTTGGCGTTGAGGATGAGATTGAGGAGGATCTGTTTGAGATCGTCGGAGTTGACCCAGGCCTTAACCGATTCGGCGAGCTCGGTGCGCACCAGGATATCGTTCATCGCCAGTTCCTTTTTCACGAGGGCGAGGGTTTGCAGCAGGACGGCGTTGACATCGATCTCACTGCGTTCCGCCGGCGACTTGCGCGCAAAGTCGAGAAGGCTGTTGATGATCCGCTGGGCGCGGGCGATCTCCTCGTCGAGGATGCTGAAATGCTCGCGGGCCTTGGGATGCTCGCTGGCGAGGATGCGCCGCAGGTAATAGACCGAGGTGCTGATGATATTGAGGGGATTGCGCAGCTCGTGTGCGACGCCCGCGGCTAGCTGGCCCATCACCGCCATCTTCTCCGAGAGGATGAGCTGTTGCTGCATCTCTCCAAGCTGGGCATTGGTATGTTTCACCTGGCTGGCGAGGTCACGAGTCTGGGCCTCCATCGCCTGCAACACCTTTTCGCGCGGAGTCGCATCGCGCAGGATGCAACCCATACCCGAAATGCGATGGCCTTGCGAGAGCGGAACCAGACGGACATCCACGATCTCCATGCCGCCATGCGGTGCGCTCAGCCGCCAGTTGTTGCCGCTGATATCGAATCCGGCGGCGACGCGTGGATAGAGCTGCACCAGATTGCCGGCGAAGGGTTCGGCGAAGAGGGCATGCAGCGGAAATTTGCCGCCCCCCGGCTCGAGCCCGTACAACTTGACCGCTGCCTGGTGATTGGTTTGCTCGATCTCGCCGGAGAGGTTGAGAAAGAGGACGATATCGTCCGAATTCTCGAGCAGGGTGCGGTATTTTTCGTTGAAATCGAAGTAACGTTTGCGTGCCAGCACGGCCTGCACCCTGGCGAGCAGTTCCTCCTGACTAAAGGGTTTGATGATATAGTCGTCCGCGCCCGCACGCAGACCGCTCACCCGGTCCTTGACGTCCGCACGCGCTGTGACCATGATGATCGGGATGTTCTTGAGCCCCTCCTCCTGCTTGAACTGACGGCAGAGGTCGAATCCGTCCTCCTCGGCATTGAGCATGATATCCAGGAGGATGAGCTGGAAGGATTTGCTGCGGGCGCTCTCGTAAGCCAGACGCGGCGCATTCTGCCATTCCACGGCATACCCATTGGCACCGAGGAAATAACGCAGGACCTGCGCCTGGTCAGGATCATCCTCGACAAGCAGGATCAGATTTTTCTCCACGTTGCTGTCACTCATCAAGCGGACTCACAGTGTAGGAGGATTTCACAGGATAATAGCATAAATAATCAACAAGTACAAGCACTTTTTGGCGTCGCGGATTGTGGCAAAATCCTGCACCTTTGCTAAAACCATGGTGAACCTATAGATAATTCCGGAAATATGCCGCAAGCCCAATCGCGCTCTGTAGCGGATCGGGGCAGCTGAAATATTTCATCAAAAATTCATTTGCTTATTCGGCTGTAATATGGTATACTACTCTACAGACCTGAGAGCATCTTTCATTGATGGCTTGAGGGGTGGTGATATGCAAATCGCCGCACAATTCTGGTTCTGGCAACATTGGGAGGAGGTGTTATGGCTGTCAATCGTCAGCAAAGGGCTACCGGTGTCATGCAGAACAGGGTGAAACCTCTGACTCCCTTCAACGAAGAGGAGTTGCGTTATTTCGAAGCCTTGATCCTGGACCGTAAAGCCACTGCCCTCGAAGAGATGGAGCGGCTCGAGAAATACACCACAGCAGAGATCGGTGAAGGCGCCACGGATTCAGCTTACAGCTACCACATGGCGGATGCCGGCACTGATACGATGGCGCTCGACAATGTCTATATCCAGATCGAACGTCTGCGCACGCTCATCGGCTATCTCGACCGCGCCCTTGAACGGATCAAGAACAAAACTTATGGCATTTGCCGCGTCACCGGGACGCCTATTCCCCGCGAGCGACTGGAAGCCATTCCGCATACGGAAATTTCCGTAGCGGCCAAATTGCAGGAAAACAAGCGTTAAGTGCATGAATCCGGCTGCGGCACCCGCAGCCGAAATCCTGCTCCTGCCCGGAATGCCGGCCAAAACCTGACCGGTTTTACAATATTCCCACGCAAGGGACCACCGCCGCTACGGGGTCCCTTTTTTATTACCGTTGGTTGAGGGGTTTGCCGCGCAGCGGCACGCCGAAAAGCAGACGCAGTTCGCCGATCACCTCGACCTCATCGCCCCAGGCTGCACTGCCCGTACGCAAATAATCCCATTCCGCTAGGCGCCATGCGATCAGACGAATACCACGCTGCCGCAGTCGTTCGATCCGGCCGCGATCGGTGATCTGCCCCGATAGATAGAAATGGCCTGTTTTCTGGCGGAAGACGCCCGGTTCTGCATCCGTGACCCAGGCGTCATTGGCGGCCGGAATCCAGGGCAGGCCGAACATCAGCAGCGTCGGCTGCGGCGGCTCGAACCGGGTGGCAACGCGGCGCGAATCGATCTTGAAGAAGCGGTCCTGGAGCTCTTCGATGGTATATCCCGGAGCGAGGCGGGGGCGCAACTGCAACGTATCGGGCTGATCCGGCCGGAGTTCGAGCTGGATGACGTGGTAGGAGAGGAGCAGGAGCAGGGCCGCGACGAGAGTGCGGGCGGAGAAGAGGCGATCCATGAAAAAAAGGAGCGAGGGCCAGGCTGGCAGGAGGTATTCGGGTTCGTCCGGCAGCAGGAAAAAGAGCGCAATCCAGATGCCGATGTTGACCAGATGAAAGGTGCTCCAATTCGCCGGCAGGTTACCTACCGTTTTTTTCTTACAGGCCGAACAGAGCAGAAGCAGAAGCAGCAGGCTTTGCGCCACGCCGAGGAAACGCAAGCCATGGAAGGCCACCAGAGCGAGATGCTGAATCCACCCGCTTCGTGGCGCGGGGGCCGGTGCGCCAAATCCCTGCGCCAGCAGGATCGGGCTGTAGGTGGCGAGTGCAGTGAGGCATCCGATCGCTGCGGCGCGCAAGAGGGTTTTCGCATCCGAGGTGCGGCGGATGTAAAGGAGCAGGGGCACCAGGAAGAGGATGGCCGTCGGCCGGAATCCGGTGGCCAGGCCGGTGAGCACGGCAGCAGCAGCCGGGCGCGCCGTCATGAGCAGAGCATAACTCCACATCAAACAGGCAAGGGCGGGGAGATAATCCATGGTCACAGTGGCGTTCTTGAAAACGATGGGAAGAAAAAGAAATCCTGCGATCACCAGGAGGGGGTGCTGGAAGTGGCCCTGACGCGCCAGATGGCGCAGCGCCAAAAAGATCGCACCGCCGGCACAGAGGGCCAGGGCATTGGCCGCCGGCCAGCTACCCAGTGCGGAGAGCGGGGTGACGAGGAATTCGTAGAGCGGGAATCCGAGGGAGCGCGAGGGGGTGTAGACGCCTTGCCGCCACAGGAGGGTGGCGGATTGGGCGACGCGCCAGGCATCATAATCGCTGCCGTAACCGAGGAAGAGCAGCGGCAGGCCGAGGAGCGACCAGAACAGGAAGAGCAACCGGGCGGGGCGTTCCCTCAGCGGTGGAACCTTTATGGCAGCGTCCGACGGCGGCATGGTCAAAAGGAGTTCCGGCGGCGGATCTTGATCTGCATGGCGCCCTCGATCGGTCGAGAGGCGACCATGATGAGATAGCCCCCACCGCCGGCGCCTGAAAGTTTCCAGCCGAGGGCGCGGTCGCGGTAGAGATCGATGGTGCGTGCGATTTCGTCATCCGCCATTTTGGGGAACATAGCAATCTGGGCCTCGAATCCGCACCGCAGGGCCTCGCCAAAGGCGCTGATATCCCGCTTGAGGATGGCGTTCCAGCAGCTATCGGCCGCATCCGCCAGCGCCCGCGCCCGTTCGCGGTCGATCTGCGTGCCCTCGAGGACATCGTAATGGCTGACGCGCGGCCCGAGGGTGACCAGATACAGGCTCTGCTCGAGCCAGGTGAGCACGCCCTCGTCTTCCACCGTGGTGATCTTTTCCGGCCAGTAGTGGGCGTTGTAGTCATGGCGGTTGAGCCCCGGAAAGACGATGCCGAGGGCATCCTGCGAACCCGCCACCACCTCGGTGCCGGGTGGATTCTCATAACTGAAAAGGATACGCGCCAGTTGCTCGCTGTTGCCCTGCGGCAGCGCGGTGCCCCAAAGCTCAATCGCCTTGCGACGGGTACTCGAGGCCATACCGCTGCGCTCGTTGAACTCGACGGTGGGTTCGATGCTGATGGTCAGTACGGCGCCCGGATAAAATCTGGAGACAAAGGGCTGGTCGAGCCAGCCGCCGGCGAGATCGATGCGGAAGGGGATGGTGCATTCGGTGCGCAGTGCGGTGGTCGAGCGTACCGGCAGGTCCTTGTGCGGGATCCGATTCAATACCTTGTACTCGATCCCCAGTTCGGCACAGAGGGCCTGTTTGGCCGGTGTATGGCCATCCTCGTTGACGAAGAAGAGGTCGGGGAGGATGTCGCGCAACTCCTTTTCGAAATCCATGATCCCCCACCCGGAATTGATGCGACACTCGTGGACGGCGGCGAGCGCATCGAGCATATATTTGCGCTCCGCCTCTGAGTTGACCGGATAGCGTCCCTTGAGGTGGTGGACATTGGCGTCGGAACCGATGCAGACATAGAGGTCGCCGTAGCTGGCGGCCTCGTTGAGAAAGGCGATATGGCCGCTGTGGAGCATGTCGAAGCAGCCGGTGACAAAAACCTTTCTGGCGGGGGCGGAAGGATGCAGGGGCGAGGGCGCTTTCATGCAAATCCAAAGGAAATGGAACGGGTCTGTAAACGCATAAGGCCGGTGAGAGTGTTCTCTGACCGGCCTTTGTTTTTTAGTAGCGGGGGCAGGATTTGAACCTGCGGCCTTTGGGTTATGAGCCCAACGAGCTACCAGACTGCTCCACCCCGCGATAGCACATATAAATTACACTTTTTTATGAGAAAGTCAAGAACTTTCTCTTCTCGCAGAGGAGCCCGAGCTGCATAATTTCACTTACGGGGTGCTGCCTCAGCGCCCCGGGTCGAGCTACTGCTTTCGCAGCACGTTTTCGGTGCTGAAGAAATTGATCTCGATCCGGCGATTCAGTTTGCGGCCGGTCGGCGTGCTATTGTCACCGATCAGGGTGATTTCGCCGGTGCTGCGCATAATGCTTGCTGGCCGGGTCTCCCCGAATCCTTGCGGCCGGTCGGTCTGCCGCTTGACGCGATCGTAGAGTTCGGGATAATTCTTGAAGGTATAATCCAGGAACCCCTGGTGAAACGCCTTGGAACGCTCATGCGAGAGCCTCAGGTTATACCATTCCGCTCCGATCGCGCAGGCATGTCCGAAGAACCGGAAGCGATAAGTCGGCTCGGTGATGATATTGCGGATAAAACGGAAGATATTGGCCCAGTAAAAATTGTAAAGGGGATCGGCGCTATCGAACTTGAGTGGAAATGCGATGGTATGCTCCTGGATATAGGTCTTCTTGCGCAGATAAACCGTCCGCGGTTTCGATTTGAATTCGCGGCCGAGCGAATCCTTGAGGATGATGCTATAGTCGCTCGATTTTTCCAGCCAAATCAGGATGTCGGGATATTTTTCCTCTGAGATCTTCCACTCGAGCGTACCCTTGAGATCGCCGCGCTGGAAATAATCCTTGACGCTGAAGGTATCGATCACCGTCGGATTGCTCAGCACCAGGCTGGCCGTCGAGACCGGCGTGTAGCCGCGAATGATGGCCAGATAGTTGACCGGCAGGACCAGGTGTTCGGTGTCACGGAAGGGGATAGGTTGGAACAGCACGGCCTGGGCCTTGTCATCCGCAATGATCCGGACATAGCGCCGTTCCTGGAAAACCCAACGGGCATCCTCGGCCTTGGCGGGAATGTAGCGCTTGGCCAGCATTTCGCCGGGGATAATGGAAATCTGGCTGGCCTCGACCCCGAGAAGCAGCATCGAATCGCGCACCGCCTCGCTGCGCCTGTTGGCCAAGGCGACATCGTTCTCTCCCGAATTGGGATCAGCGAAACCCTGCAAGGTGATCTGGAGCGTACGGTCGCTTTTCAGGCGCGTCGCCAGGGTATCGAGGATGGGGCCGATGACCTTGGTGTGCAGGTATTCGTATTTAACCTTTGCACTGGAGGAGTCGAAGCAGATCTCGGTAATGATCGGCAGGTCGTAGGTGCGGGTGGCATAATTGACGGCCGTGACGGTGTCCTTGGCCGCTATCGAGCCCTTGGGGATCGTGAAAAACTGCGCGGCATAGCGGTTATTGGACTCGTCATCCTCGCGGATGGAGCCTTCCTCATCGACTTTGGCAATGAGCATATGGCGTCCCAGGTCGACCGTGTGCCACTCTAGATCGAAGACGCGCTCCTCGCCCGGCTTAAACTGGTTGAGGCTGATCCGCTTGAGAACCTGCGTTGTTCCCGGTGCATTCTGGGCGAGCCCGAGCGCAGTTGATTCGAGCGAATCCGTGAGACTGAGGACTGTCTGCTGGATCAGGCGTTCGCCTTTGTTGACCACTTTAATTTTAAGCATGCCGTGATAATCATCCACGGTAAGCCAGGGTGAATAATCGAAGGTGATGGACTCCACGGCCACATCGGTGACGGGGATGTGAAAGTGCGCGATAGTGCGGCCATGGTGGCTCGCCGGCCGCATATGCCAGTCGAGATCGTAGGCAATGACCGACCAGTAATAGTCGCCGCCGCGGAGCAGCGGCATGGTCAGGGCCGTTTGTGTATAATCGAAACGTGAGACCAGATAGGAACCGGCACTCTCCTGCAGCACCGGTAATTCGCTCTCCATGGCGCGCATAAAACGGGCGATTTTACTGCTGTCCTGATCCACAAGCAGTGCGTAGTGCAGGTCATCATAGAGATCAGGTTCGCGGCTGTTACCCCAGCGGAGCTCGACCTGACCGGTATCGATCCAGGCATCCATGGCGGGGGCGGCGAAAGTGAATGACTCCGGTCCGATGGGAATGTGACTGACGGTACCGCGGTAGGTGTTGGAGAAAAAGTCCTTCTCATCAATTGATGCCAGATCGATGCGCAGGGCGTTGTTCTGGCCCGGGAGGACCGACTTGACCGGGGTGTCCTGATCGTCGAGCCGCACCGAAAAGCCGAAGGTGTACTGGTTCATCAGATCCATATTGGTATCGTAACCGCCCTGGATGGCGAAGCGTTGTGCCCAGGCGACCTCGGCACCGAAGGCATAGTTTTCGCCCTCATCGCGCCGCTTCAGATAGTCGGCGGAAAGCTGGAGCTGTAAACCTTTATGCGTTCCGGCATTGAAGGAGAGGCCCGCGCGCACGGCCTTCGGCAAGGGGGTTCCCACGGAAAGGAAGCGGATATCGCTGCCGAGATTGGTCAGCGAAACGCCACCCGAGAGAATGCCATAGCGCAACAGACTCGACTCACCAAGGAAATTGAACCGCGGTGTGCGATAGAGCAATCCGAGATCATAGATCCAGGAATGGGCATTGTAGGGTCCTAGCTTGGACTTGTAGTACTTGAAGGTGGTGCCTGCGGAGAGATTGGGGCTGAGCAGGGTGATCGGCTGGCCGACATTGGCGGAGACGAGCAAATCACTGGCGGATGCGGCCTCAACGATCTTGTCCGAACTGTCGAATTCCGGGACCCCCTGATAGACTACACCCAAATTCAGGTGCGTGAAACGGCTCCAGGGCGTATGCACGCGGTGGCCGGCGACAAAGGAGGCGTTGTAGACATCCGCAAACCATTTCGTATAGGAAGCCGCCCAGTACCATTGGCGCTGCAGTCCGCCGGTTCCGGGATTGGCATACGGGGCGTGCATCTCATCGAGCGCACTGGTATAGGCACCGCCCATGGACTGCTGCCGCGTGCCGGGCATCATTTTAAGAAAACCGACGCCGGAGCGCACCTGTGCAAAAGCGGCTCCTGCGGCCGGGAGAGAAAGCAGGACGGAGAACAAAAGCGCACGACCGATCCAGGGACCTTTCCGCTGCCTGATATGGATTCCGAAAGCCATGCTTATCTCACAATCATGAATTTTTTCCAGTCCTTGTACTCCTCGGAACGCAGGGTTACAATGTAAACACCGCTGCCGACCCGGATGCCTTGCTTGGTTAAACCGTTCCAGTAGTAGGTGGTCCATCCTGCCGGATAGACCGCGTCCGTCAGCTCGGAGATGTGATGTCCGGCGATATCATAGAGATCCAGCGTCGCATTGCGGCTTGAACTCAGCCTGAAGCGGATCTGTAAGGGCTCTTGCCGATCGGGTTCGTAGGTATTGCGGTCCAACGACAGATCATTGGCTTCGTGCACCAGCACTTCGGTTTCGGCGCGTGCCCGGTTGCCATATTCATCCAGGATGTGGATCTCGAACTTAAGCATCTCCTGCTTGGCCGCGGTCACCAATTTGACGGGGAGATAATCCGGTTCTATCCGGAACCACTCCCCGGGCGCCAGCATAGTCTTGTGCACATAGGCATCGCCGTAGGTGCTGTCGATCTCGTTATTGGCGAGATAGACCCACAAGTCCCAGGTTGTTACGGGGTGGTTGACCGAGACGCGCACCTGAATCGGCTCACCGACGGTGACGATAGCCGGAAGGGCTTCGATATAAGGAATGGGTACGGGAGGAGCCGTGATGATGATATGGACGGTGCCCTGATCGCAGAGGGGCGGCACCCGCGTATCGCAGACCTGATAGACGAACGAGTCGGCGCCGGCATAGCCGGAGGTTGGGGTAT
>Ga0208197_1000256_pt1 | contig 72976 bp, 57 predicted proteins | sample AD_JPNNA4_MetaG_FD_184444 | JGI IMG/M metagenome (GOLD analysis project Ga0208197, IMG submission 184444) | Active sludge microbial communities of municipal wastewater-treating anaerobic digesters from Japan - AD_JPNNA4_MetaG (SPAdes) (version 2) | ecosystem: Engineered > Bioreactor > Anaerobic...
CGACACCGAGGCATACGGATACTTGTAGACTTCGATAAAGTTGATGCCACCATACGCCGAGCACAGTTGATCCTGCACGCCCGACTGCTGCTTGAGCATCTCCACTTCGACGGCATGCGCGGTGTTCGCCACTTGATGGGGCGTCATCTGCCCCGGCGTGAGCCGATCCAGCGCGCCGATCAACGCCACCGAAACCGCCGCCGATGTACCGGTCGAGCAGCCACTCGGCGCTTCGGAGTAGAGCGTCGCCTGAATCGCATACTCTTGCGGGACGCCCATGCGCTCGATCGCTGCTTCGAGCAACGGGTGGCGCTCATAGCCCGGCTCATCCGGGTGGACGGCGAACCGCTCGCCGTAATTCTCCGCGTAGAGCACGATGCGCTCCGTCCCCCGCTCGTAGGGGAAGACCTCGATCTGCACTTCGACGTAGGGGTACACGCCGATGTTGAAGATTTTCCCGTGCCCGGCGAACCACGTGTCCGTCCAGCCGCCGTTGTCGCAGATGCGAATCGGCGCGACGCTGTTAATGACTCGCAAAGGACGATGCCCTTCTTTCTCACTCATCACTTTTCCTCCGCTGCTCTCAATGTACAGTCGTGAATTGTCCTTCTTTACATCAGGGATTATAATAACGATGAGAACCAAATCAAGCCTTGAAAGCGATAAAAGATATGGCAATCTTCAACCGCATTGAAATCAATCCTGATGTGGCGCTTGGCAAACCGGTGATTCGCGGCACACGCATTCCCGTAGAACTGTTGTTACGCAAGCTAGGTGAAGGCGCTACCGAAAACGATTTACTGGATGCTTATCCACGCTTGACACGCGCTGATATTAAAGCAGCTTTGACTTACGCTGCCGCAGCCCTGGCCCACGAAACAGTCTTGCTACAACCTGCATGACCGACGCTGCTTTGCGATTCCTCGCTGACGAGAGCTGTGATTTCGCAGTCGTGCGCGTTCTGCGCGCCAACGGTTACGACGTTATTGCTGTAGCCGAATTTATGCAGCGCTCGATAGATGACGAGCTGATCGCCCAGGCGCACCGCGACAATCGCATCCTGTTGACTGAGGATAAAGACTTCGGTTGGCTAGTCTTCGTCAGCCACGCCGACTCCGCCGGCGTCATCCTGGTGCGCTTTCCAGGCAACGCACGGCAATCGTTAGCCACGACGGTGTTGCGCCTGGTTCAAGAACACAGTTCCGATTTGTCCGGAGCATTTGTCGTTATTGAACCAGGATATACCCGCATCGTGCAAAAACCGGGACAGTCTTGATTATTCCTAGCCAAAGAGAAGCAGGATGCAAGAATCTTGCTTCTTGCATCCTGCTTCCTGCCTCTTGCCTCTTTACCCGTACAGCGGCCCGAAGTTAGCACAGGCGCGGTAATCGGCGCCTTGCGGCTCCAGCGCGCCAAACGCGCTCCAGGTCGCCGGGCGGAAGACTTTGTCCTCCGGGACGTTGTGCATCGAGACGGGGATGCGCAACATCGAAGCCAGCGTGAGCAAGTCCGCGCCGATATGCCCGTAGCTGATCGCGCCGTGGTTTGCGCCCCAGTTGTACATCACCGTGTACACGTCGCGGAACGGCCCGCTGCCCGTGACGCGCGGCACGAACCAGGTGGTCGGCCACGTCGGATCGGTGCGCAGATCGAGCTTGTCGTGGACTTCCGGCGGCAGTTCGACGATGACGCCTTCCGCCAGTTGCAGCACCGGCCCCAGACCCTTCACCAGGTTGAGGCGCGACATCGTCACCGGCATGCCGCCGCGCGTGACGAAGTGTGTGGACCAGCCGCCGCCCCGGAAGTATTCGACGTTGCCCGGATGCCACGTCGTCGCCTCGAGACATCGCTCGACTTCTTCCGGCGTGATTTCCCAATAGGGCTTCATCACCGGCTTGCCATCGCGTTCTTGCTGCCCGGTCGCGTCGAGCGCCGTCGGGCCGGAGTTGATGAGGTGCAGGAACCCGCCGGCCGCGTCGCCGGTCAGCGTGTAGCCGGTCACGCGCTTGACGGCCTCCGGACTCCAGTAGGTGCGCACGTCGGAGAACATCTGCGCCGTGCCGGTGAGCAAGTGCCCGAAGAGCATCGAAACGCCGTTGAGCGCGTCGTTTTCCGTGGCGACGATGTAGGGCTGGCGGATGCCGTTCCAGTCGAACGACGAGTCGAGAATCGCTTCCATAAAATCGCCGTTGGGGAAGTGATCGGTCCACTGGCGCTGCCCTTGAAAACCTCCGGCAATCGCGTTGTGGCCGAGGGCTTCTTCCTCGAAGCCCAGTTCCGCCAGGCGCGGGTTGCCCACCATCAGATCGCGGGCGATGAGCGCCATCTTCACCGATAGCTCCCAATCCTTGTCCTTCTGCGCGCGACTGCGCTGTTTTTCCGGCGGATTGCGGTCCACGCCTTCGGGACAGTGCGCTTTGACCCAGGTCATGGCCTGTTCGAACTCCACCGGATCGTAGATGCGCTCTTCGAAGCGGCGGACAAACTCCGACATGTCCACAAATTCCGCGCGCATCCCCAAATACTGCTCGAAGAGCCACGGCTCGACAATCGACCCGGCGATGCCCATCGAGACGCCGCCCATCGCCAGATAGGACTTCCCGCGCATCCCCGCCACGGCGAGGCCCGCCTTCGCAAAACGCAGCAGCTTCTCCTGCACGTCTTCGGGGATACTATCGTCGCCCGCATCCTGTACGTCGCGCCCGTAGATGCTGAAGGCCGGTAGTCCCTTCTGCGTGTGGGCCGACATCACCGCCGCCAGGTAGACCGCGCCGGGCCGCTCGGTGCCGTTGAAGCCCCACACGGCTTTGGGGATGAGCGGATCCATGTCCATCGTCTCCGCGCCGTAGCACCAACACGGTGTCACCGTGAGCGAGACGCCGACGCCCGCGCGCGCGAACTTCTTGGCAGTCTGCGCCGCCTCCGCCACCCCGCCGATGCACGTATCAGCGATGACACACTCGACGGGCAAGCCGTTCGGGTGGCGCAAATTCTCGCTGAGGAACGCCGCAACCGCCTGCGCCTGCCCCATCGTCTGCGCCTCGAGCGACTCGCGCACTCCACGCCGCCGCCCATCAATCGCCGGGCGAATCCCGATTTTCGACATACTGCCAATCAAACGGTTATGTGGTTCGTTCATCTTCATCATAGCCTCCACGGGGAATTAGAAATGAGTAACGAGTAACCAGTAACCAGTAACCAGTAACCAGCAACTAGGACCGAGCCGCCCACTGTCCGCCGTGGTCTTGGGGGCCGAGCCACAGCCTTTGGCCGACATCCCAACCCCATCCTGCGAGTTTGAGTGTGACAGAGAGTTGCTCCCATCCGGCTTTGATACGTTGCTGTACGGCCTTCCACGACGGCACGCCGCTCACAGCGTCCGCCGCCTCGACATTACACGCACCCACCGCGACAGCCCCGGTCAGCACGGCTTCCGGCGACAACCGGTTCAGCAGTCCTGTCAGAAATCCGGCAATCGCGCAATCACCCGCGCCCGTCGTTCCCACGAGGTTGGCGCGGAACGCCGGAGCGAGCAGTTCACGGTTGGTCCACGCGCGCGCTTTCGACCCCAGGCGCTCTTCCAAGATGCGTAGGCGCGTCGCATCGGGTGTCGTGCGCAGGTAGATGCCCTGGCTGCCGAGTTTCAATCCAACAACGGCGACGCCCCATTCGACCAATCGTCCGGCCAGATCGCTGAGCAGGTCGCCATCCACTTGAGGCAGGACCTCGCCGTTTTCTTCCAGAGCCGTGTAACGGGCCGGGTCTACCATCAGCAGCGCTTCTTCCACGCTCGGTAAGAAGACGTCCACCTGGGGAAGCACACGCGCCAGCCACGCGGGCCAGTCGACTTTTCCGGCCTCGGCGTGAGGATCGGGCCGGCTCACGTCGAGCGACGTGACCAACCCGTGCGCCTTGACACGCCGGAGCAATGTCTCGAATTCCTGCCCGTCATCCTGATAAAAACGGCGCATGAGCGTGGGATAACCGAAGTGAAAGATGTGCGCCCCGGAAAGTCCGATGTCGGGGACATCCGCGGCGCAGAACGTGTCGTTGGGGCCGGGGTAGTGAAGGAAGGTGCGGTCGATGTTGGGGGAACTGAAAATGAGTGTGTACGAGCTAGTTTCGCCTGCCGCGACCAACATCCCCTCGGTCAAAGCGGGATCGTAGCTGCGGAACACATCGAGCGTCGCCCGCCCGAAGGTATCGTCGCCGACTTTGCCCATCAAGCGCACCGGCACGCCCAGGCGGTGCAGCGCCAGGCCGGTGTTGGAGACCGCCCCGCCCGTCGAGAGCGTCATCGGCCCCACGTTGACCAATCCGCCCGGCACGAGCCACGTCGCCAGGTCGCGGCAGCTTTCGGGCAAGGTCGGAATCACGTCCAGGCAGACGTGCCCGGCGACGATGATCGCAGCGGGAGCGGACTTTGACATATCAGGCCCCCTGATCGTATTCCGCTTTAGCTTCAGCAAGCAAGCGCTCAATATGCGCTTGCAATAAAGGCAGGTCCTCAACAATCGTTTTCCACACGACCAGCAGATTTACACCAAAGTAATGATGAATCAACTTGTCGCGCATCCCCGCAACTTCACGCCAGGGCACTTCTGGATGCTGTTCTCGGAACGTTTCGGGAAGCCTCTTGGTGGCTTCACCCACAATCTCTAGCGCGCGAACAACGGCAAAAGCGGTTTTGTCATCGAGAAGAAACTGCTCATATCGCATATCGGCGATGAACTGGTGACTTTTCTGCAAGGCATCGAGAATGTCTTGCAAATAGTCAATGTAAAGCCTCTCCATGCTCATACAGTCACGACCTCTTGCAATATGCGCTGTCCGATGTGGGGCTTGAGCGCATCCTGCATCACCAAATCCACTTTAACGCCGAGCAAATCCGTGAGGTAGTTTTCCAAAGCCAGAAATTTGAGCAAACTTGGCGTCTCTGTAAACTCAACTAACACATCCAGATCACTTTCAGGATGTTGCTCTTGCCGTACATACGAACCGAAGATACCGAGCGTTTGCACGCTAAAACGTTCAGTTAAAACTGGTAGCTGCTGATTGAGTGTTCGCAGAAAATGTGTAACTGCTCCGTGCTCATCCATGCTATACCTCCCAACCATGTATGAGTGAATGTTACCTAGCCTCACCCTCCGCATTGATCACATCCAGCACCCGCGTCTGAAAACCCACCGCCGACGCATCCAGCAACGCCTTGATGTCTGGGGACGGCGCAGCGAGAACCTGGCGCAGGACCCGGCCCAGTTCGTCGTAGAGTTCCGTCGCCGCGACGGGCGGTTCGCCGCGCACGGCGACGCCGGAATTGATGAAGTTTGTGTAATTCGCCACGGGCACGTTGGCATACTGCGCGACAATTACCGCCCGCTGTTGGCCGTACTCGCCGGTGAAGACGTTGAGATACGGCAGCCCCACCAGCGCGCCGCTTTCCGCCTGGAGTTTGACGCCGTGCTCGAACGCCGCCAGATCAAACTCGCGCCAGGTGTTGAAGGCGAATGCCGCCGCCAGCGTCTCCGGCGACGACGCGGGATTGTACAGCCACACGCGCCCTGTGCCGAGCGTCGCGTTCGCGCCGCCGTTGGGCATCCGCCCAAAGCCAATGTCGTCAATAGGCAGGTCGGTGAGGTTGCGGATCATCCAACTGAGCGTGTCAGCGCTGGCAATCGTCATCGCGGTTTTGCCGGCGACGAAATCCAACACCAGCGCGTAGTTGCCCCACGTGGCAATGTCAGATGTGGTAGCGTCGTCTTGCCAGCGCAGGTCGTGCATGAATTGTATGGCAGACACCATAGCGTTGTTATTGTAGACAGCGACCCACCGACCATCCACGGCTTGTACGGTGTCGCCGCCATACGTGACCATCAGCGCCACGCTCATCCAACCACCGAGCGCGCCCTCATTGCGGATGTTGAAGCCGTCCACGCCTTCAAGGTTGGCGTGAATCTGCTGCGCATACGCCCGCACTTCATCCCAGGTTTGCGGCGGTTTGTCGGGATCGAGGCCAGCCTCCGTGAACAGCCGCCGGTTGTACATCAACCCCAGGCCGTTAGCTGTGTGCGGCAGGCCGTAGATGTTACCATACGCATCCTGCGCGAGCGCCAACAATGCCGGATGATAAGCCGCGCGGTAAGGCGAATCAGCGACGTAGTCCGTCATATCCGCCGCGTATCCAGCCTCAATGAGCGCGCGGGCGGCGGTCAAAGGGACAGCGAACGTATCTTCCAACACCCCCGCCGTCCGCGTGATGAAGGTCTGCGGGTCGTAGCGATACGGGCTGGGATCAATCACCACTTCAGGCCGCAGCGCGTGGAACTGCTCCAACAGCCAACGCTGCCGCTGCATCCCCACCACATCGTCTGCCAGCGCCGCATCGGTCACGCTGACGGCGACCGGCGTCAACGGCGTCGGCGTCACCTCAACAATTTTCTCGACCGGCACTTCGACGGTGACTTCCTGGGTAACGAAAACCGTTTTCTCCACTTCAACCTCGCGCGTCACCACCACCGTCTCGATCACTTTGTCCGGCGACGGCATCGGCTGCGCCTCCGCCGCACTACAGGCGACAAGCAACATCGCCGCCACCCACAGTAAAATGACCCGCATCCTAGAACGCACAACCCACCACCTAGAACGCATCACTTACAACCCTCAGCCCGCCACCGTGAACCGTGCCGTGACTACCGCCGCCGCCGTCCCCGGTTGCCCGCCGCCGACCGCAACCTCGAAGACGCCCGGTTCAATGACGCGCCGTCCCGCATCGTCAATAAGCGACATCTGCCGGGGCGCAAGCGTGAACGTGACGGTCTGCTGCACGCCGGGTTCCAGGTGGATGCGCGTGAAGCCTTGCAATTGCCGGAGCGGGACGGGCACAGAGGCTTCCACATCACGCACGTACAGTTGCACCACCTCATCACCGGCGCGGTCACCCGTGTTCGTCACCTTGACGCTAACCGTGAGGCTCTCGCCCGCTGAAATCGTCTCCGCGCTCAACGTCAAATCGCTGTAGGCGAACGTGGTGTAGCTCAAGCCGTAGCCAAACGGATAGAGCGGCTCGCCCTTGAAATAGCGGTAGGTGTGGCCCGCCGCCATCCTGTAATCGCGGAAGGGCGGCAGGTCGTCCACCGATTTGTAGAATGTCACCGGCAAGCGCCCGCCGGGATTGTAGTCGCCGAAGAGCACGTCGGCCAGCGCCGCGCCGCCTTCTTCGCCGGGATACCACGCCTCGACAATCGCCGCCGCATGTTCCGCCGCCCAGTTCACCGCGACCGCGCTCCCGTTGAGCAGCACGACGACGAGCGGCTTGCCGGCCGCAGCGACGGCTTGCAACAGTGCATCCTGGACGCCCGGCAGCGCGAGGTCATCACGGTCGCCGGTGCTGCGCCGCCCACCCTTGACGCCCTCCTCCTGGCCTTCCTCACCCTCGACGAGCTGCGACAACCCCATCACCGCGATCACCACATCGGCCTGCTGCGCGGCGGCGACGGCCTCGGCGAAGCCAGTCGTGTCGTCATCGCGGACGTCGCAGCCCGGCGCGTACAGCACGTTCACGCCATCGCCAACGGCGGCGCGGATGCCTTGCAGCGGCGTCACCGAGCGCGAGGGCCAGCCGAAGTAGTTGCCGAGTAACACCAGCTCATCGTCGGCGTTCGGGCCGATGACGGCAATCGTCTTGAGCTTGGCCTTGTCCAGCGGCAAGAAGCCAGCAGCGTTCTTGAGCAGCACGATGGACTCACGCGCCACTTGCCGCGCCAGCGCGCGATGCGCCTCGCAATCGTTCACCTCAATAGGAATCTGCGCGTAAGGCACCATCTCCGGCGGATCGAACATCCCCAACGTGAAGCGCAACGTGAACAGCCGCGTCAGCGCGCCGTCAATCGTCGCTTCGTCAATGAGCCCCTGCTCCAACGCGATGAGCAACTTGGCGTAAGTTTCGCCGCAGTTCAGGTCGCAGCCGGTTTTGACAGCCAGCGCCGCCGCTTCGGCCGGCGTCTCCACCATCTGATGATGCGCCCAGATGTCTTTGATCGCCCAACAGTCCGAGACAACGTGCCCTTCCACGCCATCCGGCCCGCCGAAACCCCATTCCTCGCGCAGAATCTTCTGCAACAACGTTGGACTGGCGCAACATGGCTCGCCATTCGTGCGGTTGTACGCGCCCATCACCGCAGCAACTTTGGCCTCGCGGACCGCCGCTTCGAACGCGGGCAGGTACGTCTCGCGCAAGTCGCGTTCGTCCACGCGCGCGTCGAAGTGGTGGCGCTCGTTCTCTGGTCCGCTGTGAACGGCGTAGTGCTTGGCCGTCGCCGCAACTTTGAGGTACTTCGGATCGTCGCCCTGCAAGCCTTTGATGAGCGTGACGCCCATCCGCGCCGTCAGGTACGGGTCCTCGCCGTAGGTCTCTTGCCCCCGCCCCCAACGCGGATCGCGGAAGATGTTGATGTTCGGCGTCCAGAACGTGAGGCCGTAATACTGTTCGGCGCTGCCATCCGCCCCGAGCGCGGCGTGATGCTTGGCGCGCGCCTCATCGGAGATCGCCGTGGCGACCTGGCGCAACAGCGCGGTGTCCCACGTCGCCGCCATACCGATAGCCTGCGGGAAGACGGTCGCAATGCCGGCGCGGCCAATACCGTGCAAGCACTCGTTCCACCAATTGTAGGCTGGCACGCCCAGGCGTTCAATCGCCGGCGCCCCGTGCAACATCTGCGAGACCTTTTCCGGCAGCGTCATCCGCGAGATGAGATCAGCCACCCGCGCCGCAATCGGCTGCGTAGGATCGGGATAAATGGCATCTTGTGGTGCATTGATCGGTTTCATTGTGACTCCTTGAACAAGATTTTTCATCTGCTGATACTTTATTGCATTAGGGAAAATTTGCAACCCAGGGTCTTATCATTCTTCAGACGCACGCTCACCGCCCCCGTCTCTGCGCTTCAGCGCACGCTCACCGCCCCCGAGACGGGGGCGGGTATGGCCGCGCGGCATTTCCGCCTCCTCCGCCGCACAACGCGCCCCCGAGACGGGGGCGGGTATGGCCGCGCGGCATTTCCGCCTCTGCCGCCGCGCAACGCACCCCCGTCCCCGGGGGCGCAGAGCACAGTCGCCGCTCTGCGCTTCAGCGCACGCTCACCGCCCCCGTCTCGGGGGCGGGTATGGCCGCGCGGCATTTCCGCCTCTGCCGCCGCACAACGCGCCCCCGGGGACGGGGGCGCAGAGCACAGTCGCCGCTCTGCGCTTCAGCGCACGCTCGCCGCCCCCGTCTCGGGGGCGGATATAGCCGCGCGGCATTTCCGCCTCCTCCGCCGCGCAACGCACCCCCGTCCCCGGGGGCGCAGAGCACAGTCGCCGCTCTGCGCTTCAGCGCACGCTCACCGCCCCCGTCTCGGGGGCGGGTATGGCCGCGCGGCATTTCCGCCTCTGCCGCCGCACAACGCGCCCCCGGGGACAGGGGCGCAGAGCGCAGACGCCGCTCTGCGCGAGAAAGCGCCGCCGCGCCAAGCAACGCCAGCAGTGGCGCGAAATCCCACAGGCTCAGCGCGCTGGCCGTCAGTGTGCGCACAGCATTCGGCGCGCTGCCGCTCTTGAGCACAAAGGGCGAAAAGTCGGCGACGCCGACAACGCGAATCGAGTACGGTTCTGCCGAACAGTCGCGTCCATCCACGCCATAAGCCATATCGCGCGCCAGGGGTGCGCTCCAGGTTGTTCCATTATGGTGATAGACTTCCATTGTCTCACACGCTTGCCCGGTCGGGATTTCGGACGCGGCGAAGTAAAACGTGAGCGTCACGCCGTCGGTGGGGACGATGGCCGGGGTGATATTGAAGCAGCGATTGACCGTATCCCCTGCCCCGGCGGTGGTGCAGGCTTGCCGCCCGCGGATGGTCGCTGTCACCAGGCCCATCTCGGCGGCAGAAGCCAGGACAACGCCGTGATAGACCGGTGTTCCGCCGCTGTTCAGCAGATGGCCCAACGCTACTGGCGCGCCGCCGGCTACCGCTCGGCTATGCGTCAGCGTGCCGCTGTTGATGGCAGTGGCTTCCACGGTGAGCGTGAAACCGTCCGGGATGGTCAGCGTCGCGCCGTATTCGATGGCAAAGTTAGCACACACGGCCGGCGCGTTCACCGTGATGGCGGCGCCGGCGGTAATCAGCACGTCGTCGCTGACGGTGGGTGGCGTGGAGAGGTGATCGCGCCAGACGTTGCTGTCGCTCCAAGCGCCGGCGGCAATCGCGGTATAGGCGCCGGCCGGCGCCACCGTCAAGCTGACGGGGATGACGATGTCGCCGGTCGAACTGTTGTGCGTGAGCCAGAGCGTGGCGGCGTAATCGCCCGCCGTGGACACTGCTCCGCTGTCGAAGGTCACGGCCACCGCCGCTTGACCGTCTGCCGCAATGTCGCCGGTGATCGGGTCTTCACGCAACCACACGAGCGGGTCTGCCGGCAAGCAGTTGGTCTGCTGGCCGGGATAGGCAAAACAAACCGCGCTTTCATCCTGGATGGAACCGGCTACATTGCAACTGCCGGCGGCGGCATAGGTTAAGCCGCGCGCGCCAGCGGCATCCTCAATGCCGGTGGTGGAACCCAGTCCGGCGCGGCCGGCATCCTGGAATTGGATGAGAATGTTGCCGCTGGCAAACAGAATCGCCTGCCAGTCGCCGGCCGAGCCGACCGGGCTGCCGTAGTACGTGGCGTCGTTAACCTGGACAATAGCGCAACTGCCGGTGTTCGCGCCATAGGGACAGGCGGCAAAGGTCTGGTAGTAGGCCGCGCCGCCCGTTTTGAAGTCGAGATCATCCCACAACAACGCGATGAGCTGATTGGGCGTCGTCGCAGTGGGCAGCGGACATTGGTTGTCATAGGCGGCAGAACCGGCGCCAAAGGTCAGCAAGCCGTTGGAACCGACGTAGAATTGCGTCTGGGTGACGCCGTAGAAGGGAAAATCAAAGCCGAGGGCGAAAGGCCCCTGGAAGTTATCGTCGCTCAGACCGGTAACGAGCGCGCCGGTCGCAGCGATGTCAATCCACTGGTAAGCCGGGCCATCGGCGGCATTGGAATCGGCCCACTGATAGCCAAAAGGATCCGGCCCGCCCACGGCGGTCGGGGTGAAGCCGGCCCAGCGTTCGCGCAGGCGGAAGGTGGCCGTCGCCGCACCGGTGTTCACGATGCGCAGCGTCGTCGTGTATTGACGGTTGGGCAGCAAAGCCGCCGCCAGAGTCGTCGGCGCGACCGTCACACAGGGCTGCAACCGGCGCAGGTTGAAGTCTGCCGTGGTCGTCAGCCCATCCTGGACAAAGATGCCGCTCTGCAGCCCGCTCGTGTGTCCGACGGCGGAGGCCGTCACGGTGAAGGGGCTGCCGGACGTCGCTAACCAGCGTTGATAGACGCCGGCCGCATCAGTTTGCAGCGTCCAGGTGACGCCAAGCTGGTTCGTAATAACGATATTGGCATTAGCCAGCGGGGCCGGATGAGCGTCGCAGTCGCCCAGGCCGGTCACAACGCCCGTCAGCTTCCCATAGGCGGATGGCGGTACCACCGTCATGGTGACCGGCACACGCAGCGCGCTAGAGGGCGTATCGTGATACACCCACAATGCGGTGGCATACTCGCCCGGCTGCGCCAGCGGTAACGCGCCGGCGTCAAACGCCACTGTCACGCTCTGGGTATGCCCCGCTGCGAGCGTATCGGTGACGGGCGACGCGCTCAACCAGGGCGCGCTTTCCGCGATTTGCCAGGCGGCCGGCCATGCGCCAACGTTTTCCAGGGTGAGAGAAAGCGCGTCCGTAGCGCCGAGTTCCAGGACGGTGTGCAGGGCGGTGGGGGTGATCGTCAAACGACCGGACGGCAGGTAAAAGTCCTGCCAGGTGGTGTGGCTCATCACGACTGTGACCGTCGCCGTATCCAGCCCGTAGAGCGCCAATGTGGCCGTCAAAGGTTGCGCGCCAGCCGGCGCAAACAGGGTATAGAAGCCATCGTCCACCGCCGGATCATCCGTGGCGCGCGCTTGCGCCTGAGCGGCTGCGCTGGCGACCTGCGCGCCCGCCAACGGAGTATGCGTATCGTCGGCGTAGACGTTGCCCACCACCAATCCGCCAACGGCCGGGCCAGAACAGGTGGGTTGCTGGCCGATGAAGATGTCATCCAGGTGGATATCATTGCCATACGCGCTGATGCCCAGGAAGCCCACCCGCAGGTCGGTTTGCGTGTTGTACGCGCTCAGATCGAGCTGATGTAGCTTCCAACCGGTCGAGCCGTCATAGCGCGGGACCGCCGCGCCGACGTTGACCCAACTTGTGCCGCCATCGGTGGAGACTTGCACCTGCACGCGGTCATTCAGGGTGGAATAACCGCGATCATGGTACATCCACCAGGTCAGCCAGTGCGCGGGGAGGGTGGTCATATTGATGCCCTGGGTGCGATACAACCGCGCTGAGCCGCCGGAAACCACCGAATATGAATTGAAGAATACCAGATTGGGCGCAGTGTGCGCGGGTTGCCCGGAGGGATAGCGAGTCCCTTCGCGCGTGGCCCACGCCGGATTCGCGCCAGAAACGATGACGGTCGCCCAACCGCCCAACGCCGGCGGGGTCAGCGCGTCAAAATTCTCCTCCACAAATGTGCCCGTGAAGCGATACCCCGGCGCACGACAGATGGTCGTATCCACCGCCAGGCCAACATTCTGCGTCATGTCGCCCGTAAGCGGAGGAAGCGTGATCGTCTTCGGCAAGTAACCGGCGGCCCAGGCCGCCACAGCGAGCGTGTGCGTCGCGCCGCTCGGCAGCGCGAGGCTGTAATAGCCGGTGACGGGATCTGTCCAGGTATCCGTTGCCGCGTTGCCATTCGCCCGAATACGGGCATACAGCGGCCAACCGGCGGCGCTATCGGTCACATAACCGGTCACGGTGTACCAGGCGAAGGGCGTGAGCGTCACATTCCGGGTGGTGGTGAAACCGACGGTATGCTCCACGCCAGGGACCACGGTCGTCTGATACCCATAAGCCGAGACGGTGAGCGTGTAAACGCCGGAGTGCAATTTCAGCGCGTACATCCCAGCGGCGTCCGTAAAAGTCACGCGGGGGGGACGCGCTGCGGACGAGGCTTCCACCCGCGCGTTGGGGATCGGCGTGGCGGCGCTCGCGTCCGTCATCTGGCCGACGAGGCTGCCGTCCTTACACGCGACAATCGCCAGCTCCACCGCCGCCAGCGCGTTGATCTCGCCCCAACCGGTGGCGTAGTTCGGCCAACGCGCGCCGGTGCCCAAGTCGTTGTAGTAGATCGGCGTGGCGGTTTCTTCGATAATGGTTTCGGTCGCCGTGTAATTGCCGATCAAGCACGGCGCGGCGCTCCACATCAAGGCCACCAACCCCGACACGTGCGGCGCAGACATAGAGGTGCCAGTCATACTGCCATACACGGTATCGCCCGTGGCGTAGGCCGAACGGATGGAGACGCCCGGCGCGACCACCTGCGGCTTGAGGTCCGGGTAGCCGCGTGGATTGACGGTATCGGGATTGTCCGTCGGCCCCCAGTTGGAATGGGTGGCATACGTCCCGGTGTCTTTGCTCGTCGAACCCACGGCGGTCACGTTGCCAGAACGGGCCGGATTGCCCACGGTGTTGAGGCCCGGCGGCGCGGGATAGCTGCAATTAGTGTTGTTGCCGTTGGAAAAGACGGGATAAATGCCGGCCGCGTGCCAGGCGTTGATGACGCCAGCGTACCAGCTATTGTACGTTTGATCGCAGTTGCCCCAGGAGTTGTTGACGATATGGGGACGCAAGTCGGGGTTGGCGTTCGCGCCGGTCAAATCCCACGGCGCGACCATAAATTGCCCGCACTCCAGCAATTGGGCGTCGGTGTTGCCGCCCTCGAAGGTTTTGCAGGCGATCCACCGCGCGCCCGGCGCCACACCGATTTGGTTAACGCCGCCGTCATCCCCAACCATCGTACCCATCGTATGCGAACCGTGGTTGGCCGCACTCCCTGAACCATTCGGGGCCGGCGAGCGCAGGTAAGGGTCCCACCAGTTATAGTTGTGATCAAAGGTGACAGCGTCCAGCCTCCCGCGGTATTGATTGACCAGAGCGCGATGCGTATAGCGCACGCCGGTATCAATGTTGGCGACGACGATGCCCTGTCCGGTATAGCCCAGCGCCCACACTTGATTGGCCTTGACGCGGACCAAATTCGACTCAACCGCCAGCGGTTCTGCGCCGGGCTTGACCTCTTCCGGTTCATACAAGACCGGATGCTGCCGCGCGCGCAAGGCTTCCACTTCGGGGAAAGCCATCGTCAGCGCGTTAAACGTCGTGAGAGTGGAGGCCTCCACGACGATGACATTGTCAACCCAGAACGCCTGATAGGGCACTCCCTGCGCATCCAGATAAGCGCGTACCGACTGCTGCGCGGCCTCCGCCGTCGCCTGGAGCGCCTCGACCACAAAGCGCCCTCGCGCCTGCCAATCCAGCGCGTAGGCGGGGGAAAGGTCGGCCTGCTCGCGGAAGTAGATCAGATAACCGGTAGCCTCATCGGTCTGGATTTGATACTGTAATTCCGGGTCTACCGTCACGCCGACCGGCGGCTCCGGCGCGGACACAACGGGGGTGCTGCCCGGTAAGAAGCCCAACAACAACATCGCCCACACGATAAAATACAACCACTTGTGTTTCATTTTTCCCTCCATACACCCAACCACTGCTCAGTTCCCATATCATAATATCACTTATATTTTACTTCTTTATTAGGGCTACACAACCTGATGCGTGAGGCGTAAAACGTAAAGCGTAATACGTAATGCGTAAAAACTCCCTCACGTTTTACGTTTCACGTTTTACGTTTTACGTTTCACTTTTTACGTTTTACGTAGATGCCCCCGGCAGTTGCTCGTTTTGGCAATCAGGATAAACTAAAGGCAAACCAATAGCCACCCAGGCAACGCGACTGATGACGCCTTAACAAACAAAGCTCAGATTATGGAGGAAATTGTATGATCAGCAGAGCCATGACCTGGCAGAGAGTCCTGGGACAACGCCGCGGCGTGCGCTTCATCGGACGAGTGCGCGAGCAGGAGTTGTTCCGCCTGAATTTCTTGTACCAAGTGCCCGCTTACCTGATTTTCGCGCTGCACGGGCCAGACGGTGTGGGGAAGAGCGCGTTATTGACGCAGTTTCGCGCCATCGCCGAAGAACACAACGCCGTGACCGTGCGCGTTGACACCACACAAGCCACCGCCGTCCGCGAACAAACCATCCTGCAAACGATGCTCAGGATGGCGCAGCAATTCGCCGAAGCCGGGACGCCGTTCACCGCGTTTGAGGAACGCTACGAAGAGTACACGACCTGCACGCGCATGGTCGCCGAAGATTTCAACACGCCGAGCGGCGTCTTCGATCTGCTGGGCGATCTCGCCGAGGTGCAGGAGATGCGGAGCGAGGTATGGGATAAGTACCTGTTCGAGCGTTTCGGCAATCCGACCAAAATTGCGTTAGTGAAAACGCCGGTGGAAACGCTGACCCAGATTTTCGTCAAAGACATGAACGCCTGGGCCACCGTGCGCGCGATGCTTTTATGCTTCGACGATTGGGAACGCCTCGGCCCACACCTGCAATCCTGGGTGCAGGATTGGCTCACGCGCTACGAGATGCGCACCAACATCTGGGTTGCATTAGCCAGCGCACAACCCCTCGACGAGACGTGGACAGATTTCCGCCCGGTCACAGCCACTTTCACCCTGACGCCGTTCACCGAGGACGAGACCCGCGCCTATCTCGCCGCTGCCGGCGTCGCCGACCCCGCGCGCGTGACCGACATCGTCACGTTCTCTGCCGGGCTGCCGGCGATGGCACGCTTGCTGGCCAGCGCGACCGGCGGACGCGCCGGCGACCTGGCCCTCACGCCGGTGGATCGCTATCTCAAATGGCTGGAAACGCCGCAGCGCCGCGAAGCGGTCCTGCAATGCGCTGTCCCGCGCCGTTTGGATGCGGATGTCATTAAGACGACGACCGATAGCGCCGATCCGGCCCTGAGCACGTGGCTGTCAGGCTCGCCGCTCGTCGTTCAATCGCCGGACGCCGCGCTCGCCCCGGGTGCCGCGCGCTATCACCCGGAACTGCGTCGCCGCCTGCTCGACTTCGCCCAGCAACAGGCGCCGGCGCTCGTGGAAGGCGTCCACACGCGGCTCTACGATTATTACCAGCGCCGCAGTGCGGCGAACGGCGCCGCCGTCCCCGGCGGCCTCAGCCTATACCGCGACGCCGCCTGGCGCGCCGATAAACTCGAAGCGTTATATCATGGCCTGATGCTCAAAGACGCGCAGACCATTCAGGAAGGCGTGGAAATTTTCCTGGCGGCGCTGCGCGTCTACTACCCGCTGGCCGGCGAAATCGCGGCGACATGGCAGGAGGCCGCCGCGGCGCAGTTGACGGCAAACCCCGTCGCCGAATGGGGCGCTCTGCTGCACACAGCCTGGCGGGCGCTCGAAAAACAGGACTGGGACGCCGTTCTCGCGTTCTGCGATGCTTGCGCACAGCGCGAGGATGCCAGCGCAACGGTACAGCGCGAAATTCAGGCCATCCGCCAGATTGTCCTGGCGCGCCTGGGACGCTTTGCCCCAGTCCCCGAAGAGATCACACCCGAAGCAGCCGAGACCGTCGTAGCGGCTGCGGCCATCAGCGAGGAACCTGCCACACTGACCGAGCCGGCGGTGCCGGAACCGCAGACTCAGGAGAGCGCGCGCAAGGAGACGCCCGTCAAAACGTCGGAACTGAAGCACGAGGGCGTTGCGCCAGTCCTCGACATCACCGCCGAACCGCTGCCGGACGAGGATCGGGAAGCCAAAACCACCCCCATCCCGCGCTTGCAAATCAAAGAAACGCCGATGAAGGAGGACCTCACCGCGCCTGTCGAACCGGTCACGCCAAAAGCCAGCCTGCCCATCGCCGGCGCACCGAAAGACGAAGCATTGAGCGTCAGCGAAGCGCCGCACACCGGCGAAGCGCCAGAAATCGTCGAAGCAGCTCCAACAGAGGAACCCACCCTCCCGGAGGAACCGAACACACCCGAAGAACCAGAAATCCCAGAGGAACCCACGCCAACAGAAGAAGCAGAAGCGCCCGAAGAACCCGCCCCCCCCACTCCCCACGCCCCACGCCCCACACCCACCCCCGACATCCAGGCCGCTGACTTCCAGCACCGCGCCGCCATCTATCTGAGCATGGGCGAGTACGACAAGGCCATCCAGGAGTACGGCAAGGCGCTGGAACTCGATCCCACGTTTACCCCCGCCTACTACGACCGCGGCCTGGCCCACGCGCAGCGGCAACACTACGCAGACGCCGTCGCCGATTTCAGCCAGGTCATCGCTCTCGACCCGCAACACGCGGACGCTTATTACAATCGGGGGTTGGTCTACGCGCGGCAGGGCGCTTTCGCCCAAGCCCTCGCGGATTACGATCAGGCGCTCGATCTCCATCCCGACGACGCGTTGATCTACAACAGCCGGGGCAACGTCCACTACAACACCAAAGATTACGCGCAGGCCATCGCCGACTATGATCAGGCCATCTTCCGCGATGCCGCCTACGCCGATGCCTATCTCAACCGGGGATTGGCCCACGCCGCCCTCGAGGAATACCAGCGCGCCATCGCCGATTACAACCAGGCCATTGCGTTGAACCCTGAAAGCACCATCGCCTACAACTATCGCGGGCAGGCGTATGCCAGATTGCAGCAATATGCCCGCGCGTTGGAAGATTACACGCAGGCCATTGCGCTTGATCCGAACTTCGCGGTGGCCTACAACAACCGCGGATTGTGCTACGTGCGCCTGGGTCAGCACGCGCAGGCCATCGCCGAATACCGGCAGGCCGTCATCGCCAATCCACAGTACGCCACCGCCTACTACAACGCCGCCTGCGCCGCCGGGCTGATGAACAACGCCAGCGTCGCCTGCACCTGGTTGGAGAAAGCCATCGCCCTCAACCCGCGCTACCGCACGCTGGCGCAGCGCGACACAGACTTCGAGTACATCCGGGGAAACAAAAAGTTCCAGGCGTTGTTGCAAGAATCATGAATCACGAATCATGAATCATGAATTACGATTCGCAACTCTTAACTCTTAACTCGCAACTCAAAAGAGGAGGTCACGTATGCAACCCTTTGCTTATCAAGCGCCCGCATCTGTGGGGGAGGCGGTGGCGCTGCTGGCAGACGCGGCGCGAGGGGCGCGGCCATTTGCCGGAGGCACTGACCTGCTGGTGCAGATGCGGCGCGGCCTGTTCGCGCCGGGGATGCTGGTGGACGTCAAACGCATCCCCGAATTGAACCGTATTGACTTCGATCCCGCCGAAGGATTGACCTTCGGCGCGGCGGTTTCCTGCGCGTGGCTATGCGACCATCCCACCGTGCGGCAGTGTTATCCGGGGCTGATTGACGCGGCGTCCATCATCGGCGGGGCGGCGATTCAGCGGCGCGCGACGCTCGGCGGCAACCTGTGCAACGCCGCGCCCAGCGGCGACTCCATCCCCGCGCTGATCGTCCTCGGCGCGACGGCGACGCTCGCCGGGCCGCGCGGCACGCGCACTGTCGCTGTAGCCGACTTCTGCACCGCGCCAGGGAAAACGGTGGCGCGCCCAGGCGAGCTGCTCATTTCCCTGCACGTCCCGCCGCCCGCGCCACACAGCGCCGCCAGCTACCTGCGTTTCATCCCGCGCGGCGAAATGGACATCGCTGTAGCAGGCGTGGGCGCGTGGCTCGCGTTGAGCGATGATGGCAACACCATCACCGGCGCGCGCATCGCCCTTTCCGCCGTCGCGCCAACGCCGCTGTGGGTGGAAGCGGCCGGCGCCGCGCTTATCGGGCAAGCGCCCACGGAAGCCGCCTTCGCGGAGGCGGCCAAAATCGCCCAGGCCGCCGCCCGTCCCATCAGCGACGTGCGCGGCACAGCGGCGCAACGCCGTCATCTGGTCGGCGTCCTCACCCAGCGCGTGCTCCACGGCGCATATCACCGCGCGAAAGGAGAAGTCTGCCATGGCTAGCAAAACCCTCGTTTCCGCCGCCATCAACGGCGAACCCGTCGAATTTCTCTGCGAACCGCAGCAAAGCCTGCTCGAATGTCTGCGCGACATTTTGGGGCTAACCGGCACAAAGGAAGGCTGCAACGATGGCAACTGCGGCGCGTGCAGCGTGCTGCTGGATGGGCAATTGGTCAATGCGTGCCTCGTCCTCGGCGTCGAAATCCAGGGCCGCGCCGTTACCACCGTCGAAGGGCTGGCCGATTGGCGCGGGCTGCACCCCATCCAACAGGCGTTTTTGGAGATGGACGCCTTCCAGTGCGGCTTCTGTACGCCAGGTTTCCTCATCGCCACAAAAGCCCTGCTCGACCGCGAGCCGAATCCCACCGAGGAACGCATCCGCGCGTGGCTATCGGGCAATCTCTGTCGCTGCACCGGCTACGACAAAATCGTCCGCGCCGTCCAAGCGGCAGCCTGTCATCTGAATAACACGTGTGAGGTGGACGTATGAACGCGCAAGAGAAAAAGCCCTTCAACGTCGTCGGTGAACGCCTGCCGCGCTACGACGGCGCGGACAAAGTGACCGGCAAAGCCATCTTCGGGCCAGATGTGGCGTTGCCGGGGATGGCTTACGGCTTCATCCTGCGCAGCCCGCACGCCCACGCGCGTATCCTCTCCATTGATACCAACCGCGCCGAGGCGCTGGCGGGCGTCTACGCGGTGGTCACGGCGGCGGATTTGCCTCCCGCCGAAAATATGGATCAGCGTTACGCCCGCGACAACACTTTTGCCAGCGACAAGGTCCTCTACGTCGGGCACGCTGTCGCGGCCGTCGCTGCGCGCACACCCGCGCTGGCCGAACAAGCAGCCCGGCTCATCGAAGTCGAATACGAGGCGCTGCCTGCCGTGACGGACGTGCTGGCGGCGATACGCGACGACGCCCCCATCCTCCACGACGAGATGCGCACGCACTCGCTCGCCGGGCGCGGCGACAAACCGAGCAACATCGCCAGCCACTTCCAGCATGTGAAAGGCGATCCCGCGCAGGGCTTCGCCGAGGCCGATGTGATCGTCGAGCGCGAATTCCACACGCAAACCGTCCATCAGGGCTACATCGAGAGCCACGCGGCAGTGGCGACGTGGAGCGATGACGGCGCGCTAACCATCTACACGACCACGCAAGGCTCGTTCGCCGTGCGCGACCACGTCGTCTGGCTGCTCGGCCTGCCGATGTCAAAGGTGCGCGTCATTCCTACCGAGGTCGGCGGGGCGTTTGGCGGCAAGAACACCAGCTATGTGGACGTGCCCGCCGCGCTGCTGGCGCGCAAGGCGCGGCGTCCGGTCAAAATCACCATGCCGCGCCCAGATGTTTTCCTGGCGACCGGGCCGAGTTCGGGAGCCGTCTTCCGCGTGAAAATGGGCGCGACGCGCGATGGGCGCATCACGGCGGCGCAAGCCGAACTTTTCTATGCCGCGGGTGCGTATCCCGGCTCACCCGTCGGCTCCGGCGCAAACGTGATGTTCGGCCCCTACGTCATCCCGCACGGGCAAATTGACGGCTACGACGTGGTGACGAACGGTCCGCGCGTCTCGTCGTATCGCGCGCCGGGTGCCACACAAGCCAATTTCGCCGCCGAGACCGTCATTGACGAGTTGACCGAAAAACTGGGCATCGATCCCATCGAATTCCGCCTGCGCAACCACGCCCGCGAGGGGGATGAACGCGTTGACGGCGGGACGCACGGCAGCATCGGCGGCATTGAGACGCTCGAAGCCGCGCGCACCTGCGCGCACTACAACGCCCCGTTGGGCGATCCCCGTCCAGGGATGCGGCGAGGGCGCGGCGTGGCCCACGGCCTTTGGGGCAACTGGGGTGCGCGCTCAAGCTGCATGCTCAGCGTCAATGGGGACGGCACGCTGAACCTCGTCACAAGCTCTGTAGATTTGAGCGGCACGCGCACCACCCTGGCGATGCAGGCCGCCGAGGCCCTGGAACTGCCGCCGGAGCGGATCAGACCGAGCGTGGGTGACACCGACGCCACCGGCTACGCCGACGTGAGCGCGGGCAGCCGCACGACGTATGCCACCGGCATCGCGGCGATTCAGGCAGCGGAGGATGTCATCGCGCAGATGAAAGCGCGCGCAGCGGCGTTGTGGGACGTTCCGGTAGAGCGTGTGAGTTACGCCCAGGGCGTTTTCACCAGCGGCGCAGACTTGCGCTTCACCTTCGCGGAACTGGCGGAGCAGGTGACGGGGGCCGGCGGCAGCGTCGGCAGCCTCGCCAACGTGGATGTGGCGGAATGGGGTGCGGGCTTCAGCACGCACATTGCCGACGTGGAGGTGGATCCCGAAACGGGCAAGGTGACGCTGTTGCGCTACACCATCGTGCAGGACGTGGGCCAGGCCGTCCACCCGGCGATGGTCGAAGGACAGATGCAGGGCGGCGCGACGCAGGGCATCGGCTGGGCGCTCTACGAGGGCTACGCCTACAACGAGAAGGGGCAAATGCTCAACGCCAACTTCCTCGACTACAAAATCCCGACGGCGCTCGACGTGCCGATGCTGGAGACAGTCATCGTCGAAGTCCCCTACCCCAAACACCCGTTCGGCGTGCGCGGCGTAGGCGAACCGCCCATCATCCCGCCGCCCGCCGCCATCGCCAACGCCATCTACCACGCGGTCGGCGTCCGCCCGGATCATCTGCCGATGACGCCCGCGCATTTGTTGGAGAAGATGGGAGTCATCGAATCATGAATCATGATGATTCATGATTCTTACTATGGCAATCGTACACATTCCACCCTTGATGCGCGATCTGACCGGCGGGCGGGACAAGGTCAGCGTGCCGGGGAAGACGGTGGCGCAGGTCATTGAGGCGCTGGATGCCGTCTACCCCGGCGTGAAGGCGCGTGTGTCTGACGGCGACCGACTTGCGCCCGGCAGCGCCGTGTCGGTGGATGGCGTCATCGCCCGTTTGGGGCTGCGCGCGCCCGCCAAAGCAGAGAGCGTCATCCGCTTCTTGCCAGTCATCGAAGGCGGGTAACATCAAGTAACGTGAAACGTTGAAATGTTTGAACGTTCCAACGTTCCAACGTTTCAACATTCAAACAAACCATCGTGAAAGGAGCCAACTATGTTTTTCGAATTACGTGAATATCGCACCAAACCGGGCCAGCGCGAGCGTTGGGTCAAGTTTATGGAAGAGGTGATCCTCCCATTCCAGATTTCCAAAGGGATGGTCGTCGTCGGCAGCTTCATCGGCACGCAAGAGGACGACCTCTACATCTGGATTCGCCGCTTCGACAGCGAGGAGCAGCGCGAAGCCTTGTACGCCGCCGTCTACCAGAGCGACGAGTGGCAGAACGTCATCGCGCCGCAAATCCCGGAGATGATGGACCGTGAACGCATGGTCATCCGGCGGATCGCGCCAACGGAGAAGTCGGTGATCCGGTAGGCTATGTCAACGGATTAAACGGATGCAACGGATTCTCAGGAAAGGTTGCTGCCGAAGGTTGAAACTGTGGCGGCAAAACGTATGATCACCTACCAATTATCAACACTGATGCGAGAAGAGCGTTCACACCATACCGCACCGACGCGGCAAGTCGGACAAACAGGAGCGGTATACTCCTGGTCAGGTTCATTCGGGGTAGAATTATTTCCGGCGGCAAGAGAGATCGGAGGTAACAATGCCAGTCAATCTGAAGGTGATTAACGCACAAGACTTTATCAAGACCACCGTCACAGGCACGCTCGATTTCGCGGCAAGCAAACAGACGCTCCTTGCCCTCGTGTCTTTCATAAAACAGCCTGGCGAATATGATGTGTTGGTAGATACACGCGAAACAGAGTCATTGTTGTCCATCGCTGATCACTATGAACTGGGTGAGGCGCTAGCCTACCACCCTATGCTCCACCAGAGTAGAGTCTGTCTGCTCGTGCCAACACAAGATAGCGATAAAGCGGAATTTTTCGAAACAGTAGCAGTCAACCGCGGCGCTCAGGTAAAAGTGTTTGCTGATTTTGAACAGGCAATGACTTGGCTTGTAGTGCGTGACAAAGCGTAACTGTGATTTTCACTTCCGTGATACCACCATTGAAGAATCTCAATGGTTTACTCAATCACGACAATCTTCATATTCTCTCTGCGAAGGGAAATAATTCCTATGAGTATGAACAATCTTGAACGAGCCGCTGCAGTCCAACAGATTTCCGTGTTAGCGCAGGCCTTATACGACGCGCTTGAGAGTCAAAATAGCGAACAGATCCTGGCTGCTCAGCAAAACCTCAGCACAGCCGCAGAAGCGCTGTGGGCGAATGTGAAAAGCAGGACAGACATCACCCCACGAGAAAAAGGGGTTTTGCGCTTACTGGCCGGCGATGCTATCAAAGAGTTGCCTGAAAAGATCAAGGATCCAGCCAATTACCCCAAGATTCAGCGAGATCTGCGCTTGTTGAAATCATCGCTGGTGTTAGTTTAGGGTTAGATTATCCTTTGCGCCAGGATAGGTTTGGACACTTTGAGCGTGCGAGCGCGCCTGAACCCTGCTGTTAACCAGTACATCATCGCAAATCAGGAGGCCAACCATGATAAGAATCTCCGTGTGGCACCGCGACCTTTCCGCAAGCTATCTCCGGCAGGTGACGCAATTAGGCGCAGACTGCATTGACTTCGGGCAGGATACCGCCTTCCCTGGCGTGAAGGAGCAAGGCTATCCCGACCTCGACGGCGTGCTCAAGATCAAACAACAAGTGCGCGCGTGGGGGCTGGACATCAACCGTGTGACGCTGCCCTCGATCACCGAGAAGTTCCTGGAAGACCAACCGGGCGGCGAGCAGGAAGTGGAGAACGCCGTCACTGCGCTCAAGGTCTTTGCCGAAGCAAGCATTCCGATGGCACGGCAACGCTTCGCCTGGGATGCGATGCCCGGCAGCGCGCCGACCTATCGCGCCGTGCATCGCGGCGGGTACGTCGGGCGCGGCGAGTATCGCCAACCGGCGCAGTTGGAACCGCCGTCGCCGGAGATCAGCGAACAGCAGTGGGCGCGCTTCTGCCGGGTCTACGCGCGGCTCGTCCCCGTCGCCGAAGCGTACAATATCAAGCTGGCGCTGCACCCTTCCGATACACCCCACCCCGGCGCGCTCTTCGACGGGCTGAACTTTCATCGCGTGCTGGATGCTTTTCCGAGCAAGCAGGTCGGCTTCCTGTATTGCATCGGCACGCGGGCAGAGGCCGGCGGCAGCGCGCTTGTGCTGGACGAGATCAACCATTACGGGCGCAAGGGCCGCATCTTCACCGCGCACTTCCGCAATGTGCGCGGCAGCCTGGCGACGGTCGGCGGCTTCGAGGAAGTGCTGCTCGACGACGGCGATATGAACATGGCGACGATCCTCCGCGCGCTGCGCAACGTCGGCTTCGACGGCTGCCTCAATCCCGACCACATCCCCGCCATCGAAGGCGACCACGGCAACGCCAGCCTGGGATTGGCGTACTCGATTGGCTACATCAAGGCGCTGCTGGCAGCGTTGGCGGCGTAGTTCTCAACGGATTTAACGGACGAAACGGATATCGGAGCTTTTACAATACCCATCTGCTAAATCCGCTTAATCTGTTGACAAAAAGAGAGGTCTAATATGCATACAACCCTAAATGACACATACATCGAAAAGGTAAAACTGGCGTTGCTGGCGATGCAGCGGTATTCGTGGGAGCAGGGCGTGGCGGCCCAGGCATTCCTGGAACTCGGCGAGACAGACACCGTCGTACTGATGGCGAAGGAGGCCGTGCTGCGCCGCCGCGAGGATGGTCGGCTCGCGGTGATGGGGCCAAACCACGCCGTCACCGATCCCGCCGCCAATGGCGAACCGCTGCTTTTCGCCGCGCGCGTCACCGGCGATCCGGCGCTGCGCGAGGCCGCCGCTGCGATGCTGGCCTATCTGCTGCGCGACGCGCCGAAGACCGCCGACGGCACACTGCACCACATCACCGACAAGCCCCAGGTATGGATTGACGCGATGTATATGGCTCCGCCGTTCCTCGCCGTCGCCGGCCAACCGGCGGAGGCCGTGAAGCAAATTGAAGGCTTCCGGCGTCTGCTGTGGCTGCCGGAGAAGCAGCTCTACGCCCACATCTGGGACGACGGCGAGCAGGCGTTCGCGCGCAAGGATTGCTGGGGCGTGGGCAACGGTTGGACGGCGGCGGGCATCACCCGCGTCATCCGTGCGCTGCCGCCGGAGATGGCAGACGAAAAGCAACGGCTTATCGGCTACGTCCGCGAGGTCATTGACGGCTGCCTGGCGCACCAACGTCCCGATGGCTTGTTCCACGATGTCGTAGACGATCCGGCTACCTTCATCGAGACCAATCTGGCGCAGATGCTCGCCTACAGCATTTATCGCGGCGTCAAAGGCGGCTGGCTGGATGCAGCCTACCTTGTCCACGCCGATACGATGCGTGCCGCGGCCCACCGCAAAGTGGACGCCTTCGGTCTGGTGCAAGATGTCTGCGGCGCGCCGCACTTCAACAGCGCGGGAACGGCCCCGGAAGGGCAGGCGTTCTTCTTGTTAATGGAGGCAGCATACCGGGATTCGCTATGAAAAGAGTTACCGGGTAACAGAGCTTCATCATGCCGACGGAGAAGTCGGTGATCCGGTAGGCAAAGTTCAACGGCGACAACGAAATAGTTTTACCCTGCGAAGGGAGGAGGCATTATGAGTTGGCTTGAACAGTTGTTTCATAAGAAGTCAGATCAACTCGTAGGTTCAAAGTTCCTGAGATTCGACGGGCTATATATATCAGAGTTGCACGTTCAAGGCAGTCAACCCTCTCATACCTACCTGAAATTCTATGACGACGCAAGAGTAGTTAGTATTGAAATAGCCTTTACGCCTAGAAGCATTGATCAAACTGTTGAGTCCTTCGGTAAAATCCCGGAGCATGCGCTATCAAAAGGCCATTACCGCATCCAGGAACGGACACTTGTTTTCTCCTTGACACATCAAGCAAGAGAAGCGAACTATAGAGGAACCATATTTGGGGATCGTCTGGAACTGCACGTCTATAGCCAGATCAACGCCCACAAGTCGGATCAAATTTACTGGTTTGTCACCTCACCACTAAGCACAACCAGACAAGAGAGTTGCTCTGCCAGTGAACTCCTTAAAAAGGCGCCAGATGAAACTGCCAAAACGGCGGTTGTATATCAAGAACAAAGAAACAAGGCTGCCAGGCTTCTGCAGCAGGCATGGCAATTCGATCAGAACAATAATCCTATTGAAGCGCTGCTCAACTTTGACGAAGCACTTGCACTCACCCCAAACGATCCAGAAGGCTTCTATGGAAGGGGTATTGTTTACTGCAAAACTTACAATTATTCGATGGCTATAGCCGATCTTAATCGTGCACTATGGTTGAAACCCGACTTCACCGCAGCCCTGGCCGAACGCGGTCTGGCATTCGTAGATATTGGAAATCTTGCGCAAGGCATGACCGATTACGACAAAGCTATTGGCATTGATCCAACCTATGGCATAGCACACATCAACAAGGGATCAGCTTATCTGCTTCAAGAAGAATGGCAGGATGCATTGTCCAGTCTGGACAAGGGCATCAGCCTGGAGCCGGGGGCTCCAGGAGCCTATTTCAATCGTGCTACAGCTCATGAAAAGCTGGGAAATTATGATCGAGCTGCTGCAGACTTAAAAACCATTCTGCGGTTCTTCCCCAAAAGTCAAGAAGGAGAAATGGCGCAGAGTCGTCTACAAAAACTCGAAGAACAAGGCTATTGCCGAACTACAACTCCCCCTCCCGCCCCAACCATCTTGATGAAACAAGGCACTGTCCAACCCATTCAGGGCGATCCAGCACGCGCCATCGCGGCCTTTGATAAAGCTATCCAACAAGACCCTGGCAACGCGAAAGCATACTATGCACGAGGTCACGCTTATGTAGCCTCGGACAATTTGACAGCCGCCATCCACGACTTTGACAAGGCGCTCGATCTCTTCACAGACCCTTGTGAGCAGTCCAATGTTTGCAGCGATCGAGGGATTGCCTACGCCAGACAAGGTAATCTACGGGCAGCTCGCGCTGACTTTGACAAAGCCATCGAGCTTAATCCTGCCAATCATAATGCGTACAATAATCGTGCGCATGTATACACTTTTCAAGGCGATTTTGTCAAAGCGATCGCCGACTACAACAAAGCTGCGGAAATGAATCCTGGCTTCCCTGACACCTATAACAATCGCGGAAGCACATATAAACTACAAGGAGATCTGGCAGCCGCGCTTGCTGACTTTGATAAGGCCATAGAACTCGCTCCCAGTTATTGTGACGTTTATTGGAACCGCAGTCAAGTTCATAGTGAACTAGGCGATAATGACAAGGCGTTAACCGACCCACATCGTTATCTGGAGTTGTGTCCCGATGCTCAATTACGCGGAGCGGTTGAGAAACGAATCGCTGAGATCGAGAAAAATCTGATGAGTGAAGGAAAAAACTAAAGGAGAGACCTTATGAAAATTCGAGACATCCTTGCTGTAGGTCTGCGTTACGCCACGCCGGAAGGCGGGTGGAGCGAGGAAATTATGGAAGAGGATTGCATCCACACGCTGATTGCCGTGCGCACCGACGCGGGACTGACCGGCATCGGCAGCGTCTACACCAACGACGCGCTGGTGCGCGGCGCGCTCGGCGTATTGGAACCGCTCTACAGCGGCGAAAATGCGCTGGAGCCGGAGCGAGTGAGCGAGAAGCTGCGCCAGCATATGTTCTGGATGGGACGCGGCGGCAGCATCGAACACACCATCAGCGGCATCGACATCGCGCTGTGGGACATACTCGGCCAGGCGACAGGCCAGCCCGTAGGGCGCTTGCTCGGCGGGCGCTACCGCGAGCGGGTGATGCCCTACGCCTCGCTGTTGATGGAAGAGCCGGGGCGCTTGACCGAGCATCTGCTGTATCTCAAGGCGCGGGGATTTCGCGCCTTCAAGATGGGCTGGGGACCGTTTGGCCGCGAAAGTCACGCGGTAGACGAGGCTATCGTGCGCGCCGCGCGGGACGCCATCGGCCCGGACAATCTGCTGATGGTGGACGCCGGGGGCAGCGACGCCTTCTGGCCCAACGGCTACAAATGGGCGCTGCGGACGTCACAGATGTTGGCGGACTACGACGTGGCCTGGTTCGAAGAACCGCTCAAGCCCGATGCGCTGCGCGACTACGTGATGCTGCGGCAAGCGTCGCCTGTCCACATCTCCGGCGGCGAGGTGCTGACGCGCCGCCAATCTTTCCAGCCGTGGCTCGAAGCCGGCGCGTTCGACATCGTGCAGCCCGACGCCACCAAAGTCGGCGGCATCTCCGAGTCGCGCCGCATCGCGTGGATGGCGCAGGATCACGGCATCCGCCTGATCCCCCACGGGTGGAACACCGCCGTGGGCCTTGCCGCCGACCTGCAACTGGCGTCGGCCTTCCCGGAAACCAACCTGGTGGAGTACCTCGCCGGCTCGCCCTACGTGGACGAACTCAGCGTGGGCGGCTGGCGCCTGGACGCGGATGGTATGTTGGCGATCCCCGACGCACCCGGCCTGGGCGTCACGTTGGATATGGATGCCGTGGCGAAATACACGGGCGGCGAAAGGTGGTTGTAAGACACCACGCTCCCGTTCCCGTCTCGGGAACGGGCTACGCCGGCCCAGCATGACTCTCCGCGCCCCCGAGACGGGGGCGCGGAGCATCAGTTGAGACTCGCATTAGTTGATGTTGCGGGCGATAACGGCGGCGACGCGGGCGTTGTTGATCAGCAGGCTCTCATTGGCGCGTTTGGTGCGCGCGCCGCTGAGCGCGACCATACGTGCGAGGATGAACGGCGTGATCGCTTTGCCGGTGACGCCCTGCGCGTCAGCCTCGGCGACGGCCTGGGCGATGAGCGGCTCAACCTCTGCCGCAGGAATTTCGTCTTCGGCGGGGACGGGCGCTGTGACCAGCAAGCCTTGCGGCAGCGCCAACGCTCGCTGCGCGCGGAACACGTCCGCCACCTGCGCCGCGTCCTCAACACGCTGATCTACTTTAAGACCCGACACCCGGCTGTAGAACGCCGGGAAGTCGTCGGTTTGCCACCCCAGCACCGGCACCCCCCACGTTTCGAGGTATTCCAGCGTGCGCGGCAGGTCAAGGATGGACTTCGCGCCCGCGCAGACGACGATCAATGGCGTAGTCGCCAGCACGGGCAAGTCAGCGGAGATGTCCTCTGGATGGCCGCGATGCACGCCGCCGATGCCGCCGGTGGCGAAGACGCGGATCCCCGCGCGCTGCGCCAGCAGCGCCGTCGCCGCGACGGTGGTTCCGCCGTGAACGCCGCGTATGCCCGCCAGCGGGAGGTCGCGCACGCTCACTTTGACCGCCGTTTGGTCGGTAGCCAATGCTTCGATCTGCGCGTCGCTCAACCCGATAGTCACAGCGCCGCGCCACAATCCGATGACGCAAGGAACCGCGTTCTCTTCACGAATCGCCGCCGCCATCCGTAGGGTGATGTCAATGTTGGCGGGATGGGCGAAGCCGTGTGTAATGAGTGCGGATTCCAAAGCCACGACCGTTTGTCCGGCGTCCATAGCTTGCTGAATATCTAAACTCACGCGAAAGTCAATCATAGATCACTCCTTACCCTGGTGAAGGTTGCTGAATCTTCGCCAGGGTTAAAATCATTTCTTGCCAAGCAGTTGCTCGCCCAACGCAGCGTAAGCCTGGACGGCAGCGTAGACCTGCTCAATCTCCACATATTCGTTGACGGTGTGCGGTAGGGCGGGGTTGCCGGGGCCGAAGCCGACGGTCGGTACTTGCGCTACGGCGGCAGTGTACGCGCCCTCCGTCGCAAAATGCCAGCGCGTCATCGTTGGACGCAAGCCCACGGTCCGCGCAGCCTGCGCCAGCGCCTTCACCAGCGGGTGGCGTTCCTCCAAAGCCCACGGCAGCGACGCACGCCGCACGCGGTAGGTCTTGCCGGTGTGCGTGGTCACTTCTTCCTCAATCACTTTGATTTCAGCATTGGCGCCCTCGCGGTTGATGATGCGCTGCACTTCGAGCACCGCCATCGCCTCCGTTTCGCCGACGGTCAGACGGCGGTCCAAGGTCAACTCACAGCGGTCGGGGATGGCGTTGCGGCTGACGGCGTGCGAGCGAATGTCGGTAACAGCGAGGACGCCCGGCCCCAGAAACGGGTCATCCGCCAACTGGCCGGCGAGGATTTCCAGGTTGAAGACCAGGCGCGCCGCCGTACAAATGGCATTGCTGCCCAACTCCGGGGCCGATGAGTGCGCAGAACGCCCCTTGACGCTCAACGTCATCTCCACGTGGCCACGTTGCCCGCGCACGATCTGGAGGTTTGACGGCTCGGCAATGACCACCCAATCGGGACACAACCGGTCTTCTTCAAACACAATCCGCGTGCATGTGCCTTCGGCAGGTTCTTCGAGGCCAACGCACGCCACGCAGATCGGACCTTGCAAGGCGACGCCGCGCTTCTTTAGCAACGCCGCAGCATACACGGTCGCTGCCAGGCCACTCTTCATGTCACATGCGCCCAACCCATAGAGACGGCCCTCGTGAATTTCCGCGCCAAAAGGATTCACGCGCCAGGCGGAAGGATCGGCCACTTTGACGGTATCCATGTGGCTATTGAACATCAGCGTGGGACCGGTCTGTGGACCGATGAGACCCAGCACGTTGCCGCCAGCGTCCATGCTCACGGCGTCAAACCCAAGACGCCGCATTTCGGCCATAATCAACGCGGCCACCGCCCCTTCGTCGCCAGAAAAACTAGGCGTGCGGACCAGCGCGCCGAGAAAATCGAGTAGAGCCTGACGCTCTTCAGCAGTAAGTTCCCAGGGATGCATATTCTCTACCTCCGAAACCCTTGCGAAGGTTCAAAAACCTTCGCAAGGGTGAGTATCTGTTATAACGTTAATATGCGCCCACGCCGAGCAGAACTTGAGGTACGCTGCGCAGCATGATGGCGATATCTAACCACGGCGACCAGTGTTCGATGTAGTACAGATCCAGCAGCACCATTTCATCGAAGGTCAGTTCGCTGCGCCCACTCACCTGCCACAGACCCGTCATACCCGGCGGGACGGTCAAACGTTTTAGATGCCAGGGTTGGTATTGTTCCACTTCGGCGGGGATGGGCGGCCGTGGACCGACCATACTCATGTCGCCCTTGATAATGTTGATGAGCTGTGGCAATTCATCCAGACTGGTGCGGCGCAGAAAGCGCCCCACCCGCGTCACCCGCGGATCGTCGCGCATCTTGAAGGTGATGTCATCGCGTTCGGCGGCCTCCCTAAGTTTAGCCAGCTCTTCTTCAGCGCCCACACGCATTGAGCGAAATTTGTACATAATGAAACGTTTGTGGCTTTTTCCGACTCGCTCTTGCTGGAATAATACCGGCCCTGGCGAATCATGTTTAATCGCTAAGGCAATGAGCAGCAAGACCGGCCAGCCCAGGAGCAGGCCCAGGCTGGCCACAAAAAGGTCCATCACCCGCTTGATGATCAGTGCGATGGGACTAAATGCGATTTCGCGCACCTCAATGAGCGGCACGCCGCCCAGGTCGCTCACTTCCACACGACTCAGGCTCATCTGAAACAGATCAGGCACCAGCCGCGCGGCCACCTTACGCCGCTCACACTCGCGCAGGATGTTCAGGATACGCCGTTGATAAGTCCACGGCAGGGTGATGATGACTTCATCCACGCTTTCTGATTCGATGATGCCGGGAAGTTTATCGAGGTCGCCCAGACCTTTGATGCGGCCCAGACCGCCTTCGCCTTTGTCCGGGTTATCATCCACGTAGCCGACGATGGAGTAACCGAGGTCGGGGCGCGCGACGAGGGTACGCATCACCCGGCGGCCCACTTCGCCGGCGCCTACAATCACCGTGCGCCGGACGCCGATGCCTTTACGGCGCAAGTGCGCCTGGATGAGCAAGGCAATCCCGCGTCCCAGGGCAATCAACACTACCATGAAGAAACCGGCTTCCAGGAGCAGTAAACGCGAGTAAACCAGGGGACGGAAAGCAAACGCCCCCGCGAGCGCCAGAACCAACGCCGTCGCCACCGTCGTGGCGATCTGAAAAATCTGATCAATCCATACCCGTCCGCGCCAATGACTGTAGGACTTGCCGAACCACAAGATCAAAGGAACGGCGACCGAAAAGAGAGCAGAAAAAAGGAGATAAGCAGTAAACGGCGCGTCAAAGATAACATCCACAAACCATTGCAAGCGATAGCGTAGGAGGTAAGCCAGTCCCATAGCCAGGTTAATCATCACAATATCCATGATAATGACCCAAGCTGGCGCTGCGTTGCGGTGTTTTGCGTCCATCCTGCCCCCTCAGTGTGCGTCCAGAACTTGACGATAGAGCGCTGCTGTCTGGCGCGCCGTCTCCGGCCAGGAGAAATGCGCCGCGTGCGCCAATCCACGCTGACGCAACTCGGTTCGCAACGCCGCATCCGTAAGCAGGCGCTGCAAACCCTCGGTCACGGCTGCCTCATCGTCAGGCGCGACCATCAAGACGCCGTCACCGCCCGCTTCGGGCAATGACGTTTTCGCCGCGGTCAAGGTCGGAATGCCGCAGGCCAACGCTTCCAGGACGGGGAAACCGAAGCCTTCGTAACGAGAAATATAGGCAAATGCTTCCGCAGCATTGTACCACAGGGCTTGCGCCTCAGCCGCCACGTAGCCGGGGAAATGGACGCGCGCACCTAGTCCCAGACGTTCAACCTCGGCGAAAACCTCTTCGTAGAGCCATCCCCGTCCCCCGGCCAGAACCAGGTGCAGATCAGGGTCGCGCAGCCGGGCAAAAGCGCGCACCAGTTGGGGCAGGTTCTTGCGCGGCTCCAGCGTTCCCAGGTACAGCACAAAGCGTTCGGGCAACTGCATTGCGCGACGGAAAGCATCCACTTCTTTGCGCGGGAGAGGGCGGAACCGCGGATCAACGCCATGATAGATTGTGTGAACCTGTGCGGCAGGAACACGCAACAGCGTCCGTACCTCGCTGGCGGTGAAATTCGACACGGCAATCACGGCGGCGGCGCGACGACAGGCGATGCCGGTGAACGTCTGCAAGTACAGGCGATTGCCGCGTCGGAAAAACTCCGGGTAGCGCAAAAAGCTCAGGTCGTGAACGGTGATGACCTGCGGGCAAGGCGACAGCAGCGGGCCGACAAAGGCTGGCGCATGGAGCAAATCGGCGTTGATGCGGCGCAACACCCAGGGCAGCACGCTCTGCTCCCAAAGGATGCGCACGGTTGGCCGACCGGTAGGAATTCGGGAAAAGATAGCCGGCGGATAAAAGCCTTCCGCCGCCACCTGTTTATCGCCCAGCAGCATACAATACTCCAGGCCGTTCACAGTGTGGGCAAGGTGATGGAGAAGATTCGCCACATAGACAGCAATACCGGCGCTGCGATACGAATCCCCGGCGGACAGCAAATGCGCGTTAATGGCTACCAGACGTCGGTTGTCTGCGTTCATAAGCAGTTTCATTATAATCCGGTTTGAAAGAATGACAAAATCAACCACGGATGGCCGCTTGCTCACTGCCCCCGTCTCGGGGGCAGGTAAGCCCACAGGCATTTGCCAGACGGGGTGACTTGGATAGAATAGGGGAACAATGGAGGTAGACAGTATGACCGATGTTGATCGTGCAAAGGCCGCAGTCCATATCATCGTCCATGGCGAGGTGCAAGGTGTGGGTTTTCGCAGTTTCGTGCAAGCGCGGGCGCTGGCCCTGGGCGTTGTAGGATGGGTGCGCAACCGCGATGAGGGAACCGTCGAGATTTGGGCAGAAGGCCCGCGCGACACGTTGCAGCGTTTGACGCAGCATGTGCAAAATGGGCCGCGCTATGGCCTGGTCAGCCATCTCGACATCAACTGGTACGCCGCCAAAGATACGTATGGCGGGTTCAATATCCGCTGGTAGACGCGGCACAACGATGAAAAAGTTCAAGAAATTCGAGAACGTCGCCTGGGTCATCCTTCTGACCTCTTTTTTCGTCTGTCTGGGACTGGCGATCGGCGTCCCACTCAGCGCGCGCTGGCTACTGTTGAACACCACCCGACCTCTGAAGATCGTCGTCCAACCGCGCACCGGCACAGTCTCGCAACAACAAGCGCGCAGTAACACCTCAATCCTGCTCAACGAGAATACCGAGATCGCTATCAACAGCACGCTCAGGCTTTCTGAGAACGCCGAGGCCTGGTTACTTTTCTACCATCCCGATAACAGTAAAGGTGACGAGGCGGCAATTCCCATCATCACGGTGCAATGCTATGGTGAAACTGAGGTGATCATCAACAGCGCCCAGACTCCCCGTTTTGCTATGAGCCAGCTTCCCCATCATGTCACACTGAACATTCGCCGGGGATCCAACATCCAGCTATCCGTCGAGAACAATGCCCGGGCGACTATCCTGCACATCCAAACCCCACACGGCACAGCCGATATGGGCCAGGGCACCTACAGAATTGTCGTCGAGAACGATCAAACCGAGTTCTCCGTCAGCAGTGGACAGGCACACATCCCCAATCCGGCAACCAGGGAGAAATTTGTTCTCGCCGAACTCCAACGGGCCGAGCTAACTGCCAACGGGTTAAAGGAGATTTATACCGGCGAACGTAACATTCTGCGCAACCGCAATGGCGACTTTGAAGCGCCGCTCGAAGGCACCTGGGAGGTCTACACGCGCACCGCTTTTGCCAACACCAGCGGCGGCACGGTGCGACAAACGGCCCTGGGCGATAATCACAAAATCATCCTGCTGACCCGCGTAGGGCAAGAATTCGCCGAGACCGGCGTCACCCAAGAGATCAACCAGGACATTCGTGGGATCAAGTCACTGCGAGTGCGCGCGCGGGTGCGCGTGGATGTGCAAACCCTCGGCGTGTGCGGGTCGCTGGGCACTGAATGTCCCGTCATGATCCGGGTCAAGTTCACCGATCAGAATGGCGCAGTCCGCGAATGGCTCCAGGGCTTTTATGCCATCGAAGGTAGCGATCAACCCTTCTGCCAGAGCTGCGAATGGCAAGCCTTGCACATCAAGGTAGCGCAGGCCGGCGTCTGGCACAACTACGAATCCCCCGACTTGTTGCCGCTGCTCAAAGAAAAGGGCATTGAGCCAGTCGCCATCCAGCGGGTAGACATCTACGCCTCCGGGCACACCTACGGCGCAGCAGTGGATGAAATCGCCATCCTGGTGGGCGAGTAGATCCACTTCACCTCCACACGAGGATTTTTGATGACCATACGACGTCAAGAGACTTCAATTTATCCCATCGGCAAACTTCCGCAGACCGACCTCATTACATTATTGAGCCGCACACCGGCGGGACAGGACGCGCGGGTGATCTTCGGCCCCGGCCTGGGACGCGACGCAGCGGTGATTGACTTCGGAGATCGCTACCTCGTCGCCAAAAGCGATCCCATCACTTTTGCCACCGATGAAATTGGTTGGTACGTGATGAACGTCAATGCCAACGATGTGGCTTGCCTGGGCGCGCAGCCGCGCTGGTTCATCGGCACGTTGCTGCTGCCCGAAGACAAAGCCGATCACGCGCTGGTAGAGCGCATTTTCGCCCAACTGCACGCGGCCGGCGACGAAATTGGCGTGAGCGTTGTCGGGGGGCATACCGAGATCACGCATGGTCTGGATCGCCCTATTGCCGTCGGCGCGATGTTCGGCGAGGTCACACCGGAGCGCCTGGTGCGCTCCGATGGCGCGCGGCCTGGCGACGCCCTCATCCTTACCAAAGGCATCTGCGTGGAGGGGACGGCGCTCCTGGCGCGTGAAGCCGCCGACCGATTGCGGGGCCAAGTCGCTGCCGCGGTTGTGAAGCGCGCGACGCAATTTTTGCACGACCCCGGCATCAGCGTTGTGCGAGATGCCGCATTGGTCACGGCAAACGGCGAAGTCCACGCGATGCACGATCCCACCGAAGGCGGCGTCGCCACCGGCATCTACGAGATGACCGAGGCCGCCGGGGTAGGCGCAGTGTTGGATGCCGCCGCGCTCCCGTTCTACCCCGAGACGCGCCTTTTGTGCGACGCGCTGGGCCTTGACCCACTCGGCCTGATCGCATCTGGCTCGCTGCTGGCCGCCGTCGCCGCCGATAGCGCGCCGCGCGTTGTCCAGGCGCTCAACGCTGCCGGCATCTCCGCCGCCGTCATCGGCGCGCTGCGGGAGACGCCGGGCGTCACCGTGCGCGACGGGCGCGACGAGTACCCGCTTCCCAGGTTCACGCGCGACGAGATTGCGCGGTTGTTCGATGCGCTATGACCCATAACGTATCACGTTTACCCAAAATCCCGTCCGACCGCGCGGATGGCAACAGTTCGTGGGTTCACCGCGCGCTGATCATCACCGGCGAACTAGGACGAATCCAACCCCTAAAACTCTTACCGGCCTGGATTGCGCTGGCCGCTATCGCCGGGTGGCCCTGGCGTGCGCTTCAGCTACCGGCAATCTTGTTGAGCGCGTTGTTTTGCGCTGTGGATTGGGCAATGTTGGGACTGTTGCCAGTCAAGAAACGCTCGTGGGGGCCGGTCACGCCGTCGCTGTTGGCGTTGACGCTGGCCCGCGCGGTCCTCTCGTGGAGCGGGGCGCTGCTTGCGCCTACACTCACGAGTCTGGCGCTCGTCGCGGCCATCCAGGCGCTCGTGAGCGCCGCCGCCATCCACGCCACCTGGATCGAACCATTCCGCCTGACCGTCACCCGGATACAATACCATCCACCGCAGTGGAAAAGCGCCCCGCCGCTCAAAATCCTGCACATCTCCGATCTGCACTTTGAGGGAGTTTCGCCGCGTGAGCAAGCGCTCCTGGCGCAAGTCAAGGCGCTGCGGCCGGACCTCATTCTACTCACCGGCGACTACCTCAACCTATCCTCGGTGTACGATCCGGCGGCCCAAGCAGGAGCGCGCGCCGTGTTAGCGCAGCTTCACGCGCCGCTGGGCGTCTACGCCGTCACCGGCAGTCCCGTCGTTGATATTGTGGGCGTTGTGCCAGAGATATTTTCGACGTTGGATATTCACTGGCTCAACGATCAAGCCGCCGTCATTAAGCATGGCAACATCAACATCCAGCTTCTTGGCGTCCGTACCACCTACGATGAGAACCGCGACACAACCGCGTTGAGGCGTCTCGCACAGCCCGCGCAGGAGATTGATTTCACGGCGCTGCTCTATCACACGCCCGATCTGATGCCCGTTGCGGCGCAAGGAGGCGTAGACCTGTACCTGTGTGGACACACACACGGCGGGCAAATCCGACTCCCCTTCTACGGCGCACTGGCGACCAGTTCCCGTTTCGGGAAGCGTTACGAAATGGGATTATACCGGGAAGGATCATGTACGCTTTACGTCAGCCGGGGATTGGGGATGGAGGGGCTAGGCGCGCCGCGCGCACGTTTCCTTGCGCCGCCAGAAATCGTGCTATGGACGTTCGCCGCGCGTTGACGGAACGGCAAATCGTAGTATATCTGAAGTTGAGCTTGAGTTGGTCAGGTAGTCGCGCTCCGGGGCGCAATGCGTTGCCGGAGTGAGGAAAGTCCGGACTCCATAGGGTGCAGCGCCGGGTAACACCCGGGCGAGGTGACTCGGGGACAGGGCCACAGAAACAGACCGCCGCATGTCGCAAGACCAGGCAAGGGTGAAAAGGTGGTGTAAGAGACCACCGGCGCGCCGGGCAACCGGCGCGGCCAGGCAACCCCCGCTGGGAGCAAGGCCAAGCAGGAGGGAAGGTCCACTGGATCGGGGAGCGACCCGTTCCCTTCCCGTAAGGGACAACCGCCGGGTAGGCTGCTAGAGGCGAGGGGTAACTCTCGTCCCAGATAGATGACTACCGCTGACAGAATCCGGCTTACAGACCGACTCAAGCTCCGCAGCCGCCCCCAGAAAATCAGCCCCCGTGTGTTTGCCAAACTACTGTTTTGTGGTAAGATAACCCCTGTGCATGTGGACGGACTTTCTGCTCGTGACATACAGTCACGAGTAATCCCATAGAAAGGAGGTCAATCCGTCTTGGCTAAACAAAGTGGTAAGCAGAATTATGAGTTGTTGTTCATCATCAATCCGGCGCTCAGTGAGGAAGACAAAGAAAGCCTTCTCACCCGAGTGAAAGGATACCTTGAGCAAGCAGAGAGCGCGGTCGTCAGTTTCAAAAACTGGGGTCTGCGGCGGCTCGCCTATACACTCAAGGGACAGAAGGAAGGGCAGTATTATCTGGTGAATTTCACCATGGCCCCGGAAAAGGTGTCCGATTTTCGGCGCAACCTCATCCTCGCCGAAGGCGTCTTGCGCGAAATGATTATCCGCGTTGAGGGCGACTTCCCCCCAGACAAACCGGCGCGCAGCCCAAGACCTGACGTAATCCCTGTGTTCGACGACGATTCAGGCGACGAAGACATCCTGGACGACGAAGAAGATTAGGCGTCAGCGCTCTGACATAAGAAAAACCCTATGGCACGCGGACTCAACAAAGTCATGATTATCGGTCGCCTGGGACGCGACCCGGAGATGCGCTTCACTTCCAGTGGGCGCCCGGTGGCCTCCTTCAGTGTCGCCACCACGCGCGGCTGGACGAACAACGAAGGTGAACGCCAAGAAGAAACCGAGTGGTTCCACGTGGTAACGTGGGGGGGATTGGCGGAGTTGTGCAAGAAGCGGCTTCACAAAGGCTCCCAAATTTACGTGGAAGGCCGATTGCAGACTCGTTGTTGGGAAGGGCCAGACGGGGAACGCCATTACCGTACCGAACTGGTAGCCCAGGAGTTGATCTTCCTGGACGGATACGATAACTCGTCCGAAGAGGATACCGAACTCTTTGTTGACGAGGAGATGGATAACTCAACACCATTTTAATGAAGGAGATGAACGGTGAGCGATTTTAGACAGCGTCGTGGGCGGCGTTTTGCGCCACGCCGAAAAGTTTGTTATTTTTGCAATGAAAAGTCACAAGCGGTTGACTATAAAGATGTAGATTTCCTGCGCCGATTTGTCAGCGACCGCGGCAAGATTCGCCCCCGCCGCCAGACAGGGGTGTGCGCGAAACACCAGCGGCAACTGGCTGTGGCGATCAAGCGCGCCCGGCACATGGCACTGCTGCCCTTTGTAGCAGAAATTCAAAAGTAAATATGTATGATAACAAGCCGGGCATAGGATCATCTATGCCCGGCGCTTGTTGGAGAGTTTATTATGCCTAAACAAGAAAATCCCCAAAAAGAATTGAACCGGCGGCAACTCGCACGCCGGGAGAAAGAGAAAAGGCTTAACAAAATCCTGGTATGGTCAGCGATCGGCGTGGTGGCCCTTGTCGTCTTGATTATTGGGTACGGGGTAGTCGCAGAACTGATCCTCAAACCGGCCAAGCCCGTAGCAAAGGTAGATGGCGTCAACATCACCACGAAAGCGTACCAGACCCGCTTGTATTATGAGCGCCTGTTGCTGCGCAGACAACTGGAGGCTTATCAAAACTACCTGCTCCAACTCGATCAGAACGACGAAACGACGCAAAGCCTCTATCAGCAATTGCAGACCACGGCAAGCAACCTGGAGACACAGCTTTCGAACACAATGTCCTCAGTCATCGGCAAACAAGTTCTGGATGATATGGTCGAAGAAGAACTGGTACGGGCAGAAGCGCAATCCCGCAACCTGACTGTCAGTGATGACGACATCACGCTGAGCATTGAGCAAATGGTGGGATATGACCGCACGGCAGCTGAGACAGTCACGGATACGTCCACTATCGAAAGTTTCGATTCGCTTTATCAGCGGTTTCAGGACAACATCCTCAAAGAGAGCAACTTTTCCGAAGAAGCCTTTCGGACAATGATGAAAACCAACCTGCTCAAGAATCAACTGAAAGCGATCATCGGAGCTGATGTCGCGCAGACTGCCGAGCAAATCGAAACAACTTTCTTCACGGCGGCCGATGAAGAAGCAACGCGGGCGCTACAAGAACGCATCAACAACGGCGCGGATGTGGCCGCCCTGGTCGAGGAACTCAACAACGATGAGGATGATCTCACGGCAGGTTATTCTTTATCCTGGTTGCCGATCGGCTACTTAGGCTCACAGTTGGGCACCACCATTGAGCAAGTGGCTTTCAACACGCCGGTGGGCAAGGCTGCCGAGCCAACCATGGCTAATGACGGGCGTTACTACGTCGTCTATGTTAGCGGACATGAAGATCGCGCCCTCGATGAATCGCTGTTGGAACAAGGACGTGAACAGAAATACACCGAGTGGCTAGAGCAGCAAAAACAAGCGCGGTGTGAATATCTCAACTGGCAAGACGCCGTGCTGACCTCGCCGTAGTTTAACCGGACTTCAACACGACACATGAAAAGCCCCTTTCCACATACGGAGAGGGGCTTTCGTGTAGGATGAAGGGGCTGAACTATATCACCAACCGCTTGGCATCAATCACATTGCGGATCTGCCCGATCTTCGCCAGCACCCGTGTGAGCGTCGCCAGGTCTGGAACATCCAGGGTCATATACACCGGCAGGATATTGTAACGACTGCGCTTCCCGGTACTGACAGAAGCCACATTGACTTCATTGTTGACGATGACTTCAGTGATGTCGCGCAACAAGCCAGAACGGTCGTAAGCTGTTACGATAATCTGGATGGGGAATGTGTTTTTCGCCTGCCCCCAATCCACCTCAATCAGACGTTCCAAGTCCTCCGGCCCCATCCGCAGGATATTGGGACAATCCTGGCGATGTACCGTAACCCCATGCCCGCGGGTGATATATCCTACAATTTCTTCTCCTGGGAGCGGATTGCAGCATTTTCCCAGATGCATCAACAATCCGCCGGTGCCGCGGACATTAATACCATCGGTGATAATTTCCGGTGGAGGAGGTGGAGGCCCAGTGTCCAGATCCTCTTCCTCACCCAGATCTTCTTTCTCAGCAAACTGGCTGATGTAACTCTCCAGCCGTTTGACAATCGCATCGCTGCTCAAGTCGCCAATGCCTACGGCCGCCAGGAAATCCTCCACACTGGGATAGCGTTTGCGGAAAAGCTCGGCGACCTCGTCTTCCAGCAAGGGCAATTCTAGCCGTTTCAGGAGTTTTTCGACAACCTGACGGCCTTGCACTACATTTTGCTCTCTCCCCTGCCGCTTAAACCATTGTTTGATCTTCTGCCGGGCGCGAGGCGTCTTGAGATAGCCCAGTTCATCGTTCAGCCAGTCGCGGCTTGGGCCGCCTTTGCGGCCTCTGATGATCTCAACCTGCTCTCCGGTTTTGAGCTGGTAGTGTAACGGAGTCCAGCGCCCATCCACCTTGGCTCCCCGACAGGTGTGTCCAATTTCGGTATGCACGGCATAGGCGAAGTCCAGCGGGGTCGCGCCTACCGGCAAATCAACGACTTTCCCGCGCGGGGTAAAAACATAGACACGATCCCGAAAAACATCCGAACGTACCGACGTCATAAAATCTCGCGCGTCGCTGGTTTCTTCAGTGTATTCTTGAAAACTCTGGCGCACGGTCGAGATTTGCTGCATGGCTTGTTTGCTCAGGTGCACCTCGCGCTCTTTATAACGCCAATGCGCGGCAACTCCGAACTCAGCAATTTCATCCATTTCATGCGTGCGAATCTGGATTTCTAACGGCGTCCCATTCTGTCCAATGACCGCGGTGTGTAAACTCTGATAGCCATTCGTCTTTTTATGCGCAATATAATCGTCAAACTCGCCGGGGATTGGTGACCACAGGTGATGCACAATTCCGAGGACTTGGTAACACTGGATATCGGTATCCACCAAAACTCTGAGACCTTCAGCGTCGTAAATGCGCGCAAAAGGTAAATTCTTGCGCCGCATTTTGTGGTAAATACTGTAGATATGTTTTGGCCGACCTTTGATCTTCGCCGGAATTTCTTCTGCTGCCAGAGCCGCCTGCAGAATGCGGATATGCTCCGCAACCTGCGTCTCCCGCTCCTCTCTGTGGGCATTCAAGAAGCGGGTCAGCTCCTCGAACATCGCGGGGTTAAGATAGCGGAAGGCCAGGTCTTCCAATTCTGCTTTCCACACCCAGATCCCTAACCGGTTCGCTACCGGAGCAAAGATCTCCAATGTCTCGCGCGCCATACGCTGTTGGCTTTCGGGGGACAAGGCTGCCAACGTGCGCATGTTATGCAACCGGTCGGCCAGTTTGATAAAAATGACGCGCACATCATCCTGCACCATCGCCAGGAGCAGTTTACGCAGACTTTCCAGATCCTGGAGATCACGCATCCGCTTACTATCTTCTTTGACACGTTCTTCAACCTGGTCCAGTTTGGTCACACCTTCAACCAGGGTTAGAACTTCCTGTCCGAACTGCGCTTCCAATTCTGGGCGCGGAACGTCGCAATCTTCGAGGACGTCATGCAATAAGCCAGCCGCAATGACTGCTGGATCAAAGTGCATTTCGGCTAAGATGGAAGCCACGTTAAGCGGATGGATGATGTACGGTTCGCCAGATTTGCGTTTCTGACCGTCATGAGCGGAGTAGGCAAAATCGTAGGCGCGGCGGATGAGGTCGCCAGGTTCAGCCGCCTGGAGTTTAGCAAAGATACTTTCGGGAGAAAATGCAGGATACGCCATCATAAATCGGATAAAAAAGAATCAAAGAAACGGTAAGTGCATAACACTTACCGTTTCTTGTTAGAAATACTACTAGCGCTTAATGTTTAGGCTACTTAGCGAAGGTGTTGTAAACGCTAGAGCGATCGCGATAGATGATATTAACGGTCGCAATGAGCTTGCTGCCCACGGGAGCCTCAATGTAAGCACCACCGATAAAGCTATTGCCCAGGGCCGTCGCAAGTTCAGTGTCCGTGGGGAGGCCAGCTACACCGCCGCTGCCGTTGCGGGAGTTAATACCAATACCCCCATTGGCGGGCAGAGTAAAGTCGTTGACCGCCAGTACCGTAGCACCCGTGCCATCAATGAACTTGATATCAATGACACGCGCGACATCTTCGGTGTTCAGCAGGTTAATCGCCGACCACTGTGACCAACCCAGGGAGTCAATACGACGATAGTAAGCCGGGATGAAGATCTTCGCAGCAGCTTGGGCAGGAGCCTTCATCACGTAGGCGCCTGCATAGTTCTGTGTCGAAGCAGCCCAGAAAATGTTGGAAGACCCAACAATATTGACGGTGGAGGTCACGAGGACCGAACCAGCCCAGTTATCACCCAACACATTAAAGGTATCTGAAGGTAGATCGCCACCGGTGCGGGTGTTCAAACCAGTCGCAGCATAGGCGCCAACATTACGGGTAAGGCGCAAGTCAGTAGCACCAGTCTGGCGGTTGACGTAGTTGAAGTAGACGTCCGCCGCAGCGCCAGTCGTATTCTGGACAACAACCGCAGAGTAGATGTTCCAGCTACCGTCAGTACGCTTAGTGCGGAAAGCAGATGGTGCGTACAAAGTTGTGGCAGCCTCGCCCAATCCCTCATAGGAAGCATCCCAGTTTTGCCAGGTGGTCTGGACGATAGCGTAGATTTTGTTGGTGGATGTAATGTAGCAAGCACCGTCATTTGTCGTACCGAACCCATCAGCAACCTGAGCCGGAATGTCAGTATCCTTACGCAGGTCAAATCCCTTCTGAGAGAAAGCGGGAATGGTAGCGATCTTGACGCCTTCAGCGCCACCTTGCCGGTTATAATAGTTCATATACACAGTTGCGGGCGTGCTTTCGGTGTTCTGGATGTAGATCTTAGACACCTGGTTAGCTTTGGTGGGATCAGAAACAAGCGGCACGCGCTTGAGATCGGGCAGATAGAGCTGATTATAGCCCTGCGTCCCGCCAACATACGCGTCCTGTGTGCTGCCATCCTCACGTCCGGTCGCTGTCCAGCGCACGCTCACGATAGCACCGACTTCCACATCAGAAGACATTACGGCAGAACCAATCCAACCATCCGGGAGTGATGCGCTGACGATATCAGCTGTTTTGAATTCTTTCACTGCCAAAGGCTTGATGACGGTGTCGGGCTGAGTGTAGTCGAGATTCCCGTCAACGTCATAGTAAGCGATAGTAACAGTCGCATCGCTCTCGCTGATATTCTGGGTGACGACGTTTGTCACGCCAGTTCCAGGCGGCAGTACCAAGTCCGCCAAGACCACATTGGGCAATGCCAGACTCAGAACGAGTACCAACAAAGCCACGACACGAAATGAGTGTTTCATATTTTACCTCCTCCAAATGAATATAGGTTGATGTTGACTAAGGCTTCCCTTAGCTTGGTTTTATTATAGGAAATTCCAAGGAAAAAACAATACTCCCTTTGGGTTAATGCCACTGAATTATCCATTTTATAATCGCGATTCTTTAGAAAGCGCCTTTCGCACTGACAACAGTGAAAATAGTTCTAAATAAAATACGCATATCCATGAGTACGGAGTAATTATTTATGTAATACAAGTCGTATTCGACAAACTTGTGCATTGGTAGGCTACTTCGGCCACTCACTTGCCACCATCCGGTCATTCCGGGAGGCACCGAAAACCGCTTTCTTTGCCAAGCGGCATAACGATCCACGAAAAATGGCAACTCAGGTCGGGGACCAACTAGACTCATCTCTCCTTTGAGCACATTCAGCAATTGTGGAAACTCATCAATACTATAACGCCGCAACCATCTTCCCAAAGGTGTGACACGCGGATCGTTTGGAGTTTTGTAAACATAGTGCCCACCCTCGGTCTTGTGCAACATTTCATAGAACTGATCTTCTGCTCCCATGAACATTGTGCGGAATTTGTACATCGTAAAAGGATGTCCATTCTCGCCAACGCGAGTCTGCTTGAAGATGACTGGACCCTGCGAGGTGATTTTTATCAACACGGCAACTATCGCAAGCAGGGGAAGGAGTAACGGAAGTAGAACGAGGGTAACGAGCAAATCAAAAGTACGTTTGGCCAGACGCATGGATACGCTTAATGCAGGATCACGAAAACCAACCATCAACATTCCATTCCAGGATTTCGGATGGGGAGGAGAAAAAGCCAGTTCCAACACATCAGGTACCCATTGTACATCCACTGGCAATTTTTGGAGTCCCTCAATTAGCTTTTCCAGTATGTTGTACGCAGAGGCAGATAATGCCACAACAATCTGATCAACTTGCAAATCCGTAATCAAATGGGGGATATCCGCAATCGTCCCAACGACAGATATTTCTTCAATCAGAGTTCCAACTTCTTCGACCTCTGTGGTCACAAACCCTACCACCTCAGCGTGATGCCAAAATGACATATCCACGGCGACTCTAAACTGCTGGGCAACACGTCCAGTACCCACGAGCAAGATGCGCGAGGGATGGATGCTTCTATGGCGAAGTTTTTCAAACCAGTAAGGAACAAGCATCCGATAGAGACTCAAGAGAAGCCAGTCAAAAAGCAGGAAATACACAAACAACAGCCGAGGGACGTAAATCTCATACAGAAATGTCAAATACAGAGAACCAGCAAAGAAAAGGGCGGCTGTGAATACACCGACACCTATACGATAAATAATGTCTTTAGGAGTAGACAACCTATAGGCATCATATAAATGCAATAACAAGAAAGCAAAAGTCCATATCACCGTAACAAGAGCGTATATTTCAAATCGCAAGATAGGCGGACGAGTCAGCAAAGGTGCTCCCGCCAAAGGAAGCCAAAAACGCGCCAGTCGCGCTAATTGCATCGCAATCTGGGTCAACACGATATCGCCCAGATACAGAATGACTATGACATTGGAGTTATACTCTTTGGTCATCGCTGCAATCCCTATCTTTTGTCCATCTGCTAGAAGAAATGCACTCCGTGTTTATGGAAATAGCGTACAATGCTTTTAGCGTGCTCTAGTGTGAGCCGATTAAGACCGCGCGCGCTACTTCGATGATATTTATGGATAATCTGCGCATCTGGTAAATAGTAGATCGTAAATCCTTGTTGCTTAAGCCGGTAACAGATGTCTATGTCTTCATAATATAGGTAGAAACCCTCGTCAAACAAACCCACATCGAAGACTGGTTCACGCTGGAGCAGCATACATGCTCCCAAGACCCAATCAACCTGACGCACTTCATTATGATGCCAGTCCTGCATCAGAAAACGTCGGTAGAAGGAGGGAGAGTATAGTTTTTCCAGGCCCAGCCAACGCCAAAGAATAGTCGCCACACTAGGAAATTCACGACATGTATACTGAAGCTTGCCGTCAGGATAGAATGTCTTGCAACCAACAACAGCCGCATCTGGCGTAGCCTCCATAAAGGCTACCAGATTTGCTAAAGCACCTGGCAGGAGCACGGTATCCGGATTCAAAGAAAGCAGGTAACGTCCCTGACTGAGACGTATAGCACGGTTGATGTTGGCGGCGAATCCCTGACGTCCAGTATTGACGACGAGAGTCACTTGCGGGAACTGCGCCTCGACAAAGGCTGCGCTGCCATCCAGAGAAGCATTATCCACAAGAATGACCTCTGTGGCAAGTTGTCCCACTTGCGCATAGACAGATTCCAAGCAAGTGGGCAAATCAACACGGCTTTCATGAGAAACTATGCAGATTGATAGATCGAATTTCTCCAACTTGTAATCCACCTACCCAGAGGGAAAAAACACAAACACGAAGCTGCGTCTGTGAAATACCTGGGTCAATCAAGCCTATATCCCTGCAATACTTTCCAGACTGCCAGATATGTGTTGAATAGTTCCTGGCCCAATTGAGCTTTGGCTGGAACCTGACGCAACAACCATCCTGCCACAACCCGCACACCAGCGCCCACCGATAATATGCAGCGTACCCATAGGAGCAAAGTGGGGTGATGTTTTCGAAAGTAGGCCAGAAGGCTGGCATTCGCTGTCACCTTAGCACGCATCCGGCTGCTCGCATCACCGCCCTGTCCATAATGGACAATCACTGCCGACGCAATATGGTAAACTTTATGCCCAGCCCGCCACATACGATAACACAGGTCTATATCTTCGTTATTCATTCCCCACGTCTCGTCAAGCCCCCCAAGCTCTAAAGCCACAGAACGTCTGACCAACAAACACGCGCCGGAAATCCAATCAACCAACCGCGTCTGATCATAAAACGGGGCCCAAGTAATAATGCGAGTGCGCCAGTGTGCGCGCACCCAGGATAGGCGGTCTACTCCACATGCCCATAATACCGTATTCCACAACGTGGGAAAATTTCCTGCCGATGGACGGAATTGCCCTTGAGCATTGTATTGACGACAACCTACAGCGCCCGACTCAGGATGCATATCCAAGAACTCTAGCATTATTTTGAAAGCGTTTTGTGTCAGGTAAGTATCGTCATTTAAGAGCAAGACATACTTCCCCACAGCCTGACCGAGGAGAAAATTATGGTTTTCTGCAAAAGTACGAGGCGTCGAATTGACAAAAAGCCGTACTTGAGGGAATTGCTCGCGTATCATATCGGAAGTGCCGTCAGTGGAAGCATTGTCTACAACACACACTTCGTATATGATACCATGCGTGTATTTCACAATCGAGTCCAGACATTCAGCAAGCATGTGACAACGCTGATGCCCAACAATAGCAATAGTCAGATCGGTCATAGCTGTAATAGACTCCGCGCCGCCAAAAGTAGATGGGAACGCTCTGTGATCGCAGGAAGTGGCAGAATATCACCACGCAAAGCTATGACTTGAGCGAGGGAATATAATCCATAAACCCCCAGAAGTAGCTTCACTGTGTCAGGCGGAAGCACCAGACGCGACCAATAATTATCTAAAAATCTAGCGATCATAGGATGAGGATTGGGTTGCATAAACAAAGTCTGACAGGCCTGAGGAGACGAGGGATATTGTCCGGCAAGATAAGCCGTCGTTGAAAGCAATTCGATGAGATCGAGCACCGGCCAGCCTTTGAGAATCGCGTGTTCCCAATCAACGATACCTACAGTCTGCGCTCTATACATGTGTAAGAATTGATTAGGATGAAAATCACCATGCATTAATACGGTAGGGAAAGCCGAAGTAACCTCCCGAGCCGCCTCGGCAATAACGCGCGCAGCCGAAACTTCCTTAGAGGTCAGGCAAGATGCGTCCTGGATGATGGACACCCACGCTGTCAACAAAGACGACAGATTATGCGACGCCGACGCATCCGAGGCGCTGGTCGCACAATGCACAGTGGTCAGCCACTCAATGGCCCACCTCATTATGGATTGCAAACTCTTGCCGCGATAGGCAACCGGTCTGGCATCCACATAGGATTCCACGTAGAAACGGTGTTGGTCATGCTCAATGAGCGCGATCGGACGTGGATAAAGAATATCCCATAATTTCAGGTGTTCCAAGAACTGTAAAGTAAGATACTGATTCTTTACCCATGTATCGTCACCCGTCAGTGAGGTTTTGAGCACGAGCATAGGGTGTCGCGCCGTATTATAGACAAAAACCGTCACTTTGGCATCATTGCGGTTGTCACCGGCGGCTGTGGTGCACACAAAACGCCATGCAGCACGGTCTGTTTCGGGATAAAGTCGGTCGAGGTCTGGTTTTAGGCTTTCTACAATACTCAAGGTCATAGCAATTATTTTTCAGCCAAAATCATAAAAGCGGGTAACGTTTTCTGCAAAAGCCCTATCTTGATGGCCACTGGCGCAATAGCTTTCATTAAACGTTCCTTGGTGTTACGCGGTTTCATAAGATCAGCAAATGTAGATCGAAGCACTTGCCGGTCTTGTGGATTCACTATAAAACGTGGCGCATTGTATCCAGGAATCGGCGCATAGACCTGTATCTGTGCAAAGCCACTGTAATGTAATAACGACACTAACTGTTTGGCTGAATAGGTGTATTCGCGATAAGGTTTGCCACGCACCAACTGCGAGTAGGCGTTAGCCACACGCCGGGGAAGCAGAGTTGAAAATCTCAGGTAAGAATGTTCGTCCCGCTTGCCAAAGAAATACCCGTAACCATATCGGTTTTCTATGCCGATGTAAAGATGCCCGCCAGGCCGCAAGATGCGATACATTTCAGATAAATAAGCCTGTTGAATTTGTTCAGGTGGTGTATTCCCATTCACAGCGACCCACTCCAAGACGCCATTCATCATAACCAGGTCAAAACACGCTTCGGAAAATGGCAAAGGTAACCGATCGCCCGCCCAGATGGGGGTAACATTCGCAATTCCATCCTGCATAATGCGCTGTTTCAGAAAGTTGAGCCTGGCAAACGTGAGGTCTACGGCACAAACATGACGATAGGTGCGCGCTAAATTGAGGCTATAGATACCAAAACCGCACCCATAATCCAGGGCAATGGCCTCTTTGCCCGGCGGCAGCAACAATTTCCACACAGCGCGCTTTTCCTCAAGTGTATAATGTGACACAAAAGCACGCTGCTCTGGCGTCGTAGCCTGACGATAATAGGAAGTCAGTGCCGCACGCCATCCTTGTGTCGCCGCCGCGTTAGCTAATTCATCCTCGATACCCGGCATTTCTACTTCCTTCAAGCGACTCAAGAAAGCATACTCTTCCGCCTCACTGACAAAAGCAAGAATACCCTCCCGACGCGGCCATTGACGCGCACAAAGTGGGCACGTTGCCTCCCATTCAGTCACCTCCAACTCAACCTGGCAATGAGGGCAAACGAAATGGAAAGGCAAGTCTCGCTGCGCCGGCTGCTGTAAGTTAATTTGAGTCACTCTAACAAACTCCGATAAAGTGTCGTTACACTTTCTACATAATGTTCAATTGTATAATACTGTTTGCAACGCGCCTGACCGGCGAGTCCCATATCCCGCGCCAGCTCAGGGAAGTTCAATAATGACAACATGGCTTCAGCTAAACCAGCAACATCCGCTGGTGGAATCAACAAGCCGGTTTCCCCAGGAAGCACAGTCTCAAGTGGTCCCCCTTGCGCAGTAGCGATGACTGGACAGGCAGCAGCCATTGCTTCCAACACAACGTTTCCCAGCGGTTCAGGTTGTACCGAAGGCAAAACAAAAACGGTGAACGCACGCAAGAGGACCGGTACATCATGACGAACGCCAGTAAAAATGACATGTTCCTGAAGATGTAATTGTTGTACTAGAGATTTTAGCTCTTCACGAAAAACAATATCATCTTGTGTTACGGCGTCTCCGACGATCATGAACCGCACCGAGGGGTTAATGGTATGTACTTGCGCAGCCGCTTTGATGAAAATGTGATGTCCTTTCCACCGCGCAATCCGCCCTACCATGCCAACAAGTGGAGCGGCAGGATTAAGCGCGAATTCAGTATATGTAGCGGATGGTGTTACAGCAGATGCAAAACGCTGAAATTCTATTCCGTCATAGATGGTAGTGATTTTTGATAGGTCACTGGCCTGCTCGAAGAAGGCATCACGTGTAGCCTGGGAAATGGCAATACAAGCCGCAGAATGACGCACAATAAAACGGGGCAGAAAAGTACGAATAATCCAAGGCTGCGTCGAATGGATCTCCCGCACATGCCACACATGAGGGATACCCATCGCGCGTGCAACCAATCCCCCATCCAGAACATGACTGGTATTGCTGTGGATCAAGGCAACACCACGTTGACGCACCAGACGCGAACAATACGCCAGCGAAGGTAAGGCACCAAAAACAAAACGCAGCCAATAACTCGGATTATACGTGCGGTGAAGAATACGCAACGGGCGCACAATCGTTTCAACGCCCAGAGCCTGCAGATGATCCAACAACAGACCTTTTTCCGGAAGTAGCACTATAGGTGTGAATTGCTCGGGATCCAGATATTGCAGTAAACGTAGTAAGCACTGATCAGAGCCATAAAGGTCGGCTGAAGAATGAAAATACAAAACAGGGTAGTGAGACAAATCACCCCCTCCTTTTGCGCGCGAAAGCTGTGGCGTATAAGGACTCCAGATTGTGAATAATCTGCGGCCATGCGTAATTCATTTGGATAAATTGGCGGCCACGCTGCGCAATATGGTTCCAATAGTCCGTATCACACAGCAGTTTCACGATCGCAGCCGCAAAATCCTCAGCCTGGTCGACGACAGCCAAAAGCGCGCCTGGCTCCGCGCCGATGCCCTTGTTGGCTACCGAAGTTGCCACAACAGGACGTGCAGCTGCCATACCGTTCAGCACTTTGACGATGATACCACCGGCTTGATACAGAGGCGCTATCACAACAGCCGCCTGCTGATAAAATTCAGTAAGATCTTCCACATAACCAGTTACTTTTATGTGAGGGGCGGCCAATTGCACGATCTGTGGAGGCGGATTCCCCCCCACAATCCATAAACACACATCAGGGACCTTTGCTTGAACCAACGGTAAAACATCACGAACAAATCCCAGGACTGCTTCTACATTATTTGGGCGGTTCATTGCCCCCATAAACAAAAGAGCATTGCCTGTCGGACGTTGAGCAGAAATCTGTAGCAATGTGTCCAGACCCTCAAACCACGGTGGCAAGATCTCTACCTGTACATCAGGCAGGTGCGCCTGTAACCAGACCTGATCATGGGAGGAGCGCGCAACCACAGCTTCCATCTTCCGACAGGTGCGCAGCTCGTAATGGAATAACTTCCACCACTCAAAACCAGCGTAGAGTCGCTTCAGACCTTGCGCACGTTGATACACTTGCCAAGCCACCTGCGAGTAAATATCCACCTCATCCAAAATCCAAGCTGCATCAGGGATAATGTGTTGGTATTGCGCCATCCATGGAGCGACACAATGCACAACAGCAAATGTCTCAAGCGCGGCCAATTGACGTAGCTCTCGGCGATATGCCGCAGATAATGTGAATCCGATCTGCATCGGGTAGATCAATCGCAATAAACCACGTCCCAATCGCGCTTTCCACGAACGATCTATGGGAATGGTCTTCAGGTGCCGGCAAAGAGGTTGCAATGATCCAATATGTTGCGCTTCCTCAGGTGTGACAAACGAGATCAAAGACACCTCATGGTGCGTACTCAATGACTCTACGTAGTGGTAGATATCCAAACCACCACTATGCGGCGCCGCCGCATAAGGAAAGTGATGACAAACAAACAGGATCTTCATAGGTTATGCGAACTGATCCTCTGCCAAATCTGCACAGCATAACGCCATTCAGTATAGCTTAAAGTCCGGGATAAAACTAAAAATCCGGCATACACTACAAATGCCCCCGCCAGAGCAATGAACACGTTGATACGCGATAGAGCCATATACACACCAAAAGCAAGTCCCACACTACACATAGGCAAGATAATGACCCGACTCAGATTTAAGGGACATACCCTGCGGTTCAAGTAATAGTAATTTTGGATAAACGCCACCACGGTCGTTATGACCGCGGCGATGGATGTCCCCAGCGCCCCCAATGTGGGGATGAGGATGATATCCAATATCAGATTGATTACTGCATTTGTCCCCGCGATTCGCAAAGTAATCTTTTCGTTGTTACTCGCCAACATCGCCCTAAAGAGAAGATTATTCGCAAAGAAAGGAGGCAGTATCCAAATAAGAACCCGCAGCAGAATCACCGCTTCCGCAAAACTGTCTTTGTAGAATAAAAGAATGATGTCTTTAGCGAACACCCATACGAACAACACGACCGGTAACAGGAGGATCAGTAACAACTTAAGAAATTGGACCACCAACCTGCCTAGCTGGGTCTCAGAGTTGGCAAAAGCGCGCGCTAGGGTGGGATACAACGCAAGCATCAACGCCGGAGATAGCATTTTCCCCATCTGCACGATCTTGGAAGCGGCATCATATATGCCAACAGCGCGCTCATTCTGTAGTTTAGAAAGCAAAATAACATTAACATTACCAAAAACGGCGGCAAACAAACTGATTCCCAGGAAAACCAGGGTAGTTCGTGTTAATCGGCGACATAGGGGCCAAGAAAAACGCACATGCGCGCGGAGAGAGCCAGCTTCATTGTGCCAGGATAAAATCAGCCAGGAAAATCCCAATAGCAAGGCGATTTGGAAAAATCCTGAAACCCAGAAAACAGAGGCCAGCCCAGCACCCCGCGATAAGGCAAAGACGGAAAGTACAACGCGGAGTAGATTAGCGGGGAAGCGCACGAACAGCACAAACTCCATCCGTTCTAAACCTTTGACGATAGACTCAGCAATAGTTGACAAGGTATCGAAGACTAACACGAATCCCGCCACAATGTAGATGCTCTGGATGACTACCGCAGGATAATTCAACAAATATGCAACACCGACCATAGCCACTCCAAAAACCAGGGAGGAAAAAAGGCCAACAACGCCGGCGTTCATCAGCAACATCGGTGCTTGTTTCGGCTCACGCGCGACATCACGCATAAGGACTTGGTCCAGACCGAGGTAAGCCAATGATTCAAAGATCAACCAGAGTGAGTTAATCGTCGCATAAAAACCCAAACCAGATACACCGATACTGCGCGCAATGTAAAGCGGCAGAACAAAAGATACGATCCTCTCAACGCCCACAGCTACAGAGAGGGCAAAAGAATTTTTGAACAGGCGAAATGCAGTGTTCACCCAATCACCCTAAATATCCCAGGTCTTGTAAACGGGTGCGAATTGTCTCCTCTTCACTAGCCGTGAACACCTGGCTATCAGACACTTCCGCATCAACAGCAATATCAGTATATCGAACCTGCAATACGCCTGGTAAGAACATGCCCGCTAATACTCGACCATCCAATGCGCCAGGGAGGGGTACTCCCAACATAGCCAATACCGTCGGTGCAATGTCCTCAATGCGCGCTCCTGAATATCGCAGAGGAGCTATCCTATCCTGCGCATAAGCAATCAGAATCCCATCTAAAGTATGATTGGCTGTGTACGGTGTTGACCAATCAAAAATGGTTGGGGTAGACAGCGTAGTGGTATGCGAGACCAAAATGAAGTTATGCTCCGCTTTGACATTATTCCGCTGTGGCTCAATAATCAGGTCAGGAGCATCTGCGACATGAGGTCCGCTGTATAATTCTTCGCGTCGGTAAGCGGCCGCAACTACAGGCTGTCCGGTGAGTGGGTCTCGAAGAGCAAGTAGTTGTGTGATCAACGACGAGCGCAAGGCTTCATAAGCTGAACCAGGTGAAACTATACCTCTTGGTTCACGCCCTTGTAAATTGATCCGTATCGCACCTTCGTCACTAAAAAATGCTTGCGTTCTCCCCCAGTCAATTAAGTGCAGTAGTGTCTGCTGCTGCAAGGTACGTGCCAGCGCTTGGCTGCGCAGTCCCGGAACGCGCCGCTTGATAGCGCGTAGCCAGGGGAGGCGACGCAGACGTCGTAACCAGGATTCCAGTCTACCGGTTAGCGGAATAGTGGGCGTTAGTTGTAATATACCCGCCTTTTGCAACCAGGTGTTGACATAAAAGCGTCGGGCGCATCCGTTGAATCCATGGTCTGAAACAAGTACGATCTGAACATCGTTCCCTAATATCGTAAGAAGCTGCTCAAGCGCCAGGTCTATCTCGCGATAGACTTGCAGAATAGCTTGAGAGTCTGTATGTTGGTGCAATGGATGATCGGTGTCCATGTCTGCCCAAAAGAAATGCTGTAAACGATCCGTTTCAGTGAACACTGCAACCAGCAAATCCCAGTCGCGTGTACGAGCCAGATATTGTATTGCCTGTCCACGTCGTTGAACACTCGCGATCAACTGCTGTATATACTCGCGATCATCCACACCGGTTTTGTCTACATCAATCACATAGCCACTAATGGCAGCCTGCAGTTCATCTTTTAATTCTGGCGGATATGTAAAATCACTTTCGAGGTTCGGTGTGAGCATACCGGCAACTAATGCTCCATGAACAGGCTGCGGCGGATATGTCATCGGCACATTCAACACGATCACACGTTTGCCGGCAGCGCCTGCAATCTGCCAGAAACGCTGCCGATGGATGTGATGTGCGTTGTTCATTCTGTATTGATAGGTTCCCGTTTGCAGTCCCACAAAGCCAAAGATTCCATGGTTGCCAGGATTCATGCCAGTAGAGAAAGTAGTCCACGCCACTGAACTTTCAGGACGTACTGTGGAGCGCAAGGGGCCTACCGCTCCTTGCTGCATAAGGCGGGCTAAAGTAGGCAACTGACCTGCACTGGCCCATGGCTCTATAAGCTGCAAATCAGCGCCATCTATTCCAATAACAACGACTCGACTCATATTATAAATAGCCTAACTTCTCCAAACGTTGCTGTATCAAGGCTTGTTCTGTGTCAGTATAAACAAAAGTTGACTCAGGCTTCACTACATCGCGCTGTATGATAGGTAAAGGTGGATGTGCCGCTATCCACTCAGGCGTAAAAAGTGACATTAGGACTTGCCCGTCGAATTGGCGCGGCGGTGCAATGTTCAGCATGTATAAGACCGTAGGGACAATATCGGCCATATTCATCATCCCGGCAACCTCACCCTGGACAATCCCCGGTCCTGATGCACAGAAAATGCCATTGTCCAGATGGTCGCCGGAGCGTAAGCGATAAGTAGCGGGAAGTACAACAGCCTTCTCGGCCAGTGAAACCATCGCTGTATAGGATGGTTCAAAAACCACAACCAGGTCGGGAAGTTGGGCCAGGTAAGGTCCATGATATAAGTCCTCACGCCGGTAAACCTTTTGGACAATAGACTTACCTTCCCCATCACATAAAACAGCAAGTTCAGTCTGTATTTTTTGCCGGATTGTTTCGTATTCCTGTACGGTGAGCGTTTTTCCGGCTCGCGAGGTTGGAATCATGATGCCACATGTATACGAATACAGGGGAACCATATAAGCCTGGGTCAAGTTCCAGTCAATAACGCCTGCTTCCATATCTCCCGCTATGGAACGTCGTAATTTGTGTTGCAACGCAAAAGGCAACACGCGGTGCAACCAGGCTTTCAAAGGCGCGATTCTGCCCAGAGTCACGCGCAACTGTTTAAGCCCAAACTGATCACGCAATCCTCGGCGACGGTAGAGCCAACCTTGTTGCTCCAACCAGACATTCAAGTTGACGTAGAAACGAGGCGCTGGCCCAAAACCATGATCCGAGATCACAATGACGCGAGTATCTGCGGGCGCAGCCGCCAATAATTGGGCAAACGCCGTGTCCAACGTTTTCCAAAAACGTTCTAATTTGACATACAATGGCGCATCGGTTTGATTTGCCAGCAATTCCTGGGTTTCGTCCCAACAGAAATGTAGCAGACGGTCGGTAACTGTAAACACCACGACCGCCATATCCCAGGGATGTATTTGCATTAAACACGCTGCGTTATGCGCACAATTCACCAGGATATGCATCAAATCATCCAGCAAATCCACTTTATTCTTAGAAATGCCTGGCTGGAATTCCTGCCCCTCGGTCAGGTAATCTAAATCAATGATATAATCTTCAAGTTGATCTTTGATATGTGCCGGATAAGTATAAGTTAACGCGGCAGAAGGCGTCAACATACCACTCACTAAAACGCCGTTCACCTGCCGAGGCGGGTAGGTCAAAGGGACATTGACCACCACAACCTGACCAGCCTCCCGACTTACCATCTCCCATAATGTATCCGGAATCTGCGTAGCATCCACAAAGCGTCGCGTCGTTTCATCCGCCTGCAGAGGCTTCTGAAACCCGATCACGCCATGCCATCCCGGATTCATACCTGTCATAAAGGTGGCCCAGGCAGGCGCAGAAAAAGGGGGAACAGTCGAGCGCAATGAAGCCCAAGCAGCATCTTGCAGAAATTGCCCCAGCGACGGCATTAACCCTTTCGCAATTAGCGGGCGCAATACATCAAAGGGCATTCCGTCTAAGCCAATGATCAGAACAGGTTGGCTCACCACTCACCTGCAAGCTATGGCGCTTTGTTCGACCAAGATGGACGTTTATCTATCCCAGGAGCAGGTGCAAGTGCGACTTGGTTAGTGCCATCAGCTTTCATTAAGAAGATATCCCAGTCGGGATCGTTAACGTAAATATGCCGATTTGAGGAAAAGGCTATTAGCCGATCTTCATCAACCCAGACCGGCTCGACATCATCGTAATCGCCGGAGGTCAATTGTACCAAATCACTACCGTCTGGTTTAATACGGAAGATGTGGAATTTGCCGTCCACACGGTCAGAACAGAACAGAAGATATTTACCATCGCTGGACCAAGCCGGTAACATATCGTTGCCGGTACTGACATGGATACGCTGTTGGTTACTGCCGTCGGCATCCATGAGATAAAGCTGCCATTTGCCGGTATCCCGTTGACTCGCAAAGGCAATCTTGCTGCCGTCAGGCGACCAAACCGGCGCGCCGTCATTTGCCGGATGATTGGTAAGGTTAACCTGCGTGCGATCGCTCAACCGCACAACATAGACTTCAAAATTGCCATCACGATTTGTCTGAAGCAACACCTGTGTACCGTCAGGTGACCAATCCGGCGCCCAACTGTCGCCTGGTATAGCGCCGGTCAAGTTCTCCGCGGCAGAACCATCCGACCTCATGGTATAAATGCGGAAATTATTAGGATCATCCGATCCAGAGGTATAAACAATACTCTTCCCATCCGGAGACCATTTCCCTTCTACATGTACCCCCTCTCCGCCTGGCAATGGCGTTAGTAGACCGCTTTGCCCATCATAAATGAAGAGATTAAGAACACCGTTCCGTTCGGAGTGAAAAAGCAGTTTGCCAGAAAAAGTGAGTTTCTCAGAGATAGGCGTGGGGACCGCTGTCGGCAAGGGTGAAGTGACGGCTAGAGGAGAAGTCGTCGCTAGCGGGGTCCCTCGATTGCATCCCACAACGCCAATCATCAAAACACTCAAAAAAGCGAAAGAAAGTCTGCGTATTGAGATTTTCCTATGCATTTTTATGCACTCCCTTAAAGTTTTTTTTGAATTCGTACCGGCTGAACCGAAAAGTAGAAGATATTCTACCTAACAATATCGCTTTTGGCAAACCTGAACTTACGCCTTACGCAGCCATAATATCCAAAGCGTGTGCCGCATAATTTGCTATGCGACGCTACATTAAGCATTGTCACGGTGCGAACAAATGTTAGTTTGCCAGGCCTGCTACTTCGGAATACAGACCTGAAGCGGTTTGCGATATGGCGCATATTTCGAGCGCACTGGCGGAGTAATCGCCTCAATGTATATAGGATTCCAGCCGAATGTCGTCCAGATCACGCCATCAACTTTCCCATCGTCTCCATCTTGAAGCATATAGGGATCGAAATGTGGCAATACCGGCGTCATGGGCAGTTCCGAGGAAATTCTGTCACTGACCAATATCGCAGGTGACTGAACACGCAAACGCCCTTCAGAGTGGTCATTCGTCCACACCACATATAGACGGTGTCCATCTTTGACACTGCGAAATAGATAACCCTCAGCGGCGGTGTTGCCCAATTCCGAGGCTGATAAACTACGTTCAAAGTACATCTCGCCTAATTGATCAACCAGTGTTTGATAAGCATTAGCCGAAGGTTTCGGAATGCCATCAATATCAAACAACCCGCGTTCAGCTCCATGAGATGCCGGTAAATCGTTGACGAGTAGCCAGAATGATGCGTAGATATTCGTGGCAATACTGCGAACATACTCCAGCACAACAAGCCGCGTTTGTTCTTCGTGGCTACCCCCCCAAGGAGGAGGTTCGGTGCTACTACTCCAGTATCCCATTTCCGTTACCAGAATCGGGAATTTCAGCGTATAAAAGCTGATCATCTCGCGAAAGTAATTGGTTTTTCCGGAGATTCCCCATCCCCAACCACTGTAAGCACTTTCATACACCGGAAAGTAGTGAATATTGAAGAAATCAAAAAGCACTTCTCCAGGATGATCACGCGCGTATGCCAGGATTTTGTGAGGAAAATCCAGATCAAATATGCCGGGAGCGTATTCGTGAGCTAATCCCCCCATGGCGACTAAAGCGTTGGGGTTACCAAGCCGCAGGGCAACCCGCGCTTGTCCCAAAAACTGTGCATATGCTTCACCCCGCAACCCCCAATTACCAAAACCGCGTAGAGCAGCGATATCTGGAGAGTAATTATCCGGTTCATTGTATATTTCCCAAATCTGTACATACGGCGCTCCAGGAGCGTCCATGACTCCATCACGGTCATACCGTTCAGCCAACGCTGTCAGGAACCCTAATATCTCGTTGACATTGTAAGTAGGACCTCCGTAAGTCTCGGCTGCCCAACGGGGATTGGCTCCTATCGTTACAATAGGGCGTAACCCAGCATTAACGGCTCCCCTGATGACCGCATCCGCCGTCTCCCAATTGAAAGTGCGTGGTTCAGTGCGCTCTGGCTCGATCTCATCCCAGTATATATTGATGCGCGCCCAGCAAGCGCCGACCCGCCGAGCATCTGGAGCCTGCTGAGGTACAACCTGACGCGGCCAAATCGAAATGGCAAATGGACAGGTTGGGAGTTTACCCACCGCCTCATGGAACACGACCGGAACCTGTATTCGCATACCCGCTTCATCAGCACCAATGTCTACCTCCCCTCTCGGACGAGACTCACCATCAACATCTGTAGGCGGCATCATGCTCCGGCTACCGGCATCAATGGCTGACGAAGTCAACCGCAAGTGATAATCCGCTGTCAATTGCGGCTCAGACATCAAGCCATTGCTACAAATCACATCACTGTACTCTCCGATACAATCTTCCTGATTAGCATAAAACAGATTCCGTATAGGAGGGTACAAAATCGTCATAGAATCTACCGACCCTTTATATTCAACGCCAACCGTGTGTGAGACAATGATGTTGTTGACTAAAGTGAAAGAGCTATTTCCGATGACCAATCCCGATGACCGCCCATCACCAACCAAGGTATTGTTGATTACACGCGCCTGCCCAACTCCTTGTAAATAGACTGCATTGCCCACACTAGCAAAATTATTGGCAAACACATTGTTTGTAATCGTAATCTCGGAAATATCGGACAGAAATACTCCCCCCCCTTGAGTAGCTGTGTTGAAAAACATACGGTTGGCATCCAGGATCAATTCAGTGTTCTTTCCCTGCGCATAAATAGCTCCACCATAGCCAGTCGCTCCCAAAATCGCTATATTTCCGGTCATGACATTATTGCTGAATACCGGACGCGCATCAGTCATCCAGACGCCGCCACCTTGCACCGCCTGCCCACCTGTGATCCAAAAACCGTCAATCACCGGAGATGCATTAGCGATGCTGATCACTGTACCCGCACCTTGACCGTCAAGTACAGTTCGCCAATTCAATACATCGCGCGCGGTAAAGTCGGTATTCCACCCACCCTCCAGACGCACACTTTTGGTCAACACCAGGTGTTCCGCATAAATACCTTCGGCCACTTGAATGACAGTTTGATACGCTGCGTCATTGATCGCCGTCTGCACAGATGTAATCGCACAGATAGGGCAAACTTGCACCGGATTAGTCGGACTGACGAAAGAGGCTGATGCCGACTCGCCGAAACTTGACCACAGTGTGGCGAGCAATAGAGCGAGAGTTGTGGCTGCTACGATCCTTATGATCTTGTCTGAAACCCTTTGATTGTTCATCATCTCTCCTTACAGAAGATAACAATGCTTTAGCAACGTCATGAGCGCAACAGCATCAACCAATAATGCGATAAATACCATAAAAGGCAATGCCCAGGCCCGCATCCGTCTGGGGAGTAAAGTAGTAGCCCCTACATAAATCAATGTCATGATAGGCAAAACCACAGGGAATAGGAACCGTCCTTGCGGATACCAGGTCGAAGTAGGGCGTCGAAGTAATGGTAGCATAATTTGGGCGCAGTTTGCGAAAATTCCAACCGCAAATAGCACCACGACAGGTCGCAAAGCTGGCTTTCCCGTCTTGCGTATGCCGTAGGCCGCGACTGCCAACAGGCCAAGCAACGCAAAGCCATACCAGACGTACTGTGTGATACTCGGCAGCAGAACATTTAATGAACCGAACCATCCCCAAAACGTCGTATAGACGAATTTGATAGTGAAAGGCAACAGGTCACCCCAGTTTTCTTGGGTAGTGAACGTCAATAGAGGTAACAGGTAGCCATCTAAATTCATATGATGAGAAAGCTTTAACAATAATGCATACCACAAAGGAGCAGCTGATTCCGCAGAACCATTAGTAAGTAAGTTCATTTCCTCGGCGTCGGAGCCAACAGGATACAAGCGCAGTGCGTCGAAATACACATCTCCCGGCATATTTATATCCTGTTGGCCGGACAGAAGTACAACGCGCAAAAAACTTGTCGTTGTGGGAACTGTGTACGTTGCACTCAGTGGTTGCCAGGTTTTCTCCGCCGTAAAGGGTACGCCGAAAGATTGAGTATCATCCACCAACCATATCCATCCGCTCTGCCCTTCAAGGGGTGCGGAGACCTGAGCCTGCAACACTACTGTCTGCCCGCGTATAGCGGTAAGTTTGACGCCGGTAAGTGTCTGCGACAGACGCATTTCACGTCCATCAGGGAGCCGTTGTGTATGGAATATATAACGTCCTGCATAGGCTTGAGTAGCCATGCGTTCTTCAATGTCCGGATCTGGTCGGACCAACCATCCGGAGGCATGGCCTTGCACGGGGAGCAACAATAATCTCGTTCCCAGCAACAATACCGCACCCGTATACAACGCCATACGTTTCAAGTGGTGCGCCGGGTAGTGACTTAAGACATAGATGGCTGCTGCCACACCTAACAAAGGATAAAAAAACAACGTCGTTTTTTTGGTCAAGAAGGTTGCCAGCGTCAAAAATACCAAGGCAGAACCTTGTAACCAGGTTAATTTTTGCGTTAGCATCCGGGCAGCGACAACAAACCATAGAGTACCCCAGACAGCCGCCAACAGGTCGTTATTGGCTGATGTGCCAATATAGGACAACATCGGATGTAAAGCAACCAATACCGATATGCCTACAGCAGCACCGGGCACCTCCTGAAATATCGTACCCCCAAACCAGTAGGCCAAAACAACACATATGATATATAGCAGCATAGTAAGCCAGCGCATCGCATAAAACTGACCTAACAAAGGCTCATTGTCGAACGAAAAGAAAAATGCCGGCCTCATCAGGATATAGTACAGAGGTGGCTCATTGCCCACCTGCGGATAATACCAATAAAACAGATCATCAACGACAAACGAAGGCGGAAACGTTGATGGACTGTTATTCAAGCCACTGTAAAACGCTCTCGGAGCATGGTCCGGCGGCGTAAAACCCAGCAAGCGCCATAAGTCAAAAGCATACATCGAAGCCAATATTTCGCTTTGCAGTTTGGGTGAGATATCGTCCAGAGTGGGTACACGCCCCAAGTCGGCAAACAGGCGTGCGTATTCAAAATGCGATGGCTCATCGGGGGCAAACCATGGCGGATTAACGACACTGTACAATACACCATGTACAACAGCAAGTAGGAATACTGCCACAAATGCGTAACGCGGGGGCATGGCTTTCGCACCGCACGCTTCGCGGATGCTCTGCACAAGTAAGCCCATCCCCAACAATACGCAAATAGCACACACCGCTATATAAAACACGGCATGACCTAAAATACCAGGACGATCTTCTGTCAGTCCCAATAACAATTTAGCCAATTGTGCACTCAATGAGCAACTCCGCTTAGCATATTATCGTCCATAAAGCACATACAAAGGATTAGCATCTACAAACAATGTCGTGCGCCCATCAAATACACCATCCTGTCCATCATATTTATACCAGGTATTGCCTTCACGATCTGTAATGTACACCCACGGCGCTGATACCTGCCAGACAACACCTTGACCACTTACGTCCCACACGACATCCAGCCGGCCGTTGGCTTGGGGAACAGAGAATACATATCCTTCCAGTGATGCATGTGGATTTTCAGGAATAGACAAAGGACATTGGTAACGCGCAGAACGCAATACTCCTGTAAGCACCTGATACACCCGATACGTAGGACGAAAGGTACGCTTTAATGAAAAAAGCCCTGGACGCCACGTACTTTCCATATCCGCCAACGCGAACCAGTCAACAACTCGCAATCCGCCCGCGATTCCTTGCACCATGACTTTCGGCAAATACTCGGCGTAAATGTCGCCAGCGTCTTCCACAGCCGGTATCCCAGAATCAGTCCCTGCCTCAGTACAGATGAGTGGTTTGTTCAACTCATAACCCGCCAACATCTGACGAAAATAGCGAATCTGTCCAGGCAGATCCGTACCGTAGTAATGGAAGTTGAACACATCGAAATATGCGCCACCGCCAGCTTTCAGGACATCCGTGATGAAGGACCGCACAAATGGACCACCATTCTCTACAAAGTATTCGTGCGCCACACCCCCAAAAACAAGCTGTGCCGCGAGATTAGCAGACTTTATGGCGGGATAGACTAATGCCAATTGTTCAGCGTATCCCGCGCCATCGTTTCCCCAGAATCCCCAACCTCTCTCAGCAAGACTGATATCGCTGTTATCCGGTTCGTTATATACCTCCCAGTGCGTTACCCCATACGGCGACGCGCTGTAACGTGCTACAGCAGCGTGCACAAATTCGCCGAATTCAAGTGAATCGCTTTCATCCAACGCACCGGCAACGAATGTGCTGGCCCATGCCGGCTGACGGTTCAAAAACAACAACGGCTGGATTTCCGCCTGGGACAGCAGTTCAAGCCAATCGTCGTACATGCTCCAGCGAAACTCGTCAGGCTCTGTGTTGAATGGCTCTATTTGGTTCCAATACAGGGATAGGCGCGCCCAACGAATCCCAGCCGCGTGCATGTGGAAGACAATAGCCGGATTACGACTGAATGCTCCGCCTACCGTCTGCACACCGAACACCTCAAGTGGTGCCTCAAATAACGAATGACGTCCGACAACAGGCAAGTAGGTCAAATGAGGCAAGGCCTGGGTCACAGACCCAGGCGTCGCTCCGCAACCGGGCAACAGTAGCGTCTGGGTCGTATCCTGCCCCACAGGTTGGTAGCAGGCGATATGTCCATCACCTACTGCTAATCCATAGAGGTCGGCCAAAGCCAACGCACGGAACGAGGTCGGCGCGACATTCGGCAGTAACTTCCAGGTTTGTCCGTCGTAGTGTAACAAATCGCCATCGCCTCCCACCGCCCATCCGTCATCATGTGCAGTGAACCAAACATCAAACAATCGTGACGCAGTCGGACCGGGGATGAGATGCCAGTTCCCAGAGATGTAATGCAACAGCGTTCCCTGGCTTCCAACTGCCCAAGCCTCGTCAGGACTGAGCACCGTCACAGCACGCAACCATTGATGCGTGGGGCTAGGGAACACTCGCCAAATATCATTGGTATAACGCCAGATCGCTCCGCCCCACCCAACGGCCCAACCAGAGCCATCATCGGCCAGCGCCACTGCATAAAGCCAGTCAGTGGAAGGCGCCGCAGTCTGTTGCCACTGCTCTCCGTCATAATGGAGCAGGGTTCCTCCACCGCCCACGACCCAAACATCGTCCGTGCGCCGTGATGCAATGCTATGAAGTGGCATGGTCGTGGGAGAAGTTACCCCGATCCATGAGGAGCCGTCGAAATGCAGCAAGGTTCCGCCGTCGCCAACCGCCCATCCTAATGTAGAACTGATCACATCCACAGCATAGAGGTCAAAGTGCGTGCATGGGGCATACTCATAGAGTCCTCGATGGTCGTAGCGCACGATCACACCACCATCACCAACAGCCCACGCTGTGTTCACAGCTATATCTACATCACGCAATACACGGCCTAGTGATGTGTGCAGCCCCTTCTCCCAGATACCCGGCAATATGGTGAAATGAAGATCTAATGTGCGCGTCACAAGACCGTCGCCAGCGACTATTGTTAAGGATGAAGCGCCTGTAGGGTACGTGATGGGTAAGGTAAGCTGCACTTCCAGCAGGCTCGGTGGGGATACTGTACTTGTCACCCAATCTACGATCAAATCTTGATTCAGCCCGGCGATTTGTATATCTAGCGGTCGAGTGTAACCATCCAAAGCCGTAATCTCCGCCGTCATCACAATGGTAGCGCCAGGTTGTGCAAAGTATTCTGTCTGGTCCGTCATAAGGCAGAACGAGCCAGCGACTGGTGTAACTCGCCGGAGTAATGTACCGGTATTTCCCACACTCCACAATGTACCGTGGGTATCGAACATTCCATCAAATAGACGATATTGCGTCGGCGAAGGCAAGATATGCCACGACAAACCGTCATAATGCAACAGGACGCCAGTATCGCCAAAAGCCCATCCTTCTGTGGTGTCGCGCATCAACACATCATATAAGCGATGAGATGTCGGGGAAGGGACCTGCACCCAATGGTCGCCTTGACGGTGAAGGATGACCCCAGCTTCGCCAACTGCCCAGGCTTCCTCAGCGCCTAATGCTGCTACAGATTGTAAGGTCGTATGCACAGGAGTGACCTCACGTTGCCAGATAGCGCCATCGTAACGCCAAATACTGCCTGCGTCGCCCACCGCCCACCCAATGTCTGGCGTATAAAAACTGATGGCATACAGGGATTCCTCCGGAAATGTTATGACCTCGGTCCAGCTAAGGCCATCGTAGTACAAGAGCGTTCCCTGTGCCCACGACAAACGGCGCACCACGTCGCCGCCCACCGCCCATCCCACTCCCGGCGCAGGGAATGCCAACCCGCGCAACGTTAACGTAGTCGGCGATGTCAGCACATCCCAATGCGCATCGGAAGTGCGCTTCAAGAGCACACCTTCTGCGCCAGCCAGCCACAATATCCCCGCTGTATCCCCTGCTACCGCGTGAAGCGATAAAGTTACCGGTGGCTGCTCCGCAAGCCACCCACCTCCCCTATCTACCCATAGCGCGCCAGCTTCACCAACCGCCCAGCGCGCATCCTGCGCTTCAGTAACGGCATAGAAAGTCGAAGACGTTATGCGACTCGCATGTGACCACGCGATGCCATCATAATGTAGCAAAGCGCTTCCAAAACCCACCGCCCACACGTCCCCATTGTAAGCAGTGGTCATCCCGTAGAGAGAATAGGCTTCAGGCCCATCCACTTGATTCCAGGCATAGCCATCATAATGCAGCAAAAGCCCGGTTCTCCCGGCCGCCCAAACGCTATCTTTGGCAACTGCCGTCACCGCAAATAAGGAATCGCGCACAGGACTAGGCACAAGCGTCCACGTATAGCCATCATAGTGAAGAATGACGCCATCGCTGCCGACGGCCCAGCCATCATCGGCAGCCAGTAACGTCACGGCGCTTAAGGCGACTGTTGTGGGACTGGCTTCGGCTCGCCACCGATCCCCCCGATATGACAGGATAGTTCCTCCACTCCCTACCGCAAAAGCCAAAGTCGGGCTGAAAGCGGCAACACCATTCAGGACAAAGGGAACACCACTCTCTTGCGTCGTCCAGCGTATACCATCATACGCCACAATTGTCCCTGCACGCCCCACCGCCCAAATATGATACGCATCCGCCGCCGCGATAGCATGAAAATTGATATCGGGCAGCTGTTGAGGCCATATCGTCCACACACCCTCTTGTAGGTATAACAAAGTGCCATATTCGCCAGCAATCCAACCCTCATCAGTGCTCACCATCGCAATACTGTTCAAGCGTTCGATTGTCGGACTGGACGTCATAGTCCAATCATGTCCGTCATGATGTAAAATGATACCCTCACCGCCCACTGCCCATCCCGATGTACTACTAACCACAGCTATGCTGGAAAGTCGCACCTGAACAGGCGCTCCAGATATACGCACCCATTCCAGAGATGAAACATCTTCGGGGGGCAATGCTGTCGCTCCAATAGCAGGAGCACACCACAGCCACGTCAAAAAAAGCAGCCCCGTAACCCCAAAAACCAATATGCATCGGGTTTTGTACATATCTACCATGTTTCAAACGTCCCTTCAAGAGAACAAGGCTAATGTGGACAGCGAATCGCAGGAAATAGCAGTTCAACGAATGTCATTTAGGTCTCTTCTGCCAAGCCGACTTTCTCAAGCGATTCGACAGACTATTCAGCGGCGGTACGCGCAACCCCAGCAACACCGCCACCGCCGCCACATACGGCAGCGCCGCACGCGGCTCCTTGAGCAGCCACGCAAAGTGCAACACCGCCAGCACATTCGCCAGGTAAACCAGCCGTTGCAGGCGCTTCCACCCCTTGCCCAATCGCCGCTGCCAGCCCTGCGTGGAGGTGACCGCCAATACCAGCAGAATCAGCCCGGCGATAGAGCCGACAATCACATATCGCTGGTAGAACACTGCCTCCCAGAGCAGCCGCAGATCGAAGCCGTAATCCCAACCGGCAAACGTGAGGAAGTGTAGCGCGACGTACACGAAAGCGTACAGCCCCAACGTCCGTCGCGCGCGCAGCAACGGTGCGAAGCCGGTGAGAGTGTAAAACGGTGTGCATGCCAGGGAAAGGACCAACAGGTTAAGCGAAGTGCGCCCGGTGCGGGTGATAATCTCCCGGACCGGGTCCACGAGAAAGCGCCCCCAGGCCAGACCCCACAGGATACGCGCGAGCGGCCACAAAGCCAGCCCGTGGATCAGAAGATGAAACCCGTTGGCGCGCCACCACGCAGCAGGCCGCCCACTAGTCCCCTGGCGATCCGGCATCAATAGTACCAGTCCCGCGAATCCAGATCGGGATACAGGCTGGCAACCTCATCGGCGTAACCGTTGAGGAAGAGCGTCTCGCGGCGGCGGTTCTCGCCGATCCGGCGCTCGGTGGCCTGCGACCAGCGTGGATGCGATACTTTGGGATTCACGTTCGCCCAGAAGCCATACTCCCGCGCGTTGGTCGCCATCCACATGGACTCCGGCATATACTCTACCAGATCAATCTTCACAATGGACTTGATGGATTTGAAGCCGTATTTCCAGGGGACGACCAACCTTACCGGCGCGCCGTTCTGTGGATACAAGGCCTTGCCATACAATCCTGTCGCCAGCAGCGTGAGATCGTGCATGGCTTCGTCGAGACGCAAACCCTCAACGTAGGGCCACGGAAAACCCCGGTTCTTCTGTCCCGGCAGCGCTTCGGGATCGTAAAGCGTCTCGAACTGCACGTATTTGGCGGTGGATAGCGGCTCGACTTCCTTCAGCAGCCGCGAGAGGGGAAAGCCAAGCCAGGGAATGACCATTGACCAGGCCTCCACACAGCGCATCCGATAGATGCGCTCTTCCTGCTCAAATTTGCGGAGGTCGTCGAGGTCGAATGTTCTGGGCTTGTTCACCAGACCGCCAACAGTGACTTGCCACGGCGAGGTCGAGAACTGGCGTGACAGACGGGCGACATCTTCCTTGGTGAAAGAGAATTCGTAAAAGTTGTTGTATGACAACACGCTGTCCAACGGTGTAAGCGGATCGCCCAACTCATCCGTCGCGGCGCTGAGCGTGGCAGAAGGCGCGGCCACATCGGGGGCAGCTGTAGATGCTGGCGGGGACGCCGGTTGACGCCCGCACGCCGCGAGCAACGCCGCGTTCGCCGCCAGTAGACCCGCCGCCTGCATAAACTTGCGCCGTGAGAGATACACATGCTCCGGCGTAATCTCAGAAGACTGAATCGGAATCATAGCACTCTCCCTATGCCAACAGTAAATGATACCCTTACGTCAAATGCACCAATCGCTCTCGATCAAAGCCCAAAGCCACGCGCCGCCGCCCCCAACAACGCAATCTTGGGATTCAAAATCATGTACACCGGGATCTGCTCTAAAAGCGACGAGAGGCGGCCTTTGTTGCAGAACGCCGCGCGGAAATTGTCGCTGTCGAGCGCCTCAAGGATATGCGTGGGGACGCCGCCGCCTAAATAAACCCCGCCGGTCGCCAAAACGCGCAGCGCCATATTGCCCGCCTCGGCCCCCAGAATAGAGACGAAAATCTCCAATGTCTTCCGGCACAACGCGCAAGGTTGCTCGCGCTCCAGCGCTGCCTGCACGATCACCGGATTGGGATCGCGCGCAGCAGCCAACTGCTCGGCCAGCCATGCCGGTTCTTCCGCGTAACCACTGTCGCGCAAAAAAGCGTAGATGTTCGGAATGCCCAAGCCGGAGCAGACCCGTTCGTAGCTCACGCGGCCCAATCGCGCCTGAAGGTAACGCAAAAGGTCCACCTCCAGCGCATTTGTAGGGGCGAAATCGCAGTGCCCGCCCTCGGAAGCGTGCGCCCGGTATTTTTTCCCGTCCCACGTAAGATACCCCTCGCCCAACCCGGTCCCCGGCGCGACCACAGCCAACGCCCCGCCAGGTTGCAACCGACCCGGATGCAAGGTATAAACATCGGTCAGGTCAAGGAATGGCACACCGCTGGCAATCGCCACCAGATCATTTAACAGGGTGAACGATTCCAGTCCCAAGTCGGCGGCTAATTGCGTCTCATCCAGCACCCAGGGCAGATTGGTGATGCGCGCCTGCCCATTGACCACCGGCCCGGCGACGCCAAAGCACGCGCGCGCCACCTGGATATCGGTCTGCGTCAAAAATTCCTGTAGCAGCGGGGCGAGACCCGCATAGGCCGTGCTTGGAAAAGTCGCCTCCAACAACGGCGCGTGTAATCCGGCTTCTTTCGAATAAATCGCCACGTTGGTCTTCGTGCCGCCCACATCCCCCGCCAGCATGAATTTTTTCTTCCGCCCCATGTCGTCTGTTCCCCCTGCTGTCTATGTTGATATTAACTATTTTACCACCCAAATCGTTCTAAAGCGAATAATAGCGCCGTAAGCAATCCCGCTGCCGGAATCACGACAGCCCAGGGGTTGACCTTCAACACTTCTGGCAGCGTCACCGGGCCGAAATCGCCCTTATCGAGTACCGGTTTTTGTAATTTCGGGGAAAAGGTCGCAAATAGCCACGACCCCAGGAGGATGCCCACCGTCCCACCGATCAGCGCATCGAGCGAACCCTGGCCGATAGCGCCAGAAATCGTGCCGGGGCAGTAGCCCAAGACGGCGAACCCTACCCCAAACAGCAAGCCGCCGACCACGGTAGAGCCGATTGAGCCGGACTTGGGGTGCAGGCGCGCCAGCCCCAGACTGCGCAGCGCGTATACGCCGATCATTCCCGTGATGACGGCGGAGAGCATCACTTTGACGACGGTGAAATCGGTGAGCAGCAGTTGGCCGAGGATCACGTCGTAGCTGGTCACGCCGCCCTTTTGCAGCAGAAAGCCAAACGCGATCCCTACCACCAACCCCAAGACCAGTTGCAGGCGTTGATTCGAGTGCAATTTGGTCAACATGGTTCACCTCCCTTACGCGCCGAACACGCGAAAAATGAGGAACGCGGTGACGATGCCGCCCGCGAAAAAGCAGAGCGCCGCGATCCAACTGCTCATCGCCAATTGCAGCGTCCCACTGATCCCGTGCCCACTGGTACAGCCGTTGGCCCAACGCGCGCCCGCGCCCAGGAAGACGCCGCCGATCACCGCCGCGAGCAGGCGCGGGACATACGCCGCGCCGAAAGTCGCGGCCCACAACTGCGGCACCCACGTCAACTGAAACTGCCCCGAAAGCAGCGCCGAGGCGAATGACCCGATCACAATCCCAATCACGAGCATCACATCCCAGGTGAGCGCCGGAGCGTACTGTTTAAAATACGGTTTCGTCAACGTTTTATCGCCCCGAAACACCCGCTCGATCATTCCGCTGAACCGCGCAAAAGCCGTCGAGCAGCCGATCGGCTTGTCGGACAGCACAAACGTCACCCAACTCAAGACGCCAATGCCGATCCCCACCGCGTAGGGCGACCACTGTTGCATTCTGAGCCATTCCATAGTCTCATCCCTCCTTCGAAAATAGCCACCGAGAACATAGAGTTCATAGAGATGAGAACAGATAACTCTGTGTGCTCTGTGCCCTCTGTGGCAGAAATTTTCGTGCTGGCATGGTGTGCACAGCACCGATATCTCCCGGAAAATTAGCCCTCGTGTTGAGCACTTTGGCGAAGCGCCCAACCAACTCGCTACGGCCTTATTATAGCACAAAAATATCATAAAAACAATATCTTTATCTTTCAAATTACCCCAAACAATCGTTTCACTTAATTGCCGGAATGACTATAATAACTTTGGTTCTGTCACACACTGCCAACGCATGACCTGAAACTAACCTGAAGTTTTGAGGAGGGCCGCCCGCTATGAAGATATTTGGACGCACACAACCTTTAGCGCGTTATCCGATCCTGGATTGTCTCTCTGTACTGCACCGCCTCGGCTTCGACGGGGTGGAACTCTGCATGGAAAATGACGACTTAGCTCCTGCCGTCGTCACGCCGCAGCTTGCCGCCGAGGTGCGCGAACGCGCGACGGCGCTGTTCCCCGCGTATTCCGCCGGGTACCACAAAGACTACATCTACGACGACACATTCTTCGAGCTGACCCGGCGCGCCATCGCCCTCACGCCGGATTTTGGCGCGGATATTCTCGTCTTCTCCGGGACGCACAAACGCACGGGCGATGCCGCCGAATGGCAACGGATGATTGAGCGCACGCGCGTTTTGGTGGACGTTGCGGCCAGCTACAACGTGGTGCTCGCTCAGGAATTCGAGCCAGGCTTCATCGTCGGCTCCACCGCCGATCTGCTCCGGCTGTTCGACGAAATCCCCTCGCCTTATCTTGCCGCCAACCTCGACCTGGGGCACGTTTTCCTCTGCGATCCCGATCCGCTGAACGCCATCCGCCAGATTGGCGACAAAATTGTGCATGGGCACGTCGAGAATATGGCGCGCGGCATCCACGATCATTTGCTGCCGCACGAAGGCGATATGGACCTCGGCGCGTACATCCGCACATTGGCTGAGGTGGGTTTTGCGGGCGGCCTGGCGCTCGACCTGTACAAGCACGATTACGAAGCCGTCGCTCCCGCCGCCATCGCCTATCTGCGGCAATTCACGGCGTAGCGCCGGCTTTGCAGAGAGCGATTAAAATCGCCACTACACCAGGCGATTAAGATCGCCACTACGCTAGAAAGGAATGTAGGATGACCATTGCAACACCAGTCCGCGTTTTAGTCGTGGATGACAATGCCGAACTGCGCGCCACGATGCGTGCGATTCTCGGCGCGCTCGGGCACGCGGTCGCGGGCGAAGCAGAAAATGGCGCGCGGGCGATTGCCCTCACCCAACGCCTCAAACCCGATATTATTGTGATGGATGTCTCGATGCCGGGGATGGATGGCATCACTGCCGCGCGCCAAATCCAGGTCGTGCAGCCGACGCCGGTTATCTTGCTGACCGCGATGGATACGCCCGAATTAGTCGAGCAAGCCCGCGATGCCGGCGTGGTCGCCTACCTGGTCAAGCCGCCGGAAGCGAGTGAGTTGCAACGGGTCATCACCATCACCCTCGCACGGTCGCGTGAATCCGACGAACTGCGGCGACTCAATGCGGAACTGCGCCGTCTCAACCAGGAATTGAACCGCGTCAACGCCGAACTGGAAAAGCGCAACCAACAACTGCAAAGAGCGTTGAAAACCATCAAGACCCTCAGTGGCCTTGTCCCTATCTGCGCGTGGTGCGGCAAGAAAATCCAGGACGACGACGGGCAATGGACCAGCATCGAACACTACATCGAAAAACACTCCGACGCCGAGTTTACCCACGGTATCTGTCCCGAATGTCTGGCGAAGTTCAAGAAGGAGTTGGGGGAGTGAGGAGTGGGAGAGTAAGGGAGTAGGGGAGTAGGTTGCGAGCTTTGATTTTGGACTTATTCAAGGAGATAAAAATGACTGCTTACACGACACAATTTATCGAGATCAATCAAACACTGCGCCAACAGCTTGACCGGCGTGGGTGGCAGTTGGAGCGTATCCAGGCGCAATTGGGGTTTGCCGACCGGTTGTGTGCGGCTCATCCCGACCAGGCGACGGCGTGGCAACCGCTCATCGTCGAGGCCGGGCGCATCGTCCAGGCCGGCGTGGATGCGAACCGCGACCTGGACGCCGTCATCGCCCAGGCCGAAGCCGTCCTGCGTCCCATCGGCGAGGTC
>Ga0208197_1000260_pt1 | contig 72641 bp, 75 predicted proteins | sample AD_JPNNA4_MetaG_FD_184444 | JGI IMG/M metagenome (GOLD analysis project Ga0208197, IMG submission 184444) | Active sludge microbial communities of municipal wastewater-treating anaerobic digesters from Japan - AD_JPNNA4_MetaG (SPAdes) (version 2) | ecosystem: Engineered > Bioreactor > Anaerobic...
AGATGACGGCGGGATTGCCGACCTGTGCGCAGTACGCAGCGACGGTTTCCTCCACCAGGCGCGCGTCAGGGCTGGTCTCCGTCCCCTGCGGCAAATAGATGGGGATGACGACGCCTGTGTTATCGCGCAGCCTGGCTAATGTCTCACGAAAGGAAGAAGATGAAGTCATTGCAGTCCTTAAATTTTGGGGTGATGAAGGTTTTTTAGGCAGGATTTCTATTATTTTCCACAAACTCCACAAACGCCCTGGCCGGGCGGGAAAGTTCCGTGTCCTGCAACCAGGCCAGTACCAGCCGGCTCTCAATGGTTTCTGCCAGGGGAATGGCGACGATCTGGGGATGCTGATGGTAAGCATAGACCTTTTCCATCATCAACGCAATGCCCACGTTGGAGGCCACCAGGCTGAGGACGCTTTCCACGCGCAGGCTGGCGTAGAAAATGCACGGCTCGAAACCGGCGTTACGACATGCATCCATGGCCAGTTCATGAACGATGGTCCCTTTGTCGAACATGATAAAGTTCTCATTGGCGAGTTCGGTAAGCGAGAGAACAGAGCGCGTAGCGAGCCGATGTTGCCGTGAAAGGACGACCAGGAATTGATCGCGCGCGATTTCAAGACAGGTGTATCGCGTTTTATCCAGGTAGTTGTCGCGGAGAAAAGCCAAATCGCACTGATGATTGTCCAGGGCCGCCAAGACAGCGGAGGCTTCACGCTCTTCCAGCGTGTATTGGACCCTGGGGAAGGTCTGCTTGAACCGCGCCAGGTACGCCGGGATGCCGTATTGGGCAATCACCGGAATAGCAACGATATTTAAGGCCGGTGTGATTTTGTACTGGGCCATGCCGGAGAGCATGGTCTGATAGGTCTGGAAGAGCGGACGCGCATAGTCCAGGAAGGCTTCGCCGGCGGGCGTCAGCGCGATTTTACGTCTGCTGCGGTCAAACAGGACACAATCAAGTTCTTTCTCTAATGCGATGATTTGCTTGGATAGCGACGATTGTGAGATGTAAAGTTCCTCGGCGGCGGCTAAGAAGTTCCCCATTTCCGCCACTTTCAAGAAGTATGCCACCTGTTTGAGTTCCATTCATCACCTCGACCTATTCTGTTTCGGAATAGATTATAGCATAATTTGAATTGCTTTTGGGCAGGTGGATAGATTATACTGTAAGCATCTGGCAAACTACAGTTTTCACGCCTGGATGAAAACTTAAAGTCGCCTGTTATTCTATATCAAAATTCACCTGAAGGAGAAATGTTATTATGAAGAAGCTAACGATGCTCATGTTGGTCGTCTTGCTCACGTTTATGTCGGCCTGTTCAGCGGCGTCAACCCCTGCAACAAGCACGACGGCGGCTACCACTGCGCCGGCCCAGAAAGAAATCATTGCGGTGGTTTTGCCATCCCTGGACAATCCGCTCATGCTGGGATTTCAAGATGCTTTCAAAGGTGCCTTTGGCGAACAATATGACGTTCAGATCGCCAGCGCCGACGGCAATGCTGTCAACCAGGCCACGCAGGTGGAAAACTTCACCGCTATGAAAGTGAAGTTTATGTTCGTCATGGCCGTGGAACCCACCAGCCTGGTACCCAAACTGGTCGCGGCGCGGCAGGCCGGGGTGAAAGTGCTGTTTGCCGGCGGCGATCCAGGCGACGAAAACGCCTATGACGCCGTCATGAAAATGGACCAATTCCTGGCCGGCGAATACGCGGCTTTGATGGCGAAGCAATGGGTAGACGTCACGTACCCGGATGCCGCGCCCGGTTCGCTGGAGACAGTGGTGTTTGAGTCTACCCTCAACGAGGAAGCGGTCGCGCGTTCCGCCGGACTCAAGATGATCAGTGAGCCGTACCTGAAGGATGCAACTGGCGCCTACATTGACGCGACCGGCTCGGCCATCTCGGACGCGAGCGGGGTCTATCTGGCCGGGAAATCGGACGCGGATCGGGTTCCCAACCCCACCTACGCCCCAGCGGTCAAGATCGTGCAAGTGCAACAGGCGGAGATGTTCCAGGCGGGCCAGACAGCGATGCAGAACATTCTCACCACCAACCCGGAGGTCAAGCTCGTGATTGCCTACGCGGGGGATGGGGCGATGGGCGCGTCCAAAGCACTGGTGGACGAATACGGCAAGGGGCCGGGCCTGAGTGTAATCCCTGACCTCAAAAAGGTTGCGGTTTTCGGGGTCGGGATGATCGGCGGAGAAGGTCCGGCGATTTTGGATTCGGCCACCGATAAGAGCGTATTCCGGGGCACCGTGCGCTTTGGCGGCGATCTGATTGGCCGGACGATAGAGTACGCCAGGAAGATGTTAGACGGGACACAGTCGGATAAGATCATCTGGGATGTCCTGGAACTGGTCACAGTCGTGGATGGGCAGTTGATGGCGACGCCGGTTGAGAGCAGTGGGGTGATTGTCATTCCCACCGCCGAGCCGCAGCCGTTGAAGTTGCCGGGGCCGCCACAATAAGCCTCGGTAAGAATCTATCCGCAGTAACGGCTTCAGCGGTCTTTGGGACAGCTAAAACCATGACTACGAACCCAAAGTTTTGACTCGATGCAGGATAGAGCGCCGGGGCCAGGGGATTATGTCCAGGCGTCCCCAGCCCCGCCCTGGAATCAAAATAGAAGAGGTCGCTATGCAAGAACCCATCTTAACGGTCAGACACATTACCAAAACTTACCCTGGCGTGGTGGCGCTGAATGATGTCTCTATGACATTTGTGGCCGGCGAAATTCACGCTCTGCTCGGCGAAAACGGAGCAGGGAAATCCACGTTGATCAAAGTCATCTCAGGCGCTATTGAACCTGACCAGGGCAGTATCGTTTTAGGTGACCAGGAGTACACCAAAATGAGTCCCGCCCTGGCAAAGTCCCTGGGCGTGGCAGTGATCTATCAGGAGTTCAGTCTGGTAGAGTCGTTGTCAGTCGCGCAAAACGTCTTCCTCGGTGAAAATCGCGGATTCCTGGTAAGCCGTGATGACGTGAACCGCCGGGCCGCGCAGATCTTCGCGGAGATGAATGTTGCGCTTGATCCCACGCTACAGGTGCGGAAGTTAAGCCCGGCCAAGAAGCAATTGGTTGAAATCGCCAAGGCTATTTCCGGCAATGCCAAAATCCTGATTATGGATGAACCCAGCGCGCCCCTCTCAGCGGCGGAAGTGGAAACCATGTTTGCCATTATCAGGAAGCTGAAGGAAAAAGGCGTCACCATCATTTATATCTCGCACCGGCTGGAGGAATTGTTCCGCATTGCGGATCGGGTAACGGTGATGCGGGATGGGTGTTACATTGACACATTGGTGACGCGCGAGACCCAACGCCAAACCTTGATCAACCTGATGGTCGGACGCGAGTTGAAAGAGTATTACCCCAAACACGAGGCGATGCCAGGGGACGTTATCCTGGAAGTCAAGCATCTCTCCGGCCTGGGCGACACGGACATTTCATTTGCAGTGAAGCGAGGTGAAATCCTGGGCATCGCCGGACTGGTCGGTTCCGGCCGCACCGAACTGGCAAGTCTCATTTATGGGGTAGCGCCCAAAGACAGCGGGGAAGTCTGGATTGACGGGGAAAAACGGGACATCCACTCGCCGGCCCAGGCCATTGCCTACGGCATCGGCCTCATCCCGGAGGATCGCAAGCATCACGGTTGCATTTTGAATGCCAGCGTCCGTTTTAACATCACGTTATCTATCTTCAAGCAACTTGCCCGGTGGGGCATTGTAAACACTCAGGCGCAAAAGAAGACGGCCGGCTACTACATCGAAAAATTCAACATCCGTACCCCGTCTATGGAACAGCGCGTCAGAAATCTCTCCGGCGGCAATCAACAGAAAGTCGTCCTTGCGAAAACGCTGGCCGCCAATACCAATATCTTGATCTTCGACGAGCCAACGCGGGGGATTGACGTCGGCGCGAAACAGGAAATTTACCATTTAATGGTGGACCTGGTCAATCAGGGGAAAACGATTCTGATGATTTCCTCCGATATGGAAGAATTGTTGGGAATGTCCGATCGCTTGATTGTGCTCTGTGAAGGGGAATTCATGGGCGAAGTCCCCAAAGAGAAGTTTGATCAACGTTATGTGATTGAGTTGGCTTCCGGCCATCACTAAAAATGAAAGAAGAGGAATCCAATGCTAAAAATTGATTTGCGCGAACTCCAAAAATACACGGTGATGTTGATCCTGGTCGTCTTGATGACGCTCTTCGCGTTTGCCAGCCCGTACTTTTTGACGCTTCGCAACCTGACCAACATCGTCACCCAGAACACCTACTTTATCATCGCCGCCGTTGGCATGTCCTTCGTGATGATTGGCGGGGGCATTGACTTGTCGGTAGGCTATCAGATGTCGCTAGTGGGCGTGGTGACGGCGATGAGTATGGTCATTTACCAGCGACCGGTCTGGCTCTCCATCCTGATTGGCATCGTGCTGGGTACCCTGTTGGGCTTATTCAATGGAGTGATTGTCGCTAAAGTCAGGGTCTTTCCGCTGATCGTCACCATTGCCACCAGTACCGTGTTCCAGGGTATTTCCTACATTGTCTCCAAAGCCAACACCTTCAGAAACTACCCGGCCGAATTTCTGCTCATCACCACCGGCAAGTTCTTAAATGTGCCTTACGATGTCTGGCTGACCCTGCTGGTGGTCCTGTTTGCCGGTTTCGTGTACGCGAAGACTTCCTTTGGTTGGAATGTGCTGGCTCTGGGAGGCAACGAGGAAGCCGCCCGCCTGGCCGGGATCAAGACCACGGCGTTAAAAATCTCCGTCTATGCAATCTGTGGGTTCTTCGTCGCCCTTGCCACGCTGGTGATGATTGCCAAGGCCAATACCACCAGCTCAATGTTCGGCCCAGGCACAGAATTCACCTGCCTGACCGCAGCCATTGTCGGCGGTATCAGCTTCATCGGCGGCGAAGGCAATATGCTGGGACTCGTAACCGGCGTTTTCATCCTGGCCGTGCTGGGCAACGGGATGCAGTTGGCCGGACTGGGCACGTATGCGCAGTACATCGTCAAAGGGCTGATCCTGCTGGGCGCTGTGACCTTTGACGAATACCAGAAGAGTCAGCGCGGCAAAGGGCACAAACCTGTGCCGGCTGCTTGATTCAAATTTACATCTATCTATGAAAGAGAGGCAAAAAATGAACGACAAACACCCGCAAGGACTCTTTAGGATTCCGCCCGCGCGGATTGAGCATATCGAGCGTAAAATGCTGGATGTGGCTTACGCCACCGTATCGCCAGCGCAAAAACTTGATCTTTACTGGCCGGCTTCCGGTAACGGCCCCTTCCCGGTCATCATGTCCATTCACGGCGGGGCTTTCAAAGGCGGCGACAAGCGCGACATTCAACTGATGCCGATGCTCGAAGGCTTGCAACGCGATTATGCGGTAGTCTCCATTAACTACCGTCTAAGTAGCGAAGCGCGCTTCCCGGCGCTGGTACAGGATGTGAAGGCCGCCATCCGCTGGGTGCGCGCCAATGCTGAAAATTTCCTCTTCGACCCTACCCGGATTGCTGTGTGGGGCGGCTCGGCCGGCGGCTACCTCGCCCTGATGGCCGGCGTCTCGGCCGGCATCCCGGAACTGGATGACCCGGCGCTGGGCAACCCGGAGCAGCCTGAGAACGTCCAGGCGGTCGTAGCATGGTTCCCGCCGACGAACTTCCTGCAGATGGACGCCCAACTGGAGGCATCGGGCTTTGCGCAGACGCCGGAATCCGCCCACAGCGGGCCGGAGTCGCCGGAATCACTCCTTCTGGGGCAGCCGATCACGCAAATCCCGGAAGTCGTGCGCATAGCCAATCCCGAGACGTACATCCGTCCCGGCCTGCCACCTTTCTTCATCCAACACGGCAATGCCGATGACACCGTGCCGTACCAGCAGTCCCTCAACTTCGCCGCCAAATTGGCCGCCCAGCTCGGTCCCCAACAAGTGATTTACGAACTGCTGCTCAATGCGCGTCATGCCGATCCGGCCTTTGAGACGCCCCAAAACGTCAAGAAAGTTCTGAATTTTCTGGATAGCGTTCTTAAAGCCTGACCCGCGATGTGACTATGAATGCCCAGGCAAACCCCGAAAGGAAACACTCGCAAATGACCGTTATGCTGATTGCCTTGTTGGTCGGCGTCACCATTGGGGCGATATTCAAACTGCTCAAACTGCCCGTGCCCGTGCCGCACGATTTTGCCGGCATCGTCGGCCTGATTGGGATGTTCGTTGGCAGCGCGCTGGTGGATGTCGTAACCAAAATACTGACGAAGTAAAAAAATATTCAAGGGAGATTGAAATGCAATACAAGAAAATCTGGTCAATCGTTTTGTTATTTGTTTTGGGTATGGCTCTGGTCGCCTGTGGAAGCAGCAACGCGACCCCTGAAAAGTCAACGCCGGTGGCCGTTACAGAACCAACGGGTGAGGCTACGGCCAAACCGGCCCCAGCCAACGTTCAAGGTAGACCTGGAGGTGGGGGACTTGGTAACAGCACAGTTGATACATCGGGCATTAAAACCCAGTATACCGATGTCGCCTACGGCAGCGTGTCCAGCAGTCAGACATTGAACATCTATCTGCCCAACGAGGGCGAAGGGCCGTTTCCTGTCATCGTTGCCATTCACGGCGGCGCCTTTAGGATGGGCAGCGCCACCGGCGGTGATGTGGCGGCCATGTTGGAAGGCGTCAATCGCGGCTATGCGGTCGTCAGTATCAACTACCGGCTTTCTGGCGAAGCGACGTTCCCCGCGGCGGTCAGCGACTGCAAAGCAGCGATTCGTTTTATCAAAGCCAATGCGTCAAAATACAATTTGGATGCAAATCGAATTGCGGTGTGGGGGGATAGCGCCGGTGGCAACCTCGCAGCAATGGTGGGAACGACCGGGAATGTCACGACCCTGAATGGCGACAATCAAGAAAACCTCGACTATTCTTCTGCCGTGCAAGCGGTCGTGGATTGGTTCGGGCCGCTCAATTTTCTGGAGATGGATGCCCAATTTGCCGCATCGGGGATCACGCCGGCTATGGGCGCCACCAGCAGCGAGACATCGCCTGAGAGTCAATACATCGGCCAACTGATCACCAAGGATCCTGAGTTGACTCAGCAGGCCAATCCCGCAACCTACATCAACACCATGACCCCAGAAACTGCGCCCAGCTTTTTGATCCAACACGGCACAGCCGACGCCAATGTGCCGACGCAACAGTCCATTGATTTTGCGGACTTGCTGACTGCTGCCCTGGGCAAGGACAAAGTCACGCTGGTATTACTGGAGGGCGCGGGGCACGGCACTTCCGAATTTACCGCGCAAGCCAATCTGGATCAAGTGTTTGCCTTCCTGGATCAAGTTCTGAAAAAGTGAATCAGATTTTCAAAAATCGCTTTACATTCTCGCCAAAGACATTATTGATGGTCGCCACCTCTATGCCAATCTCCGCGAAAATCGTGCGGTCGCGTTCAATCCAACTGCGGGCGTAGGCGGTGTTGTAGGCGTTGGCGTGGTTGTCGCTGCCAAACATGACATTGCGGCTTACGTCGTAGCCTACGGTGAAAAGCCGGGTCAGCGCGTCGCGGCGGTAGATGGGCGGCGTGCCGGGCGTGGTGTCAATGAACATTTCGACATCAAGATCATCGCAGTGGCGTATGGCGGCCTGAAACTTGCCGTAGACGGCAATGCACTCGTCGGTCCAAGGCCACGAGATGTGCGCCAGCGCGAACCGCAAGCCTTTCACGTCCAGCAGCGCCTCGAAGTTGGCGGGCCGGTTGTGCGGCGACGACGGCTTGCCGTCCCACAGGATGCCAGAGTGGAAGAGGATGGGCCGCCCGGCTTCGGCGATGGCCTGGTACGTCCACAGCGCGCGCGGGTCGCCGGGATCGTGGGTGGAGCAGATCACCTTAAAGCCGGCAACGCCCTTTCCCACCGCGAGATCAACCTGCTCCAGCGCGTCCGTCTCCGTCGGATCAATCCAGTAGAAGGGATACAGGTTTGGCCCGGCTTCACACCAGAACAGCGCCTTCTCCAGCCGTTCCTGCGGCGAGGCTGTGTGGATTGCTCCTGCGAAACATGCCGGCGCGGGCGAAAGCAGAATACCGCCGTCCACGCCTGCCTCACGTAGCCGCCGCGCAAAATCCTCCCGGTCTTCCGGGCCGTTGTCGATGTGAATGTGTCCGTCGAGAATCATATTGCAACTCCTCAAATCCGTTTCATCCGTTCAATCCGTTGACTTCTTTTGAGGTGGGTAAGCGATGAACCCCGTCTTCACACCTTGTCGGAAACCAGCCTTTTCGTAAAAACGCAGCACGCCCTCGTCCTTGCGCCTGGTGAGCAGCATTACTTTGTAGCAGTTGTGCTCCCACGCTATCGTCAGCGCGTGACGCAGCAGCGCCGTGCCGATGCCCTGACGACGATAACCTGCGTGGGTGACGACGTTCTCGATCAACCCGTAAGGCCGCGCGCCTCGCGTCAGGTTGGGGATGACCGCCAGGATGCACGATGCGACCGGTGTGTCATCCACCGTAGCGATGAGGCAGTGCAGCTTCGGATCGGCGCACAGTTCGTTCCACACCTGCGTGACCGTCGCCGCATCTGGCAGCGGTTCGTCTTCGGCGTGCAGGTGCTCGTATAGCTTTAGCACTTCCGGTAGTTCGTTTGGTCGTATTTGGCGAACTTGCAGGTTCATCGGCTAAACGGCATAGTCATGTTTATTCAGGCACGTAGGCCGACCACGAATTCAAAACGAATAAGCGAATGGGTGCCTGCTCAACGTAAAGCTTTGGTCAAGCCGAGTTCTGAATTCGTTTATTGGTTCCCAGATTCGTGGTCGGCAAGCTCTACACTCGAATATTATGCAATATCTTTCTGCGTCCACACCCCGTCGATCAGCCGCCACATCCTCCCCGTTGGATTCTTGTCCTGCAACTCCGGCGGGAGGCGGTGCGGGCGGACGGCGTCGTAGCTGTGCAGCGCGCCGAAGCGCAACATCGACGCGGGCACGCCGACGGCGGTGAAGCCAGGATGGCCCGTCGCGGGGTAGGGGCCGCCGTGGTTCATCGCCGGGCTGACGGCGACGCCGGTGGGCATCTTATCGTTGAGCAGCCGCCCGACTTTAGTACGCAGGATCGGCGCGACCTGGTCGTAGAGCGCGTCGTCGCCGCCGCCGGTGTGGCTGTAGAGGCAGCCGGTGAGGTTGCCTTCGAGCGATTCGGCAATTTCGCACATCTGCGCGATGTCCCGTGCAAAGACGACGAGCGACACGACACCAAACGCCTCGATTTGCAGCGCATGGGGATTCTTCAGGAAGTCGTCGCCGGAGACGCGCAGGAGCGTGTTCGCGTAGCGATAGCTCGGCCCCTCGACTTCGTATCCGCCGGTGACGAGTTCCGCCCCGGCCACTTGCAGCTTTTCTACCGCATCGGCAATTGTCCACACACCGCTCTCACCGAGCAGCACGCCGGGCGGGTTCTGGAAGTGTTCCTTCACCTTCTCAAAGAAGGCTTCGCTTCTCTCGTTTTGTAGCAGGACGACGAAGCCCGGTTTGGTGCAGAACTGCCCTGTGCCGAGCGAGCACGAGGCATACAACTCTCCGGCGACCGCGTCGAGCCGCTCTTCCAACGCGCCGGGGAGCACGAAGATCGGGTTGATGCTCGACATCTCCAGGTAGATCGGCTTGCCGGCCTTGTCCGCCGCTTCCTTGAGGCGCAGGCCCGCGCTACGACTGCCCGTGAACCCGGTCGCGCCGACCAGCGGATGGCTCACCAGCCGGTAGCCGACGTCTGGCTGAACACGGTAGAGCAGTTGCACTAGCGCCTTTGGCATACCGGTCGCCTGGATCGCCTCGAACGCGCCCTCGGTGAGGAGCTTCGTCGTGCCGGGATGCCCGGTGTTGGCCTTGGCGATGACGGGATTGCCCGCCGCAATCGCCGCCACGAAGTCCCCGCCGGCCACCGAGTTGAACGCAAACGGGAAGTTGTTCGGCCCGAAGACGACGACCGGCCCGCCGAGCGCCCCGTACATCGAGCGGATATTGCGCTTTGTGTCAATCGTCGCCAGACACCAGGATCGCTCGCGGGCAACGGCGGCGGCCTGCCGCAGTTGATCCGTCGTGCGCGGCAGTTCTACGTCGCGCAGGCGCGGCGATTTGGGCAGCGCGGTCTCAGCATAGGCGAGTTCGACCAGCGCATCGGCCCGCGCTTCGATGGCGTCCGCGTAGACTTCGAGGAAGCGCGCAATCTGCTCCGGCGACATTGCCCGCAGCGCAACCGCCGCCGCATACCCGGCGCGGATCGCTTCTTCGACCTCCGCCGCGCTCGACACAGGATAGGTGTCCGGCAGCGCCGTCTTCGTCGATGGGTTGATGGCCTCGAATTCGCCCACCGCCTCCGACGCGCGCCATTCGCCGTTGATCAAAACTGGTTGTAGTGCCATAGTTCCTCCTTCAAAAGGCGTGTTCTCGTTATGAGCGTGTTATTCCAGTGGGGGATGGATGCCCGCAGTACGCCAGATGCGACGTGCGCGGATCAGCCACTCATCATTCAAACGCAGAGCGACAAGCGTAGCGCGTCCAATGGCCGTTTGTCCTATGATCGTCAGGCCATCTTCACTCCAGCAGAAATGCTTATGCCAGTCTTGCAAACAAGGATTAAACAACGGTACCGGTTCACCGGTTTGGGGATCAATTGCGGTAGTGCGCCCATCCTTAAATTCGTTGCAGCGATAACAGGCTAACGTCAAGTTGTTTATATCCGTCGTTCCACCAGCAACTAAAGGGATGACGTGATCAATTGCCATCGGAACTCCTCCAGCTTCGGGGCTGCGGCAATAGCTGCACCGCTGTCTGGCGCGTTCCACAAGCTGTTTTCGCAAACGGGGGGGAACATATGCGCGTTTGGACATACTATGATTCGCCTGGCAATGTGTACCCACGCCATTTTAGAATAGCCAGAGCAAACGATTTGCGCAGCACGTATCGGTCAGTTTCACGCCGCAACTGTTCTAGTTCCGCCCGTTCCGCATCGGTCAATGTTTGTTCTGCGTTACGAAACAGTAAATCCTGATGCCGTCGCCATTGTTGTGCGTCCAAAACGCTGTGCGCCACGGCCCACACATCATCTGTGCTGGCGGTCAGCAAAGCGGACAGCTCGGTGTGCATGTCCGGCGGCGCATCATCCAATGAGGGCGGCACATTGGCGTGCAGCGTTTGGGCGACGATTTCATCCAGAGATTGCTTTGTAAGCGCCGCCGTGGTTTGCAAACGCCGATACAATGTGCCAGGAATTTTCACGCTTATGGTTTGAAGCGTCATAGTTCACCCCCTTTCTTACTGTGTTGCCTACAGTATAGCATATTTGCTTGTCTTTCTGTATTTCGGTCGTTCTATTGCACGCGGTTCTCTAGCACCAACGACCCGACCGCAATCGTGACCACATCCCCGCTTTGTAGCGTGAAATTGTCCGGCGGGACGAGACAGGTGCCGGTCATCAGGAACGCGCCGTGGGGGAAGTCGAGTTCGCGGTACAGATACGCCGCCAGTTCCTCGAAGGCGCGCTTCATCTGCGAGGTGCTGGCCTCGCCGGCGTAGATTGTTTCGCCGTGGCGGGTGATCTCGATGTGGATGGGAATGTCGCGCAGCGCGTCCGGGGCGGCGATCTGGATGCCCGGCCCCAGCGCGCACGAGCCGTTGTAGACTTTGGCCTGTGGCAGATAGAGCGGATTTTCGCCCTCGATACTGCGCGACGAAATGTCGTTCCCCGCGCAGTAACCGACGATTTCACCGTGCCGGTTGATCACGAGCGTGAGTTCCGGCTCCGGCACGTCCCACGTGCTATCCGGGCGCACGCGGATCGCGCCACCAGGACCGACGACGCGCCAGCCCGCCGCCTTGAAGAACAATTCCGGGCGCTCCGCGACGTAGACGCGCGTGTAAATGTCGCCGGTCTTGGACTCGGCCTCGCGGGCGTCGCGGCTGCGCAGGTAAGTCACGCCGGCCGCCCAGACTTCCTGCGTCGCTTCGATGGGGGCGAGCAGGTCGCCCGTGGCTTTGCCCTCGGTGGGCAATGTCGCCAGAAACGGCGCGATGGCCTCGCAGGGCAGTTCGAGGAGCAAGCCCAGGTCGAAGCTGGGAGGTAAGTATGCGCCATCGAGCGCCCAACGTGAGCCGTGCGGCGTTATGTGTCTTGTCAGGTTCATCGTGTGCCTCCGATTGGTAACGTGTTGCCGATATTATATGCGATAGTCCTGATTTGCCTATTGACAAACCGCCGATTTGGCGTTATCATAATAATGATTAAGCGTTTAATCTATTAATTCCTCTCATTCTTGACCTGGCATAAGCGATTTATCATGAATCGGAAACCAAAAATAACTTTGGAAGATATCGCCAATCAGGTCGGCGTCTCCGTCGCCACGGTCTCGCAGGCGCTCTCCGGAAAGGGACGCATGGCCGAATCCACCCGCGCGCGTATCTTGCAGGTGGTGGAGGAGCTGGCCTATCAGCCTGACCAGTACGCGCAAAATCTGGCGCGCCGTCACGCGACGCAAGCCGGCGGTAAACGCCTGCGCCGCGCCGCCGGGAAGATGCTCCCGCCGCCTGGATTGATGGCCTTCTACGATGTCCCGCAAATTCTGGAAGTGCTGCAATTGGAGCTGCAACAGCGCGACGAAGAGGGGTATGCGGTCAACGGCTATCGAGAGCAATTGGTTGGACTCGGTAAGCTGTCCAAGCAAAAGCTGTACCGTCTGTACACCGAGCTAGCATCCGCCCCGCTGCGACCTAATTTTGGCTATGACGAGCCTGACGCGCTGGCCGACATCCGCCGCGCCCGCCCCGATGGCCCACGCGCCGCGCCGGTGGTTATCACCTCGAATACGCTGTACGAGCGGATTTATGGCGCGTGGTTGGGCCGAGTCGCTGGCTGCGTGGCGGGCAAGCCGTTACAAATGGGGTGGTCGAAAAGCAAAGTCACGCAGTATCTACAACTGGCGGGTAGCTATCCCCTCGTGGATTATGTCCCGCGCGTGGTCTCGCCGCCGCCGGGCTTCGAACTCAAGCCCGAAGCGACCGGCTGCTTTCGCGGCGAAATCCACGGCGCGCCCTGCGACGACGACACCGACTTCACGCTGCTTGCGCTGCGTATCCTGGAAACCTACGGGCCAGAGTTCACGACTGCCGACGTTGCCACCGCATGGCTGACCCATCTTCCCTATTTTCATATCCACACGACCGAGCGCGCTGTCTATCGCAATCTGGTGTGGAACGTCCATCCCGAAGAGGCCGCGACTTTCGTGAACCCGGAGCGCGAGTACGACGGCGCGCGAACGCGGGCTGACGTCTACGGCTACATCGCACCGGGCAAGCCGGAGCTGGCGGCGATGCTCGCCTACAAGGACGCGGCGCTTTCGCACACCAAGAACGGCGTTTACAGCGCGATGTTGATGGCGGCGATGCTGGCCTGGGCTTTTGTGACGGACGACATAGAGGAGATTGTCCGCGTGGGCCTGTCGGAGATTCCGCAAAACTGCCGGTTGGCGGAGGCGGTCAACACGGTGTTGGACGCGCGCCGCGACGACGCGGATTGGGAGCAAGCCTACGAGCAACTGTTATTGCGCTACGGCACGTATTCGCCTATCCATACGCTCAACAACACGGCCTGGGTCATTTTGGCGCTGTTATATGGGAATGGTGATTTCGACCGCACGCTTGGTCTGACCGTTGCCTGTGGGATGGATGCAGGCAGCAACGCCGCGAGCGTTGGTTCGGTGATGGGCGCGCTCTATACCGCCGCGCGCATCCCCGTGCAGTGGAGCGCGCCGCTGGAGGATACGCTGTGTACGGCTCTGGCCCACTGTCCCGACACCCGCATTTCCGCGTTGGCGCGTCGCACTGCGGTTATTGCCGAAAGGACACTGACGCATGAAAATTCTGATTGACCATCGTCGTATTGAGGATATTCCCGTCCTGGAATTTTATAACCCGGAGGCCAGCGAAAAACTGCCCCTCGTGCTCATCATGCACGGCTTTTCCGGCAGAAAGGAGCATTGCTTCTCGCAAGGTTACCAACTGGCGCAGCGCGGCTATTACACCGTTTCCATTGACCTTTATTTGCACGGGGAAGCCTGTGATGGCGAATTCATTCCCGCTCAAGTCGCCCCACGCCTGGATGAGGTGTTGGCGCGTTCGGCGGAGTATATCGAAAGGCTGGTCAGTTTTTATGCCGGGGATCGTGTCGCCGATGGCACGCGCATTGGACTCCTGGGCATCTCATTGGGCGGCGTGGTCATCTATCGTTACCTGCCGCGTCGTTCCCCGCACATTCGGACCGCTGTGGTGCAGGTTGCGGGCGCGGCGCCGTTTTGGCCGGTCACGATCCGCAAGATTATGCAGCACTATCCTGAATTCGGCGTTACCGAAGTGATGATCGCTGTTGTGGAGCAGCGAACGGCGGCCGAGGCGTTTCTGGAAGGCGTTGCCGATTTCCCTTTGCTGATGCAGTACGGGCAGGCCGATCCGATTGTGCCCATCGAAGAAGTACGGCGCGTCTACCAGCAGATCAAAGAGCGGTACACCCGTCCGGAGTTGCTCGAATTGGTTGAATACCCGCAAACCGGCCACGAAACACCGCCGGCAATGTTCGAGCGCGTGTGGGAATGGTTTGAAAAATATCTCAGGGGTGCGGTGCCTTGCTCGTTGCCCTCGTCTGGGGGGCGGAAATAGGCAAACGCGGATTTTTGAGAGGGGGACGATGATGGCTTTTGACACGACCAAACTCGGCACAACGGAACAGGACGTGACCTATTGCACGACAGATGGTTACGCCCTCAAGATGGACGTCTACTATCCCACCTCCGTCGGCCCCTGGCCCGGCGTGATCTTTATCCACGGCGGCGGATGGACGGAGGGCGACAAAGCGCCGCTGCCAGTGATGCCCACGGCGAGCGGCTTTCTGGTCGTCTCGCTCAACTACCGCATGTACCCGGCCTATCGCTTCCCGGCGATGATTGAGGATGTGAAGTGCGCCATCCGCTTCCTGCGCGCCCACGCCGCCGACTATAACCTCGCTGCTGAGCGCATCGCCGTCATCGGTCACAGCGCCGGCGGGCACCTGGCGGCGCTGGCCGGCCTGGCCGATGAACGCGCCGGTTGGGATGTCGGTCCGTACCGGGAGCACTCCAGCCGCGTGCAGGCTGTGGTCGAAATGTCCGGCCCCACCGATTTAACCGCCCGGTTTCCTGAAGCGGTGGAGGAGTTGAAGGGCAATGTCTTCGGCGCGGAACACTTTGTCAGCGCCAGCCCTGTAACGTATGTGGCCGCCGATGCTCCGCCGTTCCTGATTATCCACGGCGATAAAGATGCGGTTGTGCCGGTGGAACAGGCGCAGCGTTTGCACGACGCGCTGCGCAAGGCCGGCGCGTCGTCCGAGCTGGTCATTCTACAGCACGCCGGGCACGGTTTTGAGCCGGTGGATGGGCTGCCGACGCCGGCAGTGGAAGAAGCGATGGCGCTGATGTTTGGCTTTCTGATGCGCAGATTTGCCGATTTTTGAGGGAGGTGCTATGAATGACAAGAGTAAACAACCTTTGGTACAGCGGTCTCATTTGCCTCTGATTCTGCTTGGGGTGGTGATGACCGGCTACGGCTTGCTGACGGCCCTGGTGGGAAGCTGGTTTTCAAGCCAGGCTATGCGCGGGTTGATGACGGCAGGCGTTTATCGCGCCCGGCTGATGGCGTTCGAGCAAACCGCCGGTCTGATGGCCGGACTCTTGTTCTGCGCGCTCTTCGTCTGGTGCGCGGTGCGCGCCTCCGGGATTGTGCGCGTCGCCTTTGCCATCGGCGCACTGGCATCTTTCGCGCCCGTGTTGACGGGCCGGGCTGAACGCCTGCTGTTCACCGTACTCGGTCTGCCCACGATGAGCGCGGGCAGTGTTATCGCCGGAGCCGTGACGGCGCTCGTCTTTGCTCTGCCGATGATGATTCTGTTCATTCTGTTGGCGTGCGGACGGCGCGTGCCGCGTGGAGGGCGCTGGCTGTCGCTGGCGTCTATCTTCGTCGTGTTGGGTACGGCCTTCTTCCCCATCTATGTGACGGTGCTGGCCTTCCTCCTTAAGCCTGGCGACCCGGCCGTTGGGCGGATGATGCAGGTTAGCTCACAAGTGCTCAAACTGCGCTTTATCTTGCCCGGATTGAGTCTCCTGGGGCTGGCATTGATCAGCGCGCGTTTGACTCGCCCACAGTCGTCAGATGCGGAAGCCGTCGTAGAAGGAGTATTGCAATGAAACACTTCAGCAGAACACAATGGAATAAGGTGGCGGGTTTGTTGTTGATCGTGATGCTGCTCGTATCCTGCGGCAAGCCGGCGAGCAAGGCGACACCGCCGCCAGATGTGACGGCAGAGGACGCTTTTATGGGATTGCCCCTGGCGATCCCCAAGCGCTACGATCCGTCAATTGAGATGCAGTCCGTGATCTCAGTGAACGCTACGGTCAAATTCCTGGGCGAGGACGACATCCACAACAACATTTGGACGCGGGCCTATGAACAGTTGCTTGGCATTAAACTCACCTACAAGTGGGTGGTTGATGGCTCGATGTACGGCCAGAAACTTGGCCTGTCGGTCAATTCTGGCGATGTCCCGGATATGTTTGCGGTTAGCCCGGAACAACTGCACCTCTTTCATGAGGCCGGCCTGCTCGCCGATTTGACGGATGTGTACGAAGCGGAGGCATCGGCCAAGACGCGCGATGTGTTGACCCAGGACCCGATTTCTCTCAAGGCCGCGACGATAGACGGCCGGCTGTGGGGCATTCCGCTGACCGATGCCGCCGTCGCCTCGGCCTCGCTGCTGTGGATCCGCCAGGACTGGATGGACAAACTCGGCATTGAGGCGCCCGCCAGCATGGCCGATGTGCTGGAGATCTCGCGGCGTTTCACCGAGGAAGACCCGGACGGCAACGGCGCGCAGGATACGATTGGCTTGTGCGTGACTAAATCCTTGTGGGGTGCGATTGCCAATCTGCAAGGCTTCTTCAACGGGTATCACGCCTATCCCGGCATCTGGTACGAGCGCGGCGGCAGCCTGGTTTACGGCTCGGTGCAGCCGGAGATGCGCGACGCGCTGCTGGCCTTGCAAAAAATGTACGCCGATGGTCAGCTTGACCGCGAGTTCGGCGTCAAGGATATCAATCAGGTGACAGAAACGATCGCGCAGGGTAAATGCGGCATGGAATTCGGCGTGTGGTGGAATCCGTATCATCCCCTGAACCAGAGCCAGGCGAACAATCCCCACGCCTTTTGGACCGCGTTCCCGATCCCGTCCGTGGACGCTACCCCGGCCAAGAGCCAGTACTATTCGGCTATTGGCGCGTTCCTCGTGGTCAGGAATGGGTACGAACACCCTGAAGCGTTGATCCGCATGATCAATTTCTGGACAGACAACATCCTGGGCACGGAGGATGACAACATCCGCCGCACATTCCTGGGCGACATCGAAAATCCCGACGTGGTGCTGTACAAATACACGCCGGTCGTGCTCTGGGAACCCAACGCGATGATTGACGGCGGCAAGAAGTTGCGCGAGGCGCTCGCCAAGAAAGACCCTTCCGGGCTGGACCTCGATACCCAGTGGCGTTACCGGATCATCCAGGCGTATTTCGAGCAGGGCACTTTGGAGGCCTGGGTGGAAGTCGCCACCAACGGCCCAAACGGGGCCACCACCATCCTTGAGCAAGTGATGCGCGATCGCGGGCAGTTGAACCGCTTCTACGGTGTGCCCACTGCCACGATGGCGGAGAAAATGCCCACGCTTCAGCCGATGGAAGACGAGGTCATCACCAAGATTATTATGGGCGAACCGATAGGCTCGTTCGACCAGTTTGTGGAGAATTGGTACAAGCTGGGCGGAACGGAGATCGTCAACGAGGTTAATTTGTGGGCGGAGCGGAATCATTAAGCGGGGATTGGTAACTGGTAACTGGTAACTGGGGATTGGGGATATGGCGCCGCGTAGGAAGTTTTCGCGGGAAATCCCGCTGTATGTGATGCTGGCTCCGGCGGTGGTGCTGGCGCTGGTGTATGCTTACGCGCCGATGGTCGGGATCGTGATGGCGTTTCAGCGCGTGCTGCCTGGCAAAGGAATTTTTGGCTCACCCTGGGTCGGGTTGGACAATTTCGCCTTTGTCCTGCGGATGCCAAACATCCTACAAGTGCTCTGGAACACGATCCGCATTGCCGGGCTGAAGGCGGTGGCGGGCGTGGTCGTGCCGGTGACGGTCGCGCTGATGCTCAACAACGTCACCAGCCAGGCGTTCAAGCGCACAGTGCAAACGATCGTCTATCTGCCGCACTTTCTGTCCTGGGTGATCCTGGCCGGCATCTTCATTGACATCCTCTCGCCGTCAGGAGGCGTGGTGAATCATCTGCTGGGACTGGTGGGCATCCCGCCGATCTTTTTCCTGGGCAATGACAAGGTGTTCCCCTGGACGATGGTCGCTACCGACGTGTGGAAGTCATTTGGGTTTGGCGCGATCGTCTACCTGGCGGCGCTGACCGACATTGATCCCACGCTCTACGAAGCCGCCGTGATGGACGGCGCGAGCCGGCGGCAGCAGACCCGGCACGTCACCCTGCCGGGCATCTCCGGCACGATCATTATGCTTTCCACGTTGAGCCTGGGCAACATTCTCAATGCGGGGTTCGATCAAATTTTCAACCTGTACAGCCCGCTGGTGTACCGCACCGGCGACATCATTGATACGCTAGTCTACCGCATCGGCATCGTCAACTTCCAGTATGGAGTGGCGACGGCCGTCGGGCTGTTCAAGTCGGTCGTGTCGCTATTGCTCATCGGCATCGCTTACAAGCTGGCGGCCAAATGGGCGGATTATCGTATCTTTTAAGAAGTAGACGGTAGACGGTAGACAGTAGACGGGGATTTGATCTACACTTGTAATTCGTAATTCTTTGATGGTGTGTTTCGATGAACCAAAAGATCGTCAAATTACCTTTTTTCGAGAATCTGGTCAACCTGGCTGTGCTGGCGTTGCTGGCTCTGCTGTGCGCCTTCCCGATTGTGCATACGCTGGCGCTTTCGTTTTCGTCTGCGCCGGCTGCTTCCAGTGGACGTGTGACCTTATGGCCGGTGGAGTTTACCACGCAGGCCTACCGGTTCGTGCTGGAAAATCCCGCCTTCATCAGGTCGTTCGGCGTTTCCCTGCTGCGTGTGCTGGTCGGCGTGCCGGTCAACATGCTCCTGACCATTCTGGTGGCCTATCCGCTCTCGCGGTCGAAGGCCGAGTTCCGCGCGCGCGACTTCTTCGCGTGGTTTTTCCTGCTCACCGTGCTGTTCTCCGGCGGCTTGATCCCCTGGTACATGGTCATCCGCCAAACCGGGCTGATTGACAACTTCTGGGCGCTCATCCTTCCCGGCGCGCTACCGGTGTTCAACGTGATCCTGCTGGCGAACTCGTTCAGGAGCATCCCCAAGGAGCTTGAGGAAGCCGCCGCAATGGATGGCGCCGGCCATTGGACGATCCTGTTCCGCGTCCTCCTGCCGCTCTCTTTGCCCATTTTGGCGACGTTGACGCTGTTCGTGGCGGTGGCTCATTGGAACGCGTGGTTCGATGGATTGATCCTGATGAATTCACCGGATAAATATCCGCTGCAAAGTTATCTACAAACGGTCGTCATCAATCCTGATCCTCGGATGCTCACCGAGCGCGACCTGGCCCTGTTGCAGTTGATCAGCAACCGGACCACCCGCGCCGCCCAGATTTTCATCGCCATGGTGCCGATTTTGCTGGTTTATCCGTTCTTGCAGCGGTATTTCACAGCGGGGGTGAAGCTGGGGTCGGTGAAGGGGTAGGCGGTAGACGGTAGCCGGTAGACGGTAGACGGGGGAGGAAGCGGTTGATGGAGTTTTCTGGGTTTGCGAAATTTCCGATTGTGGATGGGCATGTGCATTTTATACATCCTGAGTCCCTGGATGAGGTTGTGACGTTGTTCGATCAGATCGGCTATGCGCGCGCCAATTTGGTCTGTTTGCCCAATCCCGACGGGACAAACCAAAATGCCGCCGCCCTGCATTTCAAGGAACGCTACCCGAAGCGGGTCTACCTTTCCGGGGCGCTGGCGTATGGCCCGGCGTTGGCCGATCCCACCCACGCCCCTGAGATGCTGGCGCGGCAAGTGGCGGCGCTCAAAGCGCAGGGCTTCGATGGTCTCAAGCTGATCGAAGGCAAGCCAGAGGTGCGGAAACTGTTGCCCTACCCGCTCGATGGGCCGTTGTACGCAGAGCTGTGGGCTGCATTGGAGCAGGAGCAATTTCCGGTTGTCTTCCACGTGGCCGACCCGGACGAGTTTTGGGATGCCGAACGTTGTCCCGCCTGGGCGCGCAAGAGCGGGTGGGATTACTCCGACGGCAGTTACCCTACCAAAGAAAGCCTCTACACTGAGGTGGATCACATTCTCGAACGTCATCCGCGCTTGAAGCTCACGCTCGCGCACTTCTACTTCCTCTCGCGGGAGTTGCCGCGTGCGGCCCGCTTCCTCGACGCGCATCCTGGCGTGTGTTTCGACCTCACGCCGCACGTGGATATGTACGCTGACTTCAGCCGCGCCCCTGCCGCCGCGCGCGACTTCTTCCTGCGCTATCAGGAGCGCATCATCTACGGCACCGATCTCGACACGCGGGTGTTGCGGCGCGGCGCATCTGGGAAGCAGTTCATCCTGCACCTGGCCTGGCTGATCCGCGCGTTTTTGGAGCAGGCGGGGCCGTTCGTTGTGCCGGATGCCTCCGATGATGTGGAACGCTATCACGGTCTGGGCTTGCCGCGTGAGGTGCTGGAGAAGATTTACTATCGCAATTTTGAGCGGGTGGTAGCGCGTACTATATATCGCTGAATGATTTGTTGATCAAGGGCGAAAACAAGCACATTTATTGACTGAGCTTGGCGCTGGCAAGACGATTCAAACTTACCCCGGCTTCCGCTGCTTCGAGCGCCAGGCGACGGTGAGTGTCCGGCGGTACGCGCACCAGGAACTTGCCGCTGAACGATTTGAGGGCAATTGGTTCAGGGATTGGCTCGCCGCTTAACCGCATATCCTCTACAACTTCAGCCGCCACCTGCCGGATACCTTTGAGCGCCTCTTCTTGTGATCCAGCCAGCCAACTCAGACCTGGGAATTCGGCGCACAGGCCTACGTATTCCTGGTCTTCTTCCGACCAGGTCACGCGGTAGGTGTAGCGATCATTTTTCAGTTCCATTGTGCATCTCCAATTTGTCAATCGCCCTCAAAACCTGTCTCACTTGATATGCTTTTGCCATGCCTTTATCATTTTGGATATTCACTCGTGGGTCCCCTGGCCACGGTGTTTTGTAGATGCAGTGACTGCTGCTTTGTTGGCGCGGTTGTCCAAAATAGAAGTCGCAGACTCGCTGAAGATCTCCAAAGCGGATACCTTTGGGATTGCGTCTCATAGCGCTGACGATGTCTTCAATCTTGGGCATATAATAATGATACCATTAATAGTATCTATGTCAAGAATATAACCGATTTCCCTTCTGCTTATTGCGGCAGTTTGTGCATAAATCGGGAACATAATCCCAGTTGACCTTGTAGCGGATAATCGTCCCGCATCTGACGCAACGTTTCTCTTTCCATTTGGCCTTTTTCTTATCGCGGCAGCTTTTACACAAATCGGGAACGCGCTCCCACTTGACATTGTAACGGATGGTCGCCCCGCAATTCGCGCAGCGTTTCTCCTTCCATTCGGCCTTCTGCTTCTCGAAACAATCCGTGCACAAATCGGGAACGTAGTCCCAGTTCACGTTGTAACGAATCGTGGTTCCGCAGTTGGCGCAGCGTTTTTCTTTCCATTCGGCTTGTTTCTTGTCGAGACACTTTCTGCACAAATCAGGAACGCGCTCCCAATCGGTGCGATACCTGATCGGCGCGCCGCATTGGGAGCAGCGGATCTCTTTCCAGGCTGTATCTGTTTCTGTGAATGTCATTTGGTCATATTCTTACTGCCGTAACCGTGACACAATCGCCTCGACATCGTACACGCACCCGCTCCACGTCCCGCCACTGACCTGTTGCAACGCGGCCCACAGGCGAGTGTCATCGGGCAGCGCCGGGTCGGGCGCGAGATCAGGGTGGGGCGGACGGGCATCCAGCACGCGCGCGCCTTCTTCCGGTGAATACTGCCGTCCGTCATGTCCCACCAGGTTGACGCTGCCGTGCAGGTTTACCCGGTCAATGACGATCTCGATCAGGTCGCCCTCCTGCACCCGTCCGATCGGGCCGCCCGCCAGTGCCTCCGGGCCGACGTGACCAATGCACGCGCCCGTGCTCACGCCGCTGAAGCGCGCATCGGTGACCAGCGCCACCTCCTTGCCCCACGAAATGTGCTTCAGCGCTGACGTGACCTGGTACGTCTCCTCCATGCCGCAACCGAGCGGCCCGCGCCCGATGAGGACGATCACGTCGCCAGGCCGCACGGGATGCGCCGATTGTCCTTTAATCGCCGCAATCGCTGCGCGCTCTGTCGTGAACACCCGCGCCGGGCCGGTTTTGCGGTACACGCCGTCTGCGTCCACCACGCTTGGGTCAATGGCCGTGCTCTTGACCACCGACCCTGCCGGCGCGAGGTTGCCGGTGGGGAAGGTGAGTGTGCTGGTGATCCCGCGCGCCTTTGCTTCCTGCGGCGAAAAGATGACGGTATCGGGGTCGATGCCGTCTTCCGCAAACAGTTGCTCGCGCAGGCGATGACGGCGCTCGGAGCGTTCCCACACCTCCAGCGATTCACCCAACGGACAGCCTTGCACGGTCAGCGCGTCGAGGCGCAACAGGCCCAGATCGCGCAGGTGCAGCATCACCTCCGGGACGCCGCCCGCCAGATACACGCGCACCGTCGGGTGCCCGACCGGGCCGTTGGGCAGCACGTCCACCAGCCGGGGGGTGATGCGGTTGACGTGATCCCAATCCGCCACAGTAGGGCGTGGCAGCCCGGCGGCGTGAGCCACAGCGGGCAAGTGCAACAACAGATTCGTGCTCCCGCCGAACGCTGCGTAGACGATCATCGCGTTGTGCAGCGCGTCCGCGGTGACGATGTCGTGCATCGTCACGCCCGCTTCCGCCAACTTGACCAGCGCCTCCGCCGAGCGCCGGGCCAGGTCGAGCCAGAGCGATGATCCAGAGGGAGCCAGCGCCGAATGGACGAGCGCCATGCCCAATGCCTCGCTGACGACCTGGCTGGTTGCCGCCGTGCCGAGGAACTGGCAGCCGCCGCCCGGAGAGGCGCAGGCCCGGCAGCCGAGCACGGCGGCCTCTTCCAGCGTGATCTCGCCCTGGGCGAAGCGCGCACTGAGCGTCTGCACCTTGCCCAGGTCCTCGCCCACCGTGGGCAGCAGCGTAACACCGCCGGGAACGAGCACGCACGCCTCGTCGCGTTGCGCGGCGAGCGCCATCATCATCGCGGGCAGGGCCTTGTCGCACGTGGCGATGCCCAACACGCCGCGCCGCGTCGGTAACGAACGGATGAGGCGGCGCAGCACGATAGCGGCGTCATTGCGGTAGGCCAGGCTGTCCATCATTCCCGGCGTGCCTTGCGTGCGCCCGTCGCATGGATCGGTCAGATAGGCGGCGAAGGGCACAGCCTCCATTTGCGCGAACGTTTCGGCGGCGGCGCGCATCAGCCTGTCGGTCTCCCAATGCCCGGAGTGGAGGCCCAGCGCCAGCGGCGCGCCATCTTCCGCGCGCATCCCGCCCGTGATGCCGAGGATGAGATATTCGGGGTGGCGCAGCTCACCAGCAGGCCAGCCCATGCCGGCATCCATCGTCAGCCCGAAGAGATCACCGCTGGGGACGGTGCGCAAGTAGTCGGCGTCCAGCGGGAGTGCACCTTGCGGCCCTGCTGTGTGCGTCTGTACGGCGTAAAAGCGGCAATCCGCCGCCTCGATAGGAGCCGGACTGGAAGTGCGTTTTGTATTCATGAGTCCTCCAATAATTTCCGGAAATCTGTCCATCTCTGTTATACTCATCATAGGTGGATTGGCAATTCAACTGATCTGCTGTATGCCCCGACCCTGTTCCTATTGACGTTTTGCTGACCGGTGATACAGTACGCTCGTTTTTATTTTTCTGCAGGAGGTATTGTTTATGGACAACAAACCCGTTTCATTCAAAGACAAGCTGCGTGGATTGCCGCGCAATGTTTGGGCGGTGAGTTTGACCAGTTTCTTCATGGATATTTCCAGTGAGATGGTCATCAACATCTTGCCGCTGTTTTTGTCGAACGTGTTGGGCGTCAAAACCAACATCATCGGCTTGATCGAGGGCATCGCCGAGGCGACAAGCAGCATCCTCAAGATGTTCTCCGGTTGGCTCTCGGATCGGTTGGGCACGCGCAAGTGGCTGGCGGTGGCCGGCTACGGGATTTCGGCGCTTGCCAAGCCGTTCTTCTACATTGCTAATACCTGGGGGTTGGTGGCGGGTGTGCGTTGGGCGGATCGGGTCGGCAAAGGCGTGCGCACCGCACCGCGCGACGCGCTCGTGGCCGACAGCGTTGACGAGTCGCAGCGCGGACTGGCTTTTGGTTTTCATCGTGCCGGCGATACCGCCGGTGCCGTACTGGGATTGATCATCGCCTTGCTGGTGATCTGGTTTGCGCAACGCGGTGCGGGTGAATTGACGCGCTCGACATTCCAGACGGTGGTGCTCATCAGCCTGATTCCGGCGGTGCTGGCGGTGCTGGCGTTGGCGATTGGGACGCAAGACGTGGCGGTGACCAAAGTGCGGGAAGCGCCGCGTATCTCGTTCCGCGGATTGGGTAAGCCCTTTCTGGTTTTTATGCTCATCGTTGGCCTCTTCGACATTGGTAACTCGTCGGACGCTTTCCTTGTGCTCCGCGCGCAGGAACGCGGATTAAGCCTCATTGGCATTTTGGGGATGTTGATCACGTTCAACCTCGTCTACACGCTGGTGAGTGCACCGGCGGGCGCCTTCTCCGACAAAATCGGACGGCGGCGCGTGATTATTGGCGGCTGGTTGGTCTACGCGGCGATCTACCTGGGCTTTGCGATTGCGGGGACGGGTTGGCATGTGTGGGTGCTGTACGCAGTCTACGGCATCTACTACGGCCTGGCTTTTGGCACGACGAAGGCGATGGTCGCCGATCTCGTGCCGGAAGCGCTGCGTGGCACGGCTTACGGGACGTACAATGCGGTATTGGGGATTCTGGATTTTCCGGCGTCGCTCATCGCTGGCGTGTTGTGGCAAGGCGTGGGCCGCTGGGGTGGGTTCGGCGCAGCGGCCCCGTTCTTCTTCGGGGCGGCAACGGCGTTGACGGCGGCGGTGTTGATGCTGTTGTGGAAGCCGGTTTCAGTGCAGGGTTGATAAAAATGAACAGAATAGTCCGGTAATGGCATGGGCCGGGGAAAACCGGCTGAAGCCGGTGCGCACAATGTACACACCGACTTCAGTCGGGAAAACCACGACATACCCATTACCGAACTAATTTGTAAAGTTTCATTAGCTCGCGCGTCAAAAGGACGAAGCCCTTCGGGCTGAAATGTATCCGAAGGGCTTTGCTCTTTTCGCCCGGCCTCTTTAGAGCCGGGCACGTGAGACGAGGATGCCGTCTTCGCGCTGCACCCGGATGGCGAAATCGCAGGCGTCGATTTGTAAAGCGATTTCGCCGTCGGTTGGGTAGCCGTCGTTGTATTCCTTGAGATACCAGGCGTAGGTGTTCCCCGTCCGCACCAACGCTTTGACGGCCTCTTTGTCCGGCTGACGACCTTCTAGCCGGTTGAGCAGGTAGTAGGCGCACAGTTCATCCTCGTCGGTGCGCTCTTCCCATGCCCCCATCGCTACAATAGAGACCACGTCCGGCGCGTCGCGCAACACGGCCTGGACGGTCGCTTCGGCAGTCAGGAACGAGGCCGCATACAGGCGATCCGCCCTTGGCGCGGCAGCGCACAGCCCGGCGACGCCCGCGCTGGTGCGCTGGATGAGCGTCTTCCCATGCACGTCGTGCAGGTAAAAGTTGCGCGGCGAGTTGTCGAAGTCGAAGCCGGTTTCTTCGTAGGTCAACCTCAGGTTGCTGACCTCGCCCATCGTGTAATCGCCGCGTCCCTCGGCTTTCCAGCGCAGGGCTTCGTCGTGGTCGTTGGTGAGCAGGATTTTCGCCGCACCCTGGGCGAAGGCTACGGCCTGGCAGGTGAATGCGCGGTACACGTCGATGATTAGGACTGTACCGGAGGCGCGGCGCGCCCCTTCCAAACAACTGAGTCGTTGAATTTTCATCGGCTATGTTTGCATTTATATCCACTTGAGGATGACGCCGAAGACGAGGGCGCACACGATGTTCACCGCGAAGATGCTGCCCACGGTGATGGCCTTGCTCTTGATCGTCTTCATATCGTGCACCCAGTACGAGACCAGGAAGAAGTGGAAGTAGCCGCCCAGGAAGATGGTCAGCGGCATCCGGGCGCTCCACCACGGGTAATCCCACGTGAGCGCGCCGAGGCTGTTGAGGATCACTTCGACGAAAACGCAGAACGCGGCGTTGACAATGGAGAAGAAGAGGCGATTGGGGATGCTGAGAATCTTCATCTTCTTATCCTTTGGCAGCATCTTCCCAAAGGCGACGCCGGCGACGGCGAACATAAAGCAGATTTCGATGTTCAGCCCGATGAGGATGAGGTACGCCGTTTTGCCCGGTGCGCCCCAGACCGGCGCGTAGTTGGTGAAGTGGAACACGAGGGCGTTCCAGATTTCGTTGAACCAGTCCATTCCCCAGAACGCCAGCCCGGCGAACACCAGGTCCCAGTTGCGGCGTTCCACTTCGACGGCGTAGACATACACCACGAAGGCGAAAAGCGTGATCAGATACCACTGGAAAAGACTCCCGTCACGTAAAATGGCTAAGGCTGCGGCTGCGGATTCGGTTGGCATCAGTTCCTCCTGGATACGATTGGCGAATTTCAGACGAAACGTGAGATCGTCCTGTTCGAGATCCCATAGATCAACTTTGATCCTCGCTGCGAAGCATACGCAGGAAATCAACACGTCGCAGCGCTTTAATCACATTCAGGAATTGGTTGGCGTCGGCGACCCACTGGCGCGCTTCGTCGTGCTTGTTGGTCACCCCTAACGGGCGCTCGCCCGGCGGGTAGTGAACCTCCAGTAGCACCTCCGTTTTGCCGCTCTCGGCAGCGGGGCGTGTGACGAAGGCTTTGATTTCGTGAATCAGGATGTTGACGCTGCGCACGCGATGGGCTGTCTCCGGCTCCGGCAGCCAGTATTGGGCGACCGGATGGCGCGTCAGTCTAAAGGCGGGGGTGTCTTTGAGACCTTCCCAGCGAACCAGCAGCCCGGCTAGAATGTTATTGCCATTCTGATCGTAATCCCATTGCCAGCCAAACCGGACAATAGTTGGGCGAGCTGTGTCAATGGTCGGCGGATTTTTCCAGGTATCGAGCCGGTGCGGGCGGATGAAGTAGGGATAGCGCCGGCCTTCGAGATCGCCGTAGGGGAATTCGCTCACAGTGCGCGTTCGCAGCTTCAAGTCTGGGGTGCTGCCGTCAATCCAATGGAGCCGGCCCGCCGTCACCCACGGACGCAAATCCCACCATGCCTCGCGGCCATCTGGCGGCTCCCAGAACATCGGCGGGGTGCGGGGATCGCGGAAGAATGTGTTGTAGGCGCGCACCACTTCGCGGGTATGGCTGGGGTTTTCCGCGAAGTAGGTGACGATGAAGACATTGTAGGCTGGCTCGAAGTGCGCGCCCGCTGGACGACAAACGGGCAGCGCGTGGAGGACCGCGTGGCAGTAGAAATCCTCCTCCCGCAGGATGTAGTCAATGGCGTGGGGTACCGGAAACGGACCTGGCTTGAGCAAATAGCCGATCACGTGGGGGATTTCCGGCCCTTTGAGCGTTCCGTAGATTTCGCTGGATTGCGCGCCGCGCAGGTTGAGAAAGCGCTGTACCAGCGCAAAGTGTTCGCAGTGGCGCACGACGGCGTGGTGGCCGAAGATTGACGTCCCATTGAGGAGGTTCATCCCCGGCCACTCGCGCAGCGTATATGTGTCGAGCCGCTCGATATTTTCTGCGCCACAGAGCGGGCAGCGGGCGATCAAATATGCAGGCAGCGCCGCGTAGTATGCCTCAGCGCGCCGCCCCATACGTCCGCCCAGGGCGTCATACTCGGATACGCTCAAGTCCAGTTGTAGCAGATGCTGGTTAAACATGGCCTCTCAATCCCGCAATGTTATCACATATCAGGAGAGCATCAAATCTCCTGCATGGTAATAACAAACGCCGCTGCGCGTTACGCAGAGCGGCGTTTGTCTGATCCAAATTCTTGCCAGTCTAGCGATTTTTCTTAAAGTAGACGTCCATATAGACGGCCATAATTAAAACGGCGCCTTTCACCACATATTGCCAGGAGGCGGGAACGTTCAGGATTTGCAGGCCGTTGGTAATGCTGGCCATAATGAGTGAACCGATCATTGCCCCAAAGACGGTGCCTTCGCCGCCCAGGGTAGAGGTGCCGCCCAGGATACAACTGGCGATGGCGTCCAGTTCGTAGCCACCGCCTGCCGCGACGGTTCCGTAGCCGATATAGGAAGCCAGTACGACGCCAGATACACCGCACAAGAGGCCCATGATCACAAAAATGGTGAACACGTTCTTCTTGATGTTGACGCCGGACAGCCGCGCCGCTTCGCGGTTGCCGCCGATGGCATACGCATAGCGCCCAAAGCGGGTGTTATTCGAGACGTAGCTCATCACGACGGCGGCGATTGCCAACAGCAAGACCGGGATTTGCACACCGTTGAAGGAATTGACGACGGCGACATAGATCACGATCAGCACAGAATAAAGAACTGTTTTGAGAATATCCAGATACAGGGGAGAGAGTTCGAACCCGTAACGGCGTTTTTTCTGGCGACTGTTGAACATCGTGTAAAACAACAGCGCAATCACCCCGGCGGCGACGATCCACCCGGCGGTAGGTTTCAGATACCCCTGCCCGATCCACGAAAAGTACGGCTGGTTGGCGGGGATGGTCTTTCCCTGCGTCACGATCAGGATGCCGCCATTGAATGCCCATTGGGCGCCGAGGGTGACGATGAAGGAAGGCACGGCAAGGTAGGAGACCACGTAACCCTGCAGCGCCCCGATCAGCGTGCCCACCGCCAGACCCACGATTACGGAAAGGATCGCAGCCAGCAAATCCTGTTCGGGGAAGATCTTGTACCAGATATTGGCCTGGAGTTGGGCCACAATCACCGACACAAAACCGGCCACCTTGCCTACGGATAGATCAATGTTGCCGGTGACAATAATCAGCACCATTCCCACTGACAGGAAGGCTGTCACGGTGATCTGGCGAATCAGATTGGAGATGTTTTGGGATGACAGGTACAGGCCGCCAGTCGCAATAGAGAAAAGGATCCAAATGAAGATCATTGCCACAATGATGGCATACGTTTGGATATTGGCGCGGAATTGCTTGGCAAGCGTGGAAACTGTATTTTGCACCGAACCGTTTTTGGAGATAGTATTCATAAGTTCACCTTCTTTGTCAAGATGTATTTCAAGCAATGCCGGTGGCTAACGTCATGATGCGCTCTTGGGTGGCCTCGGCGATGTCCAATGTGCCGGCGGAGCGGCCTGCGTGCATGACCATGACCCGGTCGCTCATCCCTAGCACTTCCTCAAGGTCGCTGGAAATCATAATGATCGCAATGCCCTGCGCGGCGAGCTCGTTGACCAATTTGTAGATCTCGTATTTAGCGCCCACGTCAATCCCGCGCGTGGGGTCGTCCATAATCAGAACTTTCGGCTTGGACATAAGCCATTTGGAGATGACTACTTTTTGCTGGTTGCCGCCTGACAGTGTATTGCACTGCACTTCCAGATTCGGCGCCTTGATGGCCAGACTTTGCGCGAAAGTGCGGCTGGCTTTTAGTTCAGCATTGTCATCAATGCGGAACCATGATGCAAACAAGTCCAGGTTAGGCAAAGAAATGTTCCTCAGGATGGATTGGATGAGCACCAGACCGTGGCGTTTTCGATCTTCGGGCACCAGGCTGAGACCCTGCATCATCGCCTCGCGTGAGCTTTTAATGTCGAGCGTGCGCCCTTCCAATTTCACCGCGCCGCGGGTGATTTTCCCGTACTCGCCAAAGATCGTCATTGCCAGCTCCGTGCGGCCAGACCCCATCAAGCCAGCGATGCCGAGCACCTCTCCCTTGCGCAGGTTAAAGTTGACACCCTTGAGCACCTCGCGGGTGCTCTCTTCGGGATCAACGGCGTGCAGGTCTTCGACTTCGAGAATCACCTCGCCGGGCTGGCGGTGGCTTTCGGGGAAACGCTCAGTCATTTCGCGCCCCACCATGTAGCTGACGAGTTTCTCGACGGATAGATCTCGGGTGGGCTGAGTGGTGATGACGCGCCCATCGCGCAGCACGGTGATGGTATCGGTGATGGTGAAGAATTCGTTCAACTTGTGGCTGATGTAGATGCAGGTGACGCCGTGCTCCTTCAGAGTGCGCAGGATCTCCATCAACTTCTCGATTTCCGCTTCTGCCAGCGCGCTGGTCGGCTCGTCGAGAATCAGAATCCGCGCATTCTCAGAAAGCGCCTTTGCAATTTCCGTCATCTGCATCTTACCGACGCCAAGATTCTTGACCAGGGCCTGGGGGTGGATATCGAGCTTGTACTTGGTCAAAAGCTGCTGTGTATCCGCGTAGAGCTTGTCCCAGTTGATTGCCCCGGCCTCAAGCGGTTCCTTGCCCAAGAAGACATTCTCGCCGACGGTCATACCCGGTACAAGCGTCAATTCCTGATACACAATCGCAATCCCTGCTTCGATAGCTTGCCGGATAGAACGGCTTTCCAGCTTCAATTCCTGTCCCTCGAAAAAGATTTGGCCTTCATACGTGCCCCACGGATAGACGCCGGACAGGATTTTCATCAAGGTTGATTTGCCTGCGCCATTCTCGCCGCAGATGCCGTGGATCTCGCCGCGGCGGATTTGGAGCGAGACATCGGACAAGGCGGTAACGCCGGGGAATTGCTTGGTGACGTGCCTGAAATCAAGGATAATATCGTCGGCCACTGCGCTATTGCTGTTGGCCGCATTATCGTCGTTCATCGCGTACTCCTCCCTCAAACTGTATCCGTTTGATTTTCAAGAAGAAGGCCTCCTTGTAGCAGGCCAGTATACTCCGACTACAAGGAGGCGCAACTCTCAAAACGATTCAGTGATCAGGATGTAGCGCTACGGCTTCGCCGGGCGTTCATTCGCGGGAATGTCCCGGTACACATCATCGTAGCTCTGGAAACCGCTTTTGACAACGAGATCATAGACGTTGCCCTTGTTAACCTGATAGACGGGCAAGAACTTGCAGGGCACCTGGCCTGTCTTGCTGGGATCATTGGTCAGTTCGGACAGGTTATACATTTGCAGGTCTGTCTTTTCGCCCTTGATCAGCTTGTCCACCAGATCAATCGCCAATGGCGACAGATCCCGGATGTCCTTGAGGATGGAGACGGTCAATTCGCCTTTGACGATGCTATTGCAGCCATCGGCGGTCGCATCTTGTCCGGAGATGGGGACTTTACCGGCCAGACCTTGCGCCTTCATCGCCTGCAGCGCGCCCAGCGCGGTGCCGTCATTGGAGGCCACCACCGCGTCAATGTCGTTATTCTGCGCGGTAAGGATGTTCTCCATCAGGGTGAGGGCGTTCTTGGCATCCCAGTTGTCCACCCACTGGTCGGCGACAATTTCGATCTTGCCGGCGGCAACCAGTGGATCCAGGATTTCGTCCTGCCCCTGGCGGAACAGGATCGCGTTGTTGTCGGTGGGGCTGCCGCCCAGTTTGACGACGCGGGCCTTGCCCTTGCCGGCCACATCCCAGTTTTCGGCATCAATGGCGGCCATCACACCCAAAGCCTGCTGCCGTCCTACTTCCACGTTGTTGAAGGAGACATAAGCTGCGATGTCGGGGGACTTGATCAGGCGGTCGTAGGCGATGACGATGACACCCTTCTTGGCAGCGTTGGTCGCTGCCGTAGCGGCGGCGTCGCCATCCTCAGCGACGATGATCAGCGCCTTGACGCCCTGCGTGACCATGTTGTCAATCTGGTCGTTCTGCAGTTTCACATCGTGGTTGGCTTCCTGGGAAATCACCTGATAGCCTTTTTCCTCCAGCAGCTTCCGCATCAACACTTCCTCGTTCTTCCAACGCTCGGTAGCGAAGTCGGAGAACGATAGCCCGACCTTGATCTTGCCGCTGCCTTTGCAGCCGGTAAAGCCGACCAAAAGCATGGCGACTAAGAGAATGGCGGTTAACGATCGAGTCACTGTGCGAGACATTTCTTGTTCCTCCTGAGATTAAACTTAACTAGATTGTGAATTTCTTTTGGGATAGCGAAAATGAATATAGGGAATATCGTCAATCTGTCTGTATTTTGTCCTCCTTCCTGGATTCAGGGTTTTAGTCATTCACCACGTTGCATGGCCAAAGACTGAAGCGCATAGCTCTTGGTAGCGTCTTGAATGTCTGGTGTATCTGAACCATTGATTATGTTTGATCAGGCGGATTTGTTTCGGTAAGAGTACCGGTATTGTTACCGGTAACGTTATCGAATTCGTTTACAATATAGCATAGTTTTGTCGTAGTGTCAATAGATTTCTTTGGAGGATTTTCCTATGTCGCACGGGCGTATGTGGGCGGTGGAGCTATCACAGTGCACACAAAAATAGCAGAGAGAACGGCATTTCTGTCTCTCTGCTACCTCAGCGCATCCTGCATCGCTATGCGATACCCGTCAAGTTTCTTGGCAATAGCTTACGGTCAGGGTTTGTACGCCCGCAGCACCAGCGGTAAGTAAATCGTGCGCCACTTAATCAACGTGTAGAAATCGTCAGTGTCGCCCCAGGCTCCCGGTGCGCTGATGGCGACGTAGTTGTGCAATGTGCCTTGCGTGGTTATTTCAACCGTCGTGGTGATGACGATGTTGCCCGTGGCGCTCACATCGAGCGCGGGGATTGTCCATACCCACTGTTGTCCGTTGGTGGAGGTCGGCGCGGGTGTGGCGTTGCTGGCGACGATGCCTGTGGGCAAAGTGTCGGTGATGACGACGTCGGTGGCCGGGGCGGTGCCCTTGTTCCGGTACGTCAATGTGTAGATAAGTGGATCGCCGGGATAGACTTCTTCCGCGCTGCCGACCTTATCTACTTTCAGAATGACGCCCTCGCTGATGATCTGCGTAGCCCATAGCGCCTGCAAGGAGACATGCGTCGGCGCTTGCAAAAGGGCTGTGTTTGTGATAATTCCCACGTCTGATGGCGCTGTCGTCATGAGGGTAACGCTCCAGCGCGCCCCCGGCGCCAAAGTCCCCACTGCCCATTTGAGCAGCGGCGGCATGGTCAATGCTGGCGGTTGGGTAGCGCTCACTATAGTCACGCCAGCGGGCAGTACGTCGAGCACTTCGATGTTGTTGTAGGTCACGGGGCCGACGTTCTCGCAGGACAATGTATATTCAAGCTCTTCGCCGATCAGTGTAGCCGCATCGCCATCCTTGGTTAGCCGCAGATGATCGGCCCCTGGCGTGGTCGTGATCAACAACGAATCTGTCGTAGGGGTGACGCCATCGGCGGTGACAAGCGCCTGGTTGAGCAGAGTAGCATGGCCGGAGAGCACACGCACTTGCACCGTGATGTTGAGGGGCGCTGTATCCGGTCCAACCGAGGGCGCAGTAAACAGTAGCGTGCCGCCGGACTCAGACGCGGGCGCTGGCGATGCAGAGAGGTATTGCACGCCGGCTGGCAAAAAGTCGTACACCCGCACGTTGAAAGCTTGCGAACCGAGCGCAGTGTTGGCGTAGCTGAGCGTGTAATTCACGATGTCGCCCGGTTGCGGCGTACCGTTATCTACAGTTTTGGCAATCGAGAGCACCGGGTTGCCGATAGGGCTGATAAACATTAACGGCTTGAGCGTGACGACGCTGGCTTCAGATGTTTGCGGCAAGCTCATCCCAATCACAAACAACATCCCGACAAGGGCAAAGCTGAAAAAAGCGGTCCATTTCGTAGTAGAACGTGTACGGCTTTGATTTTCGGTTGACATCGTAACCTCCTTCGAGAATAGTCTTCGAGAATAGTCTTCGCGAATAGTCTGATAGTCCTTAGTCAGATAGTCATTTTCGTGCTGGCATGGAGTGCGGCAGCACCGGCGTCTCCTCAGGAATGGGACATAGAGATAGGGGGGACAGGGAGCAGCGTTTGTCCTGCCCCGATTCTGTATGTCCGCTGACTGATTCAGGTCGCGGGCATTTTGTGCGCTAGATATTGGCGCAGGGCTGTGCTGCGCGTGGTTGCCATCACCGCACACGCAGTGACAATGGGGACAATGATCTCCGTGGGGAGTTGGTCCAGGAAGGTTTGCGGCGCTAACTGTCCAGAAAAAAGCGCGGCGGCATCTTGTAGGAGCTGTTTGCAATTTTCCATTCCCAGTTGTTGATAGATGAAGAATGCTAAGGGCGAATTGCTCATATCGAAGCTTGAAGCGCCGGCGCGGCCATATCGCAACAAGCGGAAGATCGGTGAAGCTTCCTCTTGTGGATAATGTGGCGGCGGTGAGGGCAGAAAATCGTCCAGGCGCACGTAGTCTTTGCCGTCAATCTCGATGTCGCCCATAAAGAGCGCCATCGGCGCGTCGCCGCCGGTCAGTTCGGCCAACGCTTCGAGGATGGCGGCAGTGAGTAGTTTGATGGTCAGGTAATCGCGTGCTGTGTAGACATTTTGATAGGCCAGGCGGACCATCTCGGCGTATTCTTCTGCGGTCGGCACGTTCCGGTAGCGGTTGAAGATCACATCAGGATTGAGAAAGTTCAAAAACCCGGCCATTTTTTGCAGCGCCTGGCGATAGTTGCGGATTGAGTAGATGCCCTTGAGCCTTAAGGAGGGATTCATTTCGGGGAGCAGTTTCCAGGTTCCATCCAAGAAGAGCGCCGTATCTTGTTCGGCGAAACTGGCGACGTCGCGGTTGGAGAGGGTGACGGCCATTTCAATCGCCTGCGCGATCTCTTCCTGCTCCATCCCTAAACTATGGCGCGCGTTAATCGCGGCAAGACGGTGTTCCAGCACGTCGGCGGGGCTTTCGCCCTGCGCGTTGATGCCGCGGAAGGGGATGGTGGCCTCGATACACGCTGTTGCCTTGAGCAAGTCTTTGGCGCTGACGATCTCATCAAGGCTGATGTTCATCGTCAATGCGCTGAGGAATTCGTTCTGCCCGTTGAGCGGTAATCGTTGCCCTGGTTGGAAGGCGAAAACCTCCGCGGCGCGCGCAAAGGCGGCGTCGGCGGGATCAACGTGTTTCACTAAAGTCAACTGCCCTTTTTCTTCGCGCAGATAAGGGATGATGAGCGCCTCGATTTCCGGCGTGAAGCCCGCGTCCACCTGATAATAGACGATGTCGTGATACAAGGCGGCGAGTGCTTGAATGGGCGTGGACGCATCGGATAGGGAGAAAATGTGCTCCGGGGTGTGAAAGTAACGGGCCTGCACGTTCATGGCCTTGTGAACCATAAACGCCAGGCCCTCAAGTTTGAGCAGCGGAATATCGGCGTGCAACCCTTCCAACGCTTCTTTGAAAAGCTTGATGGTTTTTTGGATCGTCCCGATTTCCATCACATCTCCTTACTTCTGGGGCGTCAAGCGAATCGCCGGGCCTACACTTTACCCATTTCCTATCCTGAAAATCCTGTCCAAAAAGAAGCGCGTGACTTGCGCGTTACAGGACGTGCAGAACTTCCGCGCCCTTGCCCTGTTGGATGAGGGGCACGTAGGTTTCGAGTTCTTTCTGGATGCCAGGATCGGTCAAATCAATGGTTTGCTTGCGCTCGGCGGACATATAGCCGGCCATCACCAGTTTGGTGATCTCCAGCCCATAGCTCCACGGCAGGAAGCCATCCCGACCCGTCAGGAATGCGGCGGCGGCGTCCTCGTTCTCGTCGGTGTAGCCGTAGAGGTCGGCCTCGTTGTGCTGGACGGCGAGCAGGCCGCGCGAGGCGGTGGCCTTTTCTAGCGCCAGTTCTGCGTTGGCGACAGCCTCCGCCGCCACGTCACCGATGAAGATCTGCAGCGACGATGCCAGCGTGTTCACCTCAAAGGCATACCCCGGTCCCATACCGTCCATAAAGAGCCGCAGCCCTTGCTTCTCGAACATCCACGAATCGGTGAACTGCGCCTTGACGTGCTGGCCCGTCTCCGGGTTGCGGAATGTGACCATGCCGGTGGTGAAGTCCTCGGCGGGCGTCTTGGTGTAGTCCACGCCGCGCTCGCGCAGCAATTTCTCGCGCCATTGCGGCAAGCCCCACTTGAGCAGCGCCGTTTCCGCGTTGATGGACACCGGCTCCAGGAACGTCGGCGATTTTCCCAACGGCGTAAGCGCGTACCATCCCACGGCGATGCTATGACAACCCATATCGCACAGCACGCCGCCGCCTTGCAAGGTTGGGTTCCAGAACCAGCCCTCGTGCGGCCCGCCGTGCTCTTCGGCGGAGCGGGTCAGCGCGAGCGGCCCCATTTTCTCTTGTAGCGGGGCGAGTTGTTGCAACTGCGCCTGGATAGGCTTCATAAAAATTTGGTTCTCAAAGTAAGCGGTCTTCAGCCCGACCTCGTCGGCCAATTCGACGAGCCGGCGCGCTTCTTTTACATTGCGCCCCAGCGGCTTCTCGCAGATGACGCCCTTGAGATTAGCGCCCTTCTTCACTGCATCCACGATTTGCTCGACCGTCTCCACGCGCGCGAAGTTGGGAATGTAGACGGCAATAGCGTCCACGTGCTTCGCCATTTCCGCCACATTGGGGTAGACCGTTCCCGCGCCCAGACCGTGCTTCTGCACCGTCGCCGAGAGCGCCTCCGCGCCCTTCAGCGCCGTAATCCCGGCGATTTCCATAGAGCGCACTTGTCTGATCGCCCGCGCGTGGAAATTCGCCACAAATCCTGCTCCAACGATTCCGACTTTGAGTGTTTGCATAGCGTAATCTCCTTAAACTAATAATGTAAAATGTATCCTGTCGGTGAATGAGTAATGCTTTGGATTACTTCTCGCCTTCGTTGCTCATTTCTGCTATTTGCTTTGTCAACTCACCTAGCTCAGCGGTGATGATGTCCCATACGATATCCACATTTACGCCGAAATAACCGTGAATCAAACGATCTCGCATTCTGGCAATACTCCTCCAGGGTATAGTGCTATATGTGCTGCGTAAGTTTGTGGACAAGTTTTTGGTGGCTTCTCCGATGATCTCTAAATTGCGGATAACGGCGTCTTGTGTCTTTTTGTCGTCGAGGAATGTAGTATATGTTATGCCAGAGATATAAGTTTGGATGCGTTTCGACGCTTCAGAAATATCTTGCAAGAGTTCTTTGTCGCTACGTTTAGACATAGATGATACTCTCACGAATGTTCTGAGCAATATAGTCAATGTGGATGTTTTGCATACCGGCAGGGGTGAGTATATCCACAGGCCGGTCAAACAATTGCTCCAAATATTCGCCTAACTCGACGAAGCGCAGGCCAATCGGACGGTCGAACTCGATGAGCAGATCTATATCACTCGCCTGGGTAGATTGCTCTTGAGCGTATGAGCCGAAAAGTCCAATATTCTTGACGCCGTAGTGATCGGCTAAATAAGTTCGCTGTTCGCGGAGTTTATGGATGATGTTCTCCTTGGTCAGCATAGTTTTTCTCCTTCACTTGCTTGTATCTATTCTACACCATTTCCAGCGAAAAAGCACGTGAAGCCGTATATCCGCGCATCATGATGGCGCAAGCCGCAGCGCCAACTGATTGCTCACTTCTTCATCTGCGGTATACTGTATCTTTGATGCTTGCGACCTCCGGCGAGTGTGGAAAGGAGACGATGAAAGCGACGATCGTGGAAGAAGCCCACAACCGCGTGGTGTGGGAAGTCAAAACCTCGTTGTTGTGGATTGAACTGGGCCTGTTCATTGGCGGGATGTGCGCTGCCGCGCTACTCGTCGTGACGCCCAGTCCACTGCGCTGGACGCTGGCGGGCATCTTGATGGCGCTGGTGTTCATTGTTGGCGCATTTCTGGCGCTGACGACGCCGCTCGCTGAGCGCGGCGAGTTGGAGCGCACACTGGATGGCGGCAGCGTTTCGCGCACGCGCCGGTGGCTTTTCTTCGGCCAGCGGCTGGCGTGGCACGCGCCTTTGGAGGCCATCGCCGGGTTTCGCCCCGAGCCGCGCACCTTCGAGGACACGGACGAACAGACGTACACGCTTTCGCGGCTGGTGGCGATAGTGCCGGATGCCGCTCCCGAACCGCTGACGGACTGGCTTGAGCCGCAGTTTGTGGTTGGCCTGGGCGAAGCGCTGACCAAAGCCGCGCGGATTGGCCTTTGAGGTACAAAGCGTGGCGCGCTCAGGTAAGCTCTATCGTCTGGAAGGTATTGTTCTCAGTCGACGTGACCACGGCGAGGCTGACCGCGTCGTGAAACTGCTCACTGCCGAGGGCAGCGTGGACCTGCTGGCGAAGGGCATCCGCAAGCCGCGCTCCCGCAAGGCCGGGCACCTGGAGCTTTTTGCGAAGACGCAGGTTTTGGTCTCGCGGGTCACGGGATCGTGGGACATCGTCAGCCAGGCGGAAGCCGTGCAGGTTCGCTCGCGTCTGCAGGAAGACTTTCGTCTGGGCACGTATGCGCGCTATGTCGCCGAGTTGGCGATCCGCTTGTTCGAGGGCGAGACCGATCCGCAGCTTTACATTTTGGTGGATGACGTCTTTTCCCGTCTGAATGGGGACGCGGCCCCGGCGTTACTGACGCGCTGGTACGAGCAGCAGGTGTTGGCGCTGGCGGGCTTCCGTCCAGAATGTGGGATGTGTGTAGGTGAGCGGGGCGACGATCTCTGTCACACGCCGCTGCGCCCCCGCGCCGACGATCAGCGGCCCTACGGCCTCGACATGGAACGCGGCGGCGTGGTTTGCTGCGAGTGTTTCGCGTCCGACACCCGCGAGCATACCGTGCGTCCGTTGTCACCGAGCGCGCTTTCGTGGCTTCAGGCGTTGCAGCGTCGTAGCTTCGATGACGTGACGCAGTTCGCCTTGCCGGAGCGCACCGCCAAAGAGCTGGCGCAGGCGATGGAGCAGTACATCGCCTATCACCTGGAACGCCGACCTGCGGCATTGCGGATGTTTCACGACAACCGAGGATAAGAATTGGTCAGCAGATCGAGCGGATTAAACAGATTTTCATTTTCTAATTTCGTGTAGTTTGTGTGTTCCGTGGTTTATTTTTACAGGAGAACTTATGACGAATGTTGTGGATTGGCTTCTAGAAGGTGAACCGTGGGTGGCATACCGCGCACGAGTGGACCTGCTACGCCAACCGGAGGATGATCCGCTGGTTGTGATGGCGCGACAAGCGATGCTCGCTCATCCGCAAATCCAGGCATTGCTGGCGGAACTGTCCGCATGGCCTGGTCCACCGTTGAAGCGTCACAACGACGCGAGCCATGTGCTGCACAAGTTGGCGTTTGTCGCGGATGTAGGGCTGCGTGTGGGCGATCCCGGCATTGAAGGCATTGTTGAGCGCGTGCTGGCGCATCAATCTGCGCAAGGGCCATTTCAGGTCGTGGTCAACATCCCCACGCACTTCGGCGGCAGTGGACAGGATGAAGCGAACTGGGCGCTGTGCGATGCGCCACTGGTGCTTTATGCGCTGGTCAAATTCGGCCTGGGTGATGATACGCGGGTGCAGACGGCGCTTGCACACCTGACAGGTTTGCTTCGTGATAACGGCTGGCCTTGCGCGGGCGCGCCGGAGATGGGCAAGTTTCACGGCCCGGGGCGGGCAAGCGATCCGTGCCCTTACGCCAACTTGCTTATGCTCAAATTGCTGGCAGAACTGCCCGTGTGGCGAGATTCGACGGCAGCGCACACCGGGACAGAGGTAGCGCTGTCGTTGTGGGCGCAGCGCAAAGAACGCCGTCCCTATCTCTTTGGGATGGGGACGGATTTTGCCAAGCTCAAAGCGCCGTTGATCTGGTACGACATCCTGCACGTGCTGGATGTCCTCACGCGCTTTCCGTGGCTGCGAGATGACCCAGGTGTGCAGGAAATGGCGGCGCTGGTCGTCACCAAGGCCGATGCAGACAGCCGCTTCACGCCCGAATCGATCTGGACCGCGTGGAAGGGCTGGGACTTCGGCCAAAAGCGCACGCCTTCGCGCTGGCTGACGCTACTCGTCGTGCGCACACTGGAGCGGCTTTAACCGCGGATTACGCGAATCTTCGCCAATCTATGAGAAGATCTGCGTAGATCGGCGAGATCAGCGGTATTTGGGGGTTGGATGACTACAGAACCATTTTTCGCGCCAGAACACTATGTCACTGAGGAATTCACCATTCGCAGCTACGTACCCGGCGACGGGCCGTTGCTGGCGGAGGCGGTCAATGCTTCTTACGAGCATCTGAAGCGTTTCATGGTGTGGGCCAAACCGCATACTGAGGAGATTGAGGCCGAACAAACCGTCCGGCGCTTTCGCGGTGAATATCTACTTTCCACGAACTTTGTCTTGGGGATCTTCTCCCCTGACGGCAAACGGTTGCTGGGCGGTTCCGGTTTTCATCTGCGCGAGGGCGAGCTGAGCAACCGCGCCGCTGAAATCGGCATGTGGATTCGCGCCGACGCTGCCCACAAGGGACTAGGCCCGCGCGTGCTGCGCGCGATCCTCACGTGGGGCTTCTCCGAATGGCCCTGGGAACGCCTCACCTGGCGCTGCAACGAGGAAAACATCGCCAGCCGCCGCACCGCTGAAAAAGCCGGTATGCAATTCGAAGGTCGCTTCCGCGCCAATGTCCGCTTGCCTGACGGCACACGCGAAACCACCCTCTACTTCGCCGCGCTGAAGGGCGAGTGGGGGAAGGGGTGAGTGGGAGAGTGGGAGAGCGGGAGACCGTTCGTTGATTCGCCCATTCGCTGATTCTTTCATTTGCTGATTCTTTCATTTGCTGATTCGCATAGGAGGTCACCAATGGACGTTTTCGAAGCGATTCGCACCCGGCGCAGTGTGCGCCAGTTCACGGGGGAGGCGATCCCGCGTGAGGATTTGGAGAAGATCGTGGATGCCGGACGGCTTGCAGCCTCTGGCAGCAACAAGCAGCCGTGGGATTTCATCGTTGTCACCGACCGTGCGATGATTGATCAATTGAAGACCGTGTCGCAGTGGATGGAAAAGGCTGCCGCGATCATCGCCGTGGTGATGGACCCGGAATCCCGTTGGTGGGTGGAGGACGGGGCCGCCGCCGTGCAAAACATGCTTCTCGCCGCCACCGCGCTCGGCTACGGCTCGTGTTGGCTCGAAGGCTACACGCTGCGCAACGAGGACGCCTTCAAGGCGCTGCTCGGCGTCCCGGCGGAGAAGCGGCTGATGACGCTGGTGCCGGTCGGTGTGCCCGTCGAATGGCCCACGAAGGAGAAGAAGTCGCTCGAAGAAGTCATCCACTGGGAGCGGTATTGAGATGCCCCCGCAACGCATTTTGTTCATCGGCAACAGCTACACCTATTGCAACGAACTGCCGACGCTTGTCGCGCAGTTGGCGGCGGCGGGCGGCAAGGATGTGGACGTCCACCAGGTCACAGCCGGCGGGGTGACGCTCGAGTGGCACGCGCAGAACGAAGCCACCCTCGCGGCGTTGTGCGAGGCGTGGGACTTCGTGGTTTTGCAAGAACACAGCATCCGCCCAATCCAGGACACGCCCAAGATGGCGCAGGCAGCGGCTGCATTGCAGGCGATCATCGCGTCGTCCGGCGCGCAGACGGTGCTCTTTATGACGTGGGCGCGCCAGCACTTCCCGGAGATGCAAGCCGGCCTGGCGCGCGTCTACACTGCGCTCGCGCAGGAAATCGGCGCGCGCGTCGCGCCCGTGGGCCTGGCGTGGGAAGCCGCGCTCGCCGCCGACCCGTCGCTGGCGCTGCACACCGAGGACAAGAGCCACCCCACGCCCCTCGGCTCCTACCTGGCGGCGTGCGTCTTCTACGCGACGTTCTTCGGCGAAAGTCCCGTGGGCTTGCTGGCGAAACTCACGACGGCGAGCGCCGAGGTGCTGGTGGAGATACCGGAGGCACAGGCGCGGCTGGTGCAGGGTGTGGCGTGGGATGTTGTTCGGAAATTCGGCTAACCCATTCACTTATTGAAAATGACGCAGGTATTTTCGTCACGATTGCAATTACACAAGAAGAAGTCGAGTTAAATCAAAGGGAAAAAGCGAACTTATGCCTTGAGAGGGACAATGCCCGACTTTGACTTGTCAGTTCATGTTAAGGATATGCTCAAGGAACGCAATATCGCCGAAGAATGGCTTTGGCGTGCGCTAAATACGCCTGACAGAAGGCGTCGTGGTGAAGATGGCAATATGCATTACACAAAAGCCATTCGCGAGCGCGATGGACGAGTGTTGCGAGTCATAGTCAATACGGATGTGCAACCGAATCGCGTTGTGACAGCGTTTTTTGATCGCCGTTTGGGATTAAAAACAGGAAGGTCAAAGTGAAACTAAAGATTGACAAGGAAACCGATACATTGTATTTTCGTTTGGACGAATCCGCTATTATCGAATCCGAAGAGGTGCAACCTGGCATCATCTTGGACTTCGATGCTAATGGACGTGTGGTCGGCGTAGAAATGCTGACGCTTAGCTTGCGCGCTCAACCAGAGAAGTTGCGGCTGCTGCAATTTGAGACTGTTGGATAGATTTGATCGTTCACTCTATCTATCTGTGATGCTTGCCGCGGTAGGCGGCGAGGCGGAGGCGTGGGTTGAGATGCCAGAGGCGCAGGTGCGGCTGATGCAGAGTGTAGCGAATGAGCCTATTGAATGACCGTCAAACCAACCGCATCTCAGGCTACCCGCCCGACGCTCGTCTGCTGATTCTCAACGCCGACGACTTCGGGATGTGCCATGCGGTCAACGCGGCGATTGTGCGCGTGTTGGCGGCTGGCGTGGTGCGCTCCACGACTTTGATGGTTCCCTACGCCCAAAGGTTCGCTGGCGATACCCCAATCATCTCAAGTCGTTCGTTAATCTCGGCGATGTGGGTAATGTCGTGAGCGAAGACCCGTTGGATTACATTCCCACGAGTGTAGACCCATTCTTCGTCGCCGAACTTGTGGCGAATCGTCTCTCCCAACATAGAAAAAGTCCAGGTATCCAGGCATCTCTCGACAATTTCAAAAGTAGAGTCTAGCGCGAGGACAAGAGCTTGCGGACCCAGGACATGCTCAAGGTCCTCATCGCCAGGGCAGACGTAGAGCGCATCGGGAAAGGGTGTATCCTCGCCGCCCGGCTCTTGCAAAAAACCGCAGAGCCAAGACACGCGCTGACACGCCAGATGTCCAACCTGTGCCCACAGCGGCCATTTCGACGGAGACGGGGCGAAAGCAAGGTGCTCAGGCGTCAGGCAATGCACAACATCCCGCAGCGCGGCGTTGTACGTCGGCCAATTGCTGTATGCTATGCGGATCAATGGATCGCTGGTAGAATTCATGGTTTCTGTGTACTCCCGTGAAAGATTTTACCGCAGAGTATGCAGAGATCGCTGAGTTTTTCTGGATTTACTCTGCGTTCTCAGCGACCTCTGCGGTGAAAAAACATGAAACCGCGTAACTGCTGTCTCAACTCACTATCAGTATACGCGCTTTGTTCTTGCAGGTCAACGACACTTTTTCCCGCATCAGTTGATTTAGTCTGCTCTCCATTGGCGCATATAAAAAAATCCGTTAAAATCTGTTCAATCCGTTGACATGATCCGAGGTGAATCACGAATGCTGACATTTCAAGAAGTCCTTCTCCGTTTACAACGCTACTGGGCCGACCAGGGCGCGCTGCTCTGGCTGCCGTATAGCGAAAAGGTCGGCGCGGGCACGATGAACCCGGCGACCTTCCTCCGCGTGCTGGGGCCGGAACCCTGGAACGTGGTCTACATCGAGCCGTCGTACCGCCCCGACGACGGGCGCTACGCCGAAAATCCCAACCGGATGCAGATGCACACCCAGTTGCAGGTCATCCTCAAGCCCGATCCCGGCGACCCGCAGGAACGCTACCTCAAGAGCCTGGAAGCCATTGGCATCCGCCGCGAAGAGCACGACATCCGTTTCGTCGAGGACAACTGGGAAAGCCCGGCGCTCGGCGCGTGGGGCCTGGGGTGGGAGGTCTGGCTGGACGGGCAGGAGATCACGCAGTACACCTACTTCCAGCAGGCCGGCGGCATCAACCTGGAGATCCCGTCTGTCGAGTTGACCTACGGCCTGGAGCGCATCGTGATGTACCTGCAAAACGTCCGCTCGGTGTGGGATATTGCCTGGGACGATCGCCACACCTACGGCGAGATCTTGGCTGATCAAGAAGTGGATCATTGCCGCTACGAGTTCGAGTACGCCGACATCAGCCGCATCCAGGCGATGTATGACCTGTTCGAGCAGGAAGCGCTGCTCAACCTCAAACACGGGCTGGTCGTGCCGTCACTCGACTACATCCTGCGCTGCTCGCACGCCTTCAATCTGCTTGACTCGCGTGGGACAGTCGGCGTCACCGAGCGCGCCGTCTTCTTCAAGCGGATGCGCGACCTGGCGCGGCAAGTCGCCGAAGCGTATCTGGCGCAGCGCGACCGGGCCGGCTTCCCCTGGGAAAAGCGTCCTGGGCTGACCTCGACTTCGACCTCGCCGGGGGCGCTGATGCATCTGCCGCTACAAGACAAAATGCCAACGGCTGTTGCGCCGGTGGTTGCGCAAGGCCGCGCGCCGTTCCTCTTCGAGCTGGGCGTCGAAGAGCTGCCGGCCACGCACCTGACCGGTGCGTTGGCGCAGTGGCGCGAGCTGGTGCCCGCCGCTCTCGATGCGGCGAAACTGGCCCACGGCGACGTCCACATCTGGGGCACGCCGCGCCGCCTGGTGGTCTACGTAGCGGATCTGGCGCTTCGGCAGGCCGACGAGACGCTGGAAATCAAAGGCCCGCCCGCCAGCGCCGCCTTCGACGCGGACGGAAATCCCACGCGCGCCGCGCAGGGCTTCGCCCGCTCGAAGGGTGTGGATGTGGCGGATCTGGTCGTCCGCGAGACGGAGGCTGGGGCGTACATCTTCGTCACCCAACACGTGCCCGGACGCTCCGCTGCCGAAGTGCTGGCTGAATTGCTGCCCGACTGGATCGCCAAACTGCGCTTCCCGCGTGCGATGCGTTGGAACGAGACCGGCGTCGCCTTCAGCCGTCCCATTCGCTGGCTGCTGGCGCTGCTGGGCGAGGACGAGGTGCGCTTCACCTACGCCGGTTTGCAAAGCGGGCGTGTCACCCGTGGGCCGCGTCCGGCAGGATCGCCGGAAGTGGCGCTCGCCGCGGCGACCGACTACTGGCCCACGCTGAACTCCTACGGCGTTCTCGTGGACCAGGACGCGCGCAAGGCGGAGATTCTGCGCCAGGCGCAGGCCGTCGCCGCCGAGGTGGGTGGGCAAATCCCCGATGACCCGGCGCTGTTGGAAGAAGTGACCAACCTGGTCGAAGTACCCACGGCGCTGCTCGGCTCGTTCGAGAAGCGCTACCTTACGTTGCCGCAGGACGTGCTTATCGCCGTGATGAAGAAACACCAGCGGTACTTCCCCGTGTTCGATGCGCGCGGGCGCATTATGGCGCACTTCGTCACCATTCGCAACGGCGGCAGCGAGCATCTGGACCTCGTTCGCCAGGGCAACGAAGACGTCATTCGCGCGCGTTACGCCGACGCGGAGTTCTTCTACAACCAGGACTGCCGCCGCCCGCTGGCGGAGTACCGCGACGGCCTGGCGAAACTGACCTTCCAGATGGACCTGGGGTCAATGTTGCAGAAGTCCGAGCGGCTGGAGAAACTTGCGCCCTGGGTGGGTGAGCAGTTGGGCCTATCCGCCGAAGATATGAACACACTGAACCGCGCCGCGTATCTGGCGAAGGCCGACCTTGCCACGCATATGGTTGTGGAGATGACGAGCTTGCAGGGCATCATGGGCCGCGAGTACGCCAAACGTTCCGGCGAACCGGCGGCGGTTGCGCAGGCGATCTTCGAACACTACCTGCCGCGTTCGGCGGGTGACAAACTGCCGGAAAGTCCGCCGGGCGTCGCACTGGCGCTGGCGGACCGGCTGGACAGCCTGGCAGGCCTGTTCGCCGTGGGCCTCGCGCCGACGGGTTCGGCGGATCCCTACGGGTTGCGACGGGCCGCGGCGGGCGTTGTGCAAATTCTGTTGGAGCGCGGGCTGTCGTTCTCCACGCGGGCGGGGCTGGCGGAAGCGGCGCGCGCGATGCCGGTGCCGGTGTCGCCGGAGAGCCTCGACGCTGCCGTGGACTTCATCATTGGGCGGCTCCAGGTGATGCTGCGCGAGACCGGTCTGGCTTTCGACGTGGTCGAGGCGGCGCTGGCGGCGCGGGGCGAGAATCCCGTGTTGGCCCGCGAAGCCGCACAGCAGCTTACCGCCTGGGTCGCCAGGGCCGATTGGGGCTTCGTGCTCGACAACTACGCGCGCTGCGTGCGCATCACCCGCGAGCAACTGCGTTTCACGCTGGATGCATCCCTGCTGCGCGAACCCGCCGAGACGGCGCTCTACGCGGCGTTGTGTACCGCCGAAGCCGCGATCACCCCTGAAAGCGATGTGGACAGCTTTCTCACGGCCTTTATGCCGCTCGTGCCGTTCATCCAGGCGTTCTTCAATGAGGTGCTGGTGATGGACAAGGACGCTGCGCTGCGACAGGCGCGGTTGGCGCTGTTGCAGCGTATTGCCGGGCTGGCGGAGGGGATTGTGGATTTGAGTAGACTTGAGGGCTTTTAGCGATCGGCTTCAGCTTTCAGCGTTGTGCTCACCGCCCCCGTCTCGGGGGCGGGTTTGTTATAGCGGCGGTCAGTCGTCGCTCAGAAATAACCTCATTTGGTTTCTTCTCAGCGAGCAGCCGGGCGAGAAGTTGGGCCTGGGCGTCCGGTGTGGGTGTTTCTTCGTCAGACGGGCTTTCCGGGGGCATTTCTTCGCGTAGCCATTCCTGGAGGGCGCGTTCGGCCTCGTCATTGGGCAAGTTGAGCACGGGGATGATGTCAGTTTCTGGAGAGACGCTTATCTCCGGCTCAGGCGCGGGCGGCGATTCGATCCCCAGCCATTCGAGGGTGTCCATATCGGCGAAGGGATCGTTGCCGAGGGCGCCTGCGCGCGGTGGTTGGTGTTTTTTCTTCTCAGACATCACTCATCACTCTTTCGACCAGAAGTGCATAATCAACCGCGCCGGGACTGTTGGGCGCGTACTCGTAGATGCTCTGCTGGTGACCTGACGCCTCGGCCAGCTTCACGTTGGCGCGAATGGGATCGGCGACTTTGCCACGGAAGTACCGTTCAAGGAGTTGCAACACATCGCGGTCTTTGCGTAGCCGCCCATAGTACATCGTCGGTAGCACCACCGTCAGTTGCAAGTGATGGTCGGGAATGCGCCCGATAGTTTTGAGTGTATCAATCACCTGCCGGATGCCCACCATAGCGAGATAATCCGTGGAAACGGGGATGATGAGTTCGTTAGCATAGAGCAGCGCGTTGTGCGTGAGCATACTGATGCTGTGCGAGCAATCGAGCAGGATGTAGTCATACCCATTGATGTGCTTCATTGTGTGATAGAGAACGCGGCGCGACACACGCTCGTCGGGGAACTTCCAGAGTTGTGCTTCCGCCTGTACCAGCGTGTGGCTGCCCAGGATTAAATCGAGGTTATCCCGCGCCGGGACGATGCACTGCTCCGGGGCGGCATAACCGAGCATCATGTCGGCGACACCGCGCGTGTGGCGGATGCCTAGCCACGTCCCCAGGCTGCCCTGTGGGTCCATATCAATGCACAGCACCCGCGCGCCACGCAGCGCCAGACCCGCGCCCAGGTTGACGGTCGTCGTCGTTTTTCCTGTGCCGCCTTTGTAGTTGAGGATGCTGATGATGCGGGTCATTGAGACATTAACTCCTGCTACTTCACTGTAAGCAAAGTTGTGTCGCTGATCTTGCTCTCCAGAAAGCGGGTGATCTCCCGAAGTTCGATTTTGGGGTTAGCCTGCAATCCCAAACATTCGGCGATGCCGGCCACATCAGTGCTAAAGCGTGATCCAAGGGACAGGCGAAATTCACTTTCTGTTGGACTCAATGTATATGGATGAATGTGGATTGGATCGCCGAGGCGGGCTTGATTCAGGTGTTCAAATCTGAAGGCGCGGCGCATATAATTCAAGAGGTGGTCTTGAATGACGAGAACCAGATGTTTGTTCAGGTGCTCAAAGGTTTGCGCCTCGTGGTGCAGTTGCATCAGGGTGGTCTTGGCAGTTATTTTCCAATTCATCCCGAAACTCTTGGCAGAGTTTGAGATATTTGTGTCTACTTCAAGCCCTTGCTCCTGTAAAAATCGCTGCCGCTCCGGCCACACGGTACCGGTTGTGTCCAGAGTTTGCAACTCCAGTCCTACAAAATCCTTGACTTGGCGTGCTTTGGCAGAAACCAGAAAGTAATCCACAGAACCGCCGGGGATAGGCACTTCCTGGACGATATGCAACTCATTGCCCGGTTCGTGCAAGGTCAGGAGATGCAGGCAATCCATAAAAACTTGGCGGCGTTCTAACAGTCGGAAGGGGCAAATGATGAGCGGTTTGGGTTCACCACGACCATAGTTGACAGTACACGTGCCGATAGATACGTCCGGCGCGCTTTTGCGGGTTTTCAGGCATTTGCGATCCAGGTAGGCGCATTGTTGGCGTGTTACCAGGGTGTTCCAGTCCGCTTGGGCGTGGGTGGAGATCGTGTACAATTCTAGCACTTTGTTCATAGTAACCTCATACAGCGTTGTTCGGCGAGGTTGAGATAGTCTATGCTGATATCAATACCTACGGATTTACGAAATAGCGTTCGCGCGACCAGATTGGTCGTGCCGGTTCCGCAGAAGGGATCAAGAACGATACCATTTTCTGGGCAGGTTGCCAGCATAGGAATCTTGCACAAATCTTCTGGATAAGGCGCGAAATGCAGTTCTCTGGCTTGCGTATCTTCAGGCAGAATATCCCACACATCGCCGGGTTTGCTGCCTTTTGGGTTGTAATTGAGAAAGTAAAAACCTTTCTCTGCCAGCTCACGCGCTCGGCCAGAGACTTTTTGTGAATCGGAGTGCGTCGCGCGCTGCTGCCCGCGAATAATCATCCTGAAATCGGCAATTTCTCCCAGGCGCACTTTGTTGAGCATCATTTCCAGAGCTTCCATAGCGGCCTGTTTTTCGACTTCGGACAATGCTGTGGAAAGCTCAATTTGTCGTCTGTAGCGGATGCCGGTGACGCCGGTGGCCGACACGACCGCCCCGTTGACCACTTTGGTTTTGCGCGGATTGGCGCGGATGGCATCTATATTGTAATAATAGCCTTTTTCTGTTTTGACGAAGTGAAAGATATTCTCGTGAACATTGCGCAGGCGGTCATCGGTATTATCTAGTCCACCTTTGACTTTGTGCCAGATCACACTGTTCCGTAAAATCCACCCTTGCTCATCAGTCAACGCTAACGCTATCCGCCAGGGTAGTCCTAGCAGGTGTTTGTTATAGTAGGCGTCGCCGAGGTTCAGCCAGAAGGAGCCTTCGGGTTTGAGTACGCGCTTGACCTCAGCAAAGATAGCTAACATGTGGGTGATATAGTCGTGATAGTCCTCTTCCATCCCAATACCGCCGTTGTTGTACTGGCGTTGTCCCCAGTAAGGTGGACTGGTGATACAGCAGTCGAAGGTAGTGGTCGGAATTTGGCGTAGCACCGTTACCGCGTCGCCGAGGATGAACAACGGCGCATTATCTGCGTCGGTCACGTAACTGTCCAGAAGAGTGGCGATATGCGTTTGTACAATAGTCATTGCTACCTCAACACGCATAGTATACCTTGAAAATGCTGACTTAGGTAGCGTCTCAAACGACGGATGACAGGCGCAATGTTTCCCGAAACCCGTCACGTCTGCTATAATGGATGAATGGTACAATGCGGAGGGCTTGTGATCAAATACCTGATTTGGGACGCGGGTGGCACGCTATTCGATACCTATCCGGCGGTGGTGGAGGCGTGCCGCGTGGCGCTAAATGGCTTCGGCAAGGATGCCCCGTCGGAGTGGGTGCTGGCGTTGTGTAAGCAGACCACCTCTCACGGCATCCACACATTGGCGGACATGTTCTCTCTGAATGAGGAAACCTTTCAACAGCATTTCAAGCAGTCGTATGAGGACATCGGCGAACAGTACCAGCCGCCGTTCCCTGGCGTGGAGGATGTCTGCCGCTATATCTGCGAGATCGGCGGGCAGAATTTCATCGTGACGCATCGTCCACGTGCTTCCTTGCAGACGCTATTGGCAGTTCACGGGATGACGCACTATTTCACTGACTTTATCGCCCAGGAGGATCCGTATCCGCGTAAACCCGATCCTGCTGCAATCAATGCTTTGATCGAACGGCACGCCCTCGACCGCGTGCAATGTCTCGTCATCGGCGACCGTGAACTGGACATCGTGGCCGGACAGCGCGCCGGCGTGCGCACCTGTCTCTTTGGCGCGGCAGTATCTGCTGTGCAGCCCGATCTTATTATTGAGGATTTTGCGACGCTGCTGCACTGGTTGGAGGCTGAGAATACCAATTGCGCGGCCGGTTAGCCCCTTTTACGCGCTTTTCCGGTATAATACGCTGCACAACCTGGTTGCCAGTTTCACCAGCACTATTCGATGACGACCAGATTAATGACTATTCAACTGTTTTAGGAGGCGAAGTACTTTATGACACCGTACCCGACTTTTCCGGACTTTAAGCCGTTGGCGCTTGAAGACCGCGATGCGCTACACCAGCGGCTGTGGCAGTACCAGCCGGACACATCAGAATTAACATTTATCAATTTGTTTATCTGGCGTGAATATTATAACTTTCAGTGGGCGCTGGACGGCGATTGTCTGTTGATCGTCGCCGACCGCGAAGAGGAACCCTTTGCGCTGCAACCGATCGGACCGGCGGGGCGCGGCGCGGCTGCGCGCGACCTGCTGTATTGGCTGCGCGATACGCGCGGCGTGGTGTCGCCGTCTATCGAGCGCGCTGACCGGCGTTTGGCCGCCGAGTTGCAGGGCAGCCAGGAGTTTGTGATCGAGCCGGTGCGCGCGCACTTTGACTACATCTATCGCAGCGCAGACCTGGGGTCATTGGAAGGCCGCAAGTACAGCAAGAAACGTAATCACATCAGTCAATTCTTGCGCGCGTATGCTTATACTTATGCGCCGATCACCCCTTCACTCACGGATGATTGTCTGGCGCTGGCCGAAGTGTGGTGCGAACAGCGGTTGTGCGAAGACGACATCAGCCTGCTCCACGAATTTCGCGGCATCCGTGACGCGCTGAACCAATTTGCCGCCTTGCACCTTGAGGGTGGCGCGATTCTTGTTGATGGAAAAGTGCAGGCGTTCTCCCTGGGCGAGATTCTGAACGAAACCACGGCGGTCGTCCATATTGAGAAGGCTAACCCGGAGTTCAAGGGTATTTACCCGATGATCACACAGCAGTTCTCAGCGCAGCGCTGGCAGGGGAAGGTGGCCTTCATCAACCGCGAGCAAGACCTGGGCGATCCCGGGTTGCGGCAGGCCAAGGAATCTTACTTCCCGGATCATCTCGTGGAGAAGTTCAGTGTTCACCTCGCGTAGTTGCGACTTCAGTCGCTCATATTTTCAGGAACAATCAACATCGTTGTTACTCGAGGTACGTTAACACGTGGACGCGCGCTTACTAGAAGTATTGCAACTGGCCCGCGAAGGACAGCGGGAAAATGCTTTGTTGCGCCTGCGCTCATATCTGCAGGCGCACCCAGAGGATGCGGATGCCTGGATCGTCCTTGGCGGGTTAGCGCCCGACCACAAGATTGCGCTTTCGGCGCTGCGGCGCGCCGTGCAGTTGGCGCCGGATAACGCGCTGGCGCGCGACAGTTTGGCGGCGTTGGAAGCGCAGATGGTCGCGCCGCCGCCTCAAGCCGTGCAGGAGCCGGAGCGCCCCCTCATTGCGGAGATGCCTTCCGAGTTCCCTGAACTTTCGCCTGCCGCTGAGACCTCGTTGTATGTGACTGAACTGGAGCCGGCAGTCGAAGCTGGGGAGACATTAACGCCTGAGCCGGTTGACGAACCCGACAGCGCCTTTGCAGGTGAGCCGGCGCAAGTCGGTGGTGTAGATGAAACCGTGAATGTCGAACCGGCCTGGGACGCGGATTTCCAGGTTTTGCGCGATGCGCGCGCGGTGGTCTGGCCGTTTGTTGCTCGTGGGGAAAAACCCCGCACGTTAGGCGCGCTGTTGGACGAGAACCGGCTGACGCGCCAGGATTTGCTGTGGGCGGCCCAGGAAGCGCGGAATGAGGATGTTCGTCAGGCATCCAAGATGATTCTGCAGACGACACACCGGCTGGCGGATGTAACGATGACGCCGGAGGATGCCCGCTTGATCGCCTGGCCGTTCCGCCGCTTGAACCGTCCGCTGGGCAAACTGGTTGACGCCGGCGCCGTGCAGGTGAAAGACTTGCGCCGCGCTGCATGGTATGCGAAAGATGCACGGCTGCGTGAAGCGGCGCGTGTGATGCTGCCGGTCGCATTGGAACGTCGGCAAGCCGAACAGCGCAAACGCGAGGCGCAGAAAGAACGGCCGCAGCTATCTGAGCAGAACAGCCCCGCAGAGCCGCAGCAAGCCGCGCCTGCGCCAGCACCCGCTGGGAAACCATCGAAGCCGGCCCAGGAGCGCAAAAAACCACAAGCGCCTAACGTTCCTACCAAGACCGTCAAGCCTAACCGGACCGAGACCGCTCCCGACGACCATTTGTCGCGCCCGATGCCTGTCATTCAAGGTTCCGATTATCTGGTGAACGAGGTGCAGCGCCGTTACCGCCAAAACTACTTTATTGCTGCTTTCGCACTCCTCCTCGTGCTGGCCGGATTATTGGTTGTGCTGGCGCTCATCGTCACGGAGTTGATCAGCCGGGAGACGCCCGCTTTGTGGCTCTGGCCGCTTGTGGCGGTGTTGCTTCTGCCGCTTTTCTGGTTGAGCGACCGTTTTGTGGAGTTGTGGCAGGAAGAGCAGAATTTCCGCCGTGGTCAGCTCGGGGAGAGTGAGGTGGCGCGGCGGTTGCGGCTGGGATTTGGCGGTGATTGGACGTTGTTCCGCAATGTGAAATTGCCGGGTAGCAAGGCGGACATTGATATGGTGCTCTTGGGACCGCCGGGTGTGTTCGCTTTGGAAGTGAAGGCATACACGGGCAACTATCGCTACGCCAAACAACATTTCTATCGCCGCTCGATGATGACCTGGCGGCGGATGCAGCATAATCCCGGCAAACAGGCGCGCGCAGTTGGGGGATTGTTACACGACTATATTACTGATACACTGAACGAAGATGTGTGGGTTGAACCGCGCTTGGTGTGGGTGGGACCGGGCAACCTGACCTTAGAGGAACCAGAAGTCTTCGTCTGGTTTGTCGAAAAACTGGATCAGGAGACTGAACGGCTGCGCGCGCTGCCCCGGAAACTCTCCGCCGAAAAACGTGCCGCCCTCTCCGGCCTCCTGCGCGGCTTGTGCAGTACCTTGCGATAGTGTCTTCTTGAAAATCTGGGGGTGGGGGTTTGGGGGCGGGCGCAGCCCGCCCCCAAACCCCCACTTCTCCCCTTTTTAATTGAGATGATATGGACGATACTGGTTAGTTTTGTCAGCAGATTTTGCAAATGAAGCAGATTTTTCGGAATGATAAACAAAAAATCTGCTCAATCTGCTTAATCTGCTGATATAAAAAAGATCATTCGCCTATTCTGTGTATCGCCGCCTCTACAAATCCTCGGAAAAGAGGATGCGGACGTTGCAGCCGCGACTTGAACTCCGGGTGGAACTGGCTGCCGAGCATCCACGGGTGGTCGCGCAGTTCGGCGATTTCGACCAGCCGGTTATCCGGCGATAAACCGCTGAACACCATCCCCGCTTTCCCCAAAACCTCGCGGTAGGCGTTGTTGAACTCGAAGCGGTGCCGGTGACGCTCATAGACTTCCTCGACATTGTATGCCGCGCGTGCCTTCGACCCCGGCTGCAATTCGCATGGATAGCGGCCCAAGCGCATCGTGCCGCCCATGTCGAGCAAGTCTTCCTGGTCAGGCATTAAGGAGATGACCGGATGTTGCGTCTTGTGCTTGAATTCTGTACTGTTGACGTCCTCGGTGTGGAGCACATAGCGGGCGAATTCGATGCACATCACCTGCATCCCCAGGCACAGCCCCAGGTACGGAATCTGGTTCTCGCGGGCAATTTTCGCCGCCAGAATCTTGCCTTCAATGCCCCGCGAGCCGAACCCGCCCGGCACCACGATCCCGTCAGCCTGTAAGAGCCGCTCTATGTTTTCGCCATGTTCCAACGACTCGCTGTGGATCCAATCAATATCTACCGCATATCCGTGATATAACCCGGCGTGGATCAACGCCTCGCGGACGCTGATATAGGCATCGTGGAGTTCCACATATTTTCCGACTAACGCGATGCGCACTGTTGGCTTTTCAGATTTAAGGCGTGCGATGGCGTCTCGCCAATCACTCAAGTCCGGTGATTGCGCCTTATCGCGCAAGTGCAGCATCCCGACCACCAGGTTACCCAAGCCGGCCTCTTCCAGCATCAGCGGCACTTCGTAGATGCTGTCGGCGGTTGTCAACGGGATCACGGCCTCGCGTTCTACATCGCAGAACAGCGCGACCTTCGCGCGGATGTCGCCATCGATGGGGAAATCTGCGCGCAGACCGATGATGTCCGGCTGGATGCCCATACCGCGCAGTTCGCGGACGCTGTGCTGGGTGGGCTTGGTCTTCAGTTCACCGCTGGCGCTCAGATAGGGTAGCAGCGTCACGTGGATATAGAGGACGTTGTCGCGTCCCACATCCTTGCGCATCTGGCGGATGGCCTCCAGGTAGGGCTGCCCTTCGATGTCGCCCACCGTGCCGCCGATCTCCACCAGCGCCACGTCGGCCTTCAATTCCTGCGCCGCGCGGATGATGCGCCGTTTGATCTCGTTGGTGACGTGGGGGACGACCTGGATCGTGCCGCCCAGAAAGTCGCCGCGCCGCTCGCGCGCGATCACCTCGCTGTATACCTGCCCGGTGGTGACGTTGTTGAGCTTGCCGAGATTATCGTCAATGAAGCGCTCGTAGTGTCCCAGGTCAAGGTCGGTTTCTGCGCCGTCCTCGGTGACGAACACCTCGCCGTGCTGGTAGGGCGCCATCGTGCCGGGGTCAACATTCAAATAGGGGTCCAATTTTTGGATGGAGACATTCAGTCCACGGGCTTTGAGGAGCCGGCCTAACGACGCGGCCATAATGCCCTTCCCGAGAGAACTGACTACACCACCCGTTACAAAGATGTATTTCGTTGCCATAGTCACCTCCTCACGGGATTTCTATTGTACAGCCTTTTGCGGAAATGCCAACTCGCTTTGGTTTTTTGCCGAGTGGGGTTATACTACAGGGGATCGGGGATTAGTGATTGGGGATTAGGGCTTCCCTGATCCCCAGTCACCAATCCCTAATCCCAATTTCTGAGGGGGTGGGGCAATGGAAATTCTAGGCATTGATATTGGCGGTTCTGGGATCAAGGGCGCGCCGGTAGAGACGACGACGGGTTTATTCCTGGCTGAACGTCACCGGATTGCGACGCCGGAGGGGGCGAAACCGGCGGATGTGGCGAAGGAAGTCAAAAAGCTGGCAAAGCATTTCGCGTGGCAGGGACCGATTGGCTGCTGCTTCCCGGCATCCATTCAGCATGGCGTCGCGCGCACGGCAGCGAACGTGGACAAAACCTGGATCGGCACGAACATCGAGCAGTTGTTTGCCGCCGCCACCGATTGTCCGGTGCGCGTGCTCAACGATGCGGACGCTGCCGGTCTGGCCGAGATGCGCTTTGGCGCGGGCAAGGGGGTCGGCGGTCTGGTCTTGATCGTGACGATTGGCACGGGCCTGGGTACGGCGCTCTTCACCGACGGCGTCCTCGTCCCCAACACCGAGTTGGGGCATATCGAGATGAACGGCAAAGACGCCGAGCTACAAGCCTCCGATGCCGCGCGCAAGCGCGAAGACCTGTCGTGGGAAGTGTGGGCCGGGCGCTTTGATCAATATCTGCGCGCGATGAAGGCGTTGCTGTGGCCCGATTTGATCATCATCGGCGGCGGCGGCAGCAAGAAATTGGGCAAGTTCCGACATTATCTCACCGTGGACACGCCCCTTGTCCCCGCGGCAACACTGAATGACGCCGGCATCATCGGCGCGGCGCTGGCGGCGGAGACGGTATAATGGGTAGGTGGGACGCGCCTGGCGGAAGTGCGTCCCACCTGCGTTGATTACGTATACGCTCCCAGCGTTTTCGCCAATTCGATGATGTAGCGGAAGTTTTCCAGGCTCACGCTGGATGGCACGGAGTGGTCCGATGAGAAAATGTAGCCGCCATTTTCCTTGATCACAGGGATGACACGCTGCATTTCTTCCTCAATACGCTCCTTATCGTCCCATAGCACGGCGTTGATCCCGCCATGCAGCAGCAGTTTGTCCCCGTAAGTTTGCTTGATGTGGATCGGGTCCATCCCCGCCTTCACCTCCAGCGGATTCAGCCCGTCCACACCGATTTCGATCAGCTCTGGGATGAACGGGTTGACGTCCCCGCACGAGTGCAGCCGCACCTTGACGCCCTTCGCGTGCGCCCACTCCACCGCGCGCTGGTGGACAGGCTTGAGCAGCTTGCGGTAGGTGCGCAGCGAGAAAAACTGGTTGTGCTTGTACCCCATATCATCGGGCCAGTTGACGGCGTCGAAGGTGTACCCCGCGTCCCAAACCTGGTCGAGCAAGGCGATGTCTACATCCAGGAAGTGGTTGAACATATCGATGCACCATTCGGGATCGGTGAGCAGCGCCATTAGCAGGCGTTCGGTGCCCACCGTCCACGAGTGCGTCACGTCGAAGCCGAACCACAGCCCGGCCTCGATCCAGTAACCCTCGTTGCGCCACCGCTTGTAGTTGGCCTGGAGATAGTCCCACGGGATGCGGTCGCGTGAGGGCGTCATCCTTGCTTTTGCGGCGCGCCAGGCATCCGGCCCATTGATTTTGAAATCCATAAACTCCGGCGTGGACGCGATGTGCTTCCAGTTTTTGAGCGTCGCGCCCCACGCTGTGGTGTTGATGACGTATTCCTCGGTCTCTTCGATGATTTCGGCGGGATAGCGCGGGCTGTTGTCTACGTTAATGTAGGCGATTTTGTCCAGCCCAAAGAAATCTACGTAGCTCATCCCCTCCGGCATCCCCTCGCGCTGCCAGCGTTCGATCGTCGCGCCCCACGGTGAATCGGTCACGGGGATGCGGTCGGCTTCCTGATGCGCGTACATCCGCGCCATGCGTTCGTGCGTTGTCATCGTGTCCATGCGGTTTGTCCTCCCCAAACTATCTCAAAGGATTCAGTAGATCGAAGTTTGGATTCGTAGTAACCGCTTTAGCGGTCTTTTGGGCACTGAAGCGCCTGCTACGGACTCCAAAATCACATCTACTGGGATTCAACAGCAGTATTGCTGAGCATTGTAGCATCAAATGCAGTTTGTACAGCCAGTAATATTTATGAAATTCTTATACTTTATCCTTGACTTTAAGTAGATAATCGTCTATAATATTCTTATAACTAAACAAATATTGGACATAATTTGACTATCAGACTAACGACTAACGACTAACGACTACCAGACTATCACAGGAGGTGACGTATGCCGAGAAAAGTCTTGGAACTGCCTTACCAGGTGGAGTACCTGTCGATCCTGGACAAGGACGGGAATGTGGACGCTGATTTGGAACCTGATTTGCCCGCCGCTCTGTTGCTGCGTTTGCATCGGGCGATGTTGCTGGGGCGGCGTTTTGACGAGCGGATGCTGAAATTGCAGCGCCAGGGCCGCATCGGGACGTTTGCGCCGATCAAGGGCCAGGAGGCGGCGCAAGTTGGGCCGGTGGCAGTCTTGCGTGATTCAGACTGGATGGTGCCGGCGTTCCGCGAGACGGCAGGTGAGTTGATGCGCGGGCGCTCGATGGAGAGCGTGCTGCTTTACTTCGGCGGTTACGACGAGGGTGGCTACGTGCCAGAGGGGATCAACAACTTCCCGATCTCCATACCGGTTGGCTCGCAAATGCTTCATGCGGTCGGTGTGGCCTGGGGGCTGCAACACGACGGCAAGGACGACGTGGCGATGGCGTTCTTTGGCGATGGCGCGACCTCGCAGGGGGACTTCCACGAGGCGTTGAACTTCGCCGGGGTGTGGCAGGTCCCGGCGGTTTTCGTCTGCCAGAACAACCAGTGGGCGATCTCGATCCCCCGCGCGAAGCAGACGGCGGCGCAGACGCTGGCGCAGAAAGCGCTCGCCTACGGCATCCGCGGCATTCAGGTGGACGGCAACGACGTGCTGGCGATGTTTGTGGCGGCGCGGGAAGCCGTCGAGCGCGCGCGGGCCGGGGAAGGCCCCACGCTGATTGAGGCCGTGACCTATCGCATGTCGTTGCACACCACCGCCGACGATCCCAAACGCTATCGCACCGACGAAGAGGTGGCGCTGTGGGAGGAACGCGATCCAATTGCGCGCTTCCAGGCGTATTTGAAGGTGAAGGGGCTGCTGGATGACGCGCGAATCACCGCACTCGAAGAAGAAATCGAGACCGAAATCCAGGCGGCAGTGGCACGCGCCGAGGCAAAAATGGCCGAGCCGGTCGATCCCCTGATGATGTTCGATCATACTTACGCCCAACCTTCCCCGTACCTTCTCGAACAAAAAGAGGAACTCCGGCGGGAGCTAACGGCGCAATCCTGAAAGCAGATTCTAACCGCGAATCACGCGAATTTCCGCTAATACAAAAAAGATTCGCGTGGATTGGCGAGATTCGCGGTTTTCTTAGCGGAGGTGAGTATGGCAAAGATAACGATGGTACAAGCATTGAACCTGGCGCTGCGTCAGGAGATGGAAAAGGACGACCGCGTGATCGTGTTGGGTGAAGACGTGGGGCGTGACGGTGGCGTTTTCCGTGTGACCGATGGGTTGGTGGATACGTTCGGCGAGCGCCGCGTGCTCGACACGCCGCTGGCGGAATCCGGTATCGTGGGAATGTCGGTGGGCATGGCGGTGTATGGTCTCAAGCCCGTCGCCGAAATCCAGTTCTCCGGCTTCATCTACGAGGCGTTTCACCAGATTGAATCGCACGTGGCACGGCTGCGCAACCGTTCGCAGGGGCGGTATCACGTACCGTTGGTGGTGCGTGCGCCCTACGCAGGTGGCGTCCGCGCGCTGGAGCATCACTCCGAGAGCCGTGAGGTCTACTTCGCGCACACGCCAGGCTTGAAGATGGTGATCCCTTCTGGGCCGCGTAACGCTCGCGCGTTGCTCGTGGCGGCAATCCGCGACCCGGATCCGGTGATCTTCTACGAACCGAAATCCATTTATCGGGCGTTCCGCGAGGAAGTACCAGAGGAAGAAGAAGTCTTTCCCATTGGCAAATCGGTGATCGCGCGGGCAGGCAAGGACATCACGTTGATTGCGTATGGCGCGATGTTGCGTCCCACGTTCGAAGCGGCGGAGAAGCTCAAGGCTGAGGATGGCGTCGAAGCGGAAGTGATTGATTTGCTGACCATTTCGCCGTTGGATGATGCGCTCTTCACGGCATCGGCGCGCAAGACGGGGCGCGTGGTTGTCGTCCACGAGGCGCATCGCAGCTTCGGCCCCGGTGCGGAGATTGTGTCGCGGCTGATCGAGAAGTCGTTCTGGTACCTCGAAGCGCCGATCAAGCGCGTGACCGGCTTCGACATCATCTTCCCGCTCTTCGCCCGCGAGCAGGCCTACCTGCCCAGTGTCGAGCGTATCCTGACAGCGGCCCGCGAGACCCTGGCGGTGTAAGCCTTTATCAGCAGATTGAGCGGATAAAGCAGATTTTTCAACCGCGAATCGCGCGAATTTTCGCTAATTGAACAAAGATTCGCGTAGATCAGCGAGATTAGCGGTTTGTTGAGGAGGTTGGTATGGCGAGAGAATTCAGATTGCCGGATTTGGGAGAAGGCATCCACGAAGGTGAAGTGCTGGCGGTGAAGGTGCGAGTGGGCCAGCAGGTCAAAGAGGATGAGACGATTCTTGAAGTAGAGACCGACAAGGCGGCGGTGGAAATACCGTCACCCTACAGCGATGTGGTGACGCAGATCAACGTCAAGGCTGGTGATACCGTCCACGTTGGGGATGTGCTGTTGGTGTTTGGGGATGGGGCGGGCGCGCAAGAGGCAGGAAACAAGGTGCAGGAAATGCCACCTGCGACGATTGCACCAGCATCCACGGCAACGCTTACAGCGGATTACAACCCGGCGCTGCCTGTGGCGGCTGCGCCTTCGACGCGGCGATTGGCCCGCGAGTTGGGCGTGGATCTGCGGACTGTTACGCCGACCGGGCCGGGTGGGCGCGTCACCGAGGCCGACGTGCGTGCGCACGCGAGTGGGAAGGCGGCATCGCCGGTAGCGGAGGCCGTTGTTGAACCGACGCCGCTGCCCCAGAACCTGGCGGTTGCGCCAACTCCTGTGGCGTCGCCGCTGCCCGCTTACGATCAACTGGGCTTGATCGAGCGCCTGCCGTTGCGTTCGATTCGTCGGGCCACGGCGCGCCAGATGGCGCTCGCCTGGGCGCAAATTCCGCATGTCTCCACGCAGGATGTGGTGGATGTGACCGCTTTGGAGGCGCTGCGGCAGCAGTATAAGGCCGATGTTGAGGCGCGAGGCGGCAAGCTGACGTTGACCGTTTTTGTGCTCAAGGCGCTGGTCAACGCGCTGAAGGAATTTCCGAAGTTCAACGCCAGCCTGGATGTAGAGACTGAGGAGATTGTCCTCAAAAAGTACTATAATACAGGTGTGGCGGTGGATTCGGAGCGCGGCCTGATTGTGCCGGTGCTGCGTGACGTAGACCGCAAGAGCATCGTCGAACTGGCGGTGGAACTGACGGCGCTAGTGGAGCGCACGCGCGACGGCAAGGCCTCGCTTGCCGATATGCAGGGTGGCACGATCACCGTGACGAACATCGGCGCGCTGGGCGGTAAAGGCTTTTCGCCGATCATCAACTACCCGGAGGTTGCTATCCTGGGCCTGGCGAAGGCCAGCGTGCAGCCAGTTGCCCGCCCGAAGAGGAACGGTGGGTATAAGTTCGTCCCGCGGTTGATGCTGCCGATCATCCTGGCGTTCGATCACCGGGTCAACGACGGGGCCGAAGCGCAGCGGTTCCTGAATCGCATCATTGAACAACTCGAAAACCCGGAGAAACTGCTTCTGGGATTATGAAAAGGCTTTGTCAGCAGATTAAGCGGATTTAGCAGATCAAAAATCTGAAATCTGCTTAATCTGCTCAATCTGCTGATCGTTGAGGAGGATAGAAATGACACAAGAAGTCCATACAGAAGTCGCCACACTGGGCGGCGGGTGTTTTTGGTGTTTGGAGGCGGTGTTCGACAAGCTGAAGGGCGTGCTGCACGTCGAATCCGGCTATGCGGGTGGAACGGTGCCCAATCCGACGTACAAGCAGGTCTGCACCGGTATGACCGGGCACGCGGAGGTGGTGCAGATCACCTTCGATCCGGCGGTGATCACGTTCCGCGAACTCTTGGAAGTCTTCTTCGACATCCACGATCCGACGACGTTGAACCGTCAGGGCGCGGACGTGGGCACGCAGTATCGCTCGGCGATCTTCTATCACTCGGACGCGCAGAAAGCGACGGCCGAGGCGATGATTGCAGAACTGGAAGCCGCCCGCGTGTGGAAATCGCCCATTGTGACCGAGGTGACGCCGTTCGACACGTTCTACAAAGCGGAAGACTATCACCAGGAGTACTATCAGCAGAATCAGCAGCAGCCGTACTGTCGCGCTGTTATCGCGCCCAAGCTGGCGAAGTTCACCAACCATTTCGTCACCAAGCTAAAGGTCTAAATGGCCCGATTTCGTATTACCGGCCCTAAGCCTTTAACCTTTAATCTGTAACCTGTAACCTTTAACCTGTAACCTTTAACCTGTAACCTTTATGACTGGAGGACAACAATGAAAAAGAACATGGGAACTGTAGATCGGATTGTGCGCGTGGTGATTGCGGCAATTATCGCCATTTTGTACTTCACCAATGCGATTTCTGGAGCGCTGGCGATCATTCTGGGGATCGTGGCGCTGATCTTCCTGGCGACGAGCGCGGTCGGCTTTTGCCCGCTGTACGTGCCGTTGAAGATTTCGACGCGCAAGCAGGCGTGAGGAGGGCAGATGACCGACAAGATTGTGAAAAGTGACGCGGAATGGCAGGAAATTTTGACACCGGAGCAGTATCGTGTGATGCGCAAGAAAGGGACGGAACGCGCGTTCACCGGCAAGTACTACGCCTACAAAGAGGACGGCATCTACCGGTGCGGGGCGTGCGGGCAGGAGCTGTTCGACTCGCGAACCAAGTTCGACTCCGGTACCGGCTGGCCGAGCTTCTACGCGCCGATTGGGCCGGAGCGGGTCGCCGAGACGAACGACTTCAGCCACTTTATGGTGCGGACCGAGGTCACGTGTAGTCGCTGTGGCGCGCATCTGGGCCACGTCTTCGATGACGGTCCTGAGCCAACCGGCCGGCGCTACTGCCTCAACTCGATCTCGCTGGATTTCGCGCCGCGCGAGCAGTAAGCGGATTCCGCCTGTTTACTGTCAATCCTAAAAAACGCTTCGCGGATCATCATCGGGCAAGAATGGTGGATTGTGATCCGCCTGAAGCGTTGAAGTGAGATATTTGCCAAGGAGGTGAACCATGGCAATGGGACGTTATGGGGTAAAAACAAAACTTTCGCCGGAGGAAGTTATTCAGAAGGCAAAGGCATACTTTGGTGGACAGATGGGCCTGACGATCGTCGAAGAAGGCGCTTGTTGCATTTCCTTCGAAGGTGGCGGCGGATTTGTAGAGATCTCGGTGACACAAGAAGACGATAAAACCGACGTCGATTTGACGACCCGTGAATGGATGTTCGACGTGCAGCAGTTCATGAAAGCGATCGGATCCAGAGGCCGATAACTGCGAAAAATCCTTTGGGGATTCTGGACTTTGGACTTCTGACTTTGGACTTTAGACTTCGGACTTTGGACTAACGACTAAGGGGGTCTATTATGGTGATGGGAGAAATGACCCAGGAAGTGGATGTGGTGGTGGTCGGCGGGGGGCCGGGTGGGTACGCGGCGGCGTTCCGTGCGGCGGACCTGGGCCTCGACGTGGCGCTCATCGAGAAGGACGCGACGCTCGGTGGGGTGTGCCTCAACCGGGGGTGCATCCCGTCGAAGACGCTGTTGCACGTCAGCCAACTGCTCTACGACGCGCGGCATGCCGGCGACCTGGGCCTGCGTTTCGCTGAACCGGAGATCGATCTTGACAAAGTGCGCGAGTTCAAAGACAGCGTCGTCTCGAAATTGACCGGCGGCCTGGATCGTCTGGCGAAACAGCGCGGTGTGCAGGTCGTGCGTGGGACGGCGACCTTCGAGAGTTCGACAACGCTGCGCGTGGTGGGCGCGGAGATTGCGCATTTCAAGTTCAAGCACGCGATCATCGCCACGGGGTCATCGCCTATCACCTTGCCCGGCGTCGAAATCCGTGAGGGCGGGCGGATTATGGACTCGACTGGTGCGTTGGCGTTGCCGGACATCCCGGAACGTCTGCTGGTGATCGGCGGTGGGTACGTGGGCCTGGAGCTGGGTTCGTTCTACGCCACGCTTGGCAGTCGCGTGACCGTCGTGGAGATGCTGGATAGCCTCATCGCCGCGGCGGACGCTGACCTGGCGCGGCCTTTGCTGCGGCGCATCAAGGAAACTTTTAAGGCCGTCTACACGCAGACAAAGGTGACGGCGCTGCACGAGGATGAAAACGGGGTCGATGTGACCTTCGAAGGGCAGGTCGATCCCGCGCAGCAACGTTTCGACCGGGTGCTCGTGGCTGTGGGGCGGCGGCCTAACTCGAAGGCCCTGGGTCTGGAAAACACCCGCGTCGAGTTGGACGCGCGCGGGTTCATCCGGGTGGATGCGCAGCAGCGCACCGCCGATCCGCACATTTTCGCCGTGGGCGACGTGGTGGGTGGGTTGATGCTGGCGCACAAGGCGATGCGCGAGGGCAAGGTCGCGGCGGAGGTGATCGCCGGGCAGCCGGCGGCTTTCGACGTGCTGGCGATTCCGGCTGTCGTCTACACCGATCCGCAACTGGCGTGGGCCGGGCTGACGGAGAACGAGGCCCGCGCGCAGCAGCGCCCGATCAAAGTGGCGCGCTTCCCGTGGAGCGCCTCCGGTCGCGCGTTGACGATGGACGCGCCAGAAGGGATGACGAAGATTATCGCCGACCCGGAAACCGGGCGTGTGCTCGGTTTTGGCATCGTGGGGCGTGAGGCGGGTGAGATGATCGCCGAGGGTGTCCTGGCGATTGAGATGGGCGCGCTGGCGGAGGATGTGGCGCTTACCATTCACGCGCACCCCACACTCTCTGAAACCGAGGGTGAGGTGGCGGAACTGTTCCTGGGCAGCGCCACGCACATTCTGCCGGGTAAAAGATAGGGTGGTCGCTCTTCAACGTAATGGTGGGGGTGTTGTATTGTTTGTGGAGAATGACGCTATGCACTTTTGCATAGCGTCATTCTTTGTATAATGTGACTGATTCCTTATTCGTTCGTTGGTTCTATGAAAGGTACGACCATGAAATTCTTCGATTGCAATGCCTTTTTCGGTCTCCCTTCCCTTCGCCCGCTCATGCCAGCGCCGACGACGGATGAACTGCTGGCAGAGATGGATCGCGCCGGCGTAGAGCGCGCGCTGGTGTGGCACATCGCGCAGCACGACGGCGCGCCGCGCGTCGGCAACCAACTCTTGGCAGAGGCGATTGCGCCGCACCCGCGCCTGGTTGGCTGCTGGACGGTGCTGCCGAATCAGGCGCGCGAGTTTCCTCCACCCGCTGAACTTTTCCGGCAGATGCAAGCCTCGCGGGTGGCGGCGCTGCGCGTTTTCCCCAATGCGCACAAGTTCCTGTTGAACACTGTGTCAATGGGCGACTTGCTGGAAGCGATGACCATGCGGCGTGTGCCGCTGTTTGTCTCGGTCAAACGCGGGATGGCCTGGCACGACGTGTACAACCTGCTGGCTGAGTTCCCCGCTCTGGTCTGTGTCATCTGCGATCACGGTTGTTGGGGCGAGGACCGGATGTTTCGCCCCCTGTTGGAACGCTATCCCAACGTCTACGTGGATACGGCGCAGTATTTACTTGACGGCGGCATCGAGGCGTTGGTGGCGGATTACGGTCCGCGGCACATTCTGTTCGGCAGCGGCTTCCCCGAATCCTATTTCGGCGGGATGATGATGGCGCTCAGGCACGCGCAAATCTCCGACGAGGCAAAGGCGCTCATCGCAGGCGGCAACCTTGAGCGCATCATAGATGAAAATCTGTCAACGGATTTAACGGATGAAACGGATTGAAAAGAAAAAATCCGTTGAAATCCGTTCAATCCGTTGACATTTTTGAGGGAGGAGCGATGATGATCGGTGATTCGGCGTTAGCGCGTGAGTTTTGGGAGCAGGGTAAGGCAGCCTCGTGCCCAATTTACGATATGCACGGGCACATGGGCGATTTTCACTCGATTTACTTTCCGCGCGGCGACACGGCGGCGATGATCAGCACGATGGACGAGTGCGGCGTGCGGATGCTCGTCTTCTCGCATCACACCGCGCTGTTCTCGCCCGATCTGGCGAACACGCGCAGTGTGGAGGCCGTGCGGAGGTTCCCGGAGCGCCTGCGGGCGTATTGCGTCATCAATCCCAACTACCCGGAGATCGTCGAGCGTGAGGTGGCGAGCTTCGATAGCCTGTTCCCCGACGTGTACGTGGGCTTCAAGTTCCTCTCGGACTACCACCAGGTCGCGCTGACCGACGACCGCTACCGGCCTGCCTGGGAGTACGCCGACGCGCGTGGCCTGCTCGTGCTGGCGCACACGTGGGGCGGCAGCCGCTTCGACGGCGAGGACGTTGTCCGGCAGGTCGCAGAGCGGTATCCCAACATCAAATTTCTCCTGGGACACTCGTGTCACGGTGCGTGGGATGCCGCCGTGCAACTGGCGCGCGACTTCCCCAACGTCTACCTTGAACTTACCGCCGTCTTCGACGACCGGGGCGTCATCGAGAAATTCGTCCGCGAGGCCGGCTCCGACCGGATGCTCTTCGGCACGGACTTGCCGTGGTTCGATCCGCACCACGCCATTGGGGTGCTGCTCAACGCGGACATCACCGACGACGACCGGCACAATATCTGTCACCGCAACGCTGAACGGCTGCTAACGCCGTTGACAGGAAGCCAATCAACGCTGTAATTTTCGCATAATTTCCCATCACTGGTATCATTGAATCTGAAGGCATATCTATAATGTTCGACCCGCTATCAGGTAAGGAGGCGTATCATGCAAACGACCCGGCAACGTCAGCTTTTGGTTGAATGTAGCGATCCCGGCCTGGTGATTTCCCTGACCGAGGAATTGGAAAATGTGCTGCGTCACATTGATTTTGCGCAGACGCAAGTGCTCAAGGCGCAGTTCACAGCGCTGGCGCAGGAACTAGGGCCGGATGTTGCGCAAGCGTGGCAGGGGTTTCGCCTGGAAACGCCTAATGATAGTGGGGAACCGCCCAGTTTCGGCAAACGCGATGCGTGGAACGCCGATGCCGAACCATTGCAACGGCTCGTGACGCAAGCGGCGGCGCAGGGCTTGGGCCAGTGGCATGTGCGCGAGACTATGCTTTTGCCGCAAGGCGCTCCCGCCCCTGAAACCCGCGAGCAATACGTCCGCGATTTGGCTGAGGCTATTGGCCAGATTTTCTGGGATGAGTGGGGCGTTTTCCAGCGGCCGGTCCCGCTTCCCCAGACGATGGCGGCTTATCGCCGGCAACTTGTGGATGAACATGCCGGCGCTGCGCTGCGCGCCCACGCGCAATATCCCACGGTAGGCCACGTCTGGATCAACGATGCGCGCCAGCGGTTCGAGCGCGTATTTGCCGATATTGATACCCGCGCCGAAGCTGTGATGCGCTACGAACTACAGCGTCTTAATCCGGGCGACCTCGACTTTGAAGAACGGGTGCGCTGGGCGGTGTTGGCGGCCCGGTTGAGCTACGAAGTGGAGAAGTGGTATGCGCCGGTCGAGGCGACGCTGCCGCACATCAGCCAACGCGCCGCGTGGGCTGAACTGGTATGGCAAGAATGTCGCGGGTGGGGCGAGGCGCGCGCGCTCCTGGAAGCGCGTTTGCAGGGTCTCATCGCCGAGGCGGAAGGCGTCTATACGGCGGACGGGGTGGATGCGCTGCGTTGGCTCTACGATGACCTGCGCAAGCCGCTCTTCTCCTGGCCGGGAGAGCGCGATTGAAACTGGCCTCTGTCGAAATCACGCGGCGCTGCAATAACCGGTGTCCCTATTGCGACCAGCGTAAGGCTGAGCAGGATATGTCCACGGCGCTGTTTGCCCGTGTGCTGGATGACCTGACCGGCGTGGGCGTTGAGGCCGTTGCGCTTGGCGGCGGCGAACCGACGTTGCATCCCGCTTTGCCGGCGCTGCTGGAAGCCGTCCACCAACGGCGCATGTCGGTCGGATTGACCACCAATGCCCGCGATCCTGGGTTAGTCATAGGTTTGGCCGAACAAGGCTTGCTGGACAGCTTCGGCGTTTCGGCGGACAAGGGCGAGTGGACGGCGCTCGTCGCGCATCCTTTGGCGATTGTCAACCTCTTGCTCTTGCGCGACACATTGCCCGCCGTGTTGCGACAGGCGGGTGCGGCGCTGCGTTGCGGCGCGCATCATCTGTTGCTTTTGGGCTACAAAGGCGCTGATCCAACGCTGCGCCCACCCACCGCTGAACTGGCGGCGGCTTTTAGCCTGTTGACCGGATTGGGGCGCGCGGCCAATGTCGTGGTCGCCGCCGACGACTATATCCGGCGGCGACTCGCCCTGAGCGAAACCTGCGGCGCCGACTTTCTGCGCATCACCCTCGAAGGCCGCCGCGAGCCATGTTGCTTTGCTGCGTGCGAGTATTACGAAAGTCTCGTTTGATAGTATGCTGGATTGAGGTGACGGCGGGTTAGTCGCTCGCCCGCAACCGTCTCTCCAACCGCCCCGTCAGCAGCGACAGACTGAGCGTCAACGTCATATACAGCGCCGCCACCGTGATCCACGCCTCGAAGATGTAGCGCGTCGCCACCACCACTTGCCGTCCCATGAAGGTGAGTTCCTGTATGGAGACGACCGATGCAATGGCCGAGTACTTGATCGTGTTGATGAACTCGTTCGCCAGCGCGGGCAGCACGCGCTTGATGACCTGCGGCATGATCACAAAGCGCATTTCATCAGCCCACGACAGCCCCAAGGAGTAGGCGGCTTCGCGCTGTCCCCGTTCGATAGACTCGATCCCGCCCCGGATGATCTCGGCGATGTACGCGCCCTCGAAAAAGGCCAGGGTGATGACGCCGGAGATGAACTGCACAAACAGCGATTTCTCCGCAAAGAAGAACGCCACGACTGCCTGCGCGCCCGCCGAGAGACTGCGGATGAACGTCTCGATCCCCAGCAGGGGCATAATCTGGTCGACGACGAAGAAGTAGAAGATGAAGATGAGCACGAGCGGGGGCAGATTGCGCACCAGTTCCACGTAGCTTCTGCCGACCATGCGGAAGAACAGCGTTTTGCTGGTGCGAAAGAACGCGATGATCACGCCCATCACCATCGCCGGCAACATGGCCCACAGCGACAATTTCAGCGTGGTGATGAGACCCTGCAACAGGTAGTTGGCAACCCACCGGCCTGTTGCAGGGTCACGGCGCAGCAAGAACTGCGGAATCGCCGCCCAATTGCCTCTGTATTCCAGCCCGTACTGGACGCGATAATAGACGTATACCCCCGCTGCAAGGCAGAACAGAAGCAAGACTGCGTCTATGGTTCGGAACCTGATTTTTGGGGCGCTCAAAAGGATTTCCTTGAAAAGTTATTTTGGGGTGTTTTTTCGTGCGCGGGCTTTGCCCGCGCACGAAAAAACACCCTTGTTCCTGGCGGTTCTAGCCGCGCTATTCGCCCAAAAGGGGCTGCCAGTCCTTCGTGCCGTACCAGTAGTCTGAGCGCTCTTTGAGCCAATCCTGATTGACCAGAATCCAGGCATTGAAGAACGCGAGCGTGTCCGGATCGCCCTTGCGCACGGCGAAGGCGCTCGGCTGGAGGTTCAGCAATTCGCCGCCCAGGGGCCGGTACAGCACGTCAGGATAGTCGGCGGCCCAGAACGCGGGAGTGGGGGAGGAGGAGAAAGCCGCGTGCGCGTTGCCGTTGAGCACATCCTGGATGACCGCTTCGTCGGTGTCGAACTGGTGCAACTGGGCTTTGGGCGCATATTTCCTGGCTGCGTCAACGGGCGTGGCGCCCAACCGCACCGCGATGACGACATCCTCGCTGTCCAGACCGTCGAGGTTGGTCAGACCCGGCAGCATGTTCTTGTTGACGACGACGTCAATACCGCTCCACTCGTAGGGGTCTGAGAAGTTCACCTTGAGCGCACGTTCCGTCGTGACCCCCATACCCCCGATGATCACGTCGAATTTGCCGGTCAGCAGCGCGGGGATGATGCCTGACCACTCGGTGGGCACGAATTCGACCTCGACGCCCATATCCGCCGCCAGTTTTTTGGCGACGTCCACCTCGAAGCCGACCAGGTTGCCGTCCTTGTCCTTGAAGGCCCACGGCACAAAGATGTCGAGTCCGACCTTGAGGACGCCGCGTTTCATGATCTCATCCACCTGACTTTGCGTCCCGCCCGCCATCCCGCCCGGCGCGCCGGAACATGCCGCCAGCAATCCCGTGAGCAGCGCGATCACCGCCGCCGCCGTTACAACCTTCTGCCAATTGCGTGTGTGATTCATGGTATCCCTCCTATGAACATCGTTGAAAGTTACAAGTTGAAAGTTGAAAAATCCGTTGAAATCTGTTTAATCCGTTGACAGATAATCTTGTGCTACAAAATCTGGCTGAGGAAGCGTTGGGTGCGTTCTTCCTGCGGATGCTCGAAGATGCGCTCCGGCGTGCCCGTTTCTACGATTTGCCCTTCGTCCATAAAGATCACCCAATCGCTGACCTCGCGCGCGAAGCCCATCTCGTGGGTCACGACCACCATCGTCATCCCGGATCTGGCTAAGGTCTTCATCACATCGAGCACTTCGTTGATCATCTCCGGGTCCAACGCGCTGGTCGGTTCGTCGAATAGCATCACTTTGGGCGCCATCGCCAGGGCGCGCGCGATGGCAACGCGCTGCTGCTGCCCGCCGGAGAGTTGTGCGGGGTAGTTGTGGGCTTTGTCGGCGATCCCCACCATCTGCAACAATTCCATACTGCGCTGTGTGGCGACAGCTTTATCCTTTTTGCGCACGCGCCGCTGGGCCAGGTTCACGTTCTCCAAAGCCGTGAGATGGGGGAAGAGGTTGAAGGATTGGAAAACCATCCCCACTTCCTTGCGAATTTCCAGCCGGTGGCGTTTATCGTCGTCGAGGGGGATGCCGTCTACGATAATCGTGCCGCTTTCCGCCGTTTCCAGTCCATTGATGCAGCGCAACAGCGTAGACTTGCCCGATCCCGACGGCCCCATAATCACGACGACCTCCTGCCGCCGAATCTTCGCCGAGAAGCCCCTGACCGCCTCGACCCCGCCGGCAAACGTCTTGCTGACGTTCTCGATTTCGATGATGTAGTCTTCCATTTTGTTCCTTCGACGGGATTAACAGGATTTACAGGATAAAAAATCTGCTTAATCTGCTCAATCTGCTGACAAAAACTTACGTCAAAACTCTAAACCGCTTCTCCATCGCGTACACGATCATCGACAAGGGCACCGTGACCGCCAGATAAATGGCGGCGGTGGCAAACCAGACCTCGAAGGTGAGGAACGTGTCGGCGGCGATCACCCGCGCCTGCAACGCCAGATCGCTCAGCGAAACCAGGCCGACGAGCGACGTGTTTTTGATCAGGCTGATGACCTCCCCGGTCAGCGGCGGCAGGATGCGCCGGAGGGCCTGCGGCAGGATGACGTCGCGGTACGTGTCGAAGCGGCTCAGACCCAGACTGTAGGCCGCTTCCCACTGTCCCTTGTGCAGTGAAACGATCCCCGCCCGGAAAATCTCCGACAGATACGCCCCTTCAAACAGGCTCAGTGCCAGCACCGCCGAGGCAAACCGTCCCAGGCCCAGAATCGGCCCGATGACGAAGTAGAGCAAGTAAATCTGGACAAGCAGCGGCGTGTTGCGGATGACTTCCAGGTAGACGCGGGTCAGCACGCGGCCCATAAACGAATCCGACAGGCGCAGGAGCGCCGTCGCCAGCCCAACCGCCAGTGCCAACACGAGGCTGACGCCTGAAATCCTGAAGGTGAAGAGCAGCCCCTTGATCAAGTCGCCGACGACCAGCCGACCGGCTTCGATCCTGAACAGGTAACGCGGCAGACGGTACCACTGCCAGTAATAGCCCAGTCGAGCGGTGCTCAGCGAGATCAGCCAGACCCCCACCACGATGAGCAGGGCAAACTGGGCGATGTCTCTCCCCGGCGAACGGAAAAGAAAGCTCCAGGGTTTGGACTTGCGGAGTGTAGCGACTGTGGATGCGCTGTTTGTGTTCATCGCTGTCCTGCTACGCTTGGGCGCGCGCCGCTTCTCTCTGCGATACCTGCGCGATGATGTCGGCGATCGTGATGTCGCCCAGCGCGTTCTCGACCAATTGGTCCATTTGGTCGAAGACCTCAATCAGCACGCTCTGGATATTCCGCCCGACCGGGCAGTATGGGCTGGGTTCGTTGGGATGCAGCCCGAAAAACGTTTCATTTTTGGTCAATCGGTAGATCTCCTTCAGGGTGATCTGCGCTGGATCTTGCTTCAGAACCGCTCCACCTGTGCTCCCCGGAAGCGTGTCTACTAACTCAACCTCGTGCAGCCGGCGCACGATCTGCCGGATCACTACCGGGTTGGTGTTGACGCTGCCGGCGATCCACCGTGACGACAGGGGCCGCTCGGCCTTGCCGAGCAGGGTTAGCACGTGGACCATCATGGTGAATTGGCTATTTGCGCTCATATATGTAACTATTTTAATTACATATTGTGATTTGTCAAGAGGCTTTTTCCTGGGGGCAGACGATTTTCGTTTGCGCGTTTCATTGCCCTGTACTAGAATACCCTTCATTCGTTTGAACGTGTAAACGTTGGAACGTTCAAACGGGTAACAATGATTAGGGAGGCTTATCAAGCATGTCAATTTTTGACTCACAAGACCACTATCGAAACTTCGCCGTTGCTATTTACTGCACTGTCTACGACGTGCAAAAAATGGCCGATCTGGCCTGGCTGGAAGGGCGCTTTGACGTCATCAGCCGGCACGTTAAAGTCAACAAGGTCTACCTGGAGACGCACCGCGACGCGATCATCGCGCCGGAGGCGACCCTCC
>Ga0208197_1000262_pt1 | contig 72342 bp, 56 predicted proteins | sample AD_JPNNA4_MetaG_FD_184444 | JGI IMG/M metagenome (GOLD analysis project Ga0208197, IMG submission 184444) | Active sludge microbial communities of municipal wastewater-treating anaerobic digesters from Japan - AD_JPNNA4_MetaG (SPAdes) (version 2) | ecosystem: Engineered > Bioreactor > Anaerobic...
TATACTTGAGCGGATTATTGAGTGTATAAGTGTAACGGTTTAGGCTTTGAGGGTTCGTGAAATCGGGGACCATCGTATCCGCCTGGATGAAGCGGCTAAGCGAAGGGTCGTAGGAGCGGGCGTTGTAAAAGTACAAGCCGATGGCCGCATCTTCGATTTGCCCGGTAAAGCGCCGCGCGGTGGGTGTGGTGCCGTCGGTGTAGCGCGTTCCACCCCACGGATGATGGCGCGGTTCCGCGATTTTACCACTGCCGCCGTGCGTGGCTGCCGGTGGATGACCATCCGTCAGCGCGCCTCTCTGCGCTCCGGCGAGGCGCGTCTGTCGAAGTGGTTGCCGATGTTGTAGGTGGTCACGCCGTCCAGCACGGATTTGACGCGGTTACCGCTGTCCGCACTTTAACTTATTCTAACCCATTTGTGGTCTAACAAATGGGGTAAGCTCACATTATGGCTTCTCGTCTATCTATCGTATAAAGGTTAATGCTTGTTGTTCTGCGCTCGCAGCGTCCTGTTTGTCAATATACCCCTCTTCAACCATTAGATCCAGCACTATAGATTGCCGTTGTCGTGCAATTTCCAGATGCTTTTCTGGATCGAAGTCGGCTAGATGTCTAATCGCCTGTAGCATAGCACACTCAGCTAAATCTAGGTCGCTGACATGCTTGCCAAAGTGGAATTGCGCCGCCGCTTCAACACCATAGATTTGATTAGTGTATGGAATTGAGTTAAGATAAAATTCAAAGATTTCTCTAGATGTATAACGGCGAGTAATCCTAAGCGTTAGCGCCAAATCACGCAAATCTTGTCTCAACGAGATTCCTCTGTCTCGATTTGAAATAATCATTAAATTAACTGCCAATTGTTGAGGAATAGTAGCTGCTCGCATTCTTAGACATTTGTGCATGGCACAATCAAAACTAGTCCAGACAGCATGCAAAACATCCGAAAAGTCTATGTTCATACTATGAGAGTAAAAACTCTTGTCTTCCATAACTATAGTTGCCCACTGTAAAGCTTCTGGTATATCCGCAAGTTTGACAGAGGTGTGGTTACCGGTTGTAAGAAGATATTCATTTAGCTCTTCGGGTGAAGGGAGAGCATAAAAAATCCAAAAGTAAAGCCACACACCTGAAACTACTATCAAAAGCATTAGAAACATGGCTGCCTTTTTTATGACCTTGCATCTTTTCATATCAAAATTCCCCTCCAATCTTCAGGGTGAAGGTAACTGTGTTTTTATTGTACTGAACTGTCCTCGGTCTATGGCTAAACTAATGATTTCGTGAACTTCTCCAGCACATGGCTTGGTGACATTGGTCCCCAAAGCATCTGCTGAAATGTAGCCGTAATACTCGGGATAAGCAGCGTTATGATTATCATAGCGGTCATCATATATTCCCATGAGGTGTACAGACTCATGAAGGGCGTACCCGTTCCCCATTTTCGAATACCAACGCCCCCAGTCATATTCTTGGTTTTCGGAGTGAGGGCGGACCTTTGGAGGTTCATACTGTGGTATACCTTCATCTACAAATATCAGATTCGGGGTATCTCCGCTTTGGGGTCTCACATACCCTTCAAACCCGAGCCAATTGATGAACTTTCCCCAACCTGAAAACTCAGGGTCCTTGTAAGTTACTGTTATATCAAAAGTGACAGGCCGACCTTCAAATTGGGTCTCTCCATTATTCCACACATCATTCAGATGCTTTTGCCATTCTTCTGCTAATGATGCTGAAGCCCCAGGACCGTATATTTGTATATCAAGTTTGACGACATAGTAACCCAAAGTTTCATTGTAAATTACTTCGGGAATATGTCCGCTGGGATCCACATACCTGAGTGGCGAATTCAAAACATAGCTGTACCTGTTGAGCGCCTGAGGGTTTTGCGGCGAAGGGATTATCGAATCTGGGCTGATGAAGCGGCCAAGCGAAGGGTCGTAGGAGCGGGCGTTGTAAAAGTACAAGCCGATGGCCGCGTCCTCGATTTGCCCGGTGAAGCGCCGCGTGGTGGGCGTGGCCCCGGAGGTGAAGTGCGTTCCACCCCACGGATGATAGCGCAATTCCGCGACTTTGCTGCCGCTGTTGTTGGTAGAAACGGGCTAAACGAGCTCGTTTTATGGATGCACTTCAATCATTTGCGGTTTCCCTTGCCGAGTTTTCCCGTAATTAAGGCATACAATAGAAGTGGAACGGGACCTACCAAGCACATAATGAATAATCCTAAAATTTGCATCAAAACCCGTCTACGTTCATATTCATTGAAGAACCACGTGTGTGCTAAAGGAGCCGCGATACAGATTAGCATACCAATCAGAAGAGCCAAAATGTACGCAATTGCTTCTATTCGCTTTCTGTCGTTCATTTCGTAAGCCACCTCAATAGGGTAAGGGACTACCTGCTGGACGGCCGCTTGGTAGAATCGTATCCATCAACTCGAGTGTTGAAGTATCCGACAGGACCTGAGTAAGCATCTGGTATCCACTACGGATAGCAAGAGCACGTTGACCATTACGCGTTAATCCACCGCTAAATGGTACAGCAGTTGGTGACAAACCATGTCGTCCCGGTGCGAGGATTATGTCACCACCCTTGTTTGGATTTGGTAGATAAGCATCACTGAGGAATTGTGTGGTCTGCCCTATAAAAGATGATCCCGCTCCCCAGACAAAATCAGTATTGGCATTCTGCCTCAAATCGTCAACAACCATTTGTCCTGAGATCTGCCCACCGTCTACCCATTTCTGTCCAATCCTTTGAGCGGAGTTGAACGCAATGTTCGATATGCCGGACAGTGCCATGTCGGTTCCTACCTGAGTTGCGGCGCCAGCCAGTATACCTGCCGTTTCACTGGCAGTTGAAGCTGCGACTTTCAGAGCTACAGCAGCTCCTACACTCTGGGCGACTTTTGGTATCACAGCCCCGCCTATTAAAGTGCCGACAGCTCCGGTACCAAATGCAACCACGCCTCTGCCGAAGCTATATTCTTCGTGCATAACCTGTGTTGTGATTAGATAATCAACCGCTAGATTTACAGCCCCACCCACTACAGCGGCAATACATATAGCGGTATCAACACCAAATATACAATGCCCACTGGGGTCTGTGTATTTGACAGGATTATTAAGCGTGTAGGCATAGCGGTTCAACGTTTGTGGATTCACCGGGCTGGGGACCATCGTATCCGCCTGGATGAAGCGGCCAAGCGAAGGGTCGTAGGAGCGGGCGTTGTAAAAGTACAAGCCGATGGCCGCATCTTCGATTTGCCCGGTGAAGCGCCGCGTGGTGGGTGTGGTGCCGTCGGTGTAGCGCGTTCCACCCCACGGATGATAGCGCAACTCCGCCACTTTGCTACCGCTGCTGTTCGCGGTGATCGACGTTGATCCCAGGTGGTCGCCTAACAAGAAGTACAGTGTGCTGCTGCCTTGACGCATCGCCACGCGCTGGCTGTCGGCGTAGTAGTACTTCACCATCGTGCTGGTGCTGCCGGTCCACTCGAAGTGGTTGCCGACATAGGTCGTACTACTGACGGCAGTCCCCCAAACGGCGATCTCCACCCAATGGTTGCCCGCGTTGGCGGTGGACCCGTTGGTGTAGTCACGCACGTAGCGCACGCTGCGCGCGGTGAAGCGATGCGTTTTTCCCTGTGCCGTCTCGGCATACGTCCCTTGTGTAGCGCTATCGAAGACGGTAAACCAGGTACTACCGTCGGCGCTTACTTGCGTCTTGGTGTTGTAGTAAGTGCGGCCATCGGCGGCATAGTGCCAGACACGCACGGTGTCTACGCTATACACGGCTCCCAGGTCTATCTGGATATATTGTAAACCGTTTACGGACGTATAGGCAAATTCTCCGCTGCTGCCGCTGCCACTGTCGGCCCACGGATCGCCATTGGTAGCCGCTTGGGGCTGGTTCACCGTGACACCGCTGGCAGCGGTCGGCGTGCGCCCCGCAGCCAGGTTGCGATAGACTGCCTGCTGCACCCGATTGCCATCGCCATCGTAAGTGAACTGTGTTACCGTGGCGTCTATAGTCGAGATGCGCTGATGATTGTTGGCGTCGATCACGGTGGTTTGCCAACCGCTGTAGAGAGTGTGACTGATCGTACCATCCGGCGCCGTGACCTGCGTGCCCCGCCCCAGGGCGTCGTACTGCGTCACCGCATGGAACAGGCTCGTCGAGGTCGGGACGTAACCATTCATACCATAGCCCCTTTCACTTGCTATTTTAGCAGAAAATTACTATAATTACATTGTATCAATGGTGTTGAGTCGCGTCTTTGGACACGGCAGGATGTGTCGCAAACGCCGTCAGTGTTGGGGGAGGTCATCCTGTACATTGAGACCATGCTGAGGAGTCTGTTGCTATGAGTGTCATCAAAGTTGCTGCGACCTCTCGTTCTACTTCTGTGGCGGGCGCGATTGCCGGCATCATCCGTGAGAAAGGGCGGGTAGATGTCCAGGCCATTGGTGCAGGGGCAGTGAATCAAGCGATTAAAGCCATTGCCATTGCACGCGGTTATCTTGAATTGGAGAATATCCGCATTTATTGTGTCCCTTCTTTTTCGGAGATTCTTATCGAGGGCAAAGAGCGCACGGCTGTGCGATTGACCGTCGAATCCGCTCCTCCTGTTAACGATAGCGCGCCATGATTGCCTGTTTTGTAAACCGGCTCGCGGTTTACTGATCGGGGTTTCTAAATTCTTCTTGTCAGTTTTAAGGGAGGCTATTAGAGGAGGCTATATGGAAGAGAAACAGAAGAAGCTTCGTTTGATGTCGTTTTGGCTTTTTGCGAGCGTTCTGATCGTTTTCGCGGCGGTGACGACTTACATCTACGTCTGGATCGGACCGCTATCGGGCACGATATGGATGGCTCTCAAAGCTGCCTTGCCCATCACACTGATTATCGCTGTGGCTGCGGTAATTATCTATGTTGTGTACTACTACCTGGTCTACAAAAAGGCATAGGCGACATTCGCGTCACGTTAGTATCAAGAAATGCCCCGTCAAGTCAAAAGACGGGGCATTTCATCGAATCCCCAATCACCATTCTCAAGGGAGGTTACGATGGCAAAACGAACGATCCGCGCTCCGCGCGGCACACAATTGCATTGCAAGAACTGGCTATTGGAAGCGCCGTTCCGCATGCTCCAGAATAACCTCGATCCCGAAGTGGCCGGCGACCCCGATAACCTCATCGTCTACGGTGGACGGGGCAAAGCTGCCCGCAACTGGGAAGCATTTGACGCCATTCTCGATACGCTGCAAAAAATGGATGTGGATGATACGTTACTGGTGCAATCGGGCAAGCCCGTCGCCGTCTTCAAGACGCATGAGGACGCGCCGCGTGTGCTCATCGCCAACTCCAATATCGTCCCGGCCTGGGCAACGCAAGCAAACTTCGATAAGTGGGAGCGCGCCGGCCTGATCATGTATGGCCAGATGACGGCCGGTTCGTGGATCTACATCGGCACGCAAGGCATCCTGCAGGGCACCTACGAAACCCTCGGCGCGCTGGCCCGACAACACTTCGGGCCGCACGCTTCGCTCAAAGGAAAGTTTGTCCTCACTGCCGGGCTGGGGGAAATGGGCGGTGCGCAGCCGCTGGCGATTACGATGAACGAAGGCGTGGGGCTTATTGTCGAAGTGGACCCGTGGCGCGCCGAGCGACGGCTTCGCCACCGCTACGTCAACGCCGTCATGGATAACCTCGACGCGGCACTGCGCACGCTCGAAGCGTACCGCGCGCGGGGCGAGGCTTACTCCATTGGCCTCATCGGCAATGCAGGGGATGTGTTCCCCGAATTGTTGCGGCGCGGCATCATCCCCGATGTGGTGACGGATCAGACTTCGGCGCACGACCCGCTGAGCTATGTCCCCAACGGGATGACGCTGGAAGAGGCCGTGGCGTTGCGGCACGCCGATCCGCAACGTTACCAGGCCGAGGCCATGCGCACGATGACCGAGCACTGCGCGGCGATGGTTGGAATGCAAAAACGCGGGGCGGTGGTCTTCGATTACGGCAACAACTTGCGGCAACGCGCCTTCGACAACGGCCTGCGCGAAGCGTTCAACTACCCCGGTTTTGTCCCGGCCTACATCCGCCCGCTGTTTTGTGAAGGCAAGGGGCCGTTCCGCTGGGTGGCGCTCTCCGGCGATCCCAACGACATCTACGAGACCGACCGTATCATTATGGAATTGTTCCCGGAGAACGAACACCTCATCCGCTGGCTGAAGATGGCGGAGGCGCAGGTGGCCTGGCAGGGGCTGCCCGCGCGCATCTGCTGGCTGGGTTACGGTGAGCGCGCCCGCGCCGGTCTGGCGTTCAACGCGGCGGTGGCCGATGGACGCATCAGCGCCCCCATCGTCATCGGGCGCGATCACCTGGACGCCGGTTCCGTCGCCAGCCCCAACCGCGAAACCGAAGGCATGCGCGACGGCTCCGACGCCATCTCCGACTGGCCCATCCTCAATGCGCTCATCAATGCGGTGGGCGGCGCGACGTGGGTGAGCTTCCATCACGGCGGAGGGGTGGGCATCGGCTACTCACAGCACGCCGGGCAGGTGATCGTGGCCGACGGCACCCCTGCTGCCGCGCGTCGCCTGGAGCGCGTCCTCACCACCGATCCGGGTCTCGGTGTCGTCCGCCACGCCGACGCCGGCTACGAATCCGCCATCCAATTCGCCAAAGCCCACGCTATCTGGATGCCTATGGTATAAGCTGCAGGAGGCAGGGAGCAGGAGGCAGGGGACATGATTCTCGACTCTTGCCCCTTGCCTCTTCTCCCGCTCACAGGTATAATCCCGCGTATGGATGAGAGAGAAACTACGCCCATACGCAAGCAATACCTGGATTTGAAAGCCCGTTACCCGGATACAATCCTCTTTTTCCGGCTGGGGGACTTTTACGAAACCTTCGACGAAGACGCCGAAATCGTGGCGCGCGAGCTGGACCTGGTACTCACCTCGCGGCCGGTGGCAAAGGGCGAGCGCGTGCCGATGGCCGGCGTACCCTATCACGCCGTCGAAAACTACATCGCCCGTTTGATCGAAAAAGGCTACCGCGTCGCCATTGCCGAGCAGGTGGGCGAACCCAACGGCCGCGGACCGATGGCGCGGCGCATCGAGCGCGTCGTCACCGCGGGTACCATCATCGAGCCGACTATGCTCGACGAGAAGCGCCCTAACTATCTGGCGGCGGTGATCATCGAAGGCAAACGCGCCGGCATCGCCTACGCCGAAATCTCCACGGGCGAGTTTGCCACCACACAATTGGAAGCCGATGACATCCTCAACGTCACACGGCAGGAGCTGGCGCGCCTGCAACCGCGCGAGGTGCTCATCCCCAAGACCGGCACATGGAAAGAGCGCGACCCCGACCAACCGCCGACACGCCTGGAAGAAACATTGCAAGGTCTGCTGCCGACGCATTTTACGCCCTGGGCAGCCTATCGCTTTGAAGAAACGGCGGCGCGTCAGGTCTTGCTGGAACACTTTGGGGTGCGGACGTTACAGGGGTTTGGCTGCGAAGGCAAACCGTTGGCGGTGCGCGCGGCGGGGGCAGCTCTGGCTTACTTGCAGGAAACCCAGCAAGGGTTGCTGCCGCAGATCATCGGATTGCGCACCTACGCCACCGAACGCTTTATGAGCCTGGACGCCTCGACGTGGCGCAATCTGGAAATCACGGAGACGCTGCGTGGGGAAAAACACGGCTCCCTGCTCGGCGTCATTGACGCCACCTTGACGCCGATGGGCGGGCGGTTGCTGCGTGCCCGCCTGGCGCAGCCGCTGCTCGACATTCCCGAACTGGAAGCGCGCCTGGATCAGGTGCAGGGCTTTGTGGACGACGGTATCTTGCGCGCCCAGGTGCGGCAGGCCCTCAAGCGCATCCCCGATCTGGAGCGGATGACCACGCGAGTCCTCGCCGGACGCGCCACACCCCGCGACCTTCTCGGCATCCGCATGGCGCTGGAGATCGTGCCGGAGCTGCGGGGGAAGGTAGAAGAGGCAAACGAGCGAATCAGCGAATCGGCGAATGGGTTCGGGGAATTGCTTGATGGGTTGGAGGCGCTGCCGGAGATTGCGGGACTGATTGCCGAAGCGATTGTGGACGATCCGCCGGCGCAGGTGAGCGCGGGGGGCATCATCCGGCCGGGGTTCTCTGCGGAACTGGACGGCATCATCCTGGCGACCAAAGACGCCCGTGACTGGATTGCCGGATTGGAAAATAAGGAACGCGCGCGCACCGGCATCAAAAACCTGAAGGTGGGCTACAATAAAGTCTTTGGCTACTATCTGGAGGTGACTAAGGCCAACGTCAACCTGGTGCCCGATCATTACATCCGCAAACAAACGCTGGTCAATGCCGAGCGGTACATCACGCCGGAATTGAAGGAGTACGAGAACCTGGTGCTCAACGCCGAAGAGCGCATCGCCGAACTGGAGACGCGCCTTTTCCGTGAGGTGTGCGAGCGTATCGCGGCGCGGGCGCCGGTATTACTGGCAACGGCGCAGGCGCTGGCGCGGATAGATGTGGCGGCGGCGCTGGCCGATGTCGCCGCGCGCTATCACTACGTCCGCCCTACGTTTGAGCACGCGCCGGTGCTCGTCATCGAAGGAGGGCGGCATCCTGTTGTCGAACGTGCGCAACGTGAGCCGTTTATCCCCAACGATCTGGTGATGGACGAACAAAGCCGCATCCACATCATCACCGGCCCGAATATGGCGGGGAAATCGGTTTTCCTCAGGCAAAACGCCCTCATTGTCCTTATGGCGCAGATCGGTAGCTTCGTTCCGGCAGACCGGGTGCACATCGGCATTGTGGATCGCATCTTCACGCGCATCGGGGCATCCGACGAGCTGGCGGCGGGGCAATCCACGTTTATGGTGGAGATGGTGGAGACGGCGAACATCCTCAATCACGCCACGCCGCAGAGCCTGCTCATCCTGGATGAAGTAGGACGCGGCACGAGCACCTACGACGGCATGGCCATTGCCTGGGCGGTGGTCGAATATCTGCACAACCACCCGGAGCGCCGCGCGCGGACACTCTTCGCCACCCACTACCACGAGCTGATCGAGATGGAGGAGCATCTGCCGCATGTGCGTAACTTCAATCTGGCCGTGACCGAAGAGGGGCATGACGTGGTCTTCCTGCACAAAGTCATCCCCGGCGGCGCGGATCGCTCCTACGGCATTCACGTTGCGCGGCTGGCGGGCATCCCTGCGCCGGTCGTTCACCGCGCCGAAGCATTGCTGACGGAGTTGGAGAGCGGTGAATTCCGTCCCGGCACACAGACACAGGAGCCGGAGTTGTTCCAGCCGCTGCTCATCGCCCAGGAGCCGCCCGTCGTGGAGATGCTGCGGCAGATTGATGTCAACAGCCTCACGCCGTTGGAAGCCCTCACGAAGTTGTATGAGTTGCAGAGACAAGTCGGGGAAAAGCAGGCAAAGAAGAAACGCACAAGGTAAAACAATCCCTTGAGGGGATCGTTTATTATGTCAAGATAAAATTGGCTGAAAGCTAAATTTTTACACTGGCACCGGCGCCAAAACTTGCCGCAAAAACTGCCCTGTATAGCTTCCTTCCACCTGCGCGACGGCCTCCGGCGGTCCCTCGGCGATGATGTAACCACCCGCATCCCCGCCTTCCGGGCCGAGGTCAATCACCCAATCGGCAGTCTTGATCACATCCAGGTTGTGCTCGATGACGATGACGGTGTTGCCGGCGTCGGTGAGGCGGTGCAGCACGTCCAGCAGCTTCTGGATGTCGGCGAAGTGCAGGCCCGTCGTCGGCTCGTCGAGGATGTAGACGGTGCGCCCGGTGGCGACACGGCTCAGTTCCTTTGCCAGCTTCACGCGCTGCGCTTCGCCACCGCTCAACGTCGTCGCCGCCTGCCCCAATTTGATGTAGTCCAGCCCTACGTCATGCAGCGTCTGCAACTGCCGCGAGAGCCGGGGATGGTTGGCGAAGAAGTCCAACGCCTCCTGCACATCCATATCCAGCACCTCGGCGATGTTCTTGCCCTTGTAGCGGATCTGCAACGTCTCACGGTTGAAGCGCGTGCCCTTGCACTCCTTGCACGTCACCCACACATCGGGCAGGAAGTGCATCTCGATGCGCCGCAGGCCGTGCCCCTTACAAGCCTCGCAGCGTCCACCCTTCACGTTGAAGCTGAACCGCCCCGAGCCGTAACCGCGCATTTTTGCCTCCGGCGTGGACGCGAATACCTGCCGGATCTCGTCGAACACGCCCACGTAAGTCGCCGGGTTCGAGCGTGGCGTGCGCCCGATGGGGTCTTGGGTGATGTCAATGACTTTATCCAGATGCTCCAGCCCCTCCAAACGCTCATAGGGGCCGGGGCGCGTCTCGGCGCGGTTGAGATCGCGGGCCAGCGCCGGATATAACGTCTCGGCGACGAGGCTGCTTTTGCCGCTGCCACTGACACCGGTGACGCAGGTGAACACCCCCAACGGGAAGCGCGCGTCCACGTGCTTGAGGTTGTGCAGCGTGGCCCCGCGCAGGATCAGGCTGCCGTTCTGCGGTGTGCGTCGCCCGCCATTCGGTGAGACCACCGCCAGCTCCCCGCTCAGATAGCGTCCCGTGAGCGATTGCGGATTCGTGGCGATCTCCTGTGGCGTTCCTTCCGCGATCACGCACCCGCCCAACACACCCGCGCCCGGCCCCAGGTCCACGATCCAATCGGCGTCGAGCATCGTCTCGCGGTCGTGTTCTACCACCAGCACTGTATTGCCCATATCGCGCAGTTGCAACAGCGTGTCGAGCAGCGCACGGTTGTCGCGGGCGTGCAGGCCGATGGACGGTTCATCGAGGATGTAGAGCACGCCGACTAACCCACACCCGATCTGACTTGCCAGCCGGATACGCTGCGACTCTCCGCCGGAAAGCGAGGGCGCGGGACGGTCGAGCGTGAGGTAGTGCAACCCCACATTGAGCATGAACTGCAAGCGGTCACGGATCTCCTTGAGCACCTCGCCACCGATGGCGAACTGCTCATCGTCGAACTGCTCGTAGAGCGATTGCACCCAGGCATGCGCCGCATCAATGGGCATGGCGCTCACGTCCATGATGGACTTGCCGCCCACCAACACCCCACGCGCTTCCGGACGCAAGCGCGCCCCACCGCACACCGGGCACGGCTGTTCACTCATAAAGCTGCTGTACCAGCGGCGCGTGTAGTCGGACTTCGTCTGGTGGAACAGGCGGTTGATGTTGTAGATGATGCCCTTGGCGGGACGATAACTCTCGCCTGTCCAGGTGCTATCGCCGTTTTCGGCGCGATACTCGAAGTGAATCTTTTCGTTGCCCGAACCGTAGATCAACACGTCACGGAAATGTTGCGGCAAGTCCTGCCACGGCGTTTCCAGGTCTACGCCGTAATGTCGGGCGATGGACTGTAATTGGTGAATCTGCCACTGGCTGTTCTTTTTGCGGAGATTGCCGTACCAGCGCAGTGCACCGTCCAACACCGAAAGTGTGGGGTCCTGCACGATCAAGGCCGGATCCACTTCCAGCTTGGTGCCCAGGCCATTGCACTCCGGGCACATGCCGAGCGGCGAGTTGAAGCTGAACAGTTGTGGGCTGAGTTCCGGGAAGCTGATGCCGCAATGCGGGCAGGCATGCTGCTCGCTGAGGAGCAGCTCCTCGCCATCCACAACATCCACGACGACTGTTCCTTCGCCCGCGCGCAACGCCGTCTCCACCGAATCCATCAGGCGCGTGGTGAAGTCGCGCCATGCCTCGTCGCCGGAGCCGTTGACATGGTTCGGCACCGCCAGGCGGTCCACGATCAACTCGATGGTATGATTCTTCGTCTTCGCCAGCTTGATGTCGCGGCTCAAATCCGTGGGGACGCCGTCAATGCGCGCGCGTTCGTATCCTTCCTGCCGCGCCTGCGCCAACACGTCCTCGTGCGTCCCCTTGCGCTGCCGGACGACGGGCGCGAGCAGTTGGAAGCGCGTCCCGGAAGGCAGTGCCGCGAGCTGATCGGCGATCTGTTGCGCGTTCTGTGAGGCCACTTTGCGCCCACATTGTGGGCAGTGGGCTTCTCCCACGCGGGCGAAGAGCACGCGCAGGTAATCCATCACCTCGGTGACGGTGCCCACGGTTGAGCGTGGGTTCTTGCTCACCGCCTTCTGCTGGATGGCGATGGCCGGGCTGAGGCCACCGATGAAGTCCACCTTCGGCTTCTCCATCTGTCCCAGGAACTGCCGTGCGAACGACGAGAGACTCTCCACGTACCGACGCTGCCCCTCCGCGTAGATCGTGTCGAAGGCCAGCGACGACTTTCCGCTGCCCGAAACGCCGGTGAGCACCACCAGCTTATTGCGCGGGATGGCGAGATCAATGTGCTTTAGATTGTGCTGCTGTGCGCCGCGAATGACGATAAAACCCGGCTCCATATTCCTCCCAGGGAATCAGATGAGAAATGAGTAATGGGAAATGAGTAATGCGTGATACGTGAATTGAGGTTAGCGACCGGCACATCCAGTATCAAGTATCCAGCTTCCAGTAACGAGCAATTATACCACAAACGCCAGATAGAACAAAGTTTCTAATCGGCCTCTCGACTTCTAGTGTAGCGAGGGAATATGACAAAACATGGCATATAGGAGAGGACGACCTTTTGAAATTTTGTCGTTGACAGGATAGTATTGAAGTGGGAGGCGATCCGATGATTGATGAATCGAAACTTCGACAAGCGGGGACTTGTTTATTTACCCCCCCAGGGCTGAGCGCCAGGGCTTTATCATTCTCGTTACAGCAACTTCATTTGGCTTCGAGCGGATCGCCAGCTCCGCGTTTCTCAACTGCTTCAAGCGGATCGCCAGATCCGCGTTGCTCAAGATCGCCAGCTCCGCGTTTCTCAACTGCTTCGAGCGGATCGCCAGATCCGCGTTGCTCAAGATCGCCAGATTCGCGTTTCTCAACTGCTTCGAGCGGATCGCCAGATCCGCGTTGCTCAAGATCACCAGATTCGCGTTGCTCAAGATCGCCAGCTCCGCGTTGCTCAAGATCGCCAGCTCCGCGTTTCTCAACTGCTTCGAGCGGATCGCCAGCTCCGCGTTGCTCAAGATCGCCAGCTCCGCGTTGCTCAACTGCTTCGAGCGGATCGCCAGATCCGCGTTGCTCAAGATCGCCAGCTCCGCGTTGCTCAACTGCTTCAAGCGGATCGCCAGATCCGCGTTGCTCAAGATCGCCAGCTCCGCGTTGCTCAACCGCTTCAAGCGGATCGCCAGCTCCGCGTTGCTCAAGATCGCCAGCTCCGCGTTTCTCAACTGCTTCGAGCGGATCGCCAGATCCGCGTTGCTCAAGATCGCCAGCTCCGCGTTGCTCAACCGCTTCAAGCGGATCGCCAGATCCGCGTTGCTCAAGATCGCCAGATCCGCGTTGCTCAAGATCGCCAGCTCCGCGTTTCTCAACCGCTTCAAGCGGATCGCCAGATCCGCGTTGCTCAAGATCGCCAGCTCCGCGTTTCTCAACTGCTTCGAGCGGATCGCCAGATCCGCGTTGCTCAAGATCGCCAGATCCGCGTTGCTCAAGATCGCCAGCTCCGCGTTGCTCAGCCGCTATCAGCTAAAACGGGGAACTGGCGTTCCCCTCGGAGCAAGAATGATAAGAGCAAGAATGATAAGGCTCTGACTGAGCGCTGACGGCTGAGCGCTGACAGCTTATTCTGAAAACTCGCGGAACACGGCCAGCGACGGCAGCACGTGCCCGCCGAAGTCGAAGAGTGCCTGATTCTCCCAGGCATTGCCGGATTGCGGGTCCGCCGGATTCCAGCCACAACCCTTCAACCCCAGCCACGCCGGTTCCCAGTAGAACACCCCCTTGGCCAGACCACCGGGCACGTCCTTCACCACCTGCATGAGGTCTCGGAGCCAGGCGGATTGACCTTCGACCGTCGCCGGATAGCCGGGAATAAGCTGATCTTCACGGGCGATGATGTTGCCGTAGCCATCCTGATTGTCCAGGGTGTAGGCATACGCCGTTTCCACCACGATCAGCTCCTTGTTGTAGCGCTGCGCCAGATCGGCCAGGTTGGCGGCGAGGTCGCGCAAGTCACCGTGCCAGTAGCCGTAGAACGATAGCCCGATGATGTCGAATTCGACGCCTTCCGCGATGATGTTGTCGAACCACCAACGGTAGAGAGCGTTGTCTCCGCCCCGATCGAGGTGCAACATGATCTTCGCGTCACACCCGGCATCTTTCACGCCCGCAATACCTGCCTTGAGCAGGCCGGCCAGCCGCGAGAACTGGTCGGCGGAGCCATTCAGTTTGCCTTGATCCCAGAGCATACCGCCGGGGATTTCGTTGCCGATCTGCACAATATCAGGCGCGGTGTTCTGCTCGCGCAATGCAGTGACGGCTTCTTTCGTATATTCGTACACCGCTGTCCGGAGCTGCTCGTAGTCATAATCCCACCACGCAAGAGGTTTGTACTGCTTCTTGGGATCCGCCCATGTGTCGGAATAATGGAAGTCCAACAAGAAACCCATCCCGGCACGTTTAATGCGGATTGCCATCCCCTTGACTTTCTCCAGGTTGTTGTAACCGTTGGCCGGGGTGTGCCATAGCTTGAGCCGGACGTAGTTGACGCCATGATCGGCCAGAATCTCGAAAATATCTTGTGCCTGTCCGTCGGTGTTGTAGAACACCCCGCCTTTATCCTCCACCTGAGGCAGGCTTGAGATGTCCACCCCTCTCATTGCCAGGGCATGGGCGGGTTGCACAACATTGGATGTTGCAAATACCATTTCCTGTTCCTCCGATGTTGCTTGAACTTCGACAGATAATGTCGCTGTGCTTTCCGCAGGTGCCATGTCGGCCTCCTGCGATTCCTGTTGAACTCCAACCTGCGAACAGGCGACGACGCTCAAAACCATAACAAGCGCGCCGGTCAAAAATAAGACTGTGATTTTTCTCGATCTATCCATCATTCACCACCGCCGCACAAGACTCCAACTCGCCAAATCCGACCACAAGACTAACGACAACGTGACTATATGACGAAAAATTATAGCATCAAATTGACATTTCCTTATCCCTCCTTACAATGCCAGCTATGATGATCATCCGTCCCGCAACACTGGCCGATGCTGCCGCGATCAGCGCCGTTCACTGTAGCACGGTGGATGTGTGGCGTGATCCCTACACACGCCAGCCGACGGACGCGGCAACGCTTGATCTTTTCGGGCGCTGGTACAACGGCGGCCCCTGGATGAGCGCCGAGACCTGTGCCGTGCACCTCAACGCGCTGCTTTTGCGGGGGCATGGGGCGCTTGTTGCTGAGATGGAGGGGAATGTCGTCGGTGAAGCAGAATTCTACATCAACCGCGAGCCGGCTCCCTTTGGTCCCCATCTCCATGTATCCATCCTCTACATTCACAGGGAATGGCAGCAGCGGGGCATCGGGCAGGCGTTGATCGAAGCCGGCGTTGATTATGCGCGCACGCAGCATCTTGTGGCGCTGACCACGCAGCCGGAATCCGAGGCCGTCGGTTTTTATCAACGCGTCGGGTTTCAGCCGTGGATGCGCATGCTGGAAATGCAGGCGACGGCCGGCGGTGACGCGCCGGCGGGCCTCGAACCCGCGCCGTGTGACGTGGGGCCGCCCACCCACCTGGTGCTGCGCCTCGGACGGTATCAGTGCGGCGTGCAGGGGTGGGAGACGCTCTGGCCTTCCCTGGCGCTCCCAGAGCTGAAAGCCTTGCGGCGCAGCGTATGGCGCGGGGAACTCGACGGCATGCCGGTGGTGTTAGGACTGCGTGAGCAGTTCCGCGACCCCACCCAGGCCGACGGTTATGCCTGGCTGCCGCCATCCGCGCCTCTGAGGCCCGTTGTGGCTGCTTTGCGTGGTTTGGCCGCCCATGCAGGCTACAGCGCCGTAGACCTGCTTCTGCCCCAAGACGCACTTTCCGAATTGCAGACTGTCTTCAGACTGGATTATCAAACCACCGTCACCCTCTGGAAAAGGGACCTTGTTATATGAGCCTGAAATGGATTGCCGTTCTCGGATTAGCCGCCTGGCTGGTTTTGCCCGCTGTGGCTTCTCCCGCTGAACCACCGACACCGATCTCCGCGACTCGCCCTTCGATGGCTGCTCCGCTTAATGCCGCCATCTTCTATACCACCACCATCACCATCCCCACCTATCCCTACGCCGATTACCTCTATGACGCTTACAATGCCACATACAACATGACCTATCCCGTGCTGAATTGGAGCGCTTACCGGGCTTCTAATCCTACGCCGGCGCCCAAAGACTACGAACTTCTGGTGATGGAGAACGACTATCTCCGCGTCACCGTTTTGCCGGCGTTGGGCGGACGGGTATATCAGCTCATTGACAAGGCGACCGGACAGAACCACCTTTACCAAAACCCCGTCATCAAGCCGACGGGTTGGGGACCGCCGGAGCAAGGTTGGTGGCTGGCGGCCGGTGGCATCGAGTGGTGCCTGCCGGTAGATGAACACGGCTACGAATCAGGCATCCCCTGGGACTGGTCGGCAATCATCTCCAGCGCCGGGGTGACGATCACCGTAAGCGACAGCGATGCAACGGATCGGCTGCGCGCGCGCATTGACCTCTTCCTGCCGGCGCAGCGCGCTTATCTGCTGATCCGACCGCGCATCGAGAACCCTACCACTTCTGCAATCGCTTACAAATTCTGGCTCAACGCGGCTTTAGCACCCGGCGACGCCAACAAACCGGCGGCCGGGCTGGAGTTCATCTTCCACGCTGCCCAAATGGCCGTACACTCCACCGGTGATACACGCCTGCCCGGTGCCTGGCCCACCGTCCCCACCGCACCCGATTACCGCTTCACATGGCCGGTCTACAACGGCGTGGACTATGCCCGCCTGGGTAACTGGCGTGAATGGCTCGGCTTCTTCGAGTATCCACAGGCTGCGGCGGACTTTGTGGGCCTCTACAACCACGAAAACCAGGCCGGCGTCGCGCGCGTCTTCCCCGCCGATGTGGCGCGGGGGACGAAAGGCTTCGCCTACGGATGGGCCGTCCCGCTCGATTGGCACGGCTGGACGGACGTGGAATCCGGCGGCGTCGAGATCCACGGCGGCATCGCCCCAACGTTCTGGGACATGGCCCATCTTGACGCGGGCGCGACATTTTCCTGGACAGAAGTATGGTATCCGCTCAATGACACCGGTGGGATCGCGGCAGCTACGCGAGAAGCCGCCCTGCACGTCGCCAAAACGGGCGGCGATCTCGCCATCGCTCTCCATACCACTGCGCTGCGCGTGGCCGGGAGCGGACGGCTCATCGCGTGGAATCGTGGCACGTGCCAGGAAATGCTAAACCAACCCTTGCCGGCGTTTACGCCTTCTACGCCGTACAAAACGACGGTTTCGGTGGGCACGCTCCTTCTCGATCAACTTGCCGTCGCCTATGTGAGCACACAGGGGGATGTGCTGGCCGCTTTCGGCCCAACGACATGCCTGAACGCAAAGCCCCGTCTGGCATTGGAAGCGACACAGCGCACGCTGCTGGCAGAAGTCGGTGCGCCGCAGGTGATGACGACATCGGTGCGCATTGACAACGTCGGTTACGGCGCGCTCACGTGGACGGCAGAAGTCGTGCCCGGCGGGACATTGACGCCCACCCTGCCGGTCACATCCGGCACACAGGGCGAGCGGCTGTGGATCGTCGTGGATACCGGAGGGTACGCCACCGGCAACTATACCGGCACGCTCAAGGTGACGGCGTCGCCGCCTGATACGCTGGATTCCCCCCAGCAGATAACCGTGGCGTTGCGGGTCGTCCCGGAACTAAAGCGCGTCTATCTCCCCTGCGTCCTGCGGAATTACACGCCACAGCAAACGATTATGCTTCCTTGAAACCCCAACGGCTAAAATTTTCATTCAACCGCCGATACTCGCGCTACATACCCCAGGGAGCAAAAAGGTCATTTGCAATCCCCAGGCGTGCCAGCATCCGGCCGACCGTGCGCTCGACGACCTCTTCGAGGGTCGTCGGATGGTCGTAGAAAGCCGGCACCGGCGGGAAGATAATCGCCCCATTTTCGGCCGCCTGCACCATCAGGCGCAGATGTCCCAGGTGCAGCGGCGTCTCGCGGACGGCGAGCAACAGCGGGCGCCCTTCTTTCAGGGCCACGTCGGCGGCGCGCACGAGCAGGTTATCGGCGTAGCTGTGGGCGATGGCGGAGAGCGTCTTGATCGAGCACGGCGCCACAAGCATCCCCTGGGTGACGAAGGACCCGCTGGCAATCGGCGCGCCGAAGTCCTGCGCGTCGTACACACAGGCCGCGAGCGTCCGCAGCGCTTCCATTTCCATATCCAGCTCCTGGCGCAACGTCGTTATCCCCGCCGGCGTTACCACCAGGTGGGTTTCCACGCCGAGATTTTGGAGCGCGGCAAGCGCGCGCACGCCGTAGATCGCGCCGCTCGCGCCGGTTATACCAACAATGATGCGGATCATATAATTGTGAGTATAATTGAGAGTGAGAAAAGTCGCAAGGAAGTGCGGGGGCAAATTGTAATCCCGCGCAAGTATGTTACAATGGTTGCTTTGTAGATTTGGGTGTAACAGAGGAAGGCAAGTTGATGACCAAACGAGGCTTGGGGCGGGGATTAGAAGGGCTGATTCCTGTGGACGAAGAACGTCCCGGCGGTCTGCAAGAAGTGCCGCTAGAGGCGATTATCCCCAATCCGCACCAGCCGCGTATGCCAATCCAGGAGCATGATCTCCAGGAATTGGCCGATTCCATCCGCGAGCACGGCATCATCCAGCCATTGATTGTCACCCACACCACCGATGGACGCTACCAGCTCATCGCCGGCGAACGTCGCTGGCGCGCGGCGCGGCTTGCCGGACTACAAAAGGTCCCCGTCGTTGTGAAGGATGTCGCCCCGCAGCAGATGCTGGAGCTGGCGCTTGTGGAAAACGTGCAACGCGCCGACCTCAACCCGATCGAAGAGGCCCTGGCTTACAAGCACCTGGTCGAGGAATTCGGATTGTCGCAGGGTGAAGTCGCGCAGCGCGTCGGCAAAAGCCGTCCCGCGATCGCCAACACCATGCGCCTATTGCTGGCCTCCACAGCAGTGCAAGAGGCGCTGATGGAGGGGACGATCAGCGAAGGCCATGCGCGCGCCTTGCTGGGCCTGCCGCGCAAAGAAGACCAGGACACCGTTCTGCAGCTTGTCATCCGGCAAGGGTTGAGTGTCCGCCAGGTTGAAGCCCTTGTGCAGCAGTTCACCCGTCCCCAAAAGCCCAAAGCCGCGCCGCTGCCCGAAATCCATGCCCTCGAGGAACGTTTCGCGGCGGCGCTGGGGACGCGCGTGCGCCTCAAAGCCGGGCGCAAAGGGGGGCGGCTGATGATCTATTACTATTCCGATGAGGAATTCCAGGCGCTCTACGAACGCTTGACCGGTGAGACGTTATAGATTGCGAGATTGGAGATTGGAGATTGAAGATTGGAAATGAATACGACGTTTGAAGCAGCGGCCATTGTGCGCGAGAAAACCGCGCAGGCGGTACAAATCCTCAAAGAGAAAAAGATTGATCTGTGGCTCACGTTTGTACGCGAGACGAGTCAAGTAAAAGACCCGGCGCTCGATTTGCTTCTGGGCTTCAACCTGACCTGGCCCTCGGCGTTGATGATCCACAAGAGCGGCGCGAGCGTTGCCATCGTTGGCCGGTATGACGTCCCCAATGTCGAACGTTTGGGCGCCTACAAACGGGTCATCGGTTACGACGAGTCGTTTCAACAAAACCTTGCCACTGAAATCGAGACGCTCAATCCACGCCGCATCGCCATTAACTATTCGGAAAGCGATCCGGCCGCGGATGGGCTGACCTACGGCATGTTCCGGTTGTTGTCGCGGGCTTTGGCTGCCACACCGTATGCCACACGTCTGGTATCTGCCGAAGCCATCATCGCCGCCCTGCGTGGACGCAAAACCGCTACCGAAGTTGCTCGCATCAAAGCGGCTGTGGAGCGTACCGAAGCGGGGATCGCGCGCCTCAAGTCGCTCATCCACCCCGGCGTGGGTGACACGGAAATCGCCGACTTTTTGCACAACTTCCTCATCGAAAACGGTTATGGTTCCTCGTGGGAATGGGAGTACTGCCCGGTTGTTACCGTGGGACCTGATTCGGCGGTAGGCCACGCCATGCCGGCCGGGCTGCGTGCTAAAGCCGGACACCTGGTGCACATTGACTTCGGTATCTCGTGCTACGGGTTTGTCTCGGACCTGCAGCGGACGTGGTATCTGCGCGAGGCCGGCGAAACCACCATCCCCGCAGAAATCCAACGCGCCTGGGACGCTACCACAGCCGCCCTTGAAGCCGGACGCGCGACGCTCAAACCCGGCGTGCAAGGTTGGGAAGTGGATGCTGTGGCACGCCGCACCCTTGTCGAGGCCGGCTACCCGGAGTTTATGCACGCTTTTGGACACCACATCGGACGCACCGCCCACGACGGCGCCACTGTCCTGGGACCCAAATGGGAACGCTATGGCAGTGCCACCGAAGGGGTGGTCGAAGAGGGCAACGTCTTTGCGATCGAACTGGGGGTCTCGGTGCCGGGGCGCGGCTACATCGGTCGGGAAGAAAACGTCGTCGTCACCGCCAGCGGCGCGGAGTATCTGAGCCATATCCAGGAAAACCTGTGGGTATTGTAGAGAGCACGCCATACAAAAAGGCCCAGGGATGACCTGGGCCTTTTTGATGGAAATTTCAGCGCGGGGTTAATATAAATCCTATCCCCCAAAAAACGTGTTATGACCGGCGCGAGCCGTTTATTCAGACCAGATGATTTCGTATACACACAAACCGCCGACTTGCGCTGCCGTCTGGATGCGTCGCGCTTCGGCGTTCGTCAATTGCCGGATGAGGGTTTCATCAATCTGACACGTTTCCATGTGAGTTTGCGCAACGTGATGATAGGGGCAACTGCTGACGTAGATAAAATAGCGTCCGTCGGCATCCTTATCCCAACGCGCGACAAAACCGTTTTGATTCATAATCGCTACGACGCCATCCATGCGCGCATCACGGTCGGGCGGTAAATCCCCCACATCAGCAATCAGACGTTTGGCTGTCTCCTGTAGAAAAACCCGCTGTTCTTCTGTGGGCACGCAAACCCTGAGAGCATCGAGCAACGCGCTGGCAAGGCCGCTGTAATTGTTGGGAAACAGATCGGCTGCCGTGGAGGTCAGGCGGTACACATAACGGGGGCGTCCGGGACGGCTGAAACGCTGGATTTCCGGCTCGGTGATGTACCCCTCGGAGCGTAAAATCTCCAGATGGTGCCGCACCGTGACACTGGTTAACCCAAGCTCACGACTGAGTTCTTGAACGGTGACCTCACCATGGCGCTTCAGAATTTCAAGAATCTGCTGTCTTGTATCTTGCATGACGTAATTTCTCCAGGTTCGCCTGCCTTTGAGCAAAAGACCTTACCGTGCAGGCAATAATACTATTAAATAAAAGGATATGTTGTTAAGTAACCTGATTGTAACATCATAAATGCGTTTTGTCAAACCCATATTTTCTTTATGGTGAATACGTCTTCAGGGCTTTATTATTCTCGTTAGAATGATAAGGCCCTGATACGTCTTTCAATGCTGTTGGTATTTCATCAAGAGTGTGTTATAATCGCCCTGACTTGTCATTGGAGGTTACAGGCGTGTTTGAAATCAAAAAAGAACTGTTAGCAACTCATGAAGCACTTCTCAATGTGGAAATTGAGGAAAATGCCGTCAAGCAGGCCATGCAGAAAGCGGCGCGCTCGATTGCCGGGAAGGTCAACATCCCCGGCTTCCGCAAGGGCAAGGCCCCTTATGCAAAAGTCTTGCAATATGTTGGCGAAGACGCAGTGTTGCAAGAAGCGGCGGATCAGATCATCCAAGAAATCTATCCCCAAATCATTGACCAGGCCGGCATCGAACCCTACGGGCCGGGTACCCTGGAAAAGATCACCCCTTCCCCTTTGACCTACACGATTCGTGTGCCGTTGGAGCCTGAGGTGAAGCTGGGCGACTATCACAGCCTGCGCCAACCCTGGGAAGACGCTACCGTCAGCGATGAAGAAGTTGTGAACATCCTGGAGCAGATACGTTCCGAACATGCTGTTTTGGAACCCCTGGAACGTCCTGCCCAATGGGGGGATGAAGTTCACTTCAACGTTTTGGGCACGGCCGATGACGAAGTGATTGTTGATGAAGACGATATCGAGATCGTGCTTCAAGAAGATGCTCCTTTCCTCACTCCCGAATTCGTGCAAGCCCTGATCGGCATGAGTACCGATGAGGAAAAAACGTTCACCATCGTCTTACCGGAAGACTTTCGGGAAGAATCCCTGCGGGGGGCCGAAGTGCAGTTTAAGGTGAAGATGGTGGGCGTCTTCGAGCGTGTCTTGCCCGATCTCGACGATGCCTTAGCCAGCACCGTAGGTCCTTTTGAAACCCTTGAAGATCTCAAGAGCGACATTTACACCCGTCTGAAAGACGCCAAGCAATCCCAGTTCCAGGAAACATACCGTGACAATCTGGTTGAGGCGTTGGTGGCCCAATCCGAGGTGCACTATCCGCCGGATATCGTCAAACAAACGCTGGATGACATGATTAAAAACGCCGACGAGCGGACGCAGCGCGAGCGTCACATGTCGCTCAAAGATGCCCTGCAATTGCAAGGAATGACGCTGGAGAAATTCCGCGAACAATTGCAACCTCGGGCCGAGGAAAATGTCAAACGTTCGCTGGTGTTGTTGAAGTTCGCCGCTGCCGAGAGCATCCAGGTCAGTGATGACGAAGTCGTGCAAGCATACGGCGACATGATGACGATGCTGGGCGCGCCGGCTCGAGTTGTGGAAGCCGGGGTGAGCCTGGATTCGGACCTCGGACGCAACTTGCGGCTGAACTTATTGAACCAAAAGGTGTTGGAGCATCTTGAGAAAATCGCACGTGGCGAGCTTACACCTGCCAACGCTGCGCCAGAAATGACCTCGACAGAAGAGCCAGCATCCACACAGGAATAAGATGCCATATCCGTATGAACTATGAACGATGAGGAGACTCCCATGTTCCCGTATGTAATTGAGGACACGCGACTCGGTGAGCGTATCTATGACATCTATTCCGTGCTGCTCAGAGAGCGCATCATTTTCCTGGGGACACCGATCAACGCTTTGGTTGCCAATGAAGTTGTGGCCAAGTTGCTCTTCCTCGACCGCGAGGATTCCGAGCGTGAAATTTCTCTCTACATCAACTCGCCGGGTGGGGAGATTTCGGCCGGCCTGGCGATTTATGACACAATGCAGTTGATTCAAGCGCCCGTCTCTACTATTGCGGTGGGGATGACGGCCAGTATGGCGACCGTGTTGCTCGCGGCGGGGACCAAAGGCCGCCGCTATGCCCTGCCGCACGCGACGATCCATCTGCACCAACCGCTCGGCGGCGTCCAGGGGCAGGCCACCGACATCGAGATCGCGGCAAAGGAGATCCTGCGGATGCGTGAATTGCTCAACAACCTGCTGCGCAAGCATACCGGCCTGGATGACGCTCAAATCGAGCGTTTCACCGACCGTGACTTTTATATGACGGCGCAGCAGGGGGTGGAATACCGCTTGATTGATAAGGTTTTGGAACCCAGCAACAACAAATAATCCCCAATAAGGAAGGCAGAAAGAGGGGGGATTTCGGGCGGCGAGTCGCCCAAAATCCCCCCTTAATGCTTTCTCTTCCCCCCTTGCAACCCTTAACACTTGTAAGGCTATCGCATTGGGGAAACTTTTTCCGTCGTACTGTCTGCTGTGCTGCTAAAGCGGCGTCTTTAAGGGGGATTGTGGCGGGGCGAAGCCCTGTCCCCCCCCCCTTTCCCTGGCCTTCAGGCCGTATTCAGTTGCCGGAAACGGCTAAATGCGATAGCCATATAAACATTTGCTTTTTGTAGATAAGGTCATATTATTATAGACAGTAGTTGCGTGGTTCGTTTCTTTGGACAGGATTTCAGGAAACAGGATAACAAGGCATGGAGCAAAAAATCTTAAGCCCGACCGAGGAAGCTCTTGTAGGCATCGAACGTCACTGGCTGACTAATCTGCAAATCGCGCTGGCGCAATTTAATGCGGCCCCGGAAGATCGCGCGGCCCTGGAACGCTCCATCCGCCAACTTGATGAGCTATTTCTGTTGGTTGTCGTGGGCGAATTCAACGCCGGGAAGAGCGCCTTCATCAACGCCCTGCTGGGACAAGCCTTACTTGAAGAGGGCGTCACTCCTACGACCACCCGCATCCACCTTCTCAAGCACGGCAACCATTTTGAACGGGTCGCCATCGAAGATTCGGTGGATATTTATACGGCACCATCGGATTGGCTGGGGGAGATCAACATCGTGGACACCCCCGGCACCAACGCCATCTATCGTGGGCATGAAGCCCTCACCCAGGAGTTTGTCCCGCGTTCCGACATGGTGCTTTTCGTCACCTCCGTAGACCGGCCTTTCACGGAAAGTGAGCGGGCTTTTCTGGAGCGGATTCGTGACTGGGGCAAGAAAGTCGTCATCGTGCTGAACAAAATTGACATCCTGGAAAATGCCGCGGACATTGCGCGCATCGAGGACTTCATCGCTGAAAATGCCCTGCTTTTGTTGGGATTCAAGCCTGAGATTTTCCCGATTTCGGCGCGCCTGGCCCTGCGGGCCAAACAAACCCAGGATCACGCCTTGCTGGCCAAAAGCGGCATCGAAGCGTTGGAGCAGTACATCATCAGCACACTGGATGAAAAAGAACGCATCCGCCTCAAGTTGCGCAATCCGATCGGTGTGGCCCAGCATCTGATTGATAAATACATGGCCATGGTGGATAACCGGTTGCATCTGCTGGACGAGGATTTTGGAGTGCTGACCGACATCGAACGTGAGATGGCGATGTACCGCGAGGATATGTATCGGCAGTTCCGTTACCGCCTGGCGGATGTGGACAACGTGTTGTACGAATTCGAGAATCGCGGCATGATCTATTTCGACGAGACCATGCGCATCCTACGCCTCTTCGATTTGATGAACAAAGCCAAATTGCAAGAAGAATTCGCGCGCAAAGTCGTCGGTGACGCACCGCAGATGATCGAACAGCGCGTCAACGAAATCATAGATTGGCTGGTGAGCAGTAACCTGGGACAGTGGCAGGCCGTCCAGGAGCACGTGTTGGGGCGGCGGGACAAATACGCGGAGCACATCGTCGGGCAGGTCGGGGGAACTTTCATTTACGATCGCGCAAACTTGTTGGATACGGTTGGACGGGTCACGCAGCAGGCGCTGCAAAGTTACGATAAGATGGAAGAAGCCACGCGCATCGCCGAAACCGTGCAACAGGCGGTCGCCAGCACGGCACTGGTTGAGGTGAGCGCCGTGGGATTGGGCGCCGTCGTCACCACCATTGCGACAACCACGGCCGCCGACCTGACCGGCATCCTGGCGGCAGGAGCCGTGGCCGTGCTGGGGTTACTCGTCATCCCGGCCAAGAAGCGTGCCGTGAAAAACGAATTACACGCGAAGATTGCCGCCGTGCGCACACAACTTATGGAAACGCTGAACACGCAGTTCAACCGCGAGTTGGAACGCGCCTTGCGCGAGATTGAAAATGCGATCTCGCCCTACACCCGCTTTGTCCGTGCCGAACGCAAAAACCTTCTCGGCACGCGCGAAGAATTGACCACTATCAAGAAGTGGCTGGAACGCCAGGCGGCCGAGATTGACGCCTTATAAATCGGAACTGGAGTCAATCAGATAAAGAGAGAGTTCGTCTTGTGGGAAGGATCAAAAAGATCAAAGGAGTGGTTTGATTGACATCATGCTGAGGCTATGCTAAACTAATAGTATTAAAGTACCTACCATGGATGCTTGACTTGCTATTTTATAGTCCTAACCCCAGGAGTGTAAAGACAATTTATGACCGGTAGAATACGGGTAATGATCGTTGATGATATTGCAGAGACGCGCGAGCAGTTGCGCAAACTGCTCTCGTTCGACGCCGATATTGACGTTGTGGCTATGGTCGGCAGTGGTGAGGAAGCTCTAAAAACTGCCCCCCAGGTTTTACCCGATGTAGTGTTAATGGATATTAACTTACCGGGCATGGATGGGATTGCCACAACCGGCAAGATCATTGAGCTGATGCCTACCGTACAAATTGTCATGCTCTCGGTGCAGGGGGAAACTGACTATATGCGCCGGGCGATGATGGCCGGGGCCAGGGATTACCTGACCAAACCGCCAAGTGCGGATGAATTGTTGGATGCCATTCATCGAGCGTATAAATTGCGTCAGAAGATGGGAACCGGCGCCCTGGTTATGCCTGGTACGGCTCCCTCACAAGCGGCGGCTGTCTCCCGCGCTACAGAAGCCAAGGTTGTCACTATCTATAGCCCTAAAGGCGGTACGGGCTGTACAACATTAGCTGTCAATCTGGCCATTGCTTTGCAGACCCTACTCGGCCCTGATTCAAAAGTATGCGTGATTGATACCAACCTTCAATTCGGTGACGTGGCTATTTTCATGAAACTACAAGCCACACGGACCATAGCCGACCTTGTCCCCCATGTGCAAGACTTGGATGTGGACTTGCTCAAAACTGTGATGACGCCTCATACCTCCGGGGTAAAAGTGCTTGTCGCTCCGCCCTTGCCTGAGGATGCCGAAGTTTTCAAAGAAAGTGGAACCGAGGAGAGTGGGGCTAACTCCAATCTAAAAACTATTCTTAAATTTGTGGGTCGAGAATTCGATTACATCATTTTAGATGCGCCGCACCAGGTAGATGACATTACCCTGGCTGATCTGGATGTCAGTGACCTTGTGGCTATTGTAACCCGTCCGGTCATCCCTGAGATTCGCGGAGCGCGCCAGTTCATTGATCTTCTACAAAAGATGAATTTTGGAATGGACAAAATTGCCCTGGTCATCAACGGTGTGGATAACAAACGTATGGGCATTCAACCTGAAGCCATAGAACGTGCCATGATACCGGCGATGGTGCATATTCCCTATGATGAGCGCATTGCGTTGCGCGCTGCCAATTATGGCGAACCTCTGATCCTTAAAAATGCTCGCACTCCCATCGGACAGGCCATCATGGACTTTGCAGCGGCAATACAAAAGCGCTTTGCAGAAATGCCAGTAGAAAATGCATCGGTGAATGAAACCCCGAAACGTCCTGGCATAGGGCGTCTGTTATAAGGATAGTTTTTGAAGGAGAGAAACGGTGTCCCTTTTACGTAGAATTGAGAAGAAACCAACCGCTCCTACTACCTCTTCGACGCCCTCTACTTCACCTACTGCTGCCCCACAGGCGGCGACCAGCGATGCCGGTAGTGAAATACAACGGCGGCCCGTGCCGCGCGCGCGGGATGCCTATATGGACCTGAAGACGCGCGTCCAGAATCGGCTGATCACGGAAATGGATCCCTCGATGGACGTTTCCCGAACTGCCGAAGTGCGCGCGACGATCAAGGAAATGTATGACGCCATTCTTCAGGAAGAAAGCATCGTTTTGGGGCGCAAGGAGCGCGACGCGCTTTTCGAGCAGATTGTGGCGGAAATCCTGGGGCTGGGGCCACTGGAGCCACTGCTGGCCGATGACAGCATCACTGAGATCATGGTGAACGGACCGAAGAAGGTTTTCGTCGAGCGCCAGGGCAAAGTGCAGCGGGTGAACATCAGCTTTGAGTCCGATGAACACCTGATGCGCATCATCGAGCGCATCGTGGCGCCTCTGGGACGCCGGATTGACGAAAGCAGTCCCACCGTGGATGCGCGTCTCAAGGACGGGTCGCGTGTCAACGCCGTCATCCCGCCGATTGCCCTTAACGGCCCCACGCTGACGATCCGCAAATTCTTCAAGAAGCCGTTGACGATTGAAGACCTCATCCGCTATGGGAGTATTACCGAAGAGGCCGTGGAATTCTTGAGAGCTTCGGTCATCGCGGCCGTCAATATCGTCGTTTCGGGTGGCACCGGCACTGGCAAAACGACCTTCTTGAACGTCCTCTCCAGTTTTATTCCGGCGGATGTGCGCATCATCACCATCGAGAACGCGGCGGAACTGCAATTGCGGCAGGAGCATGTGGTTACTCTGGAGTCGCGCCCCCCAAACGTTGAAGGCAAGGGCGAGGTCAGCATCCGCGATCTGGTGATCAACTCCTTGCGAATGCGCCCTGACCGTATCGTGGTTGGGGAGTGCCGTGGCGGCGAGGCTCTGGACATGCTTCAGGCTATGAACACCGGCCACGAGGGCAGCATGACAACGCTCCACGCCAACAATACACGGGATGCCCTCTCGCGTCTGGAAACGATGGTGTTGATGGCCGGTATGGAACTGCCGCACCGGGCCATCCGTGAGCAGGTCGCCTCGGCGATTGATATGATCGTGCAGTTGGAGCGGATGCGCGATGGGTCGCGGCGCGTTGTTTCCATCACCGAAGTCCAGGGGATGGAAGGAGACGTGATCACCACCGCCGACATCTTCAAATTCGAGCAAACCGGTTTTGAGGGTGGTAAGGTAATCGGGCGGTTGCGTCCCACCGGAATTCGCCCCAAATTCATGGAGAAAATCGAACAAGCCGGTATTCACTTACCCCCTTCAATTTTCGGAGTTGCACAACGTACGCGCTTTTAACGGACTGAAAGCCAATAGGGAGAAAGGTGTAGACTATGGATCCCCTACTGATCATTGGCGCTGTGGTGATTCTTGCTTCTATCGTCTTGCTGATTGTGGGGTTATCTGGCGAAAGAAGCGGTCAGGAACTTGTTGAGAAACGACTCGGTGATACTCAGAAGAAACGTAAGGCTGAGAAGGAAAAGACAAAACGAGAATCTGTCATTGGCGCAGCCGTAGACCGCGCTGTAGCCGGCCGGGGGTTTGCACAAAACCTGGCGACGCAACTGGCACGTGCTAACCTCAAGTGGACTGTGGGTGAGTTCATCGTGATGAGCATTACCCTATCTATCCTTGCGGGGTTATTGTTTTTTGTCATCAAGCGTGTTGTTCTGATACCGGTTGGGGCCATCGCTGGCTTTTTCCTTCCCCGTATTTATCTTGCCCAACGCATGAACAAACGTCTTAAGGAATTCAATAATCAGCTCGGCGACGCGCTGAACCTGATGGTGAATTCACTACGGGCCGGGTATAGCACCATGCAGGCGATGGAGGTCATCTCCGACGAGATGCCGGCGCCCATCTCGGAAGAATTCGGGCGCGTCGTGATGGAATTGCAACTGGGGGTGCCCTTCGACACAGCGATGGCGAACCTGATGCGCCGTGTCCCCAGCCCTGATATGGATCTGGTGGTGACGGCGATGAGCGTCCAACGCGAGGTCGGCGGTAACCTGGCCGAAGTCCTGGATGCCATCAGCTTCACCATCCGCGAGCGGATACGCATCAAAGGTGAAATCAGGGTGATGACCTCACAAGGTCGTATGACCGGCTACGTGATCACCTTATTGCCTTTTGCGCTGGGGGCTTTCATCTACATGATCAATCCTGGCTTCATGGGAGGAATGTTTGAAGACCCATGCGGTTGGATTATGCTCGGTGTTTCGCTTGTGATGATCGGCGCCGGTTATTTCGTCATTAACAAAATCGTCAGTATCGAAGTGTAAAAAATCAGGGAGGTCACGATGCCCGTTGTCATTGGTGGGATCGTTGTTATGGTTGCCGTTCTGGTGGTGCTGATCAGCAGACGTCGGGCCGGTTCCGCGCAAAGCATTGACGAACGCCTGAACGAGCTGGCAGCCCTGGGACAGTCGGTTACCCTGGAAGAGCTGGAGCTTTCCCAACCGTTTACGCAGCGCGTGCTGATCCCGATGATCGAAGCGTTGGGCAAAATGGCGCAGCGCTTCACCCCCCAACAAACTATCGAGGCTTCGCGTCACAAACTTGAACTTGCCGGCCTCGCCCACAAGATCAAACCCGTGCAGTTTCTCGCTTATCGCATCGTTGCTGCTATTGTTTTGGGGGGCATCTCGTTGATGATCGCGTTCGCTTCCAGTCTGCCGGTCATGCAGCGGTTGCTGGTCATCGTCGTCGCGTTTGTGCTGGGATATTCACTGCCGTCCGTGTGGTTGGGGTCCAAGATCTCGGCGCGCCAAAATGAAATCATCAAAGCCCTGCCGGATGCGCTGGACCTTTTGACCATTTGTGTCGAAGCCGGGTTAGGGTTTGACGCGGCCATGTCAAAAGTCGCCGAGAAATGGAACAATGAGCTGAGTATCGCTTTCAACAAAACCGTGCAGGAAATGCAGCTTGGCAAATTGCGCCGTGAGGCATTGCGCAATATGGCGAATAGCATGGACGTTCCCGATGTCACTTCTTTCGTCGCGGCGATTATTCAGGCCGATACCCTGGGCGTCAGTATGGCAAAAGTGATGCGTATTCAGTCCGACACCATGCGCCTGAAGCGCCGGCAGCGCGCCGAAGAGAAAGCCCGTCAGGCCCCCATCAAAATGATGTTTCCGCTGGTCTTTTTCATCTTTCCCACCATTTTGATCGTGCTGTTGGGACCGGCGATCATCAGGCTCAAAAGCGTCGGTAGCTCTTAAGCACCGTGGCCGTATCCAGGCCGGGGCACCATTGGAATAAAGCGGTTACAATCCTGGCCCAGGCAATCCAGGGACTTCACCGTGTGAGCATACGCATGGTCTATGACGCAAAGCGTGTAAATAACCTCATACGCTGCGGTTGGAGTGTATATCGTCAGTTCCTGGATCTTATCGCGCCTCCACGTTGCGTGGTTTGCAGAAAGGTGGGTACCTGGCTGTGTGATGTTTGCGCCATGACCCTTCCGCCGCTAGAGGCCCCAATTTGCCCACGTTGCGGACGTTTAGAGAAAAGCGGCAGGTTGTGCCCGACATGCCGGACGGCTCCCCTCGACGTGGCACCCATCCGCGCCGTGTTTTTGTTTGAGGGCGCGATCCGGGATGTGATTCATGCCCTGAAATACCGCGGCGCGCGCCATGTCCTCACCCCTCTGACGCAACGCATAGCCGAGGTGTGGAAGTACCACCGCATGGAAAGTGATCTTCTTGTCCCTGTGCCCCTTTATGCCGGCCGTGAAGCCCGAAGAGGGTATAATCAATCCACTTTGTTTGCCAGGGCATTGGCCGGCTCGATCGGTGTGCCGGTCGCCGAGGGGCTATTGGTACGGGTGCGCAATACGCAGTCGCAAACCAGGCTGAACCGTGAGGAACGTCAGCGGAACGTTAAAGACGCTTTTGCGTATACTCTATATACCAGACTGGATGGAGAGCGCGTGACGTTGATTGATGATGTGGCGACCACAGGTGCCACATTGCAGGCATGCGCAGTGGTGTTGTTATCCAATGGGGTGCGCAGCGTCAATGCTTTCACCCTGGCGCGCGCGTCCTAATTCCAACGATTAAGGAGGATTTTACGATGGAGATGTTGCAGATTTACACCCGGAATTTAGAGTTGACAGAACGGCTGCGTGATTACGTTGAAACGAAAGTCTCCAAATTTGAGCGTTTTCTCCCCTCCCTTGAGACCATCCGCGTTGACCTTTCGGAAAGCAATTCACGTGATAGCGCACGGCGTATGGTCGCGCAAATCACCATCACCGTCCCCAAAGCTATCCTGCGGGCCGAAGAGCGCGCCGGGGACATTTTCGCCGCCATTGATGCGGTGATGGATAAGATGTATCGTCGGGTCGAGCGGTATAAGGGGCGCAAGGTCAGCAAGCGTCGGCCGGCAGTGGCGGGCGCCGAACAGTTGGAAGCCGAAGTTGAAGAAGCTGTTGAAGAAGAACCGGCTCCGCGCATCGTGCGGATCAAGGAATTTGAAGTGCACTCGATCACGCCCGAAGAGGCGATTGAGCAGATGGAACTGTTGGATCACCTCTTCTACGTTTTCCTCGACGGCAACGATGGGCGGCTGAGTGTCATTTACCGCCGCGAAGACGGCAACTACGGGATTTTGAAACCGCAGTATTGATCCCGTGTCAGGATGAGAAATTCAGGGGGCGCGGTGTGAAGCCGCGCCCCCGCGTTTTTGTTTGTGCCGGGGATTCTCTGATATTTACTCTGCGCTCTCTGGGTCTTTGGGGGTTACCGACACAGCCGCGTCTACCATCGGCTTCTCCGGCAGCGGCAGCAGTGCCTCTTCCAGGACGGTTTCCATGCTTTCCACCAGAATCAGATCGAGCTTCTTCAAAATGTTCCGTGGAATTTCCTGCAAGTCTTTGGCATTGCGCGCCGGCAAGATGACCTTCTTCACGTTCGCGCGGTGCGCCGTGAGCAGTTTTTCTTTGAGTCCACCTACGGGCAAAATCCTTCCGCGCAGCGTGATTTCCCCGGTCATTGCCACATCGCGCCGCACCGGCTGCCCGCTAAACGCCGAGCACAAGGCGACCGCCATGGTGATCCCCCCGGAAGGCCCATCTTTAGGAATGGCCCCTTCCGGCAGGTGGATGTGAATGTCGGTTTTCTCGAAGACCTCGGCATGGATGCCCCAGGATTCGGCCTGGGCGCGCAGATAGGTTAAGGCCGCCTGCGCCGATTCCTGCATCACGTCTCCCAGTTGTCCTGTCAGGATCAGGTTGCCCTTGCCGGGGACGAGCGCTACCTCAACCGGTAGCAAGTCGCCACCGTTCGGCGTCCAGGCCAGACCCATCGCCACCCCCACTTCGTCTTGCTTTTCCAGGTTGTCGCTGAGATAGCGCGGCGGCCCCAGATATTTCTCGACGGTTTTCGGGGTCACCACGGCCAACGGACGCTTGTCTTCCGCCAGCCGGCGGGTGGCCTTGCGACACAGACTGCCGATTTCCCGCTCCAGGTTGCGCACGCCGGCCTCGTAGGTGTATAGCCGGATCAGGGTGTGCAAAGTGGATTCGAGGAAGTGCGGCGGGTGCTCTTCCAGGCCATTGAGTTCGATCTGCCGGGGGATCAAAAAGCGTCTGGCAATTTCGATTTTTTCTTCTTCGGTATAGCCCGGAAATTCGATGACTTCCATCCGGTCTTGCAAAGCCGGCGGAATGGGATCGAGGATGTTCGCCGTGGTAATGAACAGCACTTTGGAGAGGTCGTAGGGGATCTCCAGGTAATGATCGGAGAAGGCGTGATTCTGTTCGGGGTCCAGCACTTCCAGCAGCGCCGACGCCGGATCGCCCCGGAAGTCCTGGCCGAGCTTGTCAATTTCATCCAGCATGAACACCGGATTTAGCGTTCCGGCGCGGCGCATGGTCTGGAGGATGCGCCCCGGCAGCGCGCCGATGTAAGTGCGTCGGTGTCCACGGATTTCGGCCTCGTCGCGCACGCCGCCCAGCGAGACGCGCACGAATTCACGCCCCAGCGCCTCGGCGATCGAACGGCCCAGCGATGTCTTGCCGGTGCCCGGCGGCCCGACGAAACAGAGGATGGTGCTGCGGTTTTTCTCCGGCGCCAGGCGACGCACGGCGATGTATTCCAGGATGCGCTCTTTGGCCTTGGGCAGACCGTAATGGCGAGATTCCAGAACGTCGGCAGCGTGCTTGATGTCCAGGTTGTCCTCGGTCATTTTGGTCCACGGCAGGTGGAGCAGCCAGTCCAGGTACGAGCGCACGATGGCGACCTCTGGAGCCATCGCGGGCATCATCGCCAACCGTGCCAGCTCCTCGTTGACTCGCTTGCGCACTTCTTCGGGCAATTCCAGTTCGGCGGACTCTTCCTGGAGTTTTTCCACATCGCGGGTGTAAATATCCGTCTCGCCAAGCTCATGTTGAATGGCGCGCAGTTGCTCGCGCAGGAAATACTCGCGCTGGGATTTGTCCACTTCTTGCTGCACGTTGGTATGGATCTGGTTTTCCAACTCCAGCACGTCCAGTTCGCGCGCCAGATGGGTGCTCACCTTTTGCAGGCGTTCGGTAATGTCGAGGGTTTCCAGCAAGTCCTGACGCGCTTCGAGGGGCAGGTTGATCATTTGCGCGATGACGTCCGCCAGTTGCCCCGGCGACTCGATGTTCATAGCGTAAATGTAGGCTTCTTCGGGCAGCGCCTGATTCAGGTTGACGGCCTTCTCGAACATGGTCAGGATGGCCCGCATGAGGGCTTCGGTGAGCGCGTCGTCTTCCCCTTTCACTTCGGTCAACGGCTCGACGGTTGCAATCAGGTATGGCTCTGTCTGTGTATATTCGAGGATGCGCACGCGCCCGGTGCCCTGGGCAATGGCACTGCTGGTGCCGTCGGGCAGACGGATCGAGCGCGCGATGATGACTTCCGTACCGATGTCGTACAGGTCGGCCGCGTTCGGGTATGTTTCCAGCGTGGGGTCACGCTGCGTCACAACGACGAGGGGCCAGTCTTCGTGAACGGCGACTTCCAGGGCCTGAATCGAGGCTTCGCGGCCCACATACAGCGGCGTCATCATTTGGGGATAGACGACCAGTTCCTGCAAAGGCAAGATGACGGCCTCGAACGGTCCGCTATCTTCAGAAGACATATCCAGAAATTCGCCGAACAGGTCTTCTGATGTCAACGGCAAATTATCCCAATCCATGAAACTTTTCTCCATATCTCGATATATCCTAAAGCTGCCATAATCTTAACAGATTCCAGGCATTTAGCCACCCGGCGAATGTCAGTTGCGCCAGGGCGACCAATGTGTAATGCACACGCCGTGCGACACTCCAATACCCCTCTTTCCACGCCAGCGCCACGATGCTAAAGGCCAGCGACAACGGGGCGAGCAACATCAAGACAAACATCGGCGCCAGGAACGCCAGATCCGGCAGGGCCTTGAGAAGCACGGTGACGCAGATGATGAACATGCCTACCGGGTACACCAGATTGATCGTGCCGAACCAGCGGAACAGCGTCTCCGCCTCCGCAAGCAGCCAGGGCGCATGGTCGGGCAGCTTCCCCGCCGGATAACGTGGCAACGTTGAAAGGAAGAGCAACCCACATACGATGAGGATCGCCAGATGTACCGGGCGCGTCTGGTACCAGGGCAGCTTGATGAAGACTTTGTGGGCATCGAAGTCATAAAATCCGTAAATCGGATGGCCTTTCTCGTCGGTGTGAAAAATGAGTGTGCCCTGTCCATCAACTGCTTGAAAGACCAGCGGAGCCGTTTCGACATAGGCAACATCGTTCAGGATCAGCCGCCCATCCGGCGTCGCCCGCATCTTATAATAGCGGATGAACATGTAGGCGAACTTGTCCGCATGGGTAAAAGCCCAGCGGCTTTCACGATAGTCGCCGACAAAGGCTTGCACCCGCGCGGCTGCGTCGGGCAGGGGGTGTGGTGTGGTCGTGGAAGCCGCCGGATAATAGTGATCCAGAAATGCCTGTCGAAACTCGCGCCCCGGCATGGTGGGTATTTTGTAGTTGTAGGCGATGAAGGCACCAACATTGTGCTCCGGCAGCAGGAGGATCATACTTTCGAAGAAGCCGGTGCTCCCGCCGTGCCACAACACATGTTGCCCGTTGTGTTCCCATTCCACAAAACCATAGGTGACGCCCGGCAAACGTGGATCGTGGGTGAACTGTTGTTGGTGCATCGCCTGCGCCGTTGCCTCTTGCAGAACCTGTACATCCCCGTAGCGGCCATTTTGAAGGTGCATGATCATAAAATGGGCGATGTCGGTGACGGTGGCACTGAGGCCCACCGTGGGGGCGCAGGGGAAGTATTCGTGCAGCGGAACCGGGCCGTTGACTCCCTGGTAATGTCCCAGTGCCAGATCCGCCGTCCATGCTTCCGGGATGGGCTGACGAATGGAAGAGCGGTGCATCTCCAAGGGCTTGAAGATGTGTTCTTCGATGTACTGCTCATAGGACATGCCCGTGACCTGCAGGATGATGTAGCCGGCCAGCGCTGCCCCGTAGTTTGAGTAGGCGATCAGTTGCCCTGGCGGCATAACGCGCGCCGGCAAATACTTTACCACATACTGATCCAGAGGCAGGCCGTCATCGTGGCTAAAGCGTGCCAGGTTACCGATCTGGTCCTCAAAGCCGGGTGTGTGCGTGAGCAGATGGTGCAGGGTGATCGGTTCGGGGTAGGTTGCCGGGATCTGGAAATCTGTAAGGTAGGTGTTGACGTCGGCGTGCAGGTCGAGCTTCCCCTGTTCGACAAGTTGCATCACTGCCGTCCAGGTGAGGAGCTTGGTGACAGAGCCGATGTGAAACAGGGTGCGGTCGGCCACAACCGGTGCGGAACTCCGGCTATTGATGACGCCGTATCCTTTGGCGAAGAACAGCTTTCCATCCACGACCACGGCGACCGCCGCCCCCGGAATCTGGTAGGTCGCCAATTGCCGGCCGATGAAATCATCCAGAAAGGCTTCCATCTCCACTGGATCGGTGGGGCCGACAGGTGCATTCGCATTGGTGGAAGCATCTGCTTTAACAGGCGCCGCCGCGCATAAGAAAAACACGACCAGTGCGCCCAACGCCACACGCGCCAGGCCACGGCGCCGGGGTTTACCACGCCCGCACCCTACCACGGTTCGTCTTCCCAATCTCCTAACGGCAGGCTCAGGTTGGCCTCTTTGCCCCAGGCCGTGCGCACATCCGCGACGAGGAAAATGGAGCCGGTGGCAAGGATGCCCTGGCCAGGCTCAAGCTGCTCCCGCGCCAGTTCTAACGCCGCGGCAGGGCTGGCCACAATCTCCGCTGTCTTATCAAGAAGAGCGCATTTTTGGGCGAGCACCTCGGGCGCTGTGGCGCGTGGATGATACGAATGTGTGACCAACACGTGCTCGCTGATCGGTAACAATGCTTGCAACACACCGTCAATATCTTTGTCGGTGGATGAGCCAAAGATGAGGTTCCAGCGTATGCCGGGGAACCAACGCGCGAGCGAGTGAACCAGGGTTTGGGCGGAGTAGGGATTGTGGGCGCAATCTATCACTATCGGCGGGTCGCGCTGCAAGATTTCCATCCGTCCGGGCCATTGTGCTCGTTTGAGGCCGGCGTGCGCGACCTGTGGGGTTGCCCACGAGTGTCCGGTGGCCTGCAAAGCCTCCAGCGCGGCGATGGCCACCATCGCATTTTCCTGCTGGAAGTCGCCGAGCAGCGACAGCGCGTACCTCCCATCGAAGTCGGACGCTGCCCCCACCCGGTGCGTCGCCATTGTCTGCCCTTCAAGATCATAGTGCAGGGATTCCCACGTCCAGTCCTGCCCCACGACCGTCAATGGCGCTGCCTGCTCGGCAGCAATGGCCCTTAAAACGGCCAGCGCCTGTGGTTCCTGGGGTGCGCTGATGACCGGCACGCCGGGTTTGATGATTCCACCTTTCTCGCGGGCAATTTCGGTCACGGTACTGCCCAGTACGTGCGTGTGATCGAGGCTCAGTGAGGTGATGATGCTGACCTCCGGTATGACGACGTTGGTGGCGTCCAGCCGCCCGCCGAGGCCGACTTCGATCACGCCGATATCCACATTTTGCCGTGCGAAGTAGAGAAAGGCCAGGCCGGTGGTGGCCTCGAACAGGGTCAGCCCTTCGATGCTTTCGATGGCCGGCCGGATCTCGGTGAGCAAGGCCGCCAGCGAATCGCGGGGAATCGGTTCCCCGTTGATCTGAATACGCTCGCGGTAGGTGTGCAGGTGAGGGGAAGTGTAGAGCGCGGTCCGCAATCCGGCAGCCTGCGCCACGGCAGCCAGCATCGCCGAGACCGAGCCTTTACCTTTGGTGCCCGCGATGTGGAGGGTAGGATAGGCGCGGTGCGGATTCCCCAATTTTTCCATAAACGCAAAGACCCGCTCGAGCTTGAACTCGCGGGGTGAGTAATGCTCAATGCGGCGTTTTTCGTAGTCCACCAGACCGTACAAATAACGCAGGGCCTGGTGATATTCCATGTGTTCCATGCTCTTTCCATCCAGGGACAAATAAAGGAGCCACCGGGCGGCTCCTGAAGAGACATTGTACCTGTTTTGAACGCTTTAGCAAGTGGGGGGCCAGGGCTTTATCATTTTTGTTACTGTGATTTGTTACTGTGACTTCATCTAGCTTCAAGCGGATCGTCAATCCGCGTTGCTCATCACAAAGTTTCCCAAACGCGATAGCCCTGGCCGATAATTTGTCAATTTAGCAAAGAGTGATATACTGTGCCCGTGCGTTCAAAATCGAACGCTTCGTTGGGGGCTCGTCTAACGGTAGGACAGCGGACTCTGAATCCGTATGTGGGGGTTCGAATCCTCCGCCCCCAGTCTGTCAGACGGTTTTAGTGAATTGTAGCGCGGGCAGGACACCCGCGCTACTTTTTTTAGGCGACATGGTTTGCTTTGCCGCTCATGGCCTCGATGATGACTTTGCCGATGGTCACCCTGGCGACCGCTTTCTCCGTGAGTTGCCGCGCTTTCACCGCTTCGGGATCGGATTCTAACTGTTCGATCATCAACGCGAGCGCGCGGCGTTTTTCCTCGATATCTTCCACAAAGACAACCCGGCCCTGGAACTGCACCGTGCGGAAGGCGTGATCGCACTTGCCGTCACAATAGCCGTGGTCCTCCAGAACTTGTCCCCAGACTACGGGATTGGCCCGCAGATAGTCCATCTTTTTCCCCTCGCCGGCGCAGTGGAAGTACAGGCAACCGGCAGCCTGATCGCAGCCGTAATTGACGGTGACAAGGTAGGGGATGTTGTCTCTGGACAGGGCTAACGTCATGTACTTCTGTCCGGCAATGACGGCCCACATCATGGCAGGATCGGTGATCTCTTTTTCAGAACGACGCAGGTGATAGATATGCATGGATGCCTCCTCATTAAAATAGTCTGATAGTCGTTAGTCAGGTAGCCCCGCGATCATTTTCATGATCGGAGCTGTACCACGGGTTTGGTTATACTCTATAGCTTTCCCATTTTACCCCTATTGCCTTTTTTGCAAATACCCTTGACCCTTTCCCGATTGCTTTTATACTTAATCGAAATGTTGGTGTTAAAATAGTCAAAGATAAGAGTTGGAGAAGGTTTTTTATTATGGAGTTTCAGGAAAAGATTAAGTCGCTCATTCAACAAATGACCCTCGTTGAAAAAGCCTCGTTATGTTCCGGGAAGGATTTCTGGTATCTGAAAGGCATCGCGCGCCTGGGAATCCCCTCCATCATGGTCACGGACGGTCCGCATGGCCTGCGTAAACAGACCGGGAAGACCGATCATGTCGGGTTGCACGAGAGCGTCCCGGCCACGTGCTTCCCGACCGCTTCTGCTCTGGCCGCTACCTGGAACCGCGACCTGATCTATCAGGTCGGGCAAGCGTTGGGTGAGGAGTGCCGCCAGGAAAAAGTCGGTGTGATCCTGGGGCCGGGGGCCAACATCAAACGCTCCCCCTTGTGTGGCCGCAACTTCGAGTATTTTTCCGAGGATCCTTACCTGACCGGCGAGATCGCCAAAAGTTTTATCAACGGCGTGCAAAGCCAGGGTATCGGCACTTCCCTCAAGCACTATGCCGTCAATAACCAGGAATACCGCCGGATGACGATTGATGCGGTGGTGGATGAGCGCGCACTGCGCGAGATTTACCTCCCCGGCTATGAAATCGCCGTCAAAGGCGCGCAGCCCTGGACGGTGATGTGTTCCTACAACAAAATCAACGGCACCTACGCCTGCGAAAACGCTTATCTGATGACCGACATCCTCAAGAACGAATGGGGACACGAAGGATTGGTCGTCACCGATTGGGGAGCGATGAATGAGCGCGTCGCAGCGCTGAAGGCCGGCGTTGAACTCGAAATGCCGGGCGTGCGCAACGGGAACGACGCCAGGATCGTGGCAGCCGTCGAGGCCGGGCAATTGGATGAAGCCGTCCTGGATCGCGCCGTCGAACGCATTTTGACCTTGATCTTCAAAGCTGCCGAAACGCTGAGCCGGGATTTTACCTGTGACATGCAGGCCCATCACGCTCTGGCCCGCCGCGTGGCCGCCGAAGGCGCGGTGTTGTTGAAGAACGACGGCGACCTCTTGCCTTTGCAAAAGACGACCCGATTTGCCCTGATCGGTCGCTTTGCGAAAGTTCCGCGCTACCAGGGCGCGGGCAGCTCGCTGATGAATCCCACCCGGCTCGATAACGTGTACGACGAAATCTGTAAGCTCACCGACGCCGATAGCCTCCTCTATGCGCCGGGTTACACGGAGAAAGGGGATCAACCGGACGAAGCCCTGATCCAGGAGGCTCTGGCTCTGGCCGAAAAGGCAGAGGTCGTGATTATCTGCGCCGGCCTGACCGATCTGTACGAAACCGAAGGTGTGGATCGCCGCCACATGAAGCTGCCGCCCGGCCATGACGCCCTCATCCAGCGCATCGCCGCCGTGCATCCGAACGTGGTTGTGGTGCTGAGCAACGGTTCGCCCGTCGAAATGCCCTGGGTCAACGACGTGCCCTGTATCCTCGAAGGCTATCTGGGCGGGCAGGCCGGCGCGGGTGGGATCGCCGACATTCTGTTCGGGGTCGTCAATCCCAGCGGCAAACTGGCCGAGACTTTTCCTCTCAAACTGGAAGACACCCCCGCGTATGCTTATTTCCCCGGCGGGCCGGCCACGGTCGAATACCGCGAGAGCCTCTATGTGGGCTACCGCTATTACGATACCGTCGGGCAGCCGGTGTTGTTCCCCTTTGGACACGGCTTGAGCTACACCCGCTTTGCGTACCGTGATTTGACATTGCGCCGGCCCAACGGCCCGGACGATCCATCGCTCACCGTCACGTTCAAGGTTAAGAACATCGGGCAAGTGGCCGGACAGGAAGTTGTCCAGCTCTACGTGCGGGATGTCGAATCCACCGCCTTTCGGCCGGCGAAAGAACTCAAGGGGTTCGCCAAAGTCGCGTTGCAGCCCGGCGAAGAAACCGGGGTCACGCTCGAACTGGATCGCCGCGCCTTTGCCTGGTACGATCCGCAGCTCAAGGATTGGCGCGTCGAGGCTGGGGCGTTCGAAATTCTGGTGGGGGCTTCGTCACAGGACATCCGCCTCAGTGCCGTCGTCGAAATGCCCGGCACGCACCCGGCCGCACCTGCCGCCCGGACGGCGCCGGCCGTCTATCACGCCTTCCCCAAAGGCGCCCGCGTGAGCCAGGAGGATTTCGAGGCGTTGCTCGGCCATCCGGTTCCGCCTAACCGGATGACCCCCAAAGGCCAGTACACGCTCAATACGCCCGTCGAGGATATGCAGACATCGTTCATCGGCCGGCAGCTTTTCGGCATGATCAAAAAGCAGATGGATCAGATGGCCATGGGAAAAGAGGATACCCCCGCAGCTTTGCTTTTGGAAGCCACGTCTCACGAAATGCCGTTGCGGAGCATGTTGATGGGCGATAGCTTCCTCAGCCGTGAGATACTGGAAGCGTTGCTGCTCATCATGAACGGGCGGTTTTTCAAGGGAGTGTTCGCGCTCGTGCGCGCCGTTTTGAGGCGGTAGATTGCGGAGTAGTCTCCCTGTTGAGTGTTGAGGGCCTGTGTTAACCACAGAGAAATTCAGGAAGCTCTCGCCGGCAAACCGCGCTACTTCTTTGCGCGCGAGCCGCAGGCTGCAGCCTTCGATACCTGGGATGCCTGCTGGCAGGCCATCGCTACCGTGCTGGCTGGTCGCCGCCACATTCTCATCCTGGACGAATTTACCTACGCTACCGAATCCGATCCGGCGATGCTCTCCTCGTTGCAGCACGCCTGGGATCAGCAATTCAAGAATACGCAGGTTGTGTTGATACTGTGCGGTTCGCACGTTCACGCGATGGAGACGTTACAAGCATGCCAATCGCCGCTCTTTGGGCGGCTGACCGGCCAATGGCATTTGCGCGCGCTCCCATTTGCCAGCTTGACCAAGTTCTTGCCCCGTTGGTCGGCAGAGGAGCGTGTGGCGGCCTACGCCGTAGTCGGCGGTGTGCCGGCGTATCTGGAATGGCTCGATCCGACGCGCTCATTGAGCGACAACGTCCGCGATGTGATGTTGGCGCCGGGCAGCCAGGTAAAATGACCTGACCGTGTGGTCGCAGTCGGGGCGAGAGGATTTGAACCTCCGACCTCACGGACCCAAACCGTGCGCGCTGAACCAAACTGCGCTACGCCCCGGACAGTTACGTTATACCCGATTTAGCACTTTCGTCAAGGCGCCCACGTGAGCCGTTGATTCTCCCACCCCGGCATGGCAGCGCCGAGATCGAGGATGCGCTGGACGTTCTGCCCGTCCAGTTGCATCACGTAGATGGCCCAGTTGCCGTCGCGGTTGCTCACGAAGGCCAGCCGCCCGCCGTCCGGCGACCATGCCGGCAAGCCCTCGTCGGAAGCATCGTAGGTTACCTGCTGCACGCCGCCCTGCGGACTGAGCAAGATAATATCCCAGTTGCCGGTGACGTTGGTCATGTACGCCAGCATGTTCCCCGCCGGCGCCCAACTGACGGCGATGTCGTTCTCACTGCCGGTCAGCCGCGTGCCCGGTTGATCGTCGTCGGGATTGTCGAGGATGATGCCGCACTTGCCGTCGGCATCACAGCCGGTATAGGCCAGCAGCCCCGCAGCGCCCCACGCCGGCGACCAGCCGGCCGCCAGGCGACGCGGTTCGCCGGAGCCGTCGCTGTTGGCGATGTAAATGGCCCATTCGCCATCGGTGGCGGCCGCATAGGCCACCCGGCGGCTATCCGGCGCAAGCGTCGGCCAGGCCTGCCCCAGCGGCGCGAGCAATTGCAGCGGGATGCCCTCTTCCGGCAACACCATCTTGATCCCGCCGGCCACTTTGTCGCGGTAGGCCAGGCGTCCCGTCCCCAGCTCCCACCAGGGCTGATCCGCCCCACTGGCCGCACGGAGGATGCGCCCATCGGCGTAAAGCGCATAGATGTCGTAGCTCCCGCTGGTACTGTTGTAGACGGGGTAGGCCAGCCGCCCGTAGGTGAATCCCGGAACGGGCTGCGGGGTCAAATGCGGCGTCAAGCCATCCAGCGGCGTCGGCGTGGCGACAAGACATATCTGCGCCGCCTCTGCGCGCTTCTGATCCACGGCGGGGTCGGCATACAGCCGTAACGCCTGGGCATATTGAAGTTCCGCCGGGCACATCTCCCCTTGCGTGACAAGGTAATCGGCATAGGCGAGGTACGCCTGGTAGAGCCGTTGCGCCACATCTTTATAGTCCGGATTGGTGGCGTAGAGCGCGGTGAAACGCTCGATACACACCTCCCAATCCACCCCCCAGTAATTGAGCGCGTCCAGATAGCGCGCCGCCAGGTTGCGCTGATTTACGGCGTTCGCGTCCAATGGGCGCAAGGCAATGGCTTGATCGAGGTTGGAGATGCCTACCTCAAGCGCGTCTTCCTCCAGGAAGGCGATGCCCGCGTTGTACAGGCTGGTGAAGAGCATATCTTCAACCATCTCGCGGTTGTAGTCCGGGTCGAGCGCGCGCAATTGCGTCAATGTCCGCGCCGTTGCCACCCAATCCTCCTGCGCAAACGACGCGCGGGCCTGCTCCAGCAGTTGCTCGGATAACGAGACGACCGCTTCGAGCGTTGGGGTGGGTTGCACTGCCAGCCGCGTGCGAGCTTCGGCCAGACCTTGTTTTGCCAGCGCGTGTTGGGGATCGAGTTGCAGCACGTACTGGAACTCGGCGGCAGCGCGCTCAAAGCGGCCATCGTTCAAAGCCTGCAACCCGGCGTTGTAATGGGTCTGGATGACTTCCAGCCGTGCCGCTTGCCGATCGCGCTCGCCGGCATAGAGGCCGGCATACGCCGAAGCCGCCACGACGGCCACAAACACGGCCAGGGCCAGCAAGATGATGAGGAGCCGACGCACGAGGTGCACCGGCCGATCCGTTCCCTGCGCCGGCTTCCCGGAAAACAACCCGGCTTTCTTTTGGGGGTGGGTCGCCGGACGGCTATTTTCATCCGACTTTTGACGGGCGTCGGTTAAGGGGACGTCTTCTGGAAGCGATGCGGCACGTCGCGGTTCTTGTGCTCGCACCGATGGCCGTGCCGTGGATTTCAACGTTGTCGCCGGCCGTTCCGGCCTGGAAACCTTTGCGGAGGGCTTCGGTGACGTTGTCGGGGGCGGGAGCAGCGGCCGGGGCTTTTTCAAGGCGTCCCGGAGTTGCTGGAAGGCGCTTTGGAGCTTTAGCAACCAGACCGATGATCGAGACGCCGATTTTGGCCGGCGCGTCTTTTTCTCCGGCAGGAGCGTCATACCGCAGTTGGGGCACAGTAATCCAACCGTCTGGGGAAGCTCATAACCGCAATGAGGGCACAATCTCATAGACGTCAAAACTCAGTCCCAGTGAAATTCTTCCAGCGATGAGCCGCCGATAAACTCACGCAGGATTGAGTTCTCCGGTACCTGGTCGGGGTTTGCGGGCAGGAACCATTGGAGAAAGGTGAGCAGCCGTTTGGCTTCCACCCACTGCCGCGAATCGGAATCCACCTGCAGCAGGAGTGGCTCGGCCAGCGGTTTGAGTACGGACAATTCATAGACCAGAGCCGAGTTGAACATCACATCGGCGTTTTCCTGATAGGGGAAGATGTGGCGTTTTTCACCACGACGGACGCTTTCCCAGCGGACGATGGTCTCCGTGGCATTGTAGCCGCGCGTGCGCGCGTCGCGCGTGATGCGCCGGATCAAGCGCGTATCGGTTGTCGGCACGCGGTTATGGCGGTCCAGATTAAGTTGTGTGAGCGCGGAAACGTAGATGCGGAAGATCGCCGTGTTCGGTAAAGCGTAGATGAGATCGGGGTTGAGGCCGTGAATCCCCTCGACAATTACAATCTGACCGGGGCGCAGGCGCGCCTTGGCCCCGGCTTCGCGCTTGCCGGTGAAGAAATTGAACCGGGGGAGCTGCACTTCGTCGCCCTGCAGGAGCGACTGAAGCTGCGTGTTGAAGAAGGCAATGTCCAACGCCTCGATGGCCTCGAAATCATATTCACCGTTCTCGTCACGCGGGGTATCTTCACGGTTGTGGAAATAATTATCCAATTCGAGCGCCAGGGGGCGGATACCATGCGCCAGCAATTGCACGCCCAGTCGTTTGGAGAAGGTCGTCTTGCCGGAAGAAGAGGGCCCGGCGATGAGCACGACCCGCACATCTTCGTGCCGTTCCCAAATCTGATCGGCGATGTCGGAGATGCGGTGTTCGTGGAGTGCCTCGGAGACCAGGATCGTCTTGTTCAATTCGCCACGGGCGACGACCTCGTTCAATTCGCCGACGCTTTCGGTGCCGAGCAGGCGCAGCCATTGCCCGTACTCGCGGAAAACGGAAAGCAACTGCGGGTTCTGCTGGATGGGTTGCAAGTGTGTCGGGTCGTGGCGGCGCGGGAATTGCAGGATGAAGCCATCTTCCCAACACAGCAGCTGAAAGTATTTCAGATAGCCCGTCGAGGGCACCATATAGCCGTGGAAATAGTCTTGATAGTCTTCCAGCGCGTATATCTGAAGGTAGGCTTTCTTGCTGCGTTCCCGCCCCTGGAAGAGCAAGACCTTGTCGGCCTCACCGCGTTTCTCGAAAATCGCCAGCGCTTCTTCCAGCGGAAGGTTCATGCGGACGATCGGCAGGTCGGCTTCCACCATGCGCCACATTTCATCGGCAAGCGCCTGTAATTCAGCGTCGGTGAACGGCGTGCGGTTGCGGACCTCACAGAAATAGCCCCCGAAAGGCAACGAGTGATCCACAAAGATCTCGACGCCCGGAAAGAGCTTGTGCGCTGCCGCCACCATCAGGAAAGACAGCGAACGCCGATACACCCGCACGCCGTCGGATTGCGATAGATCAAGCGGCTCGACTTTGCAGTCCCGCTTGACGGCGTAGGTCAGTTCACGCAACTTCCCATCTACCAGCGCCACGATGTAGGGCACAGGCGGATCCGGAAACGCCGCCCGCAGAAATGTCTCAACGGTTGTTCCCAGGGGACCTTCGAGGGTCAAATCGCCCGGCAACGTCACCTGCACCGTATCCCGGGGCTGTGCTATTCTTACGTTTGATTCGGTCATCGTCATTCTCCCCTTCAACTTCGTGAGTATACCGTTTTCGGATGTTTTGTAAAGCCGGATTTTCCTCGAAATTCCTTAAAAAATCTCGGAAAAACCCTTGAAAAAGTGTCCGTCTTGTGTTATGATAGACTTTGTTTTACAGGCTCTCCCAAACAAAGAGAGCTTCGCATATCAGGCATTTTCTCGGAACACATCTTTGTTTTGAGAGAGGCAATCATAGGGCAAAATGTATCCAGATAGTGAGATTCTTTTCCCCCCTCGTTGTATCCAACAACTGCGGGACCTGCGCGGCCCAAAATGGCAACACTTGATCGAGCGGGTGGCTTTTTTGCCCCACAATCACGAAGAAGTGTTGGCCTTTGGGTTGATGATGATCAAGCTGGGGAGCTGTTTGACCTGTGACCTTGACAGTTATCGCGCCTCACTGGGTTGCTGTACGTGCGCTCGCCGTACCATCGGCGGCTTCAAGGGGGACGATGATGCGCTGCTTGAGCTTTACGAGAAATCCCTTCAGGACGTTCAAGCCTACCTCAGCAAAGAACAGCCGTTAGCCGTTGCCGTGTTGCTTGAAGAGCGTTCCCTCCAGGCAACGAGCCGCTGATGTCGGTATGATCCGGCGATTCTGGCCTGTCCTCATCTTCCTTGCCCTTGTGACGTTTTTCAGTGCTGCGTGGTTGTTGCCCGATCCACGGGCGCGCCTGTTTGCCATAACCGGTGAGGAACGGCTGATTCCTCAATTGCGTGGCCTGGTGCAATGGGCCTTCCGCTGGACTCGCCCTCTGCCGCAGACGGCGGATGATGTGGCTGTGGCTTACACCGATCTGCCCCCCTTTGGTGTGAATACCTTTTTGGAACAAGAAGTCGAGCCGGAAAAGCGTGCGCGTTCCCTGCAGATGATTGCCGATGCCGGGTTTCACTGGATCCGTCAATCGTTTCCCTGGTACGACATCGAAATCCACGGCAAAGGCGACTTTGAAGACCGCCGCCACGAGCCATATCGCTCGGCCTGGGACAAGTACGACAACATCGTGACCCTGGCGGAGCAGTACGGTTTAGAGATCATCGCCCGGCTGGAAGCGCCGCCCGAATGGAGCCGCCACGATGGTGTCGCGCGCGGCGCGTTTGGTCCGCCGGATGACTTCGCGGATTACGGCGATTACGTCGGTGCCGTAGTCTCCCGCTACGCCGGACGCATCCGCTTCTACCAGATTTGGAACGAGCCGAACATCTACCCGGAATGGGGCAATCAGCCGGTGGACCCCGAAGCGTACACGGCGTTGTTGTGCCTGGCTTATGCGCGCGTCAAGGCCGCCGATCCGCAGGCCGTCGTTATCAGCGGTGCGATGGCGCCCACCGCCGAACTCGGCACGTGGAATCCGGCGTATGCCGGCAACAACCTGATGGACGTGATCTTCTTGCAGCGGATGTACGATGCGGGCGCGGGCGCGTGCTTTGACGTGATGGCCGTCAACGACTATATGCTCTGGTCTGGCCCCACCGATCACCGGTTGCGCCCCACGCAGAATCAGGTCAATTTCTCGCGTCCGCTGTGGGTGCGCGATGTGATGGTGGCCAACGGCGATGCACACAAGCCCATCTGGATCAGCGAGATGAACAGCAACGCCGCGCCGGAGGGCATCGAAGCGCGTTATGGGCGGGTGACACCGGAACAGCAGGCGCGTTATGCGCCGCTGGCCTACGAACGCATTCAACGTGAGTGGCCCTGGGTTGGCGTGACGACGGTGTGGTTCTTCAAGCGCGCTTCTGATGCAGAGCGCGATCAGCCGATGTACTACTTCCGCATGGTCGAGCCGGATTTCACGCCGCTGCCCATCTACGACAGCCTGTCCGCCTACCTCAACACTCTGGAGCCGACACTCTACGCGGGATACCATCAAGAAAGAAGCTGGCAACTGACCTACGCAGGCACGTGGGATGATGTGACCGATCCCACCGCCGTGCTCGGCGGGTATCGCGCCACGGCGACGCCCGGCGCAACCATCACCTTCACCTGGGAAGGCCGTGTGCTCACGCTCATGCCGGGCCCTGAGGAAGGCACGCTGCGCGTCACCGACGCCGCCGGCAACAGCCGTGATTTGAACCTGCGTGGCGCACCGGTTGTCCTCTCGCGTCATCTGCGTCCCCGGCGTGAAACGCTCACCCTCACCGCGCTCGACGGAACCGTCAGCGTTGACGCGATTACCGTCCGCTGATCTCTACATAGCGTGGCAAATCTTGTTTCCGTGGTATTATAGGATTGTGGGTTGAGGGTTGGTTATGTGAGGTTCAGGGGGTAAGGACCAGGCATTGCCAGGTTCACCATTCCCTATTCCCCAATTCCTAATTCGCTGATCGGAGGTCACTATGTCCAAATTCACCACATTGCTAAATCAAAAGCCTGTTCTGGTTGCGGACGGAGCCACCGGGACGATGTTGCAAAAGGCCGGGCTGAAGCCCGGTGCCGCACCGGAACGCTGGAATCTCGAAAATGCCGCTGCCGTCCGCGCGCTCTACAAAGCCTACATTGATGCCGGCGCAGATATGATCCTCACCAACACCTTCGGGGGCACACCCGTGCGTCTGGAACGCGATGGCTTGCGCGAGCAGGTGCATGCTGTCAATCTTGCGGCAGCGCGACTGGCCCGCGAGGTCGCCGGCGAGCAGACGCTGGTGATCGGTGACATTGGCCCCACCGGACAGATGCTCGAACCGCTTGGCCCGCTCGCCCGCTCCGAAGCCGTCGCCGGATTCGCAGCGCAGGCCGCCGCCCTGGTCGAAGGCGGCGTGGATGCCATCCTCATCGAAACGATGAGCGACTTGAACGAAATGACCGCTGCCATTGAAGGGGTGCGGCAGGTCACCGATCTGCCCATCCTGGCGACGATGAGCTTCGACACCAAAGGGCGCACGATGATGGGCGTCAAGCCGGAGAGAGCTGCGCAGACTTTGTGGGGGCTGGGCGTAGCCGTCATAGGCGCCAATTGCGGGCGCACGCTGACCGAGACGCTGGAGGCGGTTCTTAAAATGCGCGCTACCGTCCCCGAAGCCGTCTTGATGGCCAAACCGAACGCCGGTTTGCCGCATGCCGAAGGCGGTGACTTAGTCTACGATGTGACGCCGGAGATTATGGCCGAGTACGCGCAGCGGTTTGTGAACGAAGCCGGCGTCAAAATCTTCGGCGGCTGCTGCGGCAGTACGCCGGAACACATCCGGGCCGTGGCCGCAGTCCTCAAGCCTTGTTAAGCGTTTGAACGTTCCAGCGCCAGAACGTTCAAACGTCCCAACACCCTATTGTCATCATCCTGCATTATGCTATAATGAAGATACTTATTTCTTTAACCACACACCTGAGGAGGTGATGCCATGCGTTACGAGATCCATGGAGCAGTACTCCCGACGTTGGAAGTCTACCTGAGCAACGGGGAATCTATGTACACCGAGTCCGGCGGGATGGCCTGGATGAAGGGCAACATCGAGATGACGACCAACACCAAAGGCGGGCTGATGAAGGGCCTGGGGCGCGCATTGGCCAGGGAATCGCTCTTTATGACGACTTACACCAGCCGCGATCCCGAAGCATTGATCGTCTTCACCCCGGAAGCACCCGGACACGTTCTCGCCTTCAAGCTGGAGGCCGGCCAAAGTTTGATCTGTGAGAAAGACGCTTTTATGTGTGCCGAAAGCTCCGTCGAGATGAAAATGCACTTCCGCAAGCGGCTCGGCACGGGGTTCTTCGGCGGCGAGGGGTTTATCTTGCAGGAGATCACCGGTCCCGGCACCGCCTTTTTGGAAATCCCCGGCGAAGTGCGCGAGTATACCTTGCTCCCCGGTGAAACCATGAAGGTTGATCCCGGTCACATCGCGCTCTTTGAGCCGAGCGTCAAATATGACATCACCATGGTCAAGGGATTGACGAACATGTTGTTCGGCGGTGAAGGCCTGTTCCTGGCGACGCTGACCGGTCCCGGCAAGATCTGGTTGCAGAGCCTGCCGCTCTCGAACCTGGCAGCCAAGCTGGCAAAGTACATGCCCACCAAAAGCTCCTGATTTTCCTATGAGGATTCGCCAGTTAGACACCGAGAACCGCCGAGATGTTCGGCGGTTCGTCGAATTTCCGTTTGACCTCTACGCGGATTGTCCGCAATGGATGCCGCCGCTGGTTTCAGGCGTCAAGGCGACGCTCGACCGGCGGCGTTATCCTTTCTATAAGCACTCCGACGCCGACTTCTTCCTTGCCGAGGAAGGCCGCGACGTTGTCGGGCGCATTGCCGTGCTCGAAAACCGCCGTTACAACGACTACAACCGGCGCAAGGTTGCGTTTTTCTACTACTTCGATGTGGTTGACGATGTCACGACGGCGCGCGCGCTCCTCGACGCGGCAGCCGGGTGGGCAGCGCGACGCGGCCTCGATACCTTGTACGGCCCCAAAGGTTTCTTGCGCACGGACGCGCCGGGGATTCTCATCGAAGGCTTTGAGCACCGCGCGGCGCTGAGCATGCCTTACAACTACGCCTATTATCCCCGCTTTGTGGAAGCTGCGGGTTTTGAGAAAGAGGTTGATTACCTTTCCGGCTATGTCGAGCGTGGGCAGGACCTTGAACCACGCTTTTATGAGCTTGCCGAGAAGATCAAAGAACGGCGTGGTTTCTGGGTGAAAACTTTCACCACCAAGCGCGAGTTGCGTGCCTGGATTCCCAAAATCCAAAAAGTGAATAACGAAGCCTTCACCCAAGTCTGGGGTTATTATCCGCTGGACGATGACGAAGTACAGATGATCGGCAGGCAATTGCTGTCGGTCGCCGATCCCAAGCTGATGAAGATCGTGATGAAGGACGACGACATTGCCGGATTCGCCTTCGTCTTCCCGGACATCTCCGAGGCCCTCAAGAAAACGCGCGGACGCCTGTGGCCTTTTGGCTGGATCCGCGTGCTGGCGGAGTTCAAACGTACCCGGTGGATGAGTGCCAACGGCATTGGCCTGCTGCCGGAGTATCAAGGCCTGGGCGGCAGTACATTGCTCTATGTCGAATTTGCCAAAACCTTAAAAGCCTCGCACGCCGATCATTGCGATTTGGCCCAGGTGATGGAAACGAATCTCAAGAGCCTGGGCGATATGAACGCCATCGGCGCGCGCTGGTACAAACGGCATCGGGTGTATCGGCGTGCCGTAGCCGTTTGAGAATACAGAACATAACGATAGGACATAACGAACGATGGAGACTCCCGCAACGCAACCAAAACTTCCCTGGTTCACCAAGATCATTTACGGCACCGGTGACTGGGGCATGGCAACCTTCAACACGCTGCGGCAGATCTTCTATGCCATCTTCCTGACGGACGTGGTGGGGCTTGAACCGCGTCTGGCTTCCTTTGCCGCATTTATCGGCGTGCTGTGGGATGCAATCAACGATCCGCTCGTCGGTACCATCAGTGACAAAGTGCGCAGCCGCTGGGGACGGCGCCGGCCTTTTCTGCTCTATTTTGCCATCCCCTACGGCCTGGCCTTTTTGATGTTGTGGTGGGCGCCGCCGTGGAAAAGCCAGATCGCGCTGATGATTCACGTGATGCTGGCTTACGCGCTCAGCGATACCTTTCAGACGCTGGTGATCGTGCCTTTCCACGCCCTCACCCCTGAAATCACCAGCGATTACGACGAGCGCACATCCCTCGCCGGCTACCGCATGTTCTTCAATTTCATCGCTTCCATCGTAACCGCCGTGGCCGCGCCGATGATCGTGGATGCCATACTGGCCGGCGGCGGCACGCAGCAGCAAGGGTATGTGATCGTCGCCGCACTCTTCGGCGCCTCGGCGGTCATCCCCTATCTGCTGATCTTCTTCACCGTGCGCGAAAGAGCGAGCAGTGAGCATCTACCGGAGATGGTTTCGTTCAAGGCCACACTGCGCACCGCCTGGCAGAACATCCCCTTCCGCTACGCTACCGCGCTCTACATGCTCAACTGGGTAACGTTCGACTTGATCGGCGTGGTGCTGCCGTATTTCCTCGTCTACTGGATTGCGCAGGGTGACCTGCTGGCAACCGTGCCGGGGATCGGCATGCCCATCGAGTCGGTAGTGTTGGGCGCGATGTTGTTGACCGCCGTGATTGTCCTGCCCTTGTGGACATGGCTGGCCTATCGCCTGGGTAAACGTAAGGCGTACATCATCGCCATTGGCTGGTGGGTGATCCTGTTGCTGACGCTGAACTTTGTGCCGCCGCAGCAGTACACCCCGGTCGTGGTGATGTCGGTGTTGATCGGCATCAGCGTCTCGGCGGCGCACGTGCTGCCCGACGCCATTTTCCCCGATGTGATTGACTGGGATGAGTTGCGCACCGGGGAGCGTCACGAAGGCATCTATTACGGCGTCAAAAACTTCATCCGCAAGTTGACCACTGCCATTGCCATTTTTGTGGCACTGCAAGTGCTTGGCTGGTTAGGCTATCGGGTTCCGCCCGAAGGTGTGACCCAATTCACGCAGCCCGAAGCCGCCATTTGGGGGATTCGCATCCTCACCGGGCCGGTGGGCGCTCTGTTGTTGATAGGGGTGATGGTTGTGGCATGGTTTTATCCGCTGGATCGCAAACAGCATGACCGTGTGCGGCGGTTGCTGGCCCGTCGCCAACAACGCGAGGCGCGCCGTCAGGCCCGCGCCTCCGCTGTGCCCATAGAACGCTGATAAAGGAGTTCTCATGAGATCATCTTTCGATCGCCGACAATTCTTAAAATTGAGTGGTGCAGCGCTGGCCTGGTTGTTATGGCCAAACAGGCCGGTTCTTGCCGGCTCGATAGAGTTCGATCCTTTGCCGGAGTTCCTGCCGCCGCCGGCGTCCCTGGGGCGCATCATCAGCACCCGCGAAGCCATTCGCAAGGCGCCCGCGCCTACGGCGCAAGTTGTCGAGTGGAAAACGCACGACGAAGTGATCCCCCTGAAAGCCATGCTGGTCGGCGAAGCGCCCTGGCCGAGCAATCCCATCTGGTACTACACCGAAGGTGGCTTCATCCACAGCGGATACGTTCATCCCTCCGAGAACATCCTGCAACCGGTTATCACCGAGGTCGCGCCGCCCGGTTTTTGGGCCGAGGTGACCGTGCCCATCGCCATCAGCCGTCCGGCGCCGAATTCACCGTATACCGTGCGCCGCCTGTATTACGAAACCACGTATCGTGTCGTCGCTGCGGTGCAAGATGAAGGAGGGGCATGGTGGTATCAGCTTCAGGAAGGGATCGCCTGGGCACCCGGCCCTTACGTCCCGGCGAATATGCTGCGCCCCATCACCCGTGAGGACCTGGCCCCCATCTCGCCCGGCCATCCCGATAAATGGGTGCAAGTTGACATCAGTGACCAAATGCTCACCTGTTTTGAAGGCCAGACGCCGGTTTTCTCCACACCGGTCGCTTCCGGCTTGTCGAACACGGCCACGCCGTTGGGTGAGTTCCGCATCCTCTATAAGCGCCATACCCAGCGTATGATCGGCGAGGATTATGACCTGGTTGGGGTGGCGTTCCCTTCTTACTTTACCGAATCCGGGGTGGCGATTCACGGTACCTACTGGCATAATGACTATGGACGCCGTCACAGTCATGGCTGTCTCAATGTGCCGAACCGCGCCGCGCGCTGGGTTTTCCGGTGGGTTGACCCTTTCGTCCCCTACGAACTGTACACTTACCGCTGCGCGAAGCCCGAAGAAGGCACGCGCGTCGTCATCATCGCGTAAGCAGGCCGATGACGTTCCAACGACTTTTCCAGGGAGAGTTTTATGTTAGAAGAAGACGTGACCATCGAAGAGACCGAAAATAGCATCGCACAGGAGACCCCCGATCCGCGCGCCGCGCAGATCGAAGCGCTGAACAAGCAGGCGCGTGAGCATCTGGCGGCAAATGCCTGGGAAGCAGCCCTTGATGTCTACCGGCAAGTCCACGCTTTGCAGGAAGAAGCCGGCGACATAGCCGGGCAGGCCGAGGCGCTGAACAACATCGCCAGCGTCTACCTGGCGCGCAAGGAGTGGGCGCAGGCGCTGGAGACACTGGAACCGGCGCACCGCATGCTTCAGGAGAGCGGTGACCGGGAAGCAGAAGCGACCACGCTTAACAATATCGCCTCGGCCTACAACGGCCTGGGGGATTGGTCTAAAGCCGCCGAAGTCTACGAGGCCGCGCTCGCCATCCGTGAAGCCCAGGGAGATTTAGAGGGCCAGGCGAAGACGATCCGCAACCTGGCGATCATTTATGCCCAACACGGCAACCCGGTCAGGGCGAAATCCTATCTCAACAGAGCCTTGCAGCTCGCCAGGAAGGCCAAATCCCGCGATCTCGTCGGCATCATCCGCGCGACGATTTCGCAACTGCCCAGATTCAAACGCTAATCCCGCATAGCGCAAATAACTTCCTGGTTAAACCGCTCCTCAAATAGCTTCAAGGGGAACGCCAGTTCCCCGTTCGACGTCTCCGGTCTATCCGCTTCAAGCATAGCTAACCGAGTTAAATCGCTCCTCAAATAGCTCCAAGGGGAACGCCAGTTCCCCGTTCGGCGTCTCCGGTCTATCCGCTTCAAGCATAGCTAACCGAGTTAACCCGCTCCTCAATAGCTCCAAGGGGAACGCCAGTTCCCCGTTCGGCGTGTCTATCCGCTTTAAGCATAGCTAACCGAGTTAAATCGCTCCTCAAATAGCTCCAAGGGGAACGCCAGTTCCCCGTTCGGCGTCTCCGGTCTATCCGCTGGGGGATCGCCATATCCCGGCGTAGCATCCAAGACCGCGGATCTGGCGATCCGCTTCAAGCATAGCTAACCGATATAAGCATAGCTAACCGAGTTAAATCGCTCCTCAAATAGCTTCAAGGGGAACGCCAGTTCCCCGTTCGACGTCTCCGGTCTATCCGCTGGGGGATCGCCATATCCCGGCGTAGCATCCAAAACCGCGGATCTGGCGATCCGCTTCAAGCATAGCTAACCGATATAAGCATAGCTAACCGAGTTAAATCGCTCCTCAATAGCTCCAAGGGGAACGCCAGTTCCCCGTTCGACGTCTCCGGTCTATCCGCTGGGGGATCGCCATATCCCGGCGTAGCATCCAAAATCGCGGATCTGGCGATCCGCTTCAAGCATAGCTAACCGATATAAGCATAGCTAACCGAGTTAAACCGCTCCTCAAATAGCTTCAAGGGGAACGCCAGTTCCCCGTTCGGCGTCTCCGGTTTATCCGCTGGGGGATCGCCATATCCCGGCGTAACATCCAAAACCGCGGATCTGGCGATCCGCTTCAAGCATAGCTAACCGATATAAGCATAGCTAACCGAGTTAAACCGCTCCTCAAATAGCTCCAAGGGGAACGCCAGTTTCTCGTTCGGCGTCTCCGGTCTATCCGCTTCAAGCATAGCTAACCGATGTAAGATTTCTACCACGATGTAGAATCCCCTCAGAGCTTGCGTCAATCGGCAGAGCTTGACCACGGTCAATAAGTCGTAGAGCCGGTGACCCTATGACAAACATCCGGTGTACAGTTGACAAGTCTCATAGACTCATTATAATTTTTCTATTAAGCACCTGCCGATTTCTCATCCAAACCAGCTTCGGAAGTTGTTTATGTGAAAGGAGGTTATGATCCGAAGGGATGATAGTCGGCCTCCGGTGCCCGAACAGTTTTATTCAAACGTTCTATCTTCAAGGAGGAGAAGTATGAAACGCCGATCATTGTTGTATGTGTTCATGTGCCTCTTTATCCTCGTCACCTTGAGCCTGTCGGCCTGTAAAGCTACCCCAACGGCCGCGCCAACCCCCGCCGCGCAGCCTACGGCGACTACCCCGCCCAAACCGCCTTTTGTGCCGATGTCCATTTCGGTACCGGATTGCAGCTACGGCGGCAAGATGAAGGAAATTGCGGCAGTAGATGAGCTGACGGTAAAGTTCAGCCTGTGCAAACCCGACCCGGCCTTTATGGCGAAAGTTGCCTTCATCCCCTTTGCCATCCAGCCCAAAGAATGGATTGAGAAGAACGGCGGCGCCGGCGAACTGCTGTCCAAGCCCATCGGCACCGGCCCGTATATGCTGGAAAGCTGGAACCGCGGCGACAGCATCGTGATGAAGCGCAACGATAACTATTGGGGAAAGAAAGCGATTGCGGAAAAACTCGTCTTCCGTTGGGCCACCGAAGGGGCAGCGCGCCTGTTGGAGCTGCAATCCGGCACGGTGGATTACATTACCCTCCTCAGCCCGGATGATTACAGTAAGGTCGAAAACGATCCCAACCTGCAGCTCCTGCGTGCGGAAGTCCCCAACATCTTCTATGTAGGGATGACCAACACCTTCGAGCCGTTCAACAATGTGAAAGTACGGCAGGCGATTGCGATGGGGCTGGATCGCAAGCGCATCGTGGAGAACTTCTATCCTGAAGGCTCCGAAGTGGCCTCGCACTTCACGCCATGCAGCATCCCTAATGGGTGTACCGGTGATCCCTGGTACGAGTTCGACGCGGCTAAAGCCAAGGCCCTGTTGGCCGAGGCCGGTTTCCCCAACGGCTTCAAGACCAAGATTTACTACCGCGATGTGTTCCGCGCTTATCTTCCGGAACCGGGCCTGGTCGCTGTGGAAATCCAGACGCAGCTCAAACAAAATCTGGGCATCGAGGCCGAAGTCGTGGTGATGGAATCAGGCGAGTTCATTGATGAATCCACCGGTGGTCGGTTGGACGGCCTCTACTTGCTGGGCTGGGGCGCGGACTATCCGCATATCACCAACTTCCTGGACTTCCACTTCAGCAAGGAAAATCCGCAGTTCGGCACGCCACATCCCGAAATCTACGAAGCTCTGTTGAAGGGCGCGCAGATTGCCGATCCGAAGGAGGCTGAATCCTATTACGTGACGGCCAACAACGCCATCCGCGAACTCGTGCCGATGGTGCCCATAGCCCACGGCGCGTCGGCCAACGCCGCGCTCAAGACGGTGAAGAATGCGCATGTGCCGCCCTTCCGTTCGCCTAAATTCCAGCTCATGGATCCCGGCAAGGATACCCTCGTCTTCATGCAGAATGCCGAGCCGATCAGCCTCTATTGTGCCGACGAGAGTGATGGGGAATCCCTGGCTGCTTGCGAGCAAATCCTCGAGCCGCTGTTTGACTATGCTGAGGATTCGGGGGAGGTGGTGCCGGCATTGGCAACCTCCTGTGAACCCAACGCCGACCTCACAGAATGGGTTTGTAAACTGCGCGCCGGCGTGAAGTTCCACGATGGCTCGGATTTCGACGCCAACGATGTGGTGGCGTCGTGGTCGGCGGGCATCAACGCTGCCGATCCCAACCACAAAGGCAACACCGGTGCGTTCGAGTACTACAGCTATCTGTGGGATGGGTTGATGAACGCGGGTGAGTAAGCGCGTTTGGAATAGAACGTAAAGCCATAAAACGCAAGATGCGAAACGTGAAACGTGAGCCTGTCGCAAGCCAGCGCATCACGTTTCACGTTTCACGCATCATTATAGAGGATGTGCATCCTGCCCACATTGTTTTCCTGAAAGACTCATAGTATGTTCCAATATATTGTGCGTAGACTGTTGTTGGCGATTCCGGTCTTATTCGGTATCCTTTTGGTGACATTTGTGCTGGCACGGTTGATCCCCGGCGACCCGTGCAAGGCTATCCTGGGCGAAAAGGCAACCCGGGAAGTGTGTGAGCGTTTTATCCACGAGCACGGCCTGGACAAACCGATCTATGTCCAATTTGGCATCTACATGCGCGACGTGCTCAAAGGCGATTTCGGCGATTCGATCCGCTACAGCCGTCCGGTCAGCGTCATCCTCATCGAGCGTTTGCCGATGACCATCGAACTGGGGCTTATTGCTATCTTTCTGGCCGTGGTGGTGGGTATTCCGCTGGGGATCATTTCCGCCGTGTATAGCAACTCGCTCGCCGATATTATCACTATGGTGATCGCCAACATCGGTGTCTCGATGCCTGTCTATTGGCTGGGGCTGATGCTGGCCTATGTGTTTGCGCTGCTGCTCAAGGATACGCCATTCTGGTTGCCGCCATCGGGACGTCTCAGCGCCGGTCTGGCGGCGGTTCCCTTCTATGAGGTTTATAACCTGGTCAGCGATCCCGAGTCGCTGAAATTTCACATCTACGAGTTTATCTCCAATATGTACATTTTGAATTCCCTCATCACCTTCGATTGGCGGATTCTTTGGGACGCCATCCAACATCTCATCCTGCCCGCGGTGGCGCTGTGCACGATTCCTATGTCCATCATCGCACGGATGACGCGGTCGAGCATGCTTGAAGTTTTGGGGCTGGATTATATCCGCACGGCGCGGGCCAAAGGTTTGCCCAAACCCAAAGTGGTGTTCAAGCATGCCTTCCGCAATGCGCTCCTGCCGGTTTTCACCATCATCGGCCTGGAACTGGGGACGATTTTCGCCGGTGCAGTGCTTACCGAGACGATCTTCGGATTGGCCGGTGTAGGGCGGATGTTGTATGAGGCCATCACCGCACGCGATTACCCCATTGTCCAGGCGTTTACGCTGGTGATTGCCATCGGCTACGTGGGGATGAACCTGCTGGTAGACCTTTCCTACGTGCTCATTGATCCACGCATCAAACTTGACTGATGAGGTAATCCCCATGGCCACAACGACTGAAGAACCTCCTCCCCCAGAAACAAAGCTCGAATCCTACAAGCAGGCAGACCGCATAGCCCTGAACCATAGCTTTCAGGATTACCGTGCGAACAGTTTGTGGCGCTTGATGTTGCGCCGTATCTTTCATCAGCGCTCCGCGATTGTCGGCATGGTCATCCTGGGGACGCTGATTTTGATCGCCATTTTTGCGCCTCTTATTGCGCCCTACGACCCCGAACAGGTCTTGATCGGGGTCGAACCGGTGAAGAAACGTCAGGCGCCGTGTATTCACCTGCTGGGGTGTCCGGCCGATCAGCCGCAGCATTGGATGGGCATTGATGGCAATGTGCGTGACCAGTTCAGCCGTGTGATTTACGGCACGCGCGTCTCGCTCTTCATCGGCTTCACGACCATCGGCTTTGCAATCCTCGTGGGGACGGTGTTGGGGGCGGTTGCGGGGTATGCGGGTGGCTGGGTTGATAACGTCATCATGCGGCTGATGGATGTGCTGATGGCCTTTCCCTCACTGCTTCTGGCCATTGCGATTGTCAACGTGTTGGGCCGGGGCCTGCAAAACGCGCTGTTAGCCATTGCCATCGTCAATATCCCCATTTATGCGCGTGTGGTACGCGCCAGCGTCCTGTCACTCAAGGAGCAGAATTTTGTGGAAGCGTCCCGCGCGCTCGGCGCAGGCCCGCTATGGCTATTGTTTGCACGCATTTTGCCCAACGCGCTTTCGCCGTTGATCGTCCAGGGGACACTCGGCATTGCGGGGGCGATCCTGGAGGCGGCAGCCCTGTCATTCCTGGGACTGGGGGCGCAGCCGCCGACGCCGGAATGGGGTTCGATGCTCGGTTCGGAGCGCAATCAGGTCTTCACCGCGCCGCACCTGGTCTTTTACCCCGGCCTGGCGATTATGATTACGGTGCTGGCTTTCAATCTGCTCGGTGATGGGCTGCGCGATGCGCTGGACCCGCGTCTGAGTTTTCATAAGTCGGAGCAGACGATATAGTTATCAGGTCGCGTCGTCGTGTAGTCGTGTAGTCGCGTTGTCAGGTGCGTGTCAAGCTAGAGAGTGCGTCGTTTTTAGTCGCCATGCACACCAAAAAACGGGGCCTGCCGTGGCCCCGTTTTCTTATGCGTGGAATTTTACTTCCAATCCACTTGCTGGAACTCGTTGTTGACCACCTGGTAGATCCAGATTTGCGGATTGGTCAGATCACCGTTGGGTTTGTAGCGCAGGCTGTTGAGCAACGTGGAGACGGTCTCTTTGCGCAGCGTGTCGGCAATCTTAGAGGCGTCGAAGCTATTGGCTTTGCGCACCCCCTCGGCCAACACCTGCATGGCGACGTAGCCGTTCACCGAGTAGGTATCGGGGTTGCGATATTCCACCACCTGATATGCCTCGAACCACTTCGCATCGGCCACGTAGCGGGGACTGGGCGCAAAAGCACTGACATACATCCCCTCAGCCGTGCCGTCCGAATCGTCAATGGTTGCTGCCAGGAAGACGCCGTCGCTGCCCAGCATGGGGACGGTGATGCCGGCCTTGACCAGGGCATAACGCAGGAACGGCGCTTCGATCTCATAGCCGGCGTAGAAGATGGCGTCGGGCTTGGCCGCCTGGATCTGCTGCACTTCTGCCTGATACTGGCTTTGTCCTTCTTCGACCTCAATGCGGGTGACGGCCTGCGCACCCTGGCTCTCCAGCTCTTTGATCAGCGACGCTGCCAATCCTCGCCCATACTCGGTGTTGTTGGAAATCACCGCGACTCGCGTGGCCTTGAGGTATTCTGTCAAAAACCGCGCGTCCACGGCGGCCTGTACGTCATCGCTGGCGTTGACGCGGAAGAAGTTGGTGTAGCCCTTCTGGCTGAGGCTTTGCTCGGAAGCCGTCGGCGTGATGACGATCAGCGGCAAATCTTTGTACAGTTCCATTGCTGCCAGCGTTTGCCCGCTGTTCAGGTGACCAATCACGGCAATCACTCGTTCACCCTTGTTCAGCGCCTCCTGGATTTCCGCCACCCGCGCCACTGCCACGTCGCTGTCGGATTCGTCATCCAGCGGGCGGACGACGACGCGGTAACCGAGCAATCCGCCGCTGCGGTTGATCTCTTCTGCTGCAAGGCGCACACCCCCCAACACGGTCTGTCCGCCGTTGGCCTGGAACCCACTGAGCGGCACGGCAACATAGACGATCACATCGCCTTTGGTCGGTTGCTTGCTGCCGCCACACCCCGCCAGAACCAAAGTGACGAGCAGTACGATGGTCAATCCTAGACGTTTCATCATGGTTAGACTTCTCCTCAAAAAAGAGAGTGATGAGGGATTGGAGATCAGGGATTGGGGGAATACTATTTTTTACTTCCTAATCCCTGGTCCCGAATCCCTACTCCCTATGCCGGAAGGCCGGCACCCTGATAATCGTAGACTTCGTTGATGCTGCTGACCAGGTCGTTAAGCCGTGCAATGTGATCCTGAATGTCCTGGCGCAGGCGATCCGAACGTCCGCTTTCGATGTCCTGTGCGCTGATCAGTTGCACCTGGCTGTAGACGGTTGCCAGGGCAGTATTGCTCTGTTCGAGCTGCAATTCGGCCTGTTCCATGCGGCTGTTGAGGGCATTCAAGGAATCCCACTGCTTGCGTTTGCTCTCGATAACCGCGTCCAACTGCTTTTTGACCTCTGGATTGGGTTCCAGATTGCGCCGTGACGTCAGCGCTTCCAGCTCTCGGGGCACAGAAGCGCGTTCCTGACCCAGCAGCGGGTCATGGCGGTAGGCATCCAGGCGCAGGGCCAGTTGATAGATGTTGCTAACCCAGTCGTTGATTTGCCCCGCCGTATCTTGGAGACGGTCGCGCAACACACCCGCGCGCTGTTTGCTGATATAGGCGACGATGCGGCGCTGATATTCGAGGGCCTTTTCGACCTCCTGACGCAGTTGTGGGTCCGCCACCTTGCGCGGGTTGAACCGCTCCTGAAATAGCTCGATTTGTACCTTGGCGCCGGTTTCGACATCGGTGAGGGTGGAGATGACAATCGCCAACACCCCCAGAATTCCCAATGCCGGCCAGCCCCAGATGGGCCATCCAGGAAGTGGCTGGGGCAAGAAGAACCACAACAGCACCATCGCGCCGATGATGACGGCGTTTTCCCAACGGAAAAAGGCATATTGGACAATGGCGCGGCGCGCCTGTTTTTCGACTGTTGAACGGATGTTGGACATAGTTAAGAATTAAGAGTTATTTGTTAATCCAAACCTTAAAATCCTTTGTGTGCTTCGTGTCTTTTGTGTTTTTTCAGGGGAATCGTAATTCTATTTAAAAATACGTCGAGATGATCTTGTACAGTTCCTCAATATCCGTTTCGGTGGCGCGGCGGAACTGGCCTCCACCCATTTCGGCCATCGAGCGCAACAGTTTTTCATCGGCGTCACTGCCGAACGCAATGGTGAAAATCACCACCGATGTGCCATGCTCGCGCTGGATACGCCGTTGCAATTCGGGTAGCGAGTGATCGCTGTTGTTTTCCTGCCCATCGGTCATCACCACAATCGCATTGATTGCCTCCGGTGTGCCACGCAACGTCAGCTCGGTGTAGGCTTCCCACACACCGTCAATGAGCGAAGTGTTACCTTTCGCCTGTAGTTGGTCAATGCCGCGGTTCAAGTCAGCGCGTCCGGCGTCATCCAGCGGCTGAAGTGGACGCAGCACGTTGACATCGCTGGCGAAAGCAATCAGGCCCACTTGATCACGGTCCCCGCGAATCTGCTCCACGAAAGAGCGCAGAGCCGCGCGCGTCAGATCAATTTTGCTCCCCTCCATGCTGCCACTGGTATCTACGACCAGATAGATGTTGGTGGGGCGCTTGGTGTACCACCACACATTCTGCACCACCTCGACTACACTTTCGGAAGGAATTTGCAACGTTGTCTGCGGCTGGCGCCAATCCACGGCCACACTAGAGGCGAAAGGACTGCCCGCCTCATCCATGCGGATGTCCAGGGCGGCCGGGCGATACCCTGCCGCCAGCAATTGTCGCTGTACGTCGGGGGACGTGAGGAACGTCACCAGGGCCTGATAGGTGCGTCGCTGGTTATCGGTAATCGGCGTTTCGCCGGGCGCGCCCAGCTCCAACAGCGCCAGGGGATGATCGGCCCACAGCGTCCCTTCGGCCGGATAGATGGCGACAAGACGCTCTCCGGGTTGTGTCTGGTTCCAGGCGATGACGACCTGCTCCTGCGCGACGAAGGCGTCGAGAAAGCCGCGCCCTTCCTCCGCGAGCCGCTGCACGATCACATCCTCGCCCTCACCGTAGAAGCGCACCGTAGCCTCCACGGCGCGGACGTAATCCAGGGTGGTTTGCGCGGTCGCTGCTTCGGGCGTGAGGCCGCGCGTCAATCCGGCGCCGGCGTAAAATTCGGCCAGCGTCGCCAATAGGCCGCTGGCGTGGCCGGTGCTCGGATGGTTCCATTTGAAAGTTGGGTCTGCCGTGGCCTTCTGTTGAATGTCTTTCCAGCCGATGTTGCGCTCCGGCCAACCCAAGCCGCGCGCCACACTTTCCCACGCGGCGATGACCACCGGACTAACGGCGTAACGCACGGGGTCGCCAAAACGGCGGTTGCCGATGGGGATCGTGCCGGCTTCACCTTCTGTGGTGCTGCTCTGCGCCGCAATCCACCGGCGATCCAACTGGTTGAGCCACAAACTGCTGTCGGGTGCAATCGCCTGGAACGGGGGATTCGCCAGGCTCTGCGCGACCATCTTCTCCGGCACGACCGGCAACACACGCACCAACATCGGCGAACCGTCGGGGGTTTTGTAGGCGTGGGCGTTAAACTGTTCGGCCAGTTTGGTGAACGTCGCTGCCATCCCCGGCGAGACGGCGACCGTCAGTTCAGCGGTGGCCGAATCCCGACCTGAAGATGTAGTCCCGCCCTTTTCCTTGCGGAGGCTATCCCAGACAGATTTGCCGCCCCACAAGGCCATGATGACGCACAGGCACACGATGATGATGCCCACGATGCCAACAATCAATCCGGTGCGTTGTTTGTCGCTCAATTCGGTGTTCATAATGCCCGCCTTATTTCGCCACGTTCAACTGGAACCAGCGCAACAGAGCCAACAGCACCTCGCGGTCAGGATTGCGCATGGCGTCGCTGCGGGGGACGACCATTTCCACGCCCCGATCTTTCCACTTCACAAAGAGGCTTTCGGGGGTTGCGTCCAGCGATACATTCGGATTGGTCGGGCGCAAGCCGTAGGCCAGGGCGGCTTTCTGTTGTTCTTCGCTGAGCAGGAAGCGTTGGAATTGCAAAGCGGCGTTTTTCTCCAGGGCGCTGGTTTCCGGGCCGACCCAGATGGTATAAGGGAACTCAAACCAGGTGACATACTTGGGATAATAGATTTTCAGCGGATCATCCCAGCGGGTGAGGATACCCTGCATATTCTGTAGCAGGTCACTTTCGAGCAATTGCCCGCCGTCGCCGACGCTGTAGCCAAAGAGTGCGAAGTCTTCGGCGGTATAGGCACTGGCACTGCTGAAGTCGGTGACGGAGCCCATCAGCTCGCGCAGCCACGTTTGAAACTGCGGATCGGTAAAATCGGCGACACTGATGTTGGTGCGCCCGTAATACTCGCCGGCTGCCGCCACCATCGCCGCTAACCCGCCGGCGTTTTTGTTAGGATTAGGCACCACCAGCTTGAAGAACCCCCACGCCGGATTGCCACCCAATTCCGGCCATCCCCCCTTGGCTACCGCCGCATCATGGATAGCGTTCCAGGTGATTTCGCCAAAGCGCTGCGTCAGCACATTGGCGCGGCTTTCATAGATTCCCCAGGTGAAAAGGCTGATGGCGATAGGCCGTGCGCGATATTCGCCGTCGGTCAAGAACACATCGCGCCCCAGACGTTCTTTGTATGAAGCGTTGGCTAATTCCACCAGATAGCGGCTGTCGGGGATCCAGACGGTGGGGAAGTTTTCCAGCGTGGTTTTTCGATCCTCACTCAGGTTTTCTATTGTCTCTTCTGGCGCGAGTGCTCCGAAGTCATTGCGATCCCAACGACCCAACGCCGTTAGCCCATCCATAGGAATAATTTCTACCTTGATGGGGACGCCATCCAGGGTAGGGTTTGAGGCGTTGTAGGTTTCTGCTGCGCTGCGCACCCACGGCTCGATCGGCAAAGCCGTGAGCACCCGCACCGTGATGGTTTTCGGTTTTTCGAGGACCAGCTCGGTGTCGGGGGTGTTTTTGCCCGTGACGGCGCGCACCACGAGTGAAACACCGACAATCAAAATGACGACGACTAAAATGCCTATAAAGACCCAGCGTGTGCGTTCCATGCCGTTTTTATGCCTCCCACATGCTCAACGGATTGAACGGCAGGTAACAGGAATGTGCCATCCGTTGTGATGAAGTATCAACCGCTAATCCCGCGACTCTCCGCTCATTTTTAGACAAGCGGGATTAGCGGTTTGTCTGTGGAGCGACCTTGATCCCTACTCGCCCAGGCCGAGCTTCTTGCGCCGATCGGCAAGCTGGGCGTTGATGGCCTTGCGATCCAGAACGTCGTCAATCTGCTGATCGAGGTTAGTGGAGCGGATTTCGGCCGCAGTGGAGGCTTTGTCCAAGCGTGCATAGACGCTCGCTGCGATGCGGCTGATGTCGGAGTCGCCCGACCCCATCAGGTCATCCAGGCCCTTCATAGCCTTGACGGAGATCTCCTTGCTCTTGGCCAGCTCCAGCAAGGCTTGCAATTCTTCGCGCTGCTGTTTCATCGTTGCCAGACGCGCTTCCAGTTTGACTTTGGCATCGAGCAACTTCTGGTACTCGCTTTCCTGGCGCGCGGCCTGTTCACGGTAGGTTTCGATGAGCCGTTGGGTGCTGTTGAGCTTGCTTTGCACACCTACGGCTGCGGCTTCATTGCCTTCGAGCAGAAAAGCGTCAATGGCGCGGTCCAACTCGCCGGCTTTTTGCTCATAATCACCGAGCTTCCGCTTGAGCGATTTGACCTCACCGCCGATGGTGGCTGCGGCATCTTCCAAATCCTCCAGGCTATCCTCAACTTGACGGATGTACTGGTCAATCACCGCGATGCTGTTGCTTTTAAGTGCCTTATCCACGAGGGCATGGAGATTCGCCGAAATCAATGTGGATACTTTTTCCAATAAGGTTGCCATTGTGTTCACCTCCCGCGTGATATACTTCTGATCTATTATACTTTCAAGTGTAATGTTGAACAGCCATTTTGTCAAAGTGGCTCTGGTGTAGGAAGCCATCTTCGACATTCTTATTACGCCAATTGTGAGGCAAAGTTGCAACCTCAGCCATGCTTACCGCCTCGCTTCTTTGGCCCTGTCTACCGTCTACCAGGGCTTTATCATTTTCGTTACAGCAACCTCATTTGGCTTCGAGCGGATCGCCAGATCCGCGTTTCTTAACTTGGTCAGCTAAAATGGGGAACTGACATTCCCCTCGGAGCAAGAATGATAAGGCCTTGACCGTCTACCGAACCGGCTTGCCATCTGCACAGTTCTGGATATAATAAGGTCTGTATCTGCCACCCTAGCTCAATCGGCAGAGCAGACGCTTCGTAAGCGCCAGGTTTTGGGTTCAATTCCCAAGGGTGGCTCTCTCCGGCCCCGGAGTCAACGGGGCTTTTTTTGTAGATGGGTGACAAAGGGACCTATGCGGGCGCAGCAAATGCTCAATAAGGTGTGGGAATGGCTTGGCGAGGATCGAAGGTTACTTGAAATCCTGCTCGCCCTGTTCATACTCCAAACCCTGGTTGTGCTGTTACCTCAGTCGCCGGTTGCCGGGCCTGCGTATTCCCGCTGGCTTGCGGAACAACGTATAACGCTCAAAGATTGGGCAAACCCACTTTCCACCCTCGGTTTTCTCACCTTGCGCACTTCTGCGTGGATGCGTATGCTCCTTGTCTTGTTGGCCTTAAGCGTTGCGGCGCAGGCTGGAGATCTGGTTGAGCGCTGGGGCACGCTGTCACATTTCCATCGTTGGTTGCGGATGGGGGTATGCATTGGCGGTGTGTTGGTGATCGTCGGGTGGGGCATGCAAGTGTTGTGGGGGTGGAAAAGGGCGGATGTCATCGTATGGCCGGGGGAACCTGTGACGATAGCGGACATGGGACTGACGTTGCCGCCGCGTAAAAGCGCCACCGCGTTGTTTACAGAGCGTTATGGACTATACTTGATCCCGAAGGGGAACAGCGTCGGGCTGATCGTGCGGGCGGTTGATCAACAAGGTCAAATCTTGCCCCTGTCCCCTTCAGCGCGCGATGAACCACAGACAGAACTCCGAATCGTGTTGACCGATGAGACGCCGGAGGCATACTTCGCGTTGCCGCAGGTCGGTTTTGTCTTTCGTGTGAGCCGGCTTCGCGGAAACGGCATGCCTGTTCAGGCGCAGGTCTACCGCATCGCCGATGGAGAGTTGCTTGCCGAGACTGCCTTCCAGGGGGATGGAATTCTGGCGGCGAACGATGTGCGCCTGCAACTCGATCGCTATGCTTTGCCGCGTTTCGAGGCCGTCTACAATCCCGGCGCGCTGCTGGAGGCCATGGGATTGCTGGCGTTACTCATCGCTATTCTCGGTTTTTACTATCTCCGTCGCAAAACTGCTGTCCAACCAGTGGAGGACGTGCCAGACGGAATCGCGGCTACCGATTGACCATTTGACTAAAGACTACCTGACTAAGGACTACCAGACTAAAGACTACCAGACTAAAGACTACCTGACTAAAGACTACCTGACTGTCTCAAGGAGGGCGTATGCGTTCAATTATCATCGGTGTAGCAGGGGGGACAGGCTCCGGTAAGACCACGGTCGCAAACAGCATTTTGCAGCGCGTGGGCGCCGAACATATTACCTACATTCCTCACGATGCTTATTATAAAGACTTACGCCATCTCTCGTTGGAAGAGCGCAGCCGTATGAACTTTGATCACCCGGACGCGCTGGAAACCAGTCTAATGATCGAGCACCTGAAAATGCTGCGCGATGGCCATCCCGCCGAAATCCCCGTTTACGACTTCACCCGGCATGCACGCACCGACAAGACCATTCACGTCGAGCCTTCGCCGATCATCCTGGTCGAAGGAATCCTCATCTTTGCTGAACCGGCACTGCGATCACTGTTCGATGTCAAGCTGTTCATTGACACCGACGCCGACATCCGCCTCATCCGCCGCTTGCAACGCGATATGCAGGAGCGGGGCCGCACCTTCGAGTCGGTCATCGAGCAATATCTGACGACGGTGCGCCCGATGCATCTGGAGTTCGTCGAGCCGAGCAAGCGTTATGCGGATGTCATCATCCCCGAAGGCGGCTTCAACGAAGTGGCGATCGAGATGGTGGCGGCGCGGATTCGGGGCTTGTTGGCAGAACGGGCGTGATTATTTGTCAACGGATGAAACGGATTTGAACGGATTTTTTCTTTCCCATCTGTTTCATCCGTGAGACCCGTTGACATTTGAGGAGGGAGTGGAGATATGCATCAAAATGTGAGGATTCACCCTACGGCGGACGTTTCCGATAAAGCACACATCGGTCCCGGAACAAGTATCTGGCATCAGTGCCAGGTGCGCGAGGATGCGCAGATCGGCCAGAACTGCATTCTCGGCAAAGGGGTCTACGTGGATTTCGGTGTGCGGATCGGCGATAACGTCAAGGTGCAGAACTACGTCTCCATCTACCACGGCGTCGAGATCGAGGATGGTGTCTTCGTCGGGCCGCATGTGTGCTTCACCAACGACAATCTGCCGCGCGCGGTGAATCCCGACGGCACGCTGAAGGCCGCCGACGATTGGGTGTTGGGGCGGATTCTGATCAAGTGTGGGGCGGCCCTGGGCGCAAACTCGACCATCTTGCCCAAAGTTGTTGTGGGGGAGTGGGCGATGGTGGGCGCGGGCGCGGTGGTCACCAAAGATGTGCCCGCGCACGGGCTGGTGGTCGGCAATCCGGCGCGGCTGATCGGGTTTGTGTGCGCCTGCGGCGGGCGATTGACGGCGGGAGAAACGCAGGGTGACATCATGCTGGCGCGCTGTCCACGTTGTCATGAAACCGTCGCCATTCCTATCGCCATCTGGGAATTAGGGACTAGGGAGTAGGGAATGGGCAATACCCTAATCTCCAATCCCTAATCACTCTTTTCAAGGGAGAAAAAATCAAATGATTCCTATCGCCAAACCCCTGATCGGGGATGAAGAAAAGCAAGCCGTTCTTGAAGTTTTAGATTCCGGCATGCTGGCGCAAGGGCCACGGGTCAAAGCCTTCGAGGAGGCTTTTGCCGCGATGTGTGGCGTACAGTACGCGATTGCCACGAGCAGCGGCACGACCGCGCTTCACGTGGCGCTCCTGGCGCATGGCATTGGGCCGGGGGATGAGGTCATCACCACGCCGTTTACGTTCATCGCCTCGGCGAACAGTATTCTGTATGTCGGCGCCCGGCCGGTGTTTGTGGACATTGATCCGGTGACGTTCAACATCAACCCGGCGCAGATCGAGGCCGCCATCACGCCGCGCACGAAAGCCATCCTGCCGGTGCACCTGTTCGGGCTGATGGCGGATATGGAGGCGATCCAGGCCATTGCCGAAAAGCACGGCCTGATCGTGATCGAAGATGCCTGCCAATCCCACGGGGCCGCGCTGCACGGCAAACGCGCCGGCGCGTGGGGGACGGGCACATTCTCGCTGTATCCCACCAAGAACATCACCTCGGCGGAAGGCGGCATGATCACCACGAACGACGCGCGCATCGCCGAGAATTCCAGGATTATCCGCCAGCACGGGATGCGACGGCGGTATTACCACGACGAGCTAGGGTTCAACTTCCGGATGACGGACGTGCATGCGGCGATTGGGCTGGCGCAACTGGGCAAGTTGCAACAGTTCAACGCGGCGCGGATGGCCAATGCCCGCTATTTGAACGAGCACCTGCGCGGGGTCAGTGTGCCGGTGACGCCCGAAGGCTACACTCACGTGTTCCACCAGTATACCATCCGCGTGCCCGATGGGCGGCGGGATGCGCTGATGGAGCATCTCAAAGCCAACGGGATCGGGTTTGGCATCTACTATCCCGTGGCAATTCACCAGCAGACGTATTACACGCAGCAGTTGGGCTATAATCAACATTTGCCGGAAGCCGAACGTGCCACCCAGGAAGTGCTCTCGCTGCCAATTCATCCCGCGCTCACCCAGGCCGACCTGGAAACCATCGTCGCGGCGGTCAATACGTTTATGGAGCGCGCATGAGCGAACATCTGAAAGCTGCCGTGATCGGTGTGGGGGCGATGGGCCGCAACCATGCGCGCGTTTACACGGAAATCCCGCAGACCCGTCTCGTCGGTGTGGCCGATGTGAATCCGGAGATGGGGCAACAGGTTGCTGCCAAACATGGCGTTCCGGCTTACGAGGACTACCGCGAACTTCTGGAACGCGAGAAACCGGATGTCGTCACCATCGCCGTCCCCACGCGCTATCACCTGGAAGTGGCGGAAACGGCGATGGCAGCCGGCGCGGATGTCCTGGTGGAAAAGCCCATCGCGGCGACGGTGGAAGAGGCGCGTGCGCTCATCGAGGTGGCACAGACGCTTGGCCGGCGGTTGATGGTGGGGCATATTGTGCGCTTCAGTCCGGTGATCCAGGCGCTCAAGGAGCATCTGGCAGCGGGCGAGTTGGGGAAGATTTTCCAGATGGTTTGTCGGCGCGTGGGGCCGTTCCCGCCGCGGGTGCGCGATGTGGGGGTGGTGGTGGACCTGGCACCGCACGATCTGGACGTGATGCGCTTTATCAGTGGAGCCGAGCCATTGCGCGTTTACGCTGAAACGGAGCAGCGCATCCACACCGAACACGAAGACTTGATGACGGCGCTGCTGCGCTTCGACAACGACATGACCGGGCTGTTGGACATCAACTGGCTGACGCCGCAAAAAGTGCGTGAAGTGGTCGTGCTCGGCGAGCAAGGGATGTTCCGGGCCGATGATTTGATGCAGGACCTTTTCTTCTACGAGAACGCCGAAGTGAACGGCTCGGCCTGGAGTCATCTCAGTATCCTGAAAGGGGTCAGTGAGGGACGGATGGTGCGTTATCCCATCCGCCGCTACGAGCCGTTGCGGGCGGAACTGGAGGCGTTCACGTCTGCCGTGTTGAGCAATGCGCCGATGCCGGTGAGCGGTGCAGATGGACTGGCGGCCTTGCGGTTGGCGTTGGTGATTGTGGAATCGGGCAAGCGCCATCAGGTGATCGAGGTGCAGGCATGAGTTTGGCGGCGCTCCAACAGAAGATTGCGGCCCGGACGGCGCGGATCGGGGTGATCGGGTTAGGCTACGTGGGCTTGCCGGTAGCGTGTTTGTTCGCCGAAGCCGGATTTAGCGTGACCGGCGTAGACCTTAAAGTGGAGCGCGTGGAGGCCATCAACGCCGGAATTTCGCCTATCGAAGGGCGCGAGCCGGGGCTGGCGGAGCTGTTGGCCGAGGTCGTGACGGCGGGCCGATTCCGTGCGACGACGCAATACGCGGCCCTGCGCGATTGCGATGTCGTCATCATCAGCGTAGAGACGCCGGTGGACGAACAACACATCCCGCGTTATCTGGCGTTGCAGAGCGCATTGCGCGATCTCGGCCCCATACTAAAAGCTGGCACACTGGTCATCGTGGAATCCACCATCGCGCCCGGCACGATGGCGCGTGTGGTCAGGCCACTGCTGGAAGAAGCGTCCGGCAAGCGCGCCAACGAGGACTTCTACCTGGGGCATTGCCCGGAGCGGGTGATGCCGGGAAAGCTGCTCGCCAACTTGCGCGGTGTGAGTCGCGTCTGTGGCGGGGAGACGCCGGAGACGGCGCAAACGATGATCGCGTTATATCGTCATATCGTCCGGGCGGATCTCGATCCGGCAGACTGCGTGACGGCGGAGCTGGTCAAGACGGCGGAGAACGCCTATCGGGATGTGAACATCGCCTTTGCCAACGAGGTAGCGTTGATCTGTGAGGCGGTGGGTGGGGATGTGTGGAAGGTGCGCGAGCTGGTCAACAAGTCGCCGGGGCGAAACATGCTCATGCCGGGCGCGGGGGTGGGGGGGCATTGTATCCCCAAAGACCCGTGGCTGTTGGTGTATCAGGCGCAGACGCAGGGCGTGCCCGTTCGGCTGATTCCGGCAGCGCGGGCGGTCAATGACGGGATGCCACAGCACATCGTCACCTTGCTCGAAGGGGCGTTGCGCGAGGCCGGGAGGTCGTTAGCAGGTGCGCGCGTACTGGTGCTAGGGTACGCCTATCTCGAAGACTCCGACGACACGCGCAACAGCCCGAGTGAAGTCCTGGTTGCGCAATTGCGCGAGCGCGGTGTGGAGGTAGTCATCCACGATCCGTATGTGCCGGGGTACCAGGGCGATGTCTATGCACTGGCGGAAGGGTGCGACGCCGTGGTGGCGATGGTCAGACACGGCGAGTACCGGACGCTGGACCTGGAGGCACTTAAAAAGGCATTGCGTGTGCCGGTGCTGGTGGATGGGCGGCGCGTGTTTCCCAAGGCTGCGGGCTGGACTTATCGCGGCGTGGGTGAGGGGGCGTAGTGGCAATGAAGGTTGTCACGGTTGTTGGGGCCAGGCCGCAGTTCATCAAGGCTGCGCCGGTGAGCCGGGTTTTGCGTCAGCACCACACCGAAGTGCTGGTGCATACCGGGCAGCATTATGACGAGAATATGTCGGCGGTGTTTTTTGCCGAGTTGGACCTGCCGCAGCCGGATGTGAATCTGGGCGTCGGTTCCGGCTCGCACGGCGCACAGACGGCAG
>Ga0208197_1000275_pt1 | contig 70228 bp, 55 predicted proteins | sample AD_JPNNA4_MetaG_FD_184444 | JGI IMG/M metagenome (GOLD analysis project Ga0208197, IMG submission 184444) | Active sludge microbial communities of municipal wastewater-treating anaerobic digesters from Japan - AD_JPNNA4_MetaG (SPAdes) (version 2) | ecosystem: Engineered > Bioreactor > Anaerobic...
CGGCGTTGGCTGCGATCACGGCTTTGGTCAAGAACGGCGAAAGCTTGCGCTGGTTCAGCACGCAGACGCTGGCGTTCTCCTTTGCTGCATGCGCTGCGTGAGGCCTTACACTCAACCGCACAGATGGAAAAATAGTTCGTTTTTTCATCGCTGGCCCTCCCTTGAATTTTTTAACGTTGGAACGTTATTTTCATCCAATTGAGCCTTGTCTTGAGGCTTAACTTCATTGTAATAGCAGAAAAACTTATGTCAATTCCAATTCAGGGAAGGGACAGGATCAGAGCGACGCATGGACAAATTGCACTTGACATCCATGCGAAAAGTCCTTACAATGAAGATGAAACTCCCAACCGAGCGTGGGGTTATGCCAAAATGTGAAATCGGTTCCACAACCTATACAAACTATAGCACTGCGGGCCATCTATGAGGATGTCACCCGCAGTGCGCGTTTATAAATCGGAGTGTACCGGTAGAGGAGGTGATGCTTCCGGTCTTCACAACACACTTGATGGTTTACCCAGAACTACTATACCAATCCTTTGGGAGAAAGGAAAAAGACTATGTTTGACGAGAAATCACTCAAGGAATTGGCTTCTTTTGAAGCAAAAGGTCCGATTCTGAGTCTCTATCTGAATGTGGATCCCACCCAACATTCCGCCGATGAGTATCGTCTGGAATTGCGCGAGATGCTTAAACAGGCCGAGGGTCTGGTGGATGAAGCCGACATCAACGCGGTCAAGCGGTATGTGGACCTGGAATACAACTGGTCTGGCCGTGGTTTGGTCATATTCTCACGCCAGGCAGAGCAGTTCTGGCGCGCTCTGCCGCTCGCCGTCCCTGTGCGCAGCGGGGTGACGGTAGCCAGCAAACCTTATATTTCGCCCCTCGTGGAACTGGATGGATTCTACGGACGCTACGCTGTGGCGTTGGTGGACCGTCAAGGGGGACGTTTCTTTCTGTTCCAGATGGGGGAACTTGTGACACAAGAGGGCGCCATTGGCGAGGATGTGCGCCGGGTCCGCAAGGGACGCGGTTCGTCGGTTGTGGGGATGCGCGGCGGATCGCAGGCTTCCGGGCGTAAAGAGGCTGCCGTGGTACAGCGCAATCTGCGTGACATCGCCGCCGCCCTCGTCAGTTTTTGCCAGCAGTATCAGCCGCGTCACCTGCTTCTTGCCGGCGCCGACCCCACGGTCGCGCAATTCCGCGAGTTTTTGCCGATCAAACTGCAAGAGATCGTCGTGGGGGACTTCAATGCCGATATGATGTCCAGCGAGGCGCAGATCCGCGATGAGGCATTTGCCATGCTCAAAACTTTGGAGGAAAAACGACACCGTGAGTTGGTTGAGGCCGTGGTCACCGCCGCTGCGAAAGGTTTGAACGGCGTTGTGGGCCTGGATGGGACCCTCAGCGCAACCCACGAGGGGCGCACGCAAGTGCTGGTCATCGAACAGGGGTATCACGCGCCGGGTTACCGCTGCCAGAGCTGCGGCTACCTCACCACTCAGAAACTGGGTAGCTGCGTCTTCTGCGGAGGGGCCGTTGCCGAAATCGCCGACGCCGCCGAGGCGGTCATCAGCCAGGTGATCGAGAAAGGCGGCACCGTTGAGGTCGTCGAGAACGGGATGCTCAACGCCCATATCGGCGCTCTGCTGCGTTATTAACTCATGCCGTGTAAAACATCAATCCCCCCAGCAACCTGGGGGGATTGTTATTGAAAAGTCTACCCGAAGGATCAAGAACACAATCGAATGGATAGAGAACCCCTTAAACCCACCGATATGCGCGCTTATCGCCGCCAGACCGAACGCCGTCTGGTCATCGCTATCATCGTCATGGTGACGCTGGTCGGCAGCGTGGTCATCGGCCTGGTCTATGGCTGGCCCGCCGTCTTCACCGGATTGTTATGCCTGCTCCCCGGCGCCGGCGTTTTCATCCTCTTGTGGCTGGTGTTAGCCATAATCGAGCGTCTGAGCCGGGATTGAGAAACAGGGAAGTTTTATTGCGCGCCTGATATAGATTACAGCCACCCACGCAGGCGCATCGCCCGTTCGACGCTGGCAATCGCCACCCAATAGGCCGCGTCACGCATGTACAGTTCCTTCTGCAACGCCATCGCCAGAACTGCTTTGAAGGCATTCGTCATCTTTTGATCCAGCTTCGCCAGGACTTCTTCCTCTGACCAATAATAGTTCATATCGTTCTGCACCTGTTCGAAGTAGGAGCAGGTGACTCCGCCGGCGTTGCACAGGAAGTCCGGGATCACGAAGATGCCCCGCTCTTTGAGGACTTTGTCGGCCTCTAGCAGCGTGGGGCCGTTCGCACCTTCGGCGAGAATTCTCACCCGTTTGCTGATGTTTTGGACATTGTTGCCGGTGATGACGCCTTCCACGGCCGCCGGGATCAGCACGTCGACATCTTTCGTCAGCCAGGCCTCGCTATCTTCGATCACGTAGCCGGCTTTTCGAGCTTTCTCTTTGTCAATCGTCCCATACTGATCGGTGATGCTTTGCAAGAAATAGGGGTCTACGCCTTCTTCTTTGGAGAAGGTGTAGGAAGTGCGATCCTCGCGGTCCCAGCACGACACACAGCTGACCCGTCCGCCCAGCATCTCAATGAAGGTGCGCGCGGCGTATTGGGCCACGTTCCCGAACCCCTGAATAGAGGCCGTGCGTCCGGTCGGTTTGATCCCCAGATGTTTCATCGCCTCGCGGATGGTGACGACGACGCCGAAGCCTGTCGCCGCCGTGCGCCCCAACGAGCCGCCGCCGCCCACCGGTTTGCCGGTGATCACACCGGGCACGTACTCGCCGCGCAGCTTGGAATACTCATCCATCATCCAGCCCATCATCTGGGGCGTCGTGCCCACATCTGGGGCGGGGACATCATTGCGCGGGCCGAGGTTCTTCCAAATCGCGTCAATCCACTCGCGGCACAGACGTTCCTTTTCGCTTGTCGAAAGCATCGCCGGGTCCACGACTACACCGCCCTTGCCACCGCCGAGCGGGATATCGGCAACGGCGCATTTCCACGTCATCCACATTGCCAGCGCCCGTACCGTATCCAGCGTCTCGTTTGCCGCAAAGCGGATGCCGCCCTTTGCCGGGCCCCGCGCGTCATTGTGCTGCACGCGAAAGCCAAAGAAGACTTTGATGCTGCCATCATCCATACGCACCGGCAGTTGAAAGCGAAATTCGCGCAACGGCCAGCGCAGCATTTCGCGCACTGCTGGCTCCAACCCCATCTGCTCGGCCACTTGATCGAACTGTGCTTGCGCCAACTTAAAGGGATTTATCTCTTCATGTTTTGCCATAACACTCTCCTTCACGCTAAGTATTGTACGATTTCACGGCGCGGGTGATCGGAAGTCCGGCCTACGCCGTACAAGTTAATCCCGTAGTCGTTCTAACGCTTGCTGCAACAGGGTTCGCGTCTCTTGGGGGTTGGCCTTGCCCTTCGATGCCTGCATCACCTGACCTACAAGCCAGCCCAGCACGTTCGTCTTTCCCCGCAAGTACTGCTGCACCTGCTCCGGGTTGTTGGTGATAACTTCCTGAATCAGCGACGCGAGCGCATCCGTGCCCGAAATCTGCGCCAGTCCCAGCCGCTCGATGACAGCATCGGGGAATTCGCCCGTTTCACTCATGGCCGCGAGCACCGTCTTGGCCGCCGTCACGCTCACCGTCCCCTGCTGTACACGCCCCAGCAAATCCGCCAGATGGCGCGGTGTGACCTTGCAGGCATCAATCGAGATGGCGGCGACGTTCAACAGGCGGAACAGTTCGCCGGTTATCCAGTTGGCGACGTCCTGCGGCGCAACATCCCGGGTGTGCGCCAGGGTCGCCGCCGTTTCAAAGTAATCGGCGACGCGCCGGTCGCTCACCAACAGTGCAGCGTCGTAAGGGCGGATGCCGTAATCGCGCATCAAGCGGCGTTTTTTCGCCAGGGGAAGCTCAGGCACGCGCACGCGCAGCGTCTCGATCCAATCCGGCGCAATTTCCAGCGGCGGGATGTCCGGTTCGGGGAAGTAGCGGTAGTCGTGCGCGTATTCCTTGCTGCGCTGCGGGTACGTCCTGCCGGCAGCCTCGTCCCATCCCAACGTCTGCTGGACGACCGTGTCCCCATTCTCCAGCACGGCTTTCTGTCGCTCGATCTCATAGGCCACACTGGCCGCCAGCGCGCGGAACGAGTTGAGGTTTTTGATCTCGGTGCGGGTTCCCAGCGTCGTTGTTCCCACGGGGCGCACGCTGACGTTGGCTTCGAAGCGCATCTCGCCCTTCTCCATATCACCCGCGTTGATGCCGAGGTAGATCAGCAATTCACGCAACGTCGTCGCGTAAGCCTGCACGGCTTCGACGGTATGCATATCCGGTGCGCTGACGATTTCGATGAGCGGCACGCCTGCGCGGTTGAAATCCACCAGTGCCGAGCCATCTTCCTGATGGTACAGTTTGGCCGTGTCTTCTTCGAGGTGCGCGCGAATGATGCCGATCCGCTGAATTCCCGACGCCGTCTCAATTTCCAACGCGCCGTTGACCGCCAGCGGCAGTTCGTACTGCGAGATTTGATAGCCCTTGGGCAAATCAGGGTAAAAGTACGACTTGCGCGCAAAGACGTTCACCGGATTGATCGTGCAGCCGAGCGCCAGGCCGGTCATGATGCCCAGCTCGACGGCCCGACGGTTCACCACCGGCAACGTCCCCGGCAGTGCCAGACACACCGGGCAGACTTGCGTGTTGGGTGGCACGTCTCCGGTATCGGGCACCACCGGACAGGCGCAGTACATCTTCGAGCGTGTATGGATCTGCGCATGCACTTCAAGGCCGATGACGGCTTCGTATTCCATAGACCCCCATTTCCATTTTTCACCGTAGTTGCTCAGCAGGGCGATCGCATTTGGCCGCTTCCGGCAACTGAATACGGCCTAAAGGCCGGGGAAAGAGGGATTTTTGTGGCGGGGCTTCGCCCTACCACAAAAACCCTCCCTCATGTAGATATCGTGCTCTTACCGACCGAAGTCGGTGAGCAGGTGGTATACCGGCTTCGCCCGGTGATTTCAGTATTTTCACAGGTCGTTACGACCGGCACTTTCAACGGTTACGCTGCACAAATCGGGTCATACGTTCCAGGGCAATTTCGATCTTATCGTAGGCCGTCGCATACGACATACGCACGAAGCCCACCCCCGAAGGTCCGAAAGCCCGTCCGGGGACAACGGCGACGCGCTCTTCTTGCAACAGGCGATCGGCAAATTCGGCGTCGTCCATGCCGGTGCTCTGGATGTTCGGGAAAGCGTAGAATGCGCCATGCGGTTCGATGCACGGCAGGCCGATGGTGTTCAGGCCATCCACGATCAACCGGCGGCGACGGGCGTAGCGCGCATGCATTTCCTGGACGAACGGTTCGCCCACTTCCAGTGCCTTCAATGCCGCCCACTGTGAGACCGTCGGCGCGGACATGATGAGGTACTGATGCAGCTTGCGCATCTCCGCCACCAACGGTTCCGGTCCACACAGATAACCTACCCGCCAGCCGGTCATAGCATAGGCTTTGGAGAACCCCTGCAACACAATCGTGCGCTCACGCATCCCCGGCAGAGTGGCAAAGCACACATGTTCCACATCGTAGACCAGCCGGTCATAGATTTCATCGGACATGACGATCAGATTGTGCTTTTCCGCAAGGGCTGCAATGGCGGCAAGATGTTCGCGGCTGATGACGACGCCTGTGGGGTTGTTGGGCGAGGTGATAAACAGCACCTTTGTCCTGGGCGTTATAGCGGCCTCGATCATCTCCGCTGTGAGTTGGAACCCTGTCTCCGGCGTTGTTGAAATGGCAACCGGCTTCGCGTTGACCATCATGGCCACCGGTCCATAGGCGACAAAGCACGGTTCGGCAAAGATGATTTCGTCGCCGGGATTCAACAGCGCCGCCATCGCCAGGTACAACGCCTCGGAGACGCCGACCGTCACCAGCACTTCACGAGCAGGATCATAGCTGACCCCGTAGAGTCGGTGCAGGTGTGCGGCAATGGCCTGCCGCAATTCCAGCAAGCCGGCATTGGAGGTGTAATGCGTCGCGCCACGTTGCAGCGCCGCAACCCCGGCTTCCACAATCGGTGCCGGCGTATCGAAATCCGGCTCTCCAATCCCCAAACTGATCACATCCTCCATTGTTGCTGCAATGTCAAAGAAGCGGCGGATGCCAGAAGGCGGGATGCTCCTGGCAAGCGCGGAAACAAAAGTATCAGAAATCATCAATTCCCCCTCGAAAATTAAGATTAGCGAATGAGCGAATCGGCGAATAGCTCATGACCTGCAACTCGTAATTCGCAATTCGTAATTCATAATTCGCCACTCATAGCTCCACCGACGAATCACCGATGTTGAGTCTGCGGAAGCGTCCCGCAAGGTGCACCCAGCGGCCGATGATGGATTCTTCCAACATCACGGCGTCAATTTCCACGCCCTCGTCCACAATGGTGTCGCGCAAGATGCTGTCGCGGATCTGCACATCGCGGCCAATCGAAACATACGGTCCGATGACCGAACGCTCAATGATGGCCTGCGGATGGATATAGACCGGCGGGATGATCGTCACGCCGGGACGCGGCGCTGCAAAGCTGTTCTCGCAGCCATGTTCCAGCAGATAGCGATGGGTGATGAAGGTCGTCTCCGGCTTGCCGGTGTCCTGCCACACGCCGGCCGGGCGTGCCTGAATGTGCGCGCCCTGTTCGAGCATCAGGTTGATGGCATCGGCCAGATAGTACTCGCCTTTTGTCTGGATATGCCGTGCCATCAGTTCCTCACACGCGCGCGCCAGCCATTCTCCCTCGCGGAAGTAGTACAAGCCGATGAGCACATTTTTGTTGTCCATAGACTCCGGCTTCTCGATCAGCCGGGTCGCGTAACCGGCGGCGTCGGTCTCGACAACGCCAAACCGTCGCGGATCCTCGACTTCGTAGGTGAAGATGACGCCATCCAGCCCCGGCGCATCCAATCCCGAGAAATCCACATCATCGAAGAGCGTGTCCACCCACATTGTAAACACCGGCCCGGTGAGATGTTCACGCGCCAGCCAGAAAGCGTGCGCCTGCCCCAACTGCTCTTTTTGCTCGACAAAGTGCGCCGGAATGGCATAGTTCTCGCGGATGTAAGTCTCCACCTGCTCGCCGAGCCAGCCCACGATGAAGACGTACTCGGTGAGCGGTACATCGCGGAAGCGTTCCAGGATGTGCCCCAACATCGGCTTGCCGGCGATCGGCAACAGAGGCTTGGGGCGTGTCCACGTGTGCGGACGCATGCGCGTGCCCAAACCGGCCATAGGAATGACGAGTTTCATTGTTTTTATCCCCTCCCCTTAAAATAATCTCAACGGATTGAACGGATCAAACGGAGGAACATCCGTTAAATTCCATTGAATTTGTTGAGATACTCATTTTGATATTGCCGGTCGTCGCCTCCACCAATCGGTCGCCTGCTCATACGCGAACGCTGCGCGAAACAGGCGCGCTTCTTGTAACGCCGGCGCCACAAGTTGCAGGCCGATGGGCAAGCCGTCGGCATCGAAACCGCACGGCAGGCTGAGCGCCGGAATGCCCGCCAGCGCCTGCGCCAGCGTGAAGACGTCCGCCAGATACATCTGCATCGGATCGGCGGTGCGCTCGCCCAGACGGAAGGCCGTCGTCGGTGACGTTGGCCCGACGATGAGGTCTACGTGTGCGAAGGCGGCGTCGAAATCCCCCTTGATGAGCGTGCGCACTTTCTGCGCTTTGAGATAATACGCATCGTAATAGCCGGCGCTGAGGGCGTAGGTGCCGAGCATGATGCGCCGCTGCACTTCCGGCCCAAAACCCGCGCCGCGCGTTCGCGCATACAAGTCCCCGACGGTCTCGAAGTCACCCGCCGCACGGAAGCCGTAACGGATACCGTCAAAACGCGCCAGGTTCGCACTGGCCTCTGCCGGCGCGATGAGGTAATAGGTCGCCAGCGCATCGTCGGTGTGCGGGAGTTGGACTTCCTCTACCTGCGCCCCCAGCGCCACAAACGTCTGCAAAGCGGCGCGGACGGCGCGTTCCACATCCGGCTGCAAGCCTGTGGCGAGATACTCACGCGGCACGCCGATCCGCAAGCCCCGCACGTCCGGCACCAACGCCGCAACATAATCGGGCGTCGCTTCCGGCCACGTGGTCCCGTCCAGGGGATCATGCCCCGCCATAACCTGAAGCATCAGGGCGGCATCGGTCACGTCGCGGGTGAGTGGCCCCGGCTGATCCAGAGACGAAGCGAAGGCCACCAGCCCGTAACGCGAGCAACGTCCGTAGGTGGGGCGGACGCCGACCACGCCGCACAATGCTGCCGGCTGGCGCACCGAACCGCCGGTATCTGTGCCGACCGCCGCCAGCGCCTCGCCCGCAGCGACCGCCGCCGCGCTCCCGCCGCTGGAACCACCCGGCACGCGGCTCAAGTCCCACGGATTGCGGGTGGGGAAGAAAGCGGAATTTTCGGTGCTCGACCCCATCGCAAATTCATCGAGGTTGGTCTTGCCCAGGATAACCGCACCGGCGGCTTTCAGACGTCGCACGATCGTCGCATCAAAGGGCGGCACGTAGCCATCCAGGATTTTGGAGCCGGCGGTGGTCTCAATCCCCTGCGTGGAGATGTTGTCTTTGAGGGCAATGGGAAGGCCGAGCAAGGGCGCATCCCGGCCGGCAGCGCGCGCCACATCCGCAGCTTCGGCCTGCGCCAGAGCCGCCTCGGGTGTCAAGGTGAGGTAGGCGCGAATGTCGTTGTCTACGGCGAGGATGCGCTCTAATATTGCTTGTGTCAACGCGACGGAAGTGGTCTCGCCGTGCCGCAGCGCATCCAGAGCTTCGTGAAGGGTCAGGTCATGAAGAACACTCACGGGCACTCCTTCAGCGTACCGGCGGAACGACAAAGCAGTCTTGACGCGCGGCAGGCGCGTTCGCCAGCGCTTCTTCCGTAGGCAGGGTCGGTCCAGGCTCATCGTCGCGCAGGACGGTGCGCAACGGCAGCACGCTTGCCGTCGGTGGGATGGCATCGGTATCCACGGCTTGCAACCGCGCCGCATGCTCCAGGATTGCGGAGAGTTGTTCCTGGTACAATGCCAGATCCGCCTCGCTCAATTCCAGGTGCGCGAGGGCGGCAATGTGCGCAACTTCATCACGGGTCAATCGGGTCATTGTGGTTATCATCCATTCTGGATTATAACACGCTTTCGCACATTCGGCGACAAGCAAAAAACCCTAAAGGTTTGACGTTCAGGTTAACACCACGTATACACACCATGTTTAACCTTTAGGGTTTCGTGCAAACTTCATATTCTTTCTTCCTATGCTATAATCGTTTGCTGATTGAACAAGTGAAGGCTCTCTATCTTTAGCATGACAAAAAGACTTCAACATAGGAAAATATGAAATTAAGATGGTGACGTGGGCGCGCGTGCGGTATCGGGTGGCGCAATTCTTTGTTACCCTGTGGACTTCCCGGCGCGCTGTTGATCTCGCTTATGTGGAGCGTCATCTGGGGCCGGCGTTGTTGGATCTCTTCCGCCGCATGCCGCACGCCGAACAGCATCACGGTATTGCCGTCTGCCGGGCGTTGGAAGTGCGGGGGTATAGCGATCCCGATTTGCTGGCCGCGGCACTGCTCCACGATGTTGGCAAAATTCTGGCGCCACCGCGCCTGTGGGATCGTGTCATTGCCGTCTTGGGGGAACACTTTTTGCCACAGCAGGCCGCCCGTTGGCGCATCGGGGAAGCCCGGGGGTGGCGTCGTGGCTTTGTCGTGCGGCACTACCATCCCGTATGGGGCGCGACGTTGGCCGAGCAGGCCGGCGCATCCCCACGCACGGTGGTCTTGATCCGCCATCATCACGACCCGGCGGGAGATGATGCTGAAATGAAGGCATTACAGATGGCGGATGGGGGTTAACTGATGACTCAACGTATTACCATCATCGGCACCGGTTGTATCGGCACATCCATCGGCCTGGCGTTGCGCCAATCGCGGGACGCCGGACATCTGCAAATCGTGGGACACGACCGCGAATGGGGCCGCGCACGGCAGGGACAACAACTCGGTGCGTTTGATCGGGCCGAATTCAACCTTGATCTGGCATTGAACGGGGCGCGGCTGGTAATTCTGGCCGTCCCCCTGGCCGCTATGCGTGAGACGCTCGCCGAGGTCGGACGTCTGCTGACGCCGGCTTCCGGCGTCGTGGTGACCGATACTGCGCCGCTCAAGGTGCCCGTCATCGCCTGGGCCGCGGAGCTTCTGCCGGCCGGCAATTACTTTGTGGGCGCGGCGCCTTATCTTGCGCCGGGAGCCGGCGGATGGGAACCCCTGGAAAGCCTGCACGATGCCCGTGCCGACCTTTTTCAGCGTGCCGTCTACGCCATCACCGCCCGCCCCGATGATCATCCGAGTGCTGTGCGCGCCGTCACCAACCTGGCGCTCGTCCTGGGGGCAGAGCCACTCTACATAGACCCTGTCGAACACGATGCGGCGCGCGTCATCGCCGACGCCGTCCCGGACGTGCTGGCAACCGCGCTGTTCCAGGCGATTGCCACCGCACCCGGTTGGGCCGAAGTGCGCAAGGCGGCCGGGCGGCCTTTCGCCACAGCAACCGCCGCAGCGGCCGGGGATGCCGCCTCGCGCCGCATGCTGACACTGATGGGACGTGAGACTTTGCTGCGCGGTCTCGACGCCGTCCTCGAACGTCTGCAGGCCCTGCGCGAGACCGTGGCGCAAGGTGACGCGGAAGCGTTGGAAAATGCCTTCGCCAGTGTATCCCAGGCGCGGAGTTACTGGATGGCCGAAAGCCGCGAGCGCACCTGGGAAATCGAACGTAGCGCGCTCCAGGACGATAACCTGTTCCAACGCACCCTGCAGGCGCTCTTCGGCGAGGGTCTCACAGCTAAACGGAAATGAAAAAGAACTATGTTCAACAATGCCATTCTTTTTGTCTCCCGCATCTTGCATCCTGCCTCTTGCTCCCTGCATCCTATCTCTATATGTTGAATCGCTATGCTTAATCAACCACCACGGGTCCTGATGATCGCTCCCACCTCTTTCTTTCTGGATTACGGCTGCCATATCCGTATCCTGGAGGAGGCGCGCGCGCTGTTGGCGCAGGGACTGCGCGTGCGTATCGTCACCTATTACCTGGGCCGCGATGTGCCCGGGCTGGATATTGTCCGCTGCGCGCCCACGCCCTGGCGCTCCGATTACGAAGTCGGCTCTTCGCGACACAAAATCGCGTTTGATGTGTTGTTATCCTGGAAGGCACTGTGGACAGCATGGCGCTGGCGCCCCGACATCATCCACGGGCATCTGCATGAGGGAGCGCTCATCGGCCACGTCCTGGCCAAACTGCTGCGCGTCCCGCTGGTCTTCGACTTCCAGGGCAGTCTGACAGGCGAAATGCTCGATCACGGCTTCCTGAAGAAAGATTCCACGGCCTATTATTGGTGGCGGCGGCTGGAGGAGCGCATCGTCGAGATGCCCGACGCCATCCTCACCAGCACCGTCCACAGCGCCGAACTGCTCGCCGATGTTTTTAAGCGCACCAGGGATGTTTATCCCCTGCCCGATAGTGTCAATCTGGACTTTCTGTTCCCCACGTGCATCACGCCGGAGGAGCGTCTCCGCCGGCGCGCCGCATTGGGCATCCCGCCGGAGCGGCAGGTCGTCGTTTACCTGGGGCTGCTGGCCGATTACCAGGGCATCCCGCAACTGCTTCAAGCTGCGGCGTCTCTACGAGCGCAAGGGGAGGCCGTCTCTTTTTTGGTGATGGGTTTCCCGCAGGTGCAGCATTATCAGCACTATGCCCATGATTTAGGTCTCACCGACCGGGATGTCATCTTCACCGGCAAAATGCCCTACGAGGATATCCCTGCCTACCTGGCGCTGGGCGACGTGGCCGCCGCGCCCAAAATCTCGGCGACGGAGGGCAGTGGCAAAATCCTCAACTATATGGCGATGGCCTTGCCTGTGGTGGCCTACGATACACCGGTAAGCCGCGAATACCTGAACAACCTGGGCCTCTATGCCACACCGGCAGGCGACGCCGAGGCACTGGCACAGACATTACGCACCATCCTACACGATCCGAAGGGAGCCGCCCAACTCGGCGCACGGCTCCGCGAACGCGCCGACAGGCATTTCTCCTGGAGCCGCACCGGACGACAAATCTTGCGCATTTACGAAAAACTATGGCAACGCTAAGATCCCCGGTACGCAGTCCCTATTGGCGCGCGGCACTGTTCTATTTCGGCCTGTGGGGTATCATGGGGGCACAGATGCCCTTCTTCAACGTCTATTACGCTCATCTGGGGCTTAGCGGTTTACAAATCGGCATCCTTTCAGCCGCCTTTGCCCTGATGACGTTGTTTGTCGGTCCGGCACTCTCGCTGCTGGCCGACCGGCGACACTGGCAGAAGCGTCTGCTGCTCATCTCGATCGGTAGCACCGGTGCGCTGCTCATCCTGTTCATCTTCCCGCGCACCTTCGTTCCCTTGTTAATCCTGGTGCTGATACGCTCGGTGCTGTTCAGCCCGATGATGTCCGTCGGCGATGGAATGGTGGCGCGTATGGCCAGCCGCTATGGCATTGACTACGGCAAGTTGCGCCTGTGGGGGTCGTTGAGTTTCGCCGTCGCCGCGTTGATCTGCGGCGGATTGTGGGAACGCTGGGGATTCCAGGCCATGTTCATCGTGACCAGTTTATTAACCTTGCCGGTATTGTGGACGGCGACCGGGTTGGAAGAAAGTAACGCCGTCACTCCCACCGTTCGGGTTGCGCCGGTGCCCACCTTACGCGACGCCTGGCGGGATCGGGGATTGCTTGCTATCCTGGGGGCGGTGTTCCTGATCGGCATCGCCGAGGGGATATACGGGACGTTCTCCGGCGTGTATTTGGATGTCCTCGGCGGCGGACAATTTCTGGTCGGCGCGCTCTTTGGCCTTTCGGCGTTCGCCGAATTGCCGGCTATGCACTACAGTGGGGCCATCTTCCGTAAACTTGGAAAGCCGGTCGGCGTGTTGTTAGCCTACAGCCTGATCGGTGTCTCACTCATCGGTTATGGACTGGTACGCCAACCGTGGCTGGTGCTGGGGTTCGCCATGCTCAAAGGGATCGGCTTCGCACTCTACTTCGTGGGCAACGTCAACCTGATAGATGAGCGGGCGCCGGAGTCCCTGGTTGCCACCTTGCAATCGTTGATGAACGCGGCATCGCGCGGCCTTGCACCGCTCATCACCCTACCGCTGGGAGGGCGGCTCGCCGATGTCCTGGGGCTGCCGATGGTCTTCGGCAGTGCCGGGATCGCGGCCCTGCTGGCCGCGGGCGTCCTTTGTGTTGCCATTCTCGGCCGGCAGTTTGATGTGAAGCCGTTGCTTGCGGAGATACCAGCTCAAGAGTACAGGAGAACATGACCCGAAAATCAGGAATCTATCATCCCGCCCCCTTCACACTCAAGGCGATCACACGCGCGCTTGTGGCCGCGCTCATGCTGATGAGCATTGTTTTAGCGGCGACGGCGTGGCTGGCGCTGCGTCATCCGACAGACACAATCCTCCCCGGCGTGTATGTGCAGAATGTGGATGTGAGCGGCATGACGGTAGAGGAAGCCGTCACGGCGCTCACAGGCGTGTTGCCTGCGCCGGAAAGCGCCGGTGTGGATGTGCGGGTCGCCGGTCGTACCTGGCGCGTCACCTGGGCGGATGTGGGGCAGCATTACGACATTCGCGCGACGGTGCAGGCCGCCTACGCTGTGGGACGCGACGCTGCCGGTGACGCGCCTCTGACGGCAGGATTGCGCCGGCAGAACGTCATCGTGGCGCCACTTCTCACGCCCGCAGACCCGGCGCGGGTGCGGGATGTTGTGGGGCAGATCGCGGCGGAAGTTGCACGCGCGCCACTGGACGCCGACCTGACATGGGCAGGCGGGAATATCGTTGCGACCGACGGACAAGCCGGGCAACAGCTTGATGTGGAAGCCGCCGCCACGCGCGTGCTTCAGGCATTGGCCGAGGGAACACCGACGGTGGAACTGCCGCTCACTCCATTGCCGCCGCGGGTGACTACCCCGGAGCCGGCACGCACGCAGGCGCAGGCATTGCTGGCGCACCCCTTCACCCTTATCGTGGATGATCCGCTCACCGGCCCACTTCTCGAAAATGAGTTGCCGGCCGGGTATCACGCGGAGTTTAGCGCGCCGCCGGAGCGCGTCGCCACGTGGCTTGAAGGGCGCGCCGAAAACCAGGGCATCCGCTTGTACTTAAACGCCGTACCGGTTCAGGCGTGGCTGGAAGAGATCGCGCCGCAACTGGGGGATGAGCGGCTGCTGGACATTGGCCCGACGCTGCACAACATCCTCGCGGCGCTGTATGATGGACAACATCAGGCGCAGGCGCACGTCCGCCACCCGGAGCGCGTCTATAGCGTACAACCCGGCGACACCCTCTCGCTTATCGCCTTCAACCATCACATGCCGCTGTACCAGCTCAAGCGCGCCAATCCCGATGTAGATCCCGGTGCGATTGACGTGGGGCAAAAGATCATCATCCCTTCGATTGACGTGTTGCTTCCCCATCCGCTGGTGCCGGGTAAACGCATCGAGATTGATCTGCCCAAACAACAAATGCGCGTCTTCGAGTACGACACCCAAATTTACACCTTCACCATTTCCAGCGGCATCTCGCGCACCCCGACCATTCCGGGCCAGTTCCAGATTTTGTTTAAGGAAGAGATGGCCTTCGCGCCGCGCTGGCGGCTGGATATGCCGTATTTTATGGGCATCTACGAAGAGGACGACGGGTTTTTCAACGGCATCCATGAACTGCCCATCACCCATTACGGGACGCGGCTCTCACGGAGCGTACTGGGGTGGCCGGCTTCCTTCGGCTGCATTATTCTTGATGTGGGCGATGCAGAGACACTTTTCCGTTGGGCGGAAGTGGGGACACTGGTACGCATCGAAGGCTACGCGCCCGGAACACCCTCCTGGCAACAGACGCTGGCCGATCTCGCGCCGCTTACGCCGGAAGAGGATGGTCAATGAGACCAAATATGGTACAATGAAAAATGTGTCGCTGAAAACCATATTGCTCAAATCCTGAGTAGCCATGTACGCCCAAGTGCTGGTCTTCCTTCCCCTCAAAACCCGCACGACACCCGTGTTTGATTACAGTATCCCGGCGGTGTTGGTCTCGACTGTCCGCCCTGGGGTGCTTGTCGTTGTGCCGTTGCGTGAACAGCTTGTGCCCGGCCTCGTGCTGGCGCTCACCGAGGCGCCCGCCGTGCCGGAGACCCGCCCGATCCACAGCGTCCTCTACCCTGAGCCGGCGCTTGACACACACCTGTTGGACCTGGCGCGGTGGATGGCACGCGAGACGTTGACGCCGTTGCACAAGTGCGTGCAGGTGATGTTGCCGCCGGGGTTGCGCACCTCCGCGTACCTGCGCCTCACGCCGTTGACGGCCTCCGTCCCCGCCGACCTGCCCGGCCCTGCCCGTGCATTGCTCGAAACGCTCATCCAACGGGGATCGCTCACCGACGCCCAGGCCAAACAGGCTCTCAAAGGCGTTGATCTGCGTCGGGCGCGCTACTTTTTGAAACGCCGTGGGTTGATCAGGGTCGAACGCCTGTTGCGGCTCGCCATCGTACAGCCTAAAGTTGTGCAATTCGTGCGGTTGATCGCGCCGCGCGCGCAGTGGGACGCCCGATTGCAGGGTTTGCGCAATTTGGACCTGTACTGCCACATCCTGGACTTTCTCGAAAACGAACGCCAACCGGTGGATGTCAGCATCGTCTATGCCGAAACGGGCGCGCGATCCGGTCACCTTAAAACGTTGGCGACCCGTGGTCTGATTGCCCTCAGCCACGAAGAAGTGCTGCGTGACCCGCTGGCGGAGATGATTTTTACGCCCGATCAGCCCCCACCGCTGATCTCGGAGCAGCAGGCAGCCTGGGACACCATCGAAGCCCTGTTGCACGACACCACGGCCACAGATGCACCCGCTCCCGTGCTGTTGCTGGGCGTGACCGGCTCCGGCAAGACCGAGCTTTACATGCGCGCCACGGCGCAGGTGTTGGCGCAGGGTAAACAAGCGTTGATCCTCGTCCCTGAAATCAGCCTCACGCCGCAGACGGTGCAGCGTTTCACCGTGCGTTTTCCGGGGCAGGTGGGATTGTGGCACAGCGAAATGAGCGATGGCGAACACTTCGATACCTGGCGACGTGTGCGCAGCGGCGCGGTGCAGGTGGTAGTGGGCGCACGCTCCGCCCTGTTTGCACCGTTCCCTAACCTGGGCCTGATCGTGATGGACGAGGAGGAAGATACCAGCTATAAGCAAGGTCGCCCGCCCTATTATCACACGCGCGAGGTCGCCGAGCAACTGGCCCGTATGACGGGCGCGCTGCTCATCCTGGGCAGCGCCACGCCATCGCTGGAGTCTTACAGCCGCGCTTTGGCAGGCCGCTATCGGCTCCTGGAAATGCCGCAGCGCGTGATGGGACACCGGCAGCGCATTGCCGCCTGGGAGGATTATTTGCACCTCCCCGGCAACCGCTATCAGCCGTTGGAAACGCCGCAGGCCGCCGCCATTGCCCTGCCGCCGGTGCAGATCGTGGACATGCGGGCGGAACTCAAAGCCGGCAACCGTTCAGTCTTCAGTATGGCCTTGCAGGAAGCCGTGGATCGCGCTCTGGCGCAGCACGAGCAAGTCATCCTCTTCCTCAACCGGCGCGGGACGGCGACTTATGTTTTCTGCCGTGACTGTGGCTGGACGGCCGAATGTCCACGTTGCGACATCCCCTTGACCTACCACGAGGGCGCCGCCATGCTCATCTGTCATCGCTGCGGGCATCAACGACGCATGCCGCGCCAATGCCCGGAGTGTGGGTCAACGCGGGTGCGCGCCTTCGGCCTGGGGACGGAGGGATTGGAAGCGCGGGTGCGCGAGCGTTGGCCTGACGCGCGCCTCGTGCGCTGGGATCAGGACGTCGCCCGCTCGCATGCCGCACATACCGCGATCATGGGGCGCTTTGCCCGTGGCGAGGCCGACATCCTGGTGGGTACGCAAATGGTCGCGCGTGGGTTGGACATCCCCAAAGTGACCGTCGTGGGCATTATTTCTGCCGATACGGCGCTCAACCTGCCGGATTTTCGCGCCGCCGAGCGCACCTTCCAACTGCTGGCGCAGGTCGCCGGACGTTCAGGGCGCGGCTTGCTCGGTGGGCGCGTGATTCTGCAAACCTACTATCCCACCCATTACGCTATCCAACGCGCAGCGGTTCACGATTATGTCGGTTTTGCACGGCAGGAGTTGGCCTTCCGCCAACAGACTGTCTATCCTCCTGTGGTGCGTCTGGCGCGGCTGGTCTACGCGCACGCCGACCGCGAGAAGGCGCAGGCGGCGGCTGAAAACCTCGCCGCGACCCTGCGCGACGCGCTGCAGGCCGCCGGTTTGCCGGTCACCGACCTTATCGGACCGGCGCCGGCCTTCTTCGCCCGTGTGCGGGGACGCTATCGCTGGCAGATTCTGTTGCGCAGTGTTGCTCCGGCGGATTTCCTGCGCGAGATTCCCATCCCTGCCGGGTGGTTGGTGGATATTGATCCTCTTGAGGTGTTGTGAGGTAATGAAAATGATAGATTGTATTGTCCTTGCCGGCGGCGTGCCGCAAGAAGAAGATTTGCTCTACGAGTATACCCGGGGACAGCCCAAAGCGCTGCTCGATGTGGCCGGTAAGCCCATGGTGCAGTGGGTGTTGGACGCGCTTGACGCGGCGCCAAGTGTACGCCACATCGTTTTTGTGGGCCTTGCCCGCGAATATGGGATCATCTCCCCAAAAATCACGCACTATGTCCCCGACCAGGGTTCAATGCTGAAGAACATCCTCGCAGGCATTGATCGAATCCTGGAAGGCGATCCGACGACGCAACAAGTCTTGATCAGCAGCTCCGACATCCCCTTGCTCACCGCTGCCATGGTGGAGACCTTTCTGCGACAATGCGCCGATACCGGCGTGGACATCTACCACAGCATTGTGCCGCGCGAGAAGATGGAGCAACGTTTCCCCGGCTCGCGGCGCAGTTATGTTCGCTTTAGCGAAGGTGAATTCGCTGCCGGTGACATTCACGTCGTCGCGCCGCGCGTTGCCCACGCCCATCAGGACTTATGGGACGATCTGCTCAACAGCCGTAAAAATGCGTTCAAACAGGCCATGCGTCTTGGTCCGGCCTTCTTCACCAAACTGGTTGCCCATCGCCTGAGTCTGGCGGAACTGGAACGGCTCGCGCTCGAAAAATTCGGATTACACGTGCGCGCGATGATTGTGGAACACCCGGAGATGGGGATGGATGCCGACAAGCCGTTCCAACTGGAGATCTGCCGTCGCGAGTTGGCACGATGACGATACGCGGACAATCGTGGCTTGAGCGTGACCGCGCGCTCACGGCACAGGCGGCGACGTTAATTCGTGGGCCGCTCGCCCGGTGGCTGGCGACGCTCCTCGCGCACTCCGGCGATACGCCCGTATGGCTGCTTCTCGGCGCAGCGCTCTGGCGTTTCGGGGCAGAGGGATGGGCCAGGGCCGGCGAGCGTATAGTGTTGGTCACGTCCCTCGCCTGGATGGTCAGTACCGTGCTCAAACCTTTCTTCCGGCGGCCCCGCCCGGAAGGTGAACGCGGGCACTTCTATCTGAAGATTGACCGACATTCGTTTCCCTCCGGGCATGCAGTGCGGGTTGGTGGCTTGCTGGCCGTACTGAGTGGGTTGCTGCCGTTGTGGAGTGCGGCGGGATTCATCGCATGGGGTCTGCTCGTCTGCCTTAGTCGCGTGGCGCTGGGATTGCACTATGCCGGGGATGTGACGATAGGGCTGCTCATCGGTATAGGCGTGGGACTGGCGTTGTTAGCGGTTTTGTGAAAGGTAGAGCGGTCGGAGGCCAATCACAGCAAGACTCCCCCCAGATCGGGGCCGTCTTCTGACCGTGACCGTAGTTCTTATCCTCTGATGGGAGAACGCTTACGCGCCTGCTGTATGCTGATGGCCTGTGCCGCGCCGCGAAAACGTTCGGGATCGCTGATCTGGTGGCGCGCCGGGCGTTCCAGAGTGGGGCGGATCATCTGATGCATTTTCTTCAAGATCGTAAAGTTCACCGGATCGGGGCGCAGCGCCAAACCAAGCGCGTAATTGGAGGCTGCCAGCGCCCAATCCCATTCCTGACGCATCTCGTCGGCACGTGAATGATAGGCGCGCTTGTCCCAGGCCTTAGCCGACTGCTCGGCATCTTCGTAAATCGTATGTAACGCCATTCCCACCACCGCCAGCAGATCATGCGCCAATGCCTGATCCTTCGGTAGCACCTCCGGCAGATGAACCAGCAAGATCTCGGCCACCACGCGCATCTGTTGCGTTCTCTCTTTGATCGCCATAAATGCCTCAAGTGAAGATATATTGGCGGCAACGTTACCACAGGCTCAGACAAAGTCAAGATCGGTGGTGTCAAAGCGGGATAACATGGTACAATGAGAATGAAGAATGAAGAATGAAGAGTGAAGAGTGAAGAGTGAAGAATGGAGAATGAAGAATCAGGGATGGGGAATGATAAAAAGTAGAAGCTGACGACTGACGACTGATAGCTGATAGCTGATAGCTGATAGCTGATAGCTGACGGCTGATAGCTGACCACTAACCACTGACCACTAACCACTAACCACTGATAATTAAAAGGAGGGGCCTCAATGAACGAGAAAACCAAAGTCGCACAGGTGTGGGGAAAGCGTTCCGCAGATTTCTACGCCGAACTGGAAAATCAACCTGTCCTGGTGGCCGTGACCAACGGCAAAATCCTCAAAGGTAATCTGATCGGCGTGGATGTGTATGATGTCCTCATCCGCCAGGAAACCGGCCTGGAATTGCTTATCCCCAAAGGGAACATTGTTTACATCCACGGAGTGAGTTAGCGCATGCAAGGTGTAATTCTGGCGGCCGGCAAAGGCTCGCGGCTCCATCCCATCACGCTGAGCCGCTCCAAAGCGATGTTGCCCATTTTGGGGAAACCCATCGTGGAACGGGTCATGGAGCTGTTGGTGGCGAACGGGGTGCGCGATTTCATTCTCGTCGTCAGCCCCGAAGACCGCGACATCACGCGCTATTTCGTGCGCGAATCTACCCTGGAGGCCGAGGTACGCTTCGTCTATCAGACAGAGCGCCTGGGAATGGCGAAGGCGCTGGAATGTGCCGCGCCGCTCATCAGCGAAGATTTTGTCCTCTCGGCCTGCGACAATCTTGTGACGGCAGATGATGTGGGCCGTTTGATGGTTTCCTGGCATACAGAGCCGCATCCCAACGCCCTGTTGACGTTGATGCCGGTGTCGCGGGAACACATCAGCAGCACGGGTATCGTGGCCATGGACGGGCCGTGGATCACGCGCATTGTCGAAAAACCTACGCCCGAAGAGGCCCCCTCGAATATCTCCAGCCTGCCGCTTTACGTCTTTTCGCCGCGTATCCTGGCCTATCTGCCCGAAGTCTTGCCCTCACCGCGCGGCGAATATGAGCTGCAGGACGCCATCCAAATGCTGATCCACCGCGAGGGGCGCGTGGGCGGTGTGACCGTCGAGCGACGCCTGACGTTGACCAATGCCGCCGATCTCCTGGCGTTGAACCGTGAGTATCTGATGCACGGCGACGGTCGCCCCCAACTGGAACCGCACACCGTTGGGCCGGGCACGCAGTTGATCACACCGTTGTACATCGAGCGCGGCACGATCATCGGCGCGGGCTGTGTCATCGGGCCGAATGTCTACATCGAGCGCGATTGTCGCATCGGCAACCGGGTAACTCTCCGCGATGCGGTACTGCTGCGCGATGCCTCCGTAGCTCACGGCGCGACCATCATTAATCAAGTCATCGCTTGACACTTCTCAAGCCCTGAATTGAATATAAAAGGGGGTGGTGTGTTGAAAAAGCACATCACGCAAGCCTTTTGGGGAATCTGCCTCCTGGCGATGACAGGTAGCGCGGCACTTGCCGTGTGGCTCTTTTCCGGCCTCCCTTCGCCGGATGACCTGAACGCCTATACCACCGCGCCGAGCAGTAAAATCTATGACCGCAACGGCCGGCTGCTCTTTGAAATGCCGCCGCCGTATACGGGCAGGCATACCCCGGTCACGCTTGCCGAAATCCCGCCATACCTCATCTGGGCCACCGTCGCTACCGAAGATGCCACATTCTATGCTAACCCCGGCCTGGATTTTTGGGGCATCCTGCGCGCGGCCTGGATCAACGTGCGGGGAGGAGACGTGCTGGCCGGGGGCAGCACCATCACCCAACAACTGGTGCGCACGGTGATGTTCAGCGCCGACGAGCGCACCGAACGCACGTTGCGGCGCAAGTTGCGTGAACTGGCACTGGCCGTCTACATCACGCGGCGCTACAGCAAAGATGAGATTCTCAACCTCTATCTCAACGAGACGTACTATGGCAACCTGGCCTACGGCGTCGAGGCGGCGGCGCAAGCCTATTTTGGCAAACATGCGCGCGACCTCGACCTGGCAGAATGTGCCCTCCTGGCGGGTTTGCCGCAGGCGCCCGCGCGCTACAATCCCCTGGAGAACCTGGATGCGGCGAAAGAACGTCAGGCCGTGGTGTTGGATCTGATGGTGAAGCAGGGTTACATCAACGCCGGGAGCGCTCAGTTGGCAAAAATGGAGAAGCTCGATTTTGCCGCAGCACCGTTCACCATCCGCGCGCCCCACTTCGTCATGCTCGTGCGCAGCCAGTTGGAGCAGCAATTGGGGCTGGCGCGGCTCCAAGCCGGCGGGTTGAACATCTACACGACGCTGGATGTTGCGCTCACCGATACGGCCCGCGATGTGATCCGCCATCATCTGACGCTGCTGGCGGCCTGTCGCTATGAACCCAACTGTCCGCCGGGCGGGCACAACGTCCGCAACGCCGCGCTCGTGGCCCTTGACCCGTGGACGGGCGAAGTGCTGGCACTCGTGGGCAGCCCGGATTACTTTGCGGCGCGCATTGACGGCGCCGTGAACGGCGCGACAGCGTTGCGACAACCCGGATCGGCGATCAAGCCGTTTACCTATGCTGCCGCCTTTGAGCGTGGTGACCTCACACCGGCGACGGTGATGTTGGATGTGCGTACCGCCTTCGTGACACGCGAGGGCGTGCCTTACGTCCCGCTGAACTACGATCTGGTCTTCCGCGGCCCGGTGCGGTTGCGCGAAGCGCTGGCCTCTTCCTATAATTTGATTGCCGTGAAGGTGCTGGATACCATCGGTGTTGAGGCACTTACCGGCATGGCGCGCCGGCTGGGCATCACCACCCTTGACGATCCCGACAAGTTGGGACTGGCGTTGGCGCTGGGCGGCGGTGAAGTGCGCTTGCTGGAATTGACCGCCGGTTATGCAACCTTCGCTAACGGCGGCTATGCCGTGCAGCCGGTGACGATTCGCCGGGTAGAGGACGCGAGTGGCGTCGTACTGTGGGAAGCGCCCGATGGCCGGGGTGAACGGGTCCTCGATGCCCGCGTTGCTTACCTCATCACCGACATTTTGAGCGATGACCTGGCGCGTATCCCCACCTTCGGCGAGGGGAGTGTCCTGCAATTGACCCGGCCGGCCGCCGTAAAAACCGGCACGACGACCAACTTCCGCGATAACTGGACTGTGGGATACACACCCGATCTGGTCGTAGGTGTGTGGGTGGGCAATGCGGACAATGAAGCGATGAAAGACGTGAGCGGCGTGGATGGCGCCGCGCCGATCTGGCATGCGGTGATGGAGACAGCACTCAAAGGCCGCCCGGTGCGCGATTTTGTCCGCCCTGAGGGGCTGGTAGATGTCGAGGTCTGCGCGCTTTCCGGGCAACTACCGGGGCCGGATTGTCCCCACCGCATCACCGAGACCTTCATCGCCGGCACCGAACCGACCGAAACCTGTACCATGCATCAGCGCATCAACGGCGAAGTCTACACCGTCCTTCCCCCCGAAGCTCAGGATTGGGCGCGCGAACACCACCTCTCCCAGCCCGTAGCTCTTAGCCCTCAGACCTCCACTTCTGCTTCCCCTCTACGCCTCACAAGTCCTGATACAGGGGCGGTGTACCGCATTGATCCGACGCAGCCCCGCGACATGCAAAAGCTGCGCATTGCCGCCGAAGCCGGCCGGGCTTTCGAGCGTGTGATCCTGCTGAGGGACGGTCAACCGTTGGCGCAACTCACTGCACCTCCTTATACTTACCTGTGGCTATTGCAACCGGGCACGCATACCTTCGCGGCGGTGGGCGTTGCCGCCGACGGCAGCCGGATCGTCGGTGACAGCGTCACGATTGAGGTCCGGGAATGAAACCTTCCTCATATTTACATGACAAATTCTCAAAAGCGTGATACACTATTGATAGTTTACTGCTTTGAACGAAAACAACCACCTGACTGCCTGACTGACGACTATATCTACAAAGAGAGTGCGGCTATGAGAATTTCTAAAGGGCCTGGGTTTTTTTATTGAACCGTCGGTGGTAGAAAGGGATAAAATGGTCACAGAATCCATACCCGGAGAACAAGTACGCCGTGAGACAGCACATTGGGCCTTGAGCATCTACGCGGGTTTGGCCGCGTTTGGCATTGCGCTGCACATCATCAGAAACCTCACACCGAACAGGCATTTCAACTGGCTCTACCTGCTCCTCATGGCAATCATCGGCCTGACAGCCCTGGTGTCGCGGTGCTATGTCAACCGTTCATTATCCCGTGCGATGCTATCTTTTGCCTGGATCACTTTCGTTTGCTTCGCCGTATTATTAATCTATGAGATCATCACGGGGAAAAATTATGAGTTTCCTATGGCCATGTTCTACGTGGGCATTTTTACCCTGGGATTCATTTTAGGGTTTAAACCTGTCATATACTACGCGACTGCGACCGCAGCCATTTTCATCATATTGGGCTTTCGTTATCTCGGCATTTTCAATATCATCATACCTGTCGTTCTGGTTTATGCAATGGCAGTGCCGGCCAAGATCGTCGAGCGGCTCATCGAGCAAAGTACCCGAGACCTCGCGCAACTCAATGCGCGCCTTGAGGAACTCGTGGCGGCGCGCACGGCTGAACTGGCCAAAAGCAACCGACAGCTTCAGGCCGAGATCCTCGAACGCATACAGCTAGACGCCGCTTTGCAACAGCGCACCCTGGAGCTTGAGAGCCGTAATGAGGATCTCAATGCTTATGCTCACACCGTTGCCCACGACATCAAAGCACCGCTGGCGACGATCGTCGGGTTCAGCGAGCTGTTGGAAAAACGGCACGGACAATATCCACCGGACAAACTATCGGATTATTTCAACATTCTCGCCCGCACCGGTCGCAAGATTGCCAACATCGTGGACGAACTGTTGCTGTTAGCCAGTGTGCGCGAGGTTCAAGTCCTGGAAACCTGCCTCCTTGACATGACCCCCATTGTGCAGGAAGCCTTGCAACGCCTCACGGATTTGATGACCGACTCCCAACCCGACATTGTCTTCCCCGACACATGGCCGGCTGCCGTAGGCTATGCCCCATGGGTGGAAGAGGTGTGGGCCAACTATATCAGCAATGCCATCAAATACGGCGGCAAGCCCTTGCGCATCGAGCTTGGCGCCACCCTGTCGGGGAACAGTCACGTCCGGTTTTGGGTGCGCGACAACGGGAAAGGACTCACCCCAGAAGAACAGGCGCGGCTCTTCACTCCCTTCACTCGTTTTGATCATGCCAATGCCAGAGGGCATGGCCTGGGATTGTCCATTGTCAAGCGAATTGTTGAGAAACTCGGTGGTCAAGTGGGTGTCGAAAGTGAGGTGGGACAGGGGAGCACTTTCTTCTTCACATTGCCTGGAGTAGAGAGTAAGGAGCAGACCCCATCCCCTATCCCTAATCCCTAATCCCCAATCCTCAATCCCCACTCCCTAACCATAGGAGGATAGATGAAAAAGCAACGCTGGATATCTGTGTGTATTTTGTTGGCGCTGTTGATGAGCGCGTGTAAATTCATCACCGGGCCTGAAGTGACCCCTGAGCCAACCTCTGTGGCGACCGCAACCCCCAAGGCCACGGCATCCCCAACAGCACCGCCCACACCTGCGTTGCCTTATCCCGCTCCCCGTTTGCTCTTCCGTACACCCGAAACCGGCGAAGCCCAGGCCCTCGATGCCCCCATCGAACTCGTCTTCGATCAGCCAATGGACACCGACAGCGTGGCGCAAGCCTTCTCCATTTCCCCGCCGGTCAAGGGCGCGTTGCAGTGGGCCGATAAGCGCACGCTCGTTTTCACCCCCGCCGAGCCGTTGACGCGCGGCGCCAGTTACCGCGTCACCGTGGCTCAGAACGCGCGCAACGCCGAAGGGACGCCGCTTGCCGATCCGATTGCCTTCGATTTCCAGACTGTGGGCCATCTGCTGGTCAGTGAGGTGCAGCCCGTGCCCGATAGCGATGACATCGCGCCGGACAGCAGCGTTACCGTGGTTTTCAACCGCCCGGTCGTGCCGCTAACCGCCATCGGCAGCCAGGGCAAGCTGCCCGATCCGTTGACCTTCACGCCGCCGGTGCGCGGCAAAGGTGAATGGCTCAACACCTCCATCTACCGCTTTCACCCCGAAGGCGGTTTTATGCCGGCGACGCGCTACACCGCGCGCATCGCCGCAGGGTTGCACGATACCCTCGGCGCCCCCCTGGAAGAGGATTACACGTGGACTTTCACCACGCTGCGCCCGGCGGTCCTCGCGTGGACACCACGCACGGAAGCCAAACATATCGGCCCCAATGAGGTCATCAGCGTTACCTTCAACCAGCCGATGGATCACGCTTCGGTCGAAGCTTCATTCTCGCTCAGCATCAATAATCAACCGGTTGCCGGGAGCTTCCGTTGGGCCGGCGGGGAGACGCCACTGGCGGCGGAGACGATGGCCTTCGTTCCTGCTGCACCGCTGCCGCGCAATGTGCGGCCTTACGTGAACCTTTCCGCCGCCGCCCATGCCCACAACAGTGACGTGACCCTGCCGCAGGCATACGCCTGGCGTTTCTACACCGTCAAAGATCCCGGTGTGATCTCCACTTCCCCGGAGGACGGCGCAACCAATGTCAGCCCTTACAGCGACATCGTCATCACCTTCGCCAGTCCTATGCAAAAGGACCGGCTGATGGACTACGTCCGCATCATCCCGCAGCCCACCTCGGTTTACACCTATTGGATGGACAATGACACCGAACTGCGTATCGCCTTTGCGATGGAGCCGGCAACGGTCTACAACCTCACCCTCGATGGCGAAGCGCCCGACAAGTACGGCGCACCGCTCGGCCAGACGCTGCGCTTGCGCTTCACCACCGGCGATTTGTATCCGTTTGCCCGCTTCAATACCGGCCGTGAACTGGGCACGTTCAACGCCTACACCGATACCGTCGTCTATGCCAGCTATCGCAACGTTTTTCAGTTGGATGTCGAATTGTATCGCATGTCGCCGGAGACGTTTAGCCTTTTCTACAGCGATTATCAGTACCGCGAGAGCTTCCGTCCTTCCATTTCCAGCCTGGTTCGCCGCTGGTCTGTGCCGGTCAACCCGCCGCGCAACAAAAACCGCCTGATCGGTTTGCAGATGGTGGACGCCAACGCCGAACAGCTTCCGCCAGGCATCTATTATCTCCAGATAAGCGCGCCGGAGGTGCGCGCCTACGACCCCAAAGCGGCGCCGTCTCGTTACATCTTCATCCGCTCGCGCGTGAATCTGACGCTCAAACAGACCAATACCGAATCCCTTGTCTGGGCGACCGATCTGGCGACGGGCGAGCCGGTCCCCAACCTGCCCATCCGCTTTAAGGGTGCGCGCGTCGGCTGGCACGGCGACGGCCTGACCGACAGCGATGGTGTTTGCCTGACGACCGACCGGCCTCAGACGGCTATATGGGACAGCTACTTCGCCTTTGCCGCCCAGCCCGGCGATCCCGGCTTTGCCGTAGCCTTCAACGAATGGGAAAACGACATCAGCCCGTGGAACTTCGACATCAACGCCGATTATGGCCCTGCCGGGCGTTACGTGGGCTATCTCTACACCGACCGTCCCATCTATCGCCCTGGCCAGACCGTCTACTTCAAGGGCATTGTGCGCGCCGACGATGACGCCCATTACACGGTTCCTGAAGATATGCGTACTATTCCTGTGCGCATCAGCGATCCGGAGGGCAAGGAGCTTTACAACGAGCGACTAAATCTCAGCGATATGGGGACTTTCTTTGGAGAACTGGCGTTGGACGGCGAGGCGCCCCTGGGCACATACTATATTCAGATCGAGGTGCCGGATCACGATTTGTATGCCAGCACGAGTTTCCGGCTGGCCGAGTACCGCAAGCCGGAGTTCCAGGTGGCCGTCACCACCGACCGCGACGCCTATCTCAACGGCGAAACCATCAACGTTGTCGTTGAAGCCAGCTATTATTTCGGCGGGCCGGTCGCCAATGCCCAGGTGTATTGGAATGTTCTCAGCGCCGAATATGGCTTTAACTACCAGTGCCCACGCGGCGAAAAGTGTCCTCCCTATAGCTGGACGGATTACGATTGGGAACGCGACCGCGGCGGCTATGGCGGCTATGGACGGCTCATCGCCAGTGGGCAAGCGAGCACGGATGAACATGGCCGCGCTGTCTTCACCGTCCCCGCCGACATCGGCGAAGAACTGACCAGCCGCCGTTTCACCATCGAGGCCAACGTGGCGGACATCAACAACCAGTATGTGAGCCATCGCACTACCGCGATTGTTCACAAGGGACAGTACTACATCGGCCTGGCCCCGCAGGGGCGCATTGCCAAAGCGGGAGAAGAACACCGGGTAGACCTCCTCACCGTGGATTGGGACGGCGCGCCGGTTGCCGCCGGACCGTTGGAGGTGGTGTTTATGGAACATCGTTGGTACAACGTCCGCCAACAAGCCGAAGATGGCAATTTTTACTGGACGTGGAGTGTGGAAGACATCCCCGTCTACACCACCACCGTAACCACGGATGCAACCACGGATGTAACCACGGATGCAACCACGGATGCAACCACGGATGCAACCACGGATGCGACCACGGACGGGATGGGCAAGGCAATTGCATCATTCACGCCCCCCAGGTCAGGCAGCTACAAAGTCCGCGCTACGGGTAAGGATGCGCGCGGCAACGTCATCCGCAGTAGCACCTACATCTGGGTATGGGGCGGTGGCGAGGCTTACTGGCGTCGCGACAGCACCAATCGCATCCAACTCATCGCCGATAAGGACAGTTACACGGTCGGCGACGTGGCCGAAATCCTCATTCCCTCGCCGTATAGCGGCACGGTCAATGCTTTGGTAACGATCGAACGCGGGCACATCCTCGAAACTGCCGTCATCGAACTGTACAGCAACAGCGAGGTCCTGCGCGTGCCCATCACCGCGCAGCACATTCCCAATATCTACGTCTCCGTGATCATCGTGCAGGGCGCAGATCGGGCGACCGACGGTCTGGCGACATTCAAGATGGGTCTGGTCATGCTACCGGTCTCCACAGAGGAGAAGGAGCTGACGATCACCCTCACGCCAGATAAGCCACTTGAAAGCGGCGAGTATTACCATCCCCGCGACACGGCCACCTACGATGTGCTGGTGACCGACCACGCCGGCAATCCTGTGGAAGCGGAATTGTCGCTGCGGATGGCGGACCTGGCGGTGCTGGCGCTCGCCGACGAGACCGGGCCGTCACTGTTGGAGCATTTCTGGAGCCAGCGAGGGCTGGGCGTGCGCACCTCCACAGCATTGGCAGTGGCGATGGAAGCCTACAACCGCGAACTCGCGCCCGCAGCCAAAGGCGGCGGTGGCGGCGTTGAGGAGGGATTCATCCGCACCAATTTCGCCGATACCGCATTTTGGGACCCCGTCGTACGCACCGATAAGAACGGACGCGCGCAGGTGCAGGTGAAGCTGCCGGATAATCTGACGACATGGCGCATGCAGGCGCGCGGCATCACCGCCGACACTCGTGTGGGGCGCGCCGATGTGGACGTACTCAGCACCCTTGATCTGCTCGTGCGTCCGCTGTTGCCGCGCTTCTTCGTCGTCGGCGACCGTGCGGAGATTGCCACCATCGTCCACAACAACACCGGCGCGGCGGTCTCCGCCGTCGTGACGCTCACCGTCGAAGGGTTGGAGGTTGCCGGCGCGTTGCAACAGCAGGTGAACATTCCGGCGGGCGATAAGGTGAAAGTCGTGTGGCCGGTCACGGCGCTGCCCGGCGCACAGGTTGTCGTGCGGATGGAAGCCCGCGCCGGCGCTTACTACGACGGGCGCGAGGACACCCTGCCCGTCTACCGCTATTCGACGCCGGAGGTTGTGGGCACGGCCGGCCGCCTTGCCGAACCCGGATTGCGCCAGGAGATCGTCCAACTGCCGCGCGTCTTCGACCCCACACAGGGCGAGTTGACCGTGCAACTGGACGGCTCATTGACCGGCGCCACCGTAGACGCGCTGAAATATCTGGAGCACTTCCCTTACGAGTGCGTCGAGCAAACCGTCAGCCGCTTCCTGCCCAATGTGCTGACCTATCAGGCGTTGCAGGAAATGAACATCGTGCGCCCCGGCCTCAAAGAAAAACTCACCGAACAGGTAGGGGTGGCGTTGCAACGGCTCTACGCGCAGCAAAAGTACGACGGCGGCTGGGGATGGTGGCAATCGGATAGCAGCAACCCCTATCTCACCGCTTACGTGCTCCAGGGGCTATTGGAAGCGTATCGCGCCGGCTTTACCGTGGATAACGCCGTAATCCACAAAGCCGCTGCCTTCCTGCGCAACAACCTCGTTTCGGCGGATCAGGCAATGCCGCATTGGCAGGCGAACCGTCTGGCGTACCAGCTTTACATCCTGGGTGAGTACCTCAACCTCATCAATAACGCAGAGCCGGCGGGCGAGTTATCGCGAGCCATTCAGCTCTTCGAAGTGCGTCACCGGCTGGATCACTACGGGCGGGCAATCCTGGCGGTCGCTTTGGGACTATTGGAGCCGGCGGAAAAGAGCCGCGTCAACACCCTGCTCTCCGATCTGAACGGCGCCGCCATCTACAGCGCCACGGGCACGCACTGGGAAGAGGCGCAGCCCGACTACTGGAACATGAACACCGACATCCGCACCACCGCGACGGTTCTCTGGGCGATGGCGCGCCACAATCCGCAGAGCGACCTGTTGCCCAACATCGTCCGTTGGCTGATGAACGTCCGCAAGGAAGGCTACTGGGGCACGACGCAATCCACCGCGTGGTCACTGATGGCGTTGGTGGCCTACATGCGCGCCACCGGCGAATTGCGCGGCGACTTCAGTTACACCGTCACCCTGAACGGTACGCTGCTGCTGAAGGGGGACTACACCGCGGCCAACATTGACGAGAGCCAGAAGCTCACGGTGGCGATTGCCGAATTGCTGGTCGAGGAAGGGAACCGGCTTATCATCGAGCGGCTTCCGGCGTCGGGCGGACAAACAGGCGAGGGACAACTCTATTACACCGCGCACCTGCGCTATTTCCTGCCTGTCGAGCAAGTGAAAGCGTTGGATCGCGGGATCATCATCGCGCGGCAATATAGCCCTGTGGACAATCCGAGCGCTTACGTGGATAGCGCGCAGGTCGGCGAGGTGATCCGCGTCAAACTGACCGTCATTGCTCCCACCGACCTGTACTACGTCGTCGTCGAGGATCCGCTGCCGGCCGGCTGTGAGGCCGTGGACGCAACGCTCAACACCACAAGCGTCGTTGGCGAACGGCCCGGCGTGCGCAACCTCACGGCGGAAGCAGAGGATGTCTGGTATCGCTGGTATGGCTGGGGATGGTGGTGGTTCTCGCACTCCGAAATCCGCGACGAGAAGGTAGCCCTCTTCGCCACCTACCTGCCGCGCGGGACTTACGAATACAGCTACATCATGCGCGCCAGTGTGCCGGGAACGTACAACGTGATCCCCGCGACAGCTTACGAGATGTACTTCCCGGAAGTGTTTGGACGCAGCGATGGGGGGCGGTTTACGGTGAAAGAATAGGGGAAGAACATCAAGAAAGCATAGACGACAACGACTTACAAGGGTGTCGGTTTCATCAACTTAGACGACGGCCAATCGTCGTTGGTCGTTCCCTACCTGTTATCTCAAGCTTCCGGTGCGCCACATCTCAACGGTCTGCTGCCGCGGGTCGGCGGATGCCTCCCTTGCGCCTTAGATTAAAGCCATACAAATAGATATCGGGAACGTGGATGCGTTGATCTTGGGTGCGGCGCAAGATACCCAGCGACAGCAGGTGATCCAACAGCTTATCCGGGTCGGTAGAAGGGGGACGGTGTTCCATTGCCTGCCAATCAATTCCTTGCAAAATTTCAAGTAATTGTTGGCGCTGCATCGGCACCTTTTGCCCATCCAGTGGATCACGCAAGGCGGTCAACCACGGGTATTCTTCTTCCACCAACTCTTTGATGCGCAGTTCAGAGACCTGCTTGATCGCTGCCGCAAACGACGTTGGCGAGAGAACCAGGTCACCGCTGCCGGAGCGTTCCCGTTCATATTGGGCGGCCAGGGCAAACAGGTTCAGCATCGAACGGGGTACGATCTCGCGGTTGGCATCCTGAAGATGATTGGGGGGCCATTCAAAGGTGCGGCCTTTGGTTGGCCCGGCGCCCATGAATTGCCCCATCATCTTTTCTACCACCTTTCGCAAATCATCTTCTTTGGGCCATGGGGCAGCGTAAATCCACCCCAGGCGGTCGCGCTGCTCGAAGCGCAGACCGGCTTGCTCAAGATACAAACGACATTCGTCGCCCTGATTGCCCCACAGCTTGAAAACAAGCTGATACAACTGGATGGGCGTCCAGATCAGCTCAAACTGATGCCCGGTCAATTTGGAGGCATCGGGGAAATTCAAAAACTCGGGGGCAAACAGGTCGCGGCGCAAGAAAATCTTAGGCCGGATGCGTTGCCAGCGCCGCCACTGACCCAGCCAAAATTGCAAAAGCGCCTGGATCAGACTGCGTTTTTCATCCCATTCGACCGCCATAACATCCAAATCGTCATAGGTGGCAAACAGGTAACGCTGCTGCTCGACCAAAAAACTATCCAGGCGATTCAAGGCCGTGTCCACGTCTTCCAGATGTTGCACCACCCCGATGTGCCAATCTGAAACCCTTTCCAGGTGACTCAAGGCACCGTGTAGGTCGGCGGGCAATTGTCGGCGCAGAAACTCTGCCGCCGGGGTTGTTGAACCGAGGATGCTCCCCACCAGCAAGCCACGCCAGAAATCCATCAGATCGGTGCGCGATTTACCCGCTGCAAACCGCTGCAAAATAGTTTCCCCTGGAAAATTGAGGCCGTGGATGGTCCCGCGCGTGGTAAAGCCGGGCAACCACCAGCCCTCGGCGGCCCGCCCCTGGTAGCCCAAAATTTGTGGTCCTTGAGGTAAGTTGATGACCCGGAAGAGATGTGACTTGCCCGCCCCGCGCCCACCGGTGATCAAGAGGATATCGGGATCGAGGGCGTTCAGGTGTGTCTGGATCGGCAGTGTTCGCGGCAGCAATTCGGTTTCGTCCACCATCTCGGCCTTGCCCATCGGCCGATCACTAACCAGACTGGCAATGGCGGCCAGACCGGACAACAAGGCGTCACGATTTTCTACCATCATCACACCGTTTCTCTCTGTAAATAAATGCCCATTTGACGGGCAAGTCGGACAAACGGACCGATAGGGCTTGTCAAGACGGTCTCTACGGCCTGCAAGTTGTTCACGTTGAGCAGGTCGTCGGTATAAAAGATGGGCAGACCATAGGGTGCGTCGTCGCGGTCAATATCGGGCATCGTCTCATCCTCACGATAATACGCCGCCTGAAACAGATCAAACGCGCGTTGCCGGAACCGCTCGTTAGCCGCCGGATCGTAGCGGGTCGGCGTCGCCATCGCATGCACCAAGAACACTTCGCTGCGCCTGGCACGCATGCCCAAAATCGGCAGAACGACTCGGAATCCATCCCAACTTTGAGGGGTATCCAGGCCGAACAGCACATCCAGGTGACTCAAACCGTTCAGAGAGAGTCCCCCCAAGTCATGCAGGCCAGAACGAACATCAAGCAAAATAAAGTCGGGAGAATACTCGGCATGGATCTGACGCAGCAGATGCTTAAGAGGATTGTCTTGTTGGGTAACGAATTTTTCAAAATCCAGCCGCGCGATTTTGTCCAAAAAAGCGCCATTCAGTCGGCCGGCGGTGAACACATAAAGCGGCTGGCCCGTTTCACCGCTCCATTGAGTTTGTGTCACACTGTAAGGAGATAGCAAAGCCGGTTGTTGGTCTGCAAGCTGCACCTCAAGCAGGTAATCCACCACCCCTTCTTCCGGCGGGTCAATCCCGGCCAGCAAAAGGCCGCCCAGTCCTGGTGCTTCCAGGTCAAGGTCAAGCACGGCCACTCGATGTCCGGCGCGGGACAAAAGGATGGCCACAGCCGCCAAAGCAGTAGTGCGTCCCACACCCCCCTTGAATGAGTAGAAAGAAACAATGGCCGGAGCATCCGGCTCATCAAGCGACCAGGGGGGTTGGGCCTGGCTTAACAGCCATGACGACTTGGAAAAGGTACGCTCCAGTTTGTACCACTCAACTCCGGTGTGAGATGGCACGTCAAGCCAGCGTTCGCGCTGCGGTGATTCATCAATGGCTTCCTTGAGTGCCTCGTGTGCGCGGTCATGGCGATCTCCGGTTGGCCAGATTTGGCCACCCCAATACGGCCCCAAGGCTTGCTCCAACCGTTTTTTTAATGCCTCACGTTCAGCCTGGGAACAGGTTTGCCCGCTCTTGAACTTGAAGGCCAGGCGCACCCGCCCGTGCAAATCACGGATGAGCGTGACCGATTGCACCTTTGAAATCCAGGAGACAGATTCCACCACATTGACCGTTTGAGACAAGACTTGGTCAAAACGAATCATTGAGGTACCTCCGGGAGCAGACCATCCAGGACCATCCCAATCAAAACTTTTCGAGCTATCTCGTCGGCTTGTTGGACCATCCGACAAAATTCAGGCTTGCACTGCGGAGCTGTGGTTTCATATCGCTGTTCGGTACTCCAACCGTCCACTCCGCCTTCAACGCGGTAACGGGCATTCTCCGGCGTCAACACCAGAGCCAGAGCCAGGGCATCTCGGCTCAATGTCGTGAGGCTGTGACCAAGACCTCGTACATTTGGCAAAGAGCTGGCCTGGAATAAGGCCTTGAACGAACACTCGGCGACATAACCGGCCAGGTAAGCCGCTTCTTGCCAGCGATTGGACAGCGATAGAAACTCGACATTGTCCCAATGTCGTGCTGCTGCTGACGGATAGTCTTCCATGTCACTCCTCTTACTGTACTGTGAGGACAGAGCTGCAAATCTGTCAAGCAAACGGCAAGTTCTATTTAACCTGGTATTATCGCCCCGCACAAAGAAACTGTCAACACGTGCTAACTTACGATAAAAGGCTGTCAATTGTTCGCCGCCGACCTTCTATCGCTGTTTGTCGGTCAATCCTATCCGCTTTCTTGCTCAATGCATGAGCGTTTCACAAGTAAGATCTCAACCCCATCGCCGCCAACATCTCCGCGTTGCTTTTGAATTTGAACAGTTCCACGCCCAACTCGGCGGCCTTTTGCTGCTCGATGGCTTCCAGACGCTGCCAGTCTTCCTTGCGCACCAGGGGTTTGTGGAGTTGCGTCAGCCGCGCCGCGAGTTTCTCCGCCGCAGCCGGATCGAAGCCGGGTGACTCGCCGATGTAACGCATGATGGCTTCCACGCAGTTGCCGGCGTCTTTGCGTGCCAGTCCCACCTGGCCCTTGCTGGCTTTGCGCGCCCATCCGGCAACAAAAACCCCTTCGATCGGCGTATTGGTCTGGGGATCGAACACCTCGTAACTTTCACCATCCACCGGATAGCGCGGCGTGGGGTTCTTGACGAACTCGCTGCCCTGCACCGGCAGGCCAAAACATTCGCTCACCTTGTCGCCGATGCAGAAGATGACGGTATCCACATCCAGTACGCGCTGAGTATCGAGACGCCGCGCGCGCGTTTCGCCGTTTTCCTGTAAGACGAGTTCGGTATCATCCACTTCCAGCCCGGCAACGCCCCCCTCGGCGTTCGCCAGGATGCGGCGCGGGGATGAGAGGAAACGAAAACGGATGCGCGTCGCGGAGACCGGCTCCAGTGCTCGGCGCGATAGCGCCGAGAGGATGAAGTTTTTGGCCTCGTCGGGGTCTTGCCCCACCGCGCGTACCCGATCCGCCACCCGCACAATTTCGGCATCCAGGTCTTCCAGGTCGAAGTTGCGCGCAATGTACTCCATCTCCTGCCGGGTGAATTTGACCTCGGCCGGCCCGCGCCGTGCCACCGCGATGATCTCATCCACACGCACATCGCGGGTGAGCCAGTGGGCGATGTCGGCCATCACGTTGCCCACACCGATCAACGCCACGCGCTTGCCGATGGTGAATTCCTGCTCGCTGAACGGTGGCAGATTGTTGTAGTGGTAAAGCAGCGGTTTGGAGTGATACACGCCTTTCAGATCTTCGCCGGGCAGGCCGAGCCATTTGGTTCCCTGTGCCCCCACGGCAACCATGATGGCGGCGAACCCCATCTGCCGCAGTTCTGCCAGCGTCACGTCGCCGTCTTCCTCCACGCTGACGTTGCCGTAATAAGTGATGTCCGGCGAGGCCAGAATTTTGCGGAATTGCTTGCGCAGTCCCTCTTTGATGCTGTACTTGTCGTAGTAGATGCCGTACTCGGCCAGACCGCCGGGTTTGATGTCGCGATTGAGCAGCACGACGCGCGCGCCATGCTCAACGAGGCTGCCGGCGCCAAACAACCCCGCCGGCCCCGCGCCGATAACGGCCACAACGGGTTTTGCGTGTTCTTCGGTCATGGGTTCCTCCCCTGGCTGGAATTGGGATCAGTTGAGGGGCTATTATAGCACACGTCGCCAGAAGTGCCCATTATGGGCGGGGCTTTATCTTCCGCTAAATGCCCAAATTCCTTTGTGTAACGGTACTTGTGTGGATTGAGGACATTCTGTTTTCGACGGCCTGACCGTATCGTTTATTTGAGTGTTCGCTTTGCGCTGGTGACTGTATTCTTCAGCAACATCGCAATCGTCATCGGGCCGACGCCGCCGGGGACGGGGGTGAGCCAGCCGGCGACTTCTTTCACGGCCTCGAAGTCCACATCGCCGACAAGGCGATAGCCGCGCTTGACGCCTGGATCGTCCACGCGGTTGATGCCCACGTCAATGACGACGGCGCCGGGCTTCACCCAATCTGCCTTCACCATCTCCGCGCGGCCTACCGCCGCCACGAGGATGTCGGCGCGGCGGGTGATCGCGGGCAGGTCCCGGCTGCGCGAGTGACAAATCGTCACCGTGGCGTCGCGCTTGAGCAACAGCATCGAAACCGGCAGGCCGACGATGTTGCTGCGCCCTAACACCACCGCCTCTTTGCCCGCGATGGGTAATCCCATACGGTCGAGCAGTTCGATCACGCCCGCGGGCGTGCAGGGCGCGAACAGTGCTTCGCGGCCCTTCATCGCCAGCCGTCCGATGTTGATGGGATGGAAGCCGTCCACATCCTTTGTCAGGCTGATGGCGCTGAGGATGGCCTCTTCGTTCAGGTGATCGGGCAGGGGAAGTTGCACGAGGATGCCGTGGATCGCCGGATCGGCGTTGAGGGCCTGCACCAGCCGTTCGACTTCCTCTTGTGTGGCGTCGGCGGGCAATTCGTGCCCTACTGAGTGGATGCCGATTTCGCCGCAGCGTTTCTGCTTCATGCGCACGTAGGTTTGGGAGGCAGGGTTATCGCCGACGAGCACCGTCGCCAGCCCGGGGGTCACCCCTCGTTCTTTCAGCGCTGCGACCTCCTGCGCCAGTTCTTCATGGATCTTCTGAGCGATTGCGTTGCCGTCAATCAATTGTGCTGTCATGGGTTATGCTCCTTATAGAAATGGGAAACGAATCATAAGAAATGAATAAGGGGAAATGGGTAAGGGGTCAGGGCAGGCTAAACTTTTTACTCACACCTGTTTACCCCCAACACTTGCTTTGTATACGGAATCAAGCCGCCTGCTTCAAGGATGGCCATCACCTCCGGTGGGAAGGGGGGGAAGGTGTAGGTGGCGCGTGGCGTGGTGACCGTACCGGCGGCGAAGTCAATCGTGATTTCGTCGCCGGATTCAACGCTGTCCACGGCGTCACAGGTGACGATGGGCAATGCGTAGTTGATGGCGTTGCGAAAGTAGATGCGCGCGAAGCTGCGCGCCACAATCGCACCCACGCCGGCCTCTTTAAGGCATACCACCGCCTGCTCGCGGGAGCTGCCACAGCCCCAGTTCTTCCCCGCCACGATGATGTCACCGGGCCGCACGTTCGCCACAAACGTCGGATCGAGGTCTTCAAGCGCGTGCTTTGCCATCTCCGCCGGATCGGTGAGACTGTAGGTGTACTTGCCGGGGAAGATGACATCGGTGTTGACATCGTCACCGTACTTCCAGACGCGACCGGTAATTTTAGTCTGCATTGCGACTCTCCTTGTAACGCTGTGTGGCTTCCCGGGCATCGGATAACACTTTGTGCCACGGTTTGAGCACGTCAGTTTCCAGCCGTTCGAGCTGTTCTCAATCTATGAAAATGTCGTACTCCCGCATCAAGTCTTCCGGCATATTTATCTCTTACGCGGATCCGCAATCACCCCCGCCAGCGCCGATGCGGCTACGGTCGCCGGACTTCCCAGGTAGGTGAAGGCGTCCTTCGATCCCATGCGCCCCTTAAAGTTGCGGTTTGCCGTCGAGATCGTCACTTCGCCGGGGGCCATGCAGCCTTCGTGCGCGCCCAGGCAGGGACCACAGCCCGGGTTGAGCAGCGTCGCGCCTGCCGCCACCAGGTCGGCGATGATGCCGCGCTCGATGGCCGCCAGCAAGACTTCACGGGACGCCGGCAGCACCAGCAGCCGCACGCCCGGCGCGATGTGGTTGTCACGCAGGATCTCCGCCGCAACTTCCAGGTCTTCAAGCCGTCCGTTGGTGCACGTGCCGATGAGCGCCTGATCAATTTTTACCCCGGTGACTTCTGTGATCGGCACGACGTTGTCTACGGTGTGCGGTTTGGCGACGTGTGGCGCGAGGTCGCTCACATCGTATTCAATGACGCGGGCGTATGTGGCGTCCGGGTCACTGCGAAATTCGGTAGCCCAACGGCGCAGCGTTTCTATATCCCAGGGTGTGCGGCCAGCCAGCCATGCCAATGTCGTTTCATCCGCCTCGACGACGGCGTTCTTGGCCCCCATCTCGGCGGCCATGTTGCACAGCACCATCCGCCCGGCAATGCTCATAGTGCGGATCGCCTCCCCCGTGAATTCCACAGAGCAATAATCGGCCCCATCGGCGCGCAGGTCACCGATGATGCGCAGTATCACGTCTTTAGCGGAAACGCGCGGGGGCAGCGTGCCGTTGAGGACGATGCGCAGCGTCTCCGGCACACGCAGCCAAATCGTACCGGTGGCCATCACGGCAGCAGCCTCGGTGCGCCCGATGCCCGCCGCGAACGCACCGAACGCGCCGTGCGTCGGTGTGTGCGAATCGCTGCCGACGATCACCGCGCCGGGCCAGGCGTGCCCTTTCTCCGGCAAGACTTGATGGCAGATGCCCTCACCGATGTCGTAGAATGACTCGATGCCCTGTTCGGCCACGAACGCGCGCGTTGCCTTGTGGCTGATGGCATACGTCTCGTTGGCGGCCGGCGTCACGTGGTCCAGCACGATAACGTGCATGGCGGGATCGGCAACTTTGGTGACACCGATCTCGCGGAATTTGCGCGCAATGTCCGATGTGTTGTCGTGGGTGAGCAGTTTATCGGGCCGTACCGTCACAATCTGTCCCGGCACGACGCTTTCCAGGCCGGCTTTGCGGGCGAGCACTTTTTCAGCGAAGGTGTGTCCCATAGCCTACTCCTCGTCGTCCTCTACGATGAAACCTTTGGCTTTCAAAATAGCAATATACCCATCACGGCTAAGTGGACAGTCTTTCAAAGCTATGAAATCGGCCAGACTTAATTTCAATTGCCCTCGCAATTTGTGTACCACACTGAGAGGGATATCACCCTGTCCAAAAGAGACACGGGTTTTAAGAATTTTGCGCCCTTTATAGACAAACCAGCCAATCGTATGATGGGTAGAGCGTACTTCTAATTCCAACTTATCGAAGATACGTTGCACCTCCCGTTTTTTGAGTTGCATTATCTCCTCCGCTGAATAATGGTTTGGAGATGACTCCACCATTTCTGAGGTAATGGTCCTAACCGTTCTGTATCCTCTGACAAGTCTTCATACAGGTTCACTAATTCCTGACGTAAATCATCCAAAGCCTCGTATTCGGTGTCGCCATACCCATACGATTCTGTAGCATAGTAATTAGCAATGACAATATCTCCCTCAGTTTCTATAAAGACAGGAATTGGACGTAAAAGTTGCAAGTCTTTATGAAGCAAGTCTTCCAGATAGATTGTTTTTTGCTGAGCGAGTTGCGTCAATGTCGTTTTAACAATATCACGGATAACATTTTCTGTTACAACTTCCATCGCGTTTTTTCCTTTACTAGTCAACAACAGGGGACTGTTTCATGCTGTTCCATCCACGCCATCGTCTTATACCGTTCCACTCACGCCGGCAACGTCGAAAGCGTCAGCAACGATGGCCCGTGCTTCTTCCTGAATCGCCCGCAGGTGCATTTCGCCCTTGAAGCTTTCCGCGTAGATTTTATAGAGGTTCTCGGTCCCCGAGGGGCGCGCGGCAAACCAACCGTACTCGGTGATGACCTTCAGTCCGCCGATGGGTGCATTATTGCCCGGTGCGCGGGTGAGTTTGGCGATGACGGGGTCGCCGGCCAGGGTTTGCGCCGTGACCATGTCCGGCGTGAGGTCTTTGAGGACGGCCTTCTGCGCCGGGGTTGCGGGGGCGTCCAATCGTTTGTAGATGGGGGCGCCGAATAATTCGGTGAGCGCGCGGTAGTGTTCGCCGGGATCGCGCCCGGTGACGGCGGTGATTTCGGCCGCCAGCAGGTCGAGGATGAAGCCGTCTTTGTCGGTCGTCCACACGCTGCCATCCTGCCGCAGGAATGACGCTCCTGCGCTTTCTTCTCCGCCGAAGCCAAAGGCGCCGCTCAACAGACCCTCGACAAACCACTTGAAGCCGACCGGCACTTCATACAGAGGACGTCTCAGATGGGCGGCAACGCGGTCAATCATCGAGCTAGAGACGAGGGTTTTCCCTACAGCCGCGTCCGCACGCCAACCGGGGCGATGCTGGAACAGGTACCAGATCGCCACCGCCAGATAGTGATTGGGGTTCATCAGGCCCGCACTCGGGGTGACGATGCCATGACGGTCATAGTCGGTGTCGTTGCCGAAAGCGATGTCGAAGCGGTCTTTCAGACGGATCAGGCTGGCCATCGCGTCGGGTGAGGAGCAATCCATGCGGATTTTACCGTCCCAGTCCAGCGTCATGAAGGCGAAGGTAGGGTCCACCGCCGGATTGACGACTTCGAGGTTGAGGCGGTACATGTCGGCAATGGGTCCCCAGTAGGCCACACCGGCGCCCCCCATCGGATCCACGCCGATTTTCAGGTCCGCCGCTGCAATCGCTTCCATATCCACAACGTAGCGCAGGTCGGTCACATAGGGGGTGATGTAGTCGTAATGATGAGTGGTGTCGGCTTTAAGCGCGCGCACCAGTGGAACGTGGCGCACGCCGGCGAGCCTGTTCTCCAGCAGTTCGTTGGCGCGCTGTTGGATGACGCCGGTGATTTCCGGCCCGGCCGGTCCGCCGGTCGGCGGGTTGTACTTGAAGCCGCCATCGGTGGGTGGATTGTGCGATGGGGTGATGACAACCCCGTCGGCGAGGCCGCTCGTGCGTCCCCGGTTATAAGTGAGGATGGCGTAAGAGATGACGGGGGTAGGGGTGTAGCCCCGCGCGGCATCAACCATCACGTCCACGCCGTTGGCAGCGAAGACTTGCAACGCCGTCATCCACGCGGGTTCGGAGAGCGCGTGTGTATCCATTCCCATAAACAAAGGCCCATCCGTGCCCTGCGCCCGGCGATATTCGCAGATAGCCTGAGCAATCGCCAGGATGTGCGCTTCGTTGAAGCTGCCATCCAGCGATGAGCCGCGATGGCCCGACGTGCCGAAGGCGACGCGCTGCGCCGGATGGCTCACGTCCGGGCTAAGGGTGTAGTAGGCTGCGATCAGGCGCGGAATGTTCGCCAAAAGTTCCCGTGGCGCAGGGTGACCGGCCAGTATTTGTGTGTTCATACACCTGATTCCTCACAGATTTTGGATGAATAGCACGAGTGCAATCCGTAAAAATACGACATCCGTTATTGCGGAATATAACCGCAATTTTCACACACATACACATATACACAACATCCGACAACAGTATATGCCGCATTGACCAGCGTATGCTCCTGACCCTCGAGCTTACCGCAACGCGCGCACTGCCGTCGCCAGCAGTAGACGGTATCTGCACCCAATTCTACCCACCGATGCGCGCAGGTGTCAGCGCAGAGCGTTGGGGTGGGCTTGGGTTCTACCGATGTTTTCATATCTCAAAGGATACCACCGGTAGCCAGAAAGTTCAAACTCAGCCGACGATTTTTTCGGCGCCCCGATACTTGGCTTGTATGCGTTCGGCGGGAAGGTAGCGTTCTTCCATCGCGCGGTAGTCTTTCAATCCCACAAAGTCGGTAAATTCTTCAAACGAGGGCACCCACGCGGTTTGGCCGGGCAACGTGCCGGTAGGAGATTCGCGGAGTGCGGCGAAGAAATTCATCAAGGCTTTCTGCGCCACCATAATCGAGGCCACCGGAATCGAGATGCGCGCGACGCCCATCTGCGCCAGCACCGGGATAGGGATCAGCTCGGTTTTGATGCCGGTGATCGCGTCCATCAGGTTGACCGACAGCGGGCCGTGAACCGCCGCGACGGCTTTTTCGATTTCGGTTTTGGTTCTAATCCCATCAATGAAGGCGACGTCGGCACCGGCCTCCAAATACAGATTGCAGCGGCGGATGGCCTCGTCGAGTCCCAACGGTGCATAGGCGTCGGTGCGCGCATTGATCACGAAATCTTTGTCCAGGCGATCCCGCACGTCGGCGCAGGCGCGCACCTTACCGGCCATTTCCTCTGCCGGGATGACTTCCTTGCCGGCCATGTGCCCGCAGCGTTTAGGGAACACCTGGTCTTCGATGTTCATCCCTGCCACCCCCATCGTGATCAGGCGTTCTGTGACCCATGCGGCATTGAGAGCATTGCCACCGCCTGTATCGGCATCGGCCATGACCGGGATGCGAACGGCCTGGGTGATATTCCAGGTCATGTCCAGAATATCCTTCATCTGTACCAGCCCGATATCCGGCTTGCCGAGCAATGATGCCGCCAACCCGAAGCCCGATACCTGAATGGCCTCGAAGCCACACGCCTCGATGACACAGGCGCTGAGGGCGTCATAGCACCCCGGCACCACGACGGCGCGCCGTTCCATAATCGCTGCACGCAAAATCTGACTTTTTGTTTTCAAACCTTGCCTCCTCAATCTGCTGCAAATAATCACAAATGCTTCGAGGGGATCGTCCCCCAAATGCTTCGAGGGGATCGTCACCCCAAATGCTTCGAGGGGATCGTCACCCCAAATGCTTCGAGGGGATCGTCACCCCAAATGCTTCGAGGGGATCGTCCCCCAAATACTTCGAGGGGATCGTCACCCCAAATGCTTCGAGGGGATCGTCACCCCAAATGCTTCGAGGGGATCGTCCCCCAAATACTTCGAGGGGATCGTCCCCCAAATACTTCGAGGGGATCGTCACCCCAAATGCTTCGAGGGGATCGTCACCCCAAATGCTTCGAGGGGATCGTCCCCCAAATGCTTCGAGGGGATCGTCAGATCCCCGTCCACCTCGTCTGACGAAAAATGGGTAAGCCCGAAAGCCTCTTCACGACTTACGGGCTTACCCATTGCCCCTCAACCCCACCACGATGTCACCATGCTCCCAGTTTACGGGAAAACCGGAACATCTGGCAAGTGACACTTCACCTTGAAAGCCTTGCGAAGGTTCAGAAACCTTCGTCAGCCTTACATTCGTCCATCAAATGATTCGACCAGTATACAACAGAACGCAGCCCTATCGCGCCGGGTTTTCTGATTCTTGCAGCCAATGCACCCACGGCAACGCCTCGTGAACACTATTGTACAAGCGTTTGTCGGCGGTCCAGAAGTCCGCGTTGAGGCGTTCACATAACGCCAGATAATGCGCATCATAGGCGGCAGGTAATGAGAGTTCTTGTGCGATACGCAATGCGCGATGATGTAATGGGCCGTCGCCGTAGAGAGTTATTTTGAGAGCCAGGATTGCTTCCAGGGCTTGCGTCGCCTCTTCTGAATGTAAATACCCCACTTTGACATATTGATAGAGCACATTGCTAATCTCATAAAGCATCAGTGTAGGGGCAAGCACAACAATATCAGCGGTATGCCAGGTGCGCCATAATGCAGCAGCCTGAGCAACATATTGACCATGAGTGACCAGCTGGATTAAAAAACTCGCGTCAACGCAGACTGCACGCTTCCATAAGTTGGGCATCCCGCTCCTCCCGCATTTGGTGAATGATGTCTGCTGGATCAGGCAACGGTTCGCCTCCCCGTCTGGCGCGAATGGCTTCGCCTAATTGCAAAGCTTGATCCAATGCAACACGCCAATCTGATTCAGACCTCTCGGCCTTTTTCAAACGCTCGTACTCCTCAATAGCGATAATCACTGCCTGGGGTTTACCGGTATGCTTGACGATGATGGGTTGCCGTTCGGTAGACACATACCGCAACACTTCGCCGAAGTTCACCCGTACTTGCGTTGCGCTCATCTGCCGTTCCATAATTGTCTCCTTTGATCAATCAATTGATTAATCAAATTCTAGTACCGGCCAGTGCAAATGTCAATGCCAACGCCCCGAATCTTTTGTAGATTCGGGGCGTCGGCGCTATTTCTTGAACTCCGCAGCGTGGCTATTTAGCCCGTCATTCCAACATCCTGACGTCCTTCCAGGTCCTCCAACATCCCCGCCAGCAGGTCAAACCCACCTTGCCAGAAGTCCGGCGAGGTCATATCGAAGCCGGCCTCGCTGATGATGTGCTGCGGGCTGGCGGAGCCGCCGTAAGCAAGGATGCGCAGGTAATCCGGCTCAAAGGCTTTGCCCAACTCCTTGTACTTGCGGTAGAGCGCCAGCACGAGCAGATTGCCAAAGGCATAGGCGTAGCAGTAGAAGGGCCGGTCGTAGATGTGAGGGATGCTCACCCACTCGTAGCGGAAGTCGTCGCTTAGCTCAACCGCGTCGCCGAATTGTTCGCGCAGATTGTCGAGATAGGCCGCGTACAGATCATCGGGTTTCGCGCCGTCCACGATCATCTGGTGTGCCTGTTTCTCGAAGATGACGAAGTATCCCTGCCGCATGATGGTGGCGTAAGCATCGTCGAGCAGGGTGCCGATGAGCGCGCGCCGCACGGCAAAGTCCGTTTCTTCCGCCAGCAGTTTGTCGTTGAGCAGCATTTCACCGAAGACTGAGGCCGTCTCGGCCATCGGCAGCGACGAGTGGAAAGTGAGGGGCGAATGGCCTCCCGCCATGATGCTGTGGACGGCGTGCCCCAGCTCATGCGCCAGTGTGGAAACGTCTTGAATTTTCCCCTGGAAGTTCACCTGTACCCAGGGCGTCAGTCCGGGCAACGGCCCATAGCAGAACGCGCCGCTCATCTTGCGCGGGCGGATTTCGCTGTCGAGGTGCCCGGCCTCCAACACACGCATCGCGTGATCGGCCAGGGTGGGCGAGAAGGCACGGTAGGCCGCGTCCACCATCCGCACGGCGGTATCAAAGGAATAGGTCTTCTCCACAGAGGCGAGCGGTGCATAGAGGTCGTAACGCCGCAGGCGCGCTACGCCCAGCGCTTGCGCCTTGAAGCGGAAGAAACGCCGGAAGAGCGGCGCATTTTGGCGGATGACATGCAGCAGCGTCTCCACCACCGCATCGGGGATGTCGTTTTCAAGGTTGCGCACGCTGATCGGACTGGCGAACGCGCGCAACTTCAGGTTTTCGGCCTGCCAGTCACGCACGCGGGTCGCGTAGATATAGGCCAGCACGTCGGCCTGGGTTGCATAGACGCGGTACAGTTCTTGATACGCCGCCGCGCGCAGGTTGGGGTCGGGGCTGGTGAAGTAGAACGCCAGCTGTCCGCGCGTCAGCTCCTTTTCCTCACCGTCTACGGTAAGGTGGAACTCGAAGGCGTTGGTCAGCATATCGTAGATCGTCTTGACGGCCTGGATGCCGTTGACGTTCTTGATGTTGATGATCTTCTCTTCGGGTTCGCTGAGTGTGTGCGGCTTGAAGCGGCGCAGGCTTTCCAGGTAATAGCGTGTGTCGCCAACATTCTCCATCAAGCGCGCGGCTGCGTCGTCGTCTAATGCTTTCCACCACAGCTCAAAGAAGAGCGCGCGGTTCTGCATCTCGGCGACGAACTGCTCCACGTGCCCGAGGAAGGCCAGCGCGTCCTGATTGGCGACATCCTCCGAGAACCAGAGGTAAGCGTAGGCCATCAGCCGGCCGGCGTCGGCGTGGAGCCGTTCGCAGCGGGCGAGGATGTCGCGGAAGGTGTCCCCGGCAATGTCGGGCGTGAGTCGGTCACGCAGCGCCTCCAGCTCTGCAAGGCGGGCTTCGATGTCGGCAAAATAATGCTCCATCTCAGGCGTTCCGGCCGGGGCGAGCAAATCGGTCAGTTTCCAACGTTGAGGTTCGTATGGCATGAATATCCTCCATTAAAAATTAGTTCGAACGTTGATGGTTTGTGATCAGGATTTCTTGTTGAATAGCCGGCCTTGACCGGCTAAAAGCGCGATGAGTGCAAGAAAAAGCAGGGTCAAGACGGCATCGCGGAGCCACAGGCTGCGGGCATAACTGGAGCGGTCGCCCACGAAATGGAGCGCCCAGAGAATGGCTTGATACGCCACCGCCAGGCCGAACGCGCCGTCGGTGCTTTCGCGCCGCCAGGCGACCATCGCCGCCGCGAGGAAAATCAGTCCCAACACCCCATACACTATGCCTGAAAATGCTAGCGGCAGGGATAGCGGGTATCCGCCAAGCGCGGGGGCGATGTATGCTGCCATGCCTGCACGCAGCAGATTCGCCACCCCCAGCACGATCCACAGGATGATTATAGCTATGACACGCCATCGTTTTGACACACGGGGATTGTACAACACAAGGAGCAAGAGGCAAGGAGGGGGGAAGATCAGGTTTTGGCAAATTCGCGCTGTTGGTTGGAGGAGAGTACAAGCGCAGCATGGCTGGCGAACCATAAGTTCATGGGAAATTCCCTTCACACACAATACTTGCCCCTTGTCCCTTGCTTCTTTATACACGGCGGGCAGTGAAGAAGAGGTATGTCCCTTGCTCCGGCAGTGGCTCTTCGTAATAGCGGCGCAACAGGGCCGCGGTGAGTGCCAGATTCCAACGTTTGGGGGCCAGCAGCCAGCGCCCGGTGAGCTTCTTCACCAGCACGCAGGGCAAACCCAGGGGATGCCCCCACTCCAGGGCGGCCAGCGCCGCCGGCGAAAAGTAGCTCCACCAGCGTTCCACGTGTAGTCCCACCTGATCGAGGCGCGTGATCCATTCCTCAGGCGTGTTGTAGTAGCGGTGGCGTGCGATGCGGTCGAAGAGGCGGCGATAGGCTTCCGCAAGGCCGTGCAGGCGCAAGGCGTCCAGCGCCCGCGCCACAGAGAGAAATTGCCGGAAGTGCGGCCCCGGCACGCAGAAGTAGAAGTTGCCGCCCGGTTGGAGCACGCGGGCCACTTCACGCACCACCGGCTCCACGTCGGGGATGTGCTCCAGCACGGAGTTGCTGATGATAGTGGCGAAATGCGCATCCGGGAAAGGCATCCGCGCACCGTCGGCGTGGGTGACGAGGCGATAAACATCGCGGGTGCGAGCCTCGCGCAGCGGCGTCAACCACGGATCAAGGCCGACATCGAGCTTATGAGTGAAGGCCACGGAGGCGAAGTGTCCGTCGCCACATCCCAAATCGAGCACCGGCGCAGGCAGCGGCAGGTCGGCGTAAAAATCCGCCTCCACCGCACGTAGCAGAGCGCGAAAGGCGGGCACTTCCTGTAATTGGCGGTCAAAGGTATCGCGTGGCATCCTTTTTCTCCTGGAAAATCGTTGGAATGTTTATGGCAGTCGTCAACTTGCTACCCATCCTATGATATAAAAGTTATAAATCCGTTAAAATCCGTTTAATCCGTTGACAAAAACGGACATAAATCATCCCAGGTGTACGTGGGATTGGCATAGCCGAAGCTGTTCAGGAAATCCAGCACCTCCAACGCTTGGGGCACGCGGATTGTCTCGGCGCAGGCGCGCGCGATGTCGTTATGCGCGGTGTAGCTCCCCCAAAACTGCCGCGCTAACACGACAACAGCATAGCCGGCGGTGCCGGACGGAAAATCCGCCTCCAATGTCTCATAATAGCTTTGGGCGTTCGGCAGATTTTGTAGCTGGAGTTCCACCAGCAGCAGCCGCCAATCGGCGAGGGCCGCGAACCAATGCTCTTCCTCATCGCGGCTGACGGTTACGGCCCAGGCTTTCAGGGTTTTGCCGTTACGTGCCCGCAGGTAGGCATCGAGGGCGTGAGCGTATCGGTGGGCAAACAATGCCTCATCTCCGTCACGGAAGACGTGGTAACGGTAAATCGGAGGCCCGGCAACGGTCGCTGTGATGGTGATGACACTGCCATCCCAGGCCAGTGTGGTTGTGACCGGGCGTTGCGGACCGGCCGCTACGGAACCGCCACCGTTGCTCCCCACGAGGATATGGTCGTCTTCCAGGGTAAAATCGGCGTAAGGAAAGGTGAACGTGCCGCCAACGCGCTCCTGAAAATCCACGCCGCCCCATGACCAGACACGCAAGGTGTGCCAGCAGGTGTTCGCGCTACACGCCACCTCGGTGAAGATCAAATCTGCCAGCCCATCCTGCGTCACATCCGCCGCGCCGATGAGATCGAGGCCAAACCGCGCCCCCGGCCTGTAGGTATACAGCGGACGCACCGTCCCCTCGCGGCAGGTATAGACTGCCAGCACACTCTCGAAGGGCTGCCGGTTTGCGGTGGGGTTGATGAAGACCACGATGTTATCCGTGGTTCCATCACCGTTAAGATCGGCACGGGACAGCGTTTCGCCCGTCGGTGGGCGCGCGTTCCAGTCACCGAGGAGTGCGGGTAGACGCCGGGGGTCGCCGCCATCGGCCAGATAGGCGCGCAGCGTTTCGACGTAGTCGCCGAAAGCCGCCGGACGCGCCGGGAACGGAATCTCACGCCGCAGGGGACATATCTCACGGGCAAGGGTAGGCACAGGTGAAACCGTCACCGGGATGGTCGCCGGCGCGTGCGTTGTGGAGCGTTCCGGTAGGTCGGAGGGCACCGGAGACGCCAATAACGTGCATCCGAGCAGGATGCCGGTGATAGCAGAAAGGACAAGCCCTTGTCGTCGCATATCTTAACAGTATAATCATCCTATGGCGAACGGCAACCCAGGGCTATCGCATTTGGCCGCTGCCGGCAACTGAATACGGCCTGAGGTCGGGGAAAGACGCCGCTTTAGCGGCACAGCAGACAGCGCGACGGGACAAAGGTTCCCGAACGTGATAGCCCTAAACGGCATCTAGGGCGAGAATGAAAAGGCCCCGCATCCCATCCCAAAGGATAGGTTGCATTTCAAGACAGGAGTGACAGGTAGTTACTGTTTTCATGGGGGTGATATGGCACATATATTGCGAACCTGGGGAATTGTCTTTGCAGTGTTACTGTTGACCGGCTGTGCAGGCACGCCGACACCCACAACGACGCCGGCTCCCGCCACAAAGACGCCGACGCCGCCCACGGCGACGCCATTGCCCTCACCCACGGCGACGGCGACACCAACAGCGGTTATTGCGGTACAGCGTCCACTGCTGATGGCGCATTACATGCCCTGGTATCAAACGCCCAACATCAGTGGATACTGGGGCTGGCATTGGACGATGAACCACTTCGATCCGGCGCAGAAGGACGCGCAGGGCCGCCCGCAGATCGCCTCGCATTATATGCCGCTGACCGGCCCCTACGATTCGGCAGATCCGGCGGTGCTGGAATACCAGGTCTTGTTGATGAAATTGAGCGGCATTGACGGCGTGATCGTGGACTGGTACGGCATCGAAGAGTTCTGGGATTACGGCGTGTTGAACCGCGCCACGGGCAAACTGTTCGAGATGATCAAAAACGCCGGCTTGCAGTTTGCCATTTGTTATGAAGACCAGACCGTCAAGCATATGGTTGACAACAAGCACCTGCCGATGGCCGATGTCTACACCCACGGGCAGGCGGTGATGCGTTACCTGCAAGACACGTGGTTCGGCGATGTGGCCTACCTGAAGGCCGACGGGCGACCGGTGCTGCTGACGTTCGGGCCGCAGTATTACAAAAATGCGACGGATTGGGAAAAGCTGTTTGCGGGGGTGGAGACAAAACCGATTTTCATCACCCTGGATAAGCGTTTGGGGACGGTGGCGACCTCAAGTTTCCCCTGGCCACCGATGTGGGCCTCCAAAGATGGTGTGCTGACGCAGGCCGCCCTGGAAAGTTATCTCAATTCCTTTTACGAGAAAACCGCCGGTGATGCGTATCGGGTTGGGGGCGCGTTTCCGGGGTTCCACGACATTTACAAAGAAGCCGGTGTCGGCGAGGGATACGGTTACCTCGATGCGCGGGACGGTGAAACGTTCCGCTTCACCCTCGATCTGGCACTGCGCCACAACCCACACGTGATCCAGCTCATCACCTGGAACGATTACGGCGAAGGCACCATCATCGAGCCGACCGAAGAATTTGGCTATCGTTATCTGGAAATGGTGCAGGCGGCCCGGCGGACGATGGCAGGCGAGGATGAAACCTTTACGTTCATCCCTGAGGATTTGCGGCTGCCGCTGCGGCTGTTCACCTTGCGGAAGGCGTATGCCGGGGATGTTGCCGTCAACGCGCGGCTGGATGAGGCTGCGGCAGCACTGCTGGCCGGAGATGTGAAACGCGCGGCGGCAATCTTTGCCGATTATCCTTAAATGTTCAACATCCTGTCCAAAGAAACAAACCGCGTAATGACTGATAATGCCTGATTGGGAGATATGATGATATCGTTTTTACGGAAATTTCTCGCGCCACCGATTTTCGCGGATGATGTGGACAAGACACACCTGGCAAATGTAGCGCACAACTTGTTGCTCGCTACATGCCTGTTCTTGCTGCTGTTGGAAGGCGTGCTTTTCTGGGTTCCCTTTCCCGAGCGTCCCTATTTTCTCATCGGTTTGCCGATTCTGGCCATGACATTGATCGGCCTGGATCGGATGTTATACCGTGGCCGGGTACAGCTGGCCACGACGATTTTCGTCAGCCTCATAGGGTTGGTCTTCACGCTGTTTCTGCCTTTTTCCGGTGGGATGCGTAGCCCGGCTGTAGTTTTTTATATCGCCGGTTCCGTGATCGTCGGTTTGTTGCTCGGCAAACGGGCGATGCTGATACACCTGATAGCCTGCAGCGTTGTCGGATTGGGAATGATCCTTCTTCAAAACGGGCCTTACGCACCGCCGCTGCTGTTTCCCATCCCACCACTTGTCGGTTGGATGGGGATGTTGTTGAGTTTGGCGATGGCCGCCGGGGCACTGGAGATGGTGATGCAACGGCGTGAGGCCGCACTGGCGTCGTTGCGGGAGAGCGAAGAGCGTTATCGTCAACTCTTTGAAGCCGAATCGGACGCCATTTTCTTGATTGACAACGTTACCGGACAAATCCTGGAGGTCAATAGCGCCGCGGTAGCTTTGTACGGCTACAGTCGCGCGGAATTGCTGGCCAAACACAATGTTGATCTGTCGGCCGAGCCAGAAGATACACGGCGGGTGACACAAACCACGCCCGTTATCGCCGAGCAGGTCATCACCATCCCCTTGCGTTTGCACCGCAAGAAAGACGGGACCGTTTTCCCGGTCGAAATCACAGGACGCTTTTTCAACTGGAAAGGACACCCGGTACACATCGCCGCCGTCCGCGACATCACCGCGCGTCGCCGCACCGAAGAGGAATTGCATGAGAAAACCACAGAACTGGAATATTTCTTCACCCTCAGCCCCGATCTTCTGTGCATTGCCGACACAGACGGTTATTTCTGGCGACTGAACCCGGAATGGGAAAAGACACTGGGGTATACCCTGGCGGAACTTGAGGGGCAAAGATTTCTCGACTTCGTCCATCCGGATGACATCGAGCCAACCCTGGCGGCTATAGCGATGCTGGAACAACAGCAGGCGGTTTTGAATTTCGAGAATCGTTACCGCTGTCGGGATGGGACTTACCGCTGGATCGAATGGCGCGCGTCGCCACGAGGCAAATTGATCTACGCGGCGGCGCGCGATGTCACCGCACGTAAGGAGGCCGAAAAGGCACTTGAAGAGAGTGAGGCGCGTTACCGCAGCCTCTTTGAGGATAACCGCGCCGTGATCCTGATCTATGATCGGAAAGACGGCCGGATCATAGATGCCAATCCGGCAGCCTGTGCCTATTATGGCTGGACACGCGAGGAACTCACGGAAAAATATATCCACGATATTGACCCATTGACGCCCGAAGAAGTCAGGCGAGAAATCGAAGCAGTCCGCCGCGAAGGGCGTAGCTACTATCTCTTCAAACACCGCAGGGCCGATGGTAGTATCCGCGATGTGGAAATATACAGCGGACCGATTAAAGTGTTCGGTCAGACGGTGTACTACGCGATTATCCACGATGTAACCGAGCGTCGCCTGGCAGAAGAAGCCTTGCGTGAGAGCAACCGCCGCCTTCAAGAAACGCTGGCGGAACTGCGCGAGACCCAGGAACGCATGATGCACCAGGAACGCCTCGCTGCCGTGGGACAATTGGCCGCCGGCATTGCTCACGATTTCAACAACATCCTGGCGTCTATTGTCCTGTATACCCAAATGTCATTGCGCAATACCGATCTACCGCTACCGTTGCGGCAACGTTTGGAGGTTATCGAACAACAAACCGCCCACGCCGCCGATCTTATCCAGCAAATCCTCGATTTCGGGCGGCGGGCCGTCTTGGAACGCCAACCGTTGATGGTGGATTCGTTTTTGAAGGAAATAGTCAAACTATTGCGGCGCACCTTGCCCGAAAACCTGCAGATTGATCTGACCATCGAGGCCGGCGACCATGCGATTCTGGCCGATCCCACACGTATCCAGCAAGCGGTGGTGAACCTGGCGCTGAATGCACGGGATGCCATGCCCAACGGCGGGGAGTTACACATCTCCCTGGCGCGTATTGCAGGGCAACCGATTCAATGCGTAGATTGTGGGCCGGTTTTGAGCGGGGAATGGGTCGAAATTGCCGTCGCGGATACCGGCACGGGCATTCCGCCGGAGGTTTTGCCGCACATCTTCGAGCCGTTTTTCACCACGCGCGCGCCGTTGGGACACGGTTTAGGGTTGGCGCAGGTGTACGGGATTGTCAACCAGCACGGCGGCCATATCGCTGTGGAGACGCAGCCCGGCAAGGGAACCACATTCCGCCTTTACTGGCCGGCTTTGCAGACATCGTCCCTTCAACCGGAAGCGTCCCTCAAAGCCGAGGTTCTCTCCGGTCAGGGTGAAACTATCATGGTGGTCGAAGATGACGCGCTGGTACGCGCGGCGTTGATAGATGCGCTGGACATGTTGGGCTATCGCGCGTTGGAAGCGGCCAACGGACAGGAAGCCCTGACCCTGTATACGGCCCATGCCGATACTGTCGCCCTGGTGATCAGCGATTGGGTCATGCCCACCATGAGCGGGTCGGAGCTGGTGCGTGCGCTCTATGAGCGCGCGCCGTCGCTCAAAGTGTTAATGTTGACCGGTCATCCGTTGAACCAGGAAACCCGCGAAAGCGTCCCGCCCAACGTTGTCGGCTGGATACTCAAACCACCCAATCTGGAGCGCTTATCCCGCGATTTGCATGAGGCCCTACATAACACCGATAGAGGATGAAAACACCTGCTCGACCCTCCGACTACAGACTATCCGACTTTGTATATGACACGAACAGCATCACCGGCAATACAGGGCGACGGCAAGAAACTGAGTCTGAGTTACTTCAAGGCATTGGAACGCCGGAACGTTAGAACGTCCTGGCGTTCCAATATTTTCTCCGGTATGATGGGCAGGGAACGGATGCGCTTGCCGGTGGCGTGGAAGACGGCATTGGCAATGGCCGGGGCCGCGCCGATCATCACCGGTTCGGCCAGGTTCTTGGCGCCGAAGGGGCCTTCCCGCAAGGTCGTCTGGATGTACGTGGCGACGATTTCGGGCACGTCGTTGGCGCGCGGGATGCGATAGGTGTTGAGGCCAAGCGTCTGAGGGATGGCGTTCTCGAAGCGGAAATGCTCGGTGAGCGCGTAGCCAAGCCCCTGGACGATGCCGCCGTAGAATTGCCCCAACGCGCCAAGCGGGTAGAGGATTTTGCCGGCGTCGTGGGCGGCCCATAAGCCGATGACGCCGGTTTTGCCGGTTTTCATATTGACCTCGACCTCGGCCACCAGGGCGCCGAAGACGTAGCAGAAGTAGGGTTCGCCGGTTCCATTCTTGAAATCCCACTTGATGGGCCGGATTTGCCAGCGGCCGGCGGTGGAAAGTTGCAGGCCCATCGCGCGCGCGTGATCCACCACCGCCTCGAAGGACAGCGGTTCCTCATCCGGGCCGACAAATGCTTCGCCGACGCGCACCAATTGTTCCGGCGCGCAGCCAAGCGCGTCCGCTGCCGCAAAGTTGAGCTGCTGCAAGAGCTTTTCTGCGGCCACACGCACGGCATTGCCGCCCACCAGAGAGGCGCGCGAAGCCACAGTAGGGCCGGAGTCAATGGCGGTATGCGTGTCGGGGCGCAAGATGCGCACGCGCTCGATGTTCACGCCGAGCACTTCCGCCGCCAACAGGGTAAAGACGGTGCGGCTGCCTTGACCGTAATCGGTAAGCCCGGAGGTCAGGGTAAGGCTATAATCGCGTTCGATGCTCAGCGTGGAGACGGCGAAATCTTCGCCTTCACCGCCAAGGCCGCTGCCGTGGAAGTAGCACGCGACGCCGATCCCCCGGCGACGCAGGGCTTCTGGCGCTTGCTCTGCGTAACTTGCCCGTTTGCGATACCAGTCCGATTGCTCGCGCACCCATTCCAGGCACGCGGACAGTCCCACCTCGTGGTCAATCAGATCGCCGGTCATCGTGCGGTCGCCCTGGCGCAGGCAGTTCTGCAAACGAAACTCCAGCGGGTCGCGCCCTAGACGGTAGGCCAATTCGTCTATCGCCATTTCCGCCGCGGCGCTGGCCTGGATATTGCCGAACCCCCGAAACGCGCCCGCATAGCCGTTGTTGGTATAGACGGCGGTGGTGTCTACATGGACGGCCCGGTAGCGATACGCGCCGGCCGCGTGCATCGTCGCCCGCCACGAGGACAGCGGCGTCATCGAGGCATACGCGCCGCTATCGGCCAGCAATTCGACTTTGGCCGCTTGCAGGTTGCCGTCGGCATCCGCACCAAGCCGGAGGTGCGCCTGCATCGCCTGCCGTTTGTACGACGCGGCCATAGATTCGGAACGTGTAAGGACCAGCCGCACCGGACGGCCTGTCAACAGCGCGAGTTTGGCAGCCTGGGCCGAGGTCTGGTAGAGGATGTCATCCTTTCCGCCAAACGAGCCACCGACCGGTGGTTGGATCACGCGCACCAGGCGCGCCGGCAAGCCGAGCAGCGCGGCGGCGTTGTCGCGGTTGATGAAGGGGCTTTGGTTGTTGGCGTAGAGCGTCACCCCACCGTCGGGTTCGGGGATCGCCAGCACGCCCTCGGTTTCCAGGTAAGCGTGTTCTTGATGGGGAAACGTATAGGTCTCATCCAGAACCGTCGCACATTCCGCCAGGATGGGAGCAGGATCGCCGTTGCGTACAATGTGCCGGTCGCACAGATTCCCCGCGCCGACGCCACCCGCCGTCAAGGTTGCGGGTTTCTCTGGAATCATCGGCGCATCGGGATCGAGCGCACGGGTCATATCGCTGACCACGGGCAGGGCTTCGAGTTCACACACAATGGCATCCACGCCGGCCTGGGCCGCCGCCTCGCTTTCGGCGGCGACGGCGGCGATGGCTTCGCCCACATAGCGCACTTTCCGGTAGGCCAGCGCGTATTGATCCTTCACCGGCCAGCCGAAGTTGCCGTGATCCACAAAATCGGCGTGGGTGATGACGGCCTTGACGCCGGGGACGGCCAGCGCGGGGCCGGTATCCAGCCGGACGATGCGCGCGTGGGGCAGGCGACTGCGCAGGACTTTGGCGTAGAGCATTCCCGGCACCTTCATATCCCCCACATATCTGGCGCGCCCACTCACTTTATCCGGTCCATCCACGTTGCGGAGTTTGGAACTGCCCACGTAAACGGGTTGTGGGGGTTGTGGGCTGAGGAGGGTAGGTGATTCATGATTCGCCATTCCCCATTCCCGATTCTCCATTCGCCGTTTGGCCGTTAATTCAATCGCGTCCACAATCTGCTGGTAGCCGGTGCAGCGACACAGATTGGGATTGATGGCGCGTCGAATCTCCTCACGGGTGGGATTAGGGTTGGCGCGCAACAGGGCTTCGGCGGCGATGACCATAGCAGGGGTGCAATAGCCACACTGCACCGCGCCGGCATCCAGGAACGCCTGTTGCAGGTCGCTCAGACCGCCGTCGGGCGCGCCCAGGCCCTCGATCGTCGTCACCGTGCGCCCGGCAATGCCGGCAACCGGCGTGCGGCACGACCGGGTCAGCTTGTCGTCCACCAGCACCGAACACACACCACAGACGCCATCTTCACAACCGCGTTTGGTGCCGGTCAGTCCCAGCGTAGTGCGCAGCAGGTCAACCAGCAACATATCTTCGGGGACATCCGGCACAGTTATCGCTTTACCGTTCAGGACAAAGTCAAGTTTCATCATTTACCTCCCCGGAAAATTCGTTTGAACGTTGGTATGTCAGGTGTCAACTCCTTCGAAAGTGTCAACGGAGGAGATGAGTTGAAAAGAAAAAATCCGTTAAAACCAGTTGATAAATACAGGCTTCCCGAACCGCCCGATGCCCCATCCAAAGTAGGCCACGATAGCTGCCACGAAGAACAGAGCAAAGAACGCGAATAAAATGTAATCTCCTACCCCCAACCGCGACTCGTGGAGATAGGTGCGATCGGGGCTACCGGAGAACGCTTTGGATTGCAGCACCACTTCGAGCATCTGTGATTTGACCATCGCGCCCAAGATCAGCGGCACGGCGACTTTCGCGTAAACACGCACCCGCTTCACCGGCCCCATTGTCTCGAAGGCCAGCCCACGCAGACGCTGGGCCTCGATGATGGATTGAATCTCTTCAAACAACAGCGGAAAGAACCGCAGGGTAGATGAGAAGATGAACGCCAGCTTGTAGGGGATGCGCGCCTGCACCATGCCGACAATCATCGTGTTGACATCCGTGGTGAAAATGCCCAGGGGAATCACAAGCGTCATCGTCAACGTCTTAAAGACCACGTTCATCGCATAAGCCACGCCCTCAACCGACATACTCGCGCCGCCGACCCAAAACCAGTGCGCCGGGAACGTGAACAGGGGCGTCAGTGCAGTCTGTCCGGTGCGCGAACGGATCAGCGCTTCGGCAAAGAATCCCTGGGTAACGATCAACAGGATGTCAAAGGGGAGCATTATGACAACGAGCTTGCGGATGTAGCTGAATTTGACCCCCACGGCCAGACAGGCCAACATCACCGCCAAAGTGAGCAGACATTCCATCACCGGATTTTCCCACACAAACGCGACGATGGTGATGGTCGCCATCATAAACAGCTTGGGCCGGAAATCCAGATGGGTGAAGAAGGAATCGCGCTCGACGGTTTGCAACGTCAGGGTGCTCATATCTCACCTTCTATCGGCTGACCGGCCACACATGCCGCGACTTCTCGGGGCGTCAGCAGGGGATAGGTGTGTCTGTCGCCGAGCGCCCGCGCCAGGAATACTGCTTGCGGCGGCGTCAGGTAAGTCGAGTTGAGCAGTTCTATCTCGTGATACGCCTGACGGATGGGCGCGTCCAAAAGAATTGTCCCTTTGCCCATCACGATCACGCGCTCGGCATACTCCGGCATGAGATAGAGGTGATGGGTGATCACGATGACAGTCTTGCCCGATGCGTGCAGTTTACGGCTGATTTCGAGGATGTACTTCGCGCCGCGATAATCCTGCCCGGTCGTGGGTTCGTCGAAGATGATGATCTCCGGTCGCATCGCCAGAATGGCGGCAATGACCACCCGCGCACGGTCGCCTTTGGGCAACGCCAGGGGATGTTGGTCGCGTTCCGCCAGCAAACCCATCGCTTCCAGGCTCTCCGTGGCGCGCGCCACGACTTCTTCCCGGGGGTATTTCAGATTCTTGAGCGCAAAGGTGACTTCATCCCATACCGTAGCGTTGAAAATTTGATTGTCGGGGTTCTGCGTCACATAACCGATACGCTGCGCCAATTCCCCCACCGTCAAAGTACGGGTATCCACACCGCCGACCAGGACCCGGCCCTGCGTGGGTTCCAATAACCTGAGAAAATGCTTGACCAGCGTGCTTTTACCGGCCCCGTTTTGCCCGATGATCAGGACGTATTCTCCCTTATGGATGTCAAGGGAGACGCCGGCCAGGGCGTGCGTGCCGTTGCTGTAGATGTGATGCAGGTCTTTCACGCTGAGCAAAGGTTCACCGCTTGGGATGCGGGGCCGGGGGAAAGCGGTGGGCGGTTGTACGTGGAGCTGCGCTTTCTGGCGCCATGCCGCAAGCGTTTGCAGTCCTTCTTCGAGGCGCACCGGAATTTTGGGAACCGCGCGCCCGGCCTTGTTGATCAGGGAGAAGGTGCTGGCAACCTGAGGCGGGCGCAGGTCGTTGGCTTCGAGATATGCTACCGCGTTGTAAAGTTCATCCGGCGTGCCGGTTTTGACCAGTGCGCCGTGGGCAAGGAGTATCAGCCGGTCGGCATATTCGGCCATCTCCTCGGCGGCGTGGCTGGCCATCACAATCGTCACACCCAATTCCCGATTGAGTTCCCGTACCGTGGCGAAAACTTCTTGCGCGCCGACCGGATCAAGCTGCGAAGTAGGTTCATCCAAAACTAACAGCTCCGGCTGCAAAGCCAGCGCTGCCGCAATCGCCAGCCGCTGCTTTTGCCCGCCGGAAAGCTCGTGAGGATGTTTCTTCTCGGTCCCTTCCAGCCGCACCGCCTCGAGCACACGGGGGATACGCGCTCTGATTTCTTCACGCGGCACTTTGAGATTTTCCAACGCAAAGGCGATTTCGTTCTCCACCGACGTGGCGGTGATCTGCGTCTCCGGGTCCTCGAAAACTGTGCCGACATGGCGCGCCAGCGTACTGATGGGATGATCGAGAGTGTCCAGGCCGACGACGGTAGCGTGCCCGAAGAAACGTCCACCGAAAAACTGAGGCACGATCCCGTTAAGCGTCAAACATAGCGTCGTTTTCCCCGCGCCCGTCGGCCCGATCACCCCCAGGAATTCACCCTTATAAATCTCCAGCGAGATATCCTTCAACACCGGTTCGGGAGAACGCGGGTACATATAGGAAACCTTATCTAAAGTGGCGATCAACGTCGGCGTCCCCATCTCCCTTGCCGCAAAGGCGATGTGTGAAGCGTGTGTTTTGCGAATTACGAATTGCGAATTACGAATTGCGTTTCACGTTTTACGATTTAGTAGGTTGCCTCAGTAGGCTTGACGATGCCGATAGCGCGCAGACCGGCAATCACGCCACTGCCGATGACGGTGCCGACCAGGCAGCGGAACAGGTTTTCCACAGGGATGATGGGGATGAGCATCACCCACACATCCTCAGGCCAGTTGGACATAAAATAGGTAATCATGGCAGCCGTGAGATGGGTCACGCCGGCGATCATCCAGGTGCCCAGGAACAGTCCGGCAGCCACGACGCCGATATTCTTATGCCTTAGCCAGCGCGCAGCCAGCGTGCGGGTTGGTAAAGCGAACAGGAGAATGCCCGACCAGTCCAGGAAAGAGCCGGCGAAGGCTGCCCGTGGGCTGACGCCGTTTTGGACTATAGCGCGACCGACAAAGAGCAAAAACTCAAGGATGAAGAAGATGGTCAACGGCAGCCACCACGATTTGCGCTTGCCTTCGCTCTTCATCACGCCGGCGGAGAAACTGCCGACCATCGCCGACCACACCGAAACCGCCGGCACGGCCGCAGTATGCGGCGCTACGAAGACGCCGATGAGACGCCCAACGCCGCTGGCAATTGCGCCCGCGATAGGCCCCAGAATCCAGCCGACCAGGGGGAAAATCCCCTGAGCTATCGGGAAACTGCCTCCAAGAGCCAGGATCACGGAAAAGGGGATGAAACACAGCGCCGCGACCACCGCCGCTAACACGACGATGTACGCGACGGGCGCGCCGTCAATCGCCGCTCCGCCCAAAAACTTGACCTTACGTTCCTCACCAGATGGTATTGTCATTTTTTAACCCCCTCTAAAAATAGTCCGATAGTCGTTAGCCAGATATTCATGCGGTCATTTTCATTATCGGGGCCATACCGCAGGTTCGGCTACACGCCTTCGTTAAAAGGATGTTCCGCAGCAGTAGATTTTTAGCCTGCGTTTGTATAAGTATACCAGATTGAACAAGGATTGAATTCGTCACGACGCACGACTGCGGCCTGAAATGTAAAGGTAGAAGGAAAGCCCAAAGTGATAGACGGGGTAGAGCAAAGACCCCCACAGCAACCAGGGCGGGGCCGCTGTAAAAGTGATCAGCAGGAACAACAACGCCACACCCCATATCGCCGCACCGATCAGCGTCCACCGTTGGCAGATGCTTGTCTGCCAGTTGACGTATTTGACCGGCACCCACACCAGGGCGGCGAAAAGGGCCAACGTCAGCGTGTTGCCCCACACCGGCCAGTTGAACAGGTAGAGATAGAAGACCATAATGTTCCAATACGAGGGGAAACCGGTGAAGTAGTGATCGGGCGTCTTGGCACCCGCGCTGCAAAAGCCGTAGGCCGACGAGAGGAGGACAAGGGCCAGGACAAACATTCCCAGCGGCCCTTCCACCAGGCCGAAGCTGTAGGCGAAGAAAACCGGCAGGAACGTGTAGTTCAGGTAATCGGTGATATCGTCGAGTTTGCGTCCATCGAAGTCAGGGACCCAACGTTGAATATCCCAGCGTCGGGCCAGCGTGCCATCGGTCGCGTCAAGCCAGAGGGCAACAGCAAGGAAGATGAAGAACTGTTGCGCTTCATGCGCCAGGAGCGCACGCAGGGCGAAGAATCCTGCCACGAGGCCCAACGATGTGTAGAAATGCACACTCCAGGCGCGCAAGGTAAGCAAGTGACGGTTGGGTGGCTGAATTTGTGTCGTCATTAGGGGATATCTTCCAGGAAATTTAACTTCGACTGTTTCCAGGCAAGGCCCAATGTCTCATCATATAGAGCAAGATGTAGTGAAGACGTCCCCTATAGTAGAGAAAAACTGTCAAATGTCAAATGGTACTTTACAGATTTCGAGCCATAATAAGCCCGATGATTTATCGTCGGCTAAATTGACAAAATTTCTATTATAGGTCACAGATGCAGTTCATTAAAGTTGGTATTCGGTAAGTTGACGGGATGACATCTCCGGCATATACTTCAGTCAACATATTCCTCAAGAGACTCGCGTAGACTAACGGCTATTTCTGAAGGAGAAGACAGAGAAAAAAGATGACGAGGAAACTGAGATTTGGTTTGATCGGATTAGGCGAAATCGCCTACAAATCCACCGGGCATGTCTTACAGCAGACGGCCAACGCAGAGATGATCGTGGGGATGGACCCGGTGGCGGAGATGGCGACTTCATACGAGGCTGCGTTTGGGATTCCCTGTTCCACGCGGCTGGAAGACGTGTTGGAGAACCCCGACGTGGAGGCGGTGATTATCTCCACGCCGCATTACCTGCACGTCCCCTTGGGGATTCAGGCGGCGCGGGCCGGCAAGCATGTGATCGTCGAGAAGCCGATGGCGACGACACTTGAAGACGCCGACGCGCTCATTGCCGCCTGCCGTGAAGCCGGGGTATTGTGTTCGTCAAAAGAAGGCAGCGTGCGCTATCAACCGGCGACTGCGAAAGCGAAAGCGTTGATCGCGCAGGGGGCCATCGGTGAAGTGATGGCGACGCAGGTTGTCGGCGCATCCAACAAACCGCCGAGCTACTGGACCGGCGGCTACACCGGGCGCATCCAGACGACGTGGCGCAAATCCAAATTCGAGTCCGGCGGCGGCGTGTTGATTATGAACTACATCTACGACTTCTACCGCATGCGCTACCTCACCGGCCAGGAAGTGACGCGCGTCTTTGCCGAATTCGGCACATTCCGCACGCCCGTCGAAGTCGAGGACTTCATCACCGTGACGCTGCGCTACACCAACGGCGCACTCGGCTCGTGGATGGCCTCCTCGTGCGTGCCCGGCGCATCCAAAATGGGCGCGCGCGGCACGAAAGCCACCGACAACCGCCTCTTCGGCACGGCCGGGCAGATCGTCTTCGACAACAATGACCTGCTGGTCTATACCGACAACGAGGTCGAAGGCTTGACGCGCGGTGAGTGGACGGTGATTTCCTTCCCCCAGCAATCCGATGATTACGCCTACTGTGTCTACTTCGACAAGTTCGCCGAAGCCGTTTTTGAGGGCCGCGAACCGGACGTCCCCGGCGAAGAAGGTCGCAAGACGCTGGAAGTCCTGCTGGCGGCGTACCGATCCGGCGAGACGCATCAACCGGTGACCTTGCCCCTGTAAGCGGGGAAAGCCGGACAGATACGGGCATTTCCCCGGGGATGACCCATATCTCACCACAAAGCACACTGAGTCCGCAGAGAGACATAGCTCTCTCTGCGGCGAACGAACCGCGCGTATAGAGCAACAAGGAGGTAATCACCCAAAATTGCTCTATTGACTTGTATAATTTGTGAATATATAATAGTTTTTATTGAAAAGCGACCACGAAAGACTCCTCAATGCAACCGGTATCCAGCCGATGCAGAGAGAGAAAGGCAAGGCATCTATCGGTAGGAATGGTTTGTATATAGCTATAGGTGCACTGAAGAGGAGAAGGGAAGCGGGCATCCATGTAGATATTCTGCCTAATACATAGTTAGCCCCTCCTTGGAATTCTGTGTATGAACCCAGTTGAACTTCAAGAGTTACTGAGTAAAAAGGAAGGCTTGAAGTTAGACTTCAAGCAGGAATACAAATTGTATGATGTGCCGCCTGCAAACACGGATAAGAGGATGTGGGATGACTATGTACGGGGTCAGTGGGACGAACTTATCAAAGATGTCATTGCTCTTGCAAATGGAAACGTTGGTACAGCAGGTCAAGACGGATTGTTGATAATTGGTGTGGATGACGAGTTGCCACCCTCCGGCACTAGGCAAATCTATGATACCAGTCAGCTGAAAATCACAGAACAGCAAGTCTTGGCAAAGGTCAATTCGGCCTGTGACCCGCCCATTCCAAATCTTACCTGTGAACGAATCGAGGTTGTGGGCAAGCAGGTGGTAGTGATTACCATCCACTCAAGTCCTTATTTTTATGAAACATCACGCCAACTTGAGACTACCAAAGGCGATTTTGATGCTTCGGGCGCGCTACGTTACTTCAGGATTGACAAAACTTATAGTCCGAGAACTGCTTTTGTGCGTCGTGGTGAAAGTGTCTTTCCGGCCACCGATGATGAAAGACGCGCCATAAGCTTTGAAAAGGTGGCACACCTGCAACAAAAACTTGACTATGTCGAGCTAGACAGACAACTTTTCTTGGAGATTAGGCGGATTCTGGAAAGCGATGGGACTATTGATTATGTGCGCGAAGCCAGCTTCGACAGTGTATTTGAAACAAGGTACCTTCAGGGCTTGTATGATTTTGAATCCTTCTGTAAGCATCCCGAGTGTGAGTTCATGGACATCGAAATGGAGAACAAGCGAAAGCAACTGTTGAGTGCGATAGAGGCATTTCTTCACGATGGAATTGGGCAACATACATTTCGCGAAAGGTTCAACCCTGAATGGAGTCGCATCCCCCGTGACCCAATACGAGAGCCAGAGATGATAGCGTGGTTTCGCGAGAAAGCCAAGACAGAAGAAGAGTTCAACGAATTGGTTGAAAAGCAGAGAGAGTATATTAGAAGGATTGGCAGGGAACTGAACCGGCTTGCTAGCCAAATATGTACTGTGTATGATGAATTTGTGAGATTGGGACGCAGGAGGCTGGCGGTCTAGCAATGAGTCGGGGCTAACAATGCATCCAGCCGACAGCGCTTCGCTCGCGCTCGCGCTGCGGCTGATGCTTGCCGTTGGGCAGCTAACCTCACAACAAAGCAAGTGTGATCAAGCAAGCATTTGAAAAAGAGATAGATATACTATGATAGATTTCTCCATAGAACAGCTAAAAAGCTATTTCGGCGGCGATGTGCTAATTGGCCGTATCAAGTCTCTCAATACACGTAAAGGTATAGGGCTTATAACAGCATTTCAGGAAGACAAAGGGAATATTTGGAAATATCCTGACGGCAGACCCGTTGATGATATTGCTTTTGCTTTTGACGGTAAAACGGAGTTCAAAAGGGATGATTGGGTTGTTGTACAAGACTATGAACTTACCAATGAATCTTTAGCAGGTGGTGTTGATTCGCGTCTAAAGGCCGTAAGAATTGAGCTACTTACCGAGGTAGGCGCATTAAAAGATATTTTGGCAGGTGAGCAATCTGTATCAAAACAACGCTTGCTTGCTGGTGCGATAAGAAGTATCAAAATTGTGGGAGATAAGGTACTAATTCTTCAGAAGTTCCTAGAAAGTGAACGTACCAGGCTCGAAAAGCAATTTGCAAGTGAGGCAGAACGTTTACAAGAGTGGGAGCAGGAATTACAGCGTAAGCAGCGTGACCTGGATTCAGAGCGCCAAGGCTGGAATAATGAGCGTCTGCAAATTATCTCTAGCCGCGAGGAATTACAAAGGGACCGGCAAAGATTCCAAGAAGCTGAAAGAGCTTTCGAAATTCGTCTTCAGCAATACGGTTTGGATGAAGCAAGTGTCCAATCGGGAAAGATTCGGCTATCAGATGATTTGATTGCTCTCTTGCTTTCTCAAGAACAGATTCGGGAGCGTCTACAAGCTGAAAAGCTAGAAGAAGTTGTAGAAGTAGAAAATGCATTAGCTGCGCGTGAACAGGAGATAAGCCAAAGAGAAGAAGCAGCGAAACAGGTTTTGAATGAAGCTACCAAAAAAGAGCGGGAACTTGTTCAAAGAGAGCGGGATATTCAAGCACGAAATGAACAACTTGCCAAGTGGGAGCAAGACATTCAAGATTTGCAGGACATTCTCTTACCTGTCAAAGCTGCAAAAGAAAAAGCGGCAAGTCCTGTTGCTGTTTATCAGTTTGGTTCAGAAAAAGAGTTAGTGCAACACTTCAGAGCTTTTATCCAAGACAGTGGTTTTTACTACGACCAATGGATTCTCGAAAACTTCTATACTTGCCTCAAAACAGACTACCTCGTCATTTTATCCGGTATTTCTGGCGCAGGAAAGTCCAAACTGCCTGAATTTTTCGCCAAATCTATTGGTGGAGTGTTTGAGCTTGTACCAGTGCGACCAGATTGGAATGACGACCGTGATTTGTTGGGATTTTTCAACGCGCGCGAGTTAAAATATCAAAGCACTCGTTTCATCGAGTTTTTGATAAAAGCAAATGAAGACCCTGGCAGGTTATATATTGTCTGCCTTGATGAAATGAACCTTGCTCCGGTTGAGTACTATTTTGCTCAATTACTGAGTGTTCTGGAAAGCAATGATCCCCGGTTGAAACCACCTGATGAAACGCTAACGGAGCTGGAAATCAAGCGATTTGAAGAACGCGCTTTAATTCGGATGCTTGAACTGGAAGATGAGCGTTCAGAAGTCACAGGAGTTGCTCGTGAAGCAATAGAGCGGGGAATTCGCCGTTTGAACCAGGCTCTTGAAGATTTGGAAAAGTATCGAGAAATACCCATTCCTCGCAACATCCGGTTTGTAGGAACGGTCAATGTAGATCATACGACACACGGATTTAGTGATAAGGTATTGGATAGGGCTAATGTAATTCAATTTGAGCGAGTGAATTTGGGCGCAAATCTAGCTGAGGGGAAAGATCCGGAAGCAAAAACATTAGGATTTGCCCAATTTTCAGAGTGGTGTGATAAAAGAGAACTATCCAAGCCTCAACTTGCCATTGTAGAAGACTTTGTCTCTCATATCAAGAAAATTAATAGCTTTCTGGAACCGGCAGGAATGAGCATTGGCTTTCGTGTTTTGCAGGACATAAGACGTTATATGAGCTTGGTCATTCAAGGTGAGTATTTCGATGATCCTAAAGACGCTTTTGATTTTCAGGTCAAACAGCGCATTCTTCCCAAAATCCGAGGGATGCAAAGTCGAGAGTTGAAAGAGGCATTGGAAGAACTAGCCAAATTTCTGGAAAAAGAGGGATATAACCGATCCTATGAAAAAACCGCTGGGCATTCTCAAGGTGGAAAGCGATATGGCGGTATGCTTCAACAGCTAGAGAGCAAGGGATATGTAAATTATTGGGAGGTTAGATAATTGTGGTAGCTCCCGTATTATGGCTTCGATACTCCATTGATAACCGAACTTGGTCAAAGCAGAGTACGATTGATCTTGCGGCCCAAGACTTTTACTTGCTCCCCGATGTTGTCGGGGAGTATTTTAAAAGAATCGAGTTTGAGGTAAAGTCTAAAACGCCAATTCGGGTTAGCAATGTAGTAGGAGCGCAATTACAACTCCAGAATTCAAATAGGTTTTCTTTGGTTGTCACGCAAGATCAGAGCGGTTTAACGGGCATACGTCGCTTGCATCTAGAAGTTACTGAAAACGGAAGAAACTATCCGTTACGAATCATTCTCCCCATTTATCCTGAGCATCTTGAGATTGAGCAATTCCATACCATGTTGGATGATATATCCCACTGGATTTTTTTCGAGATAGCTTCGCCAGTTACTTTGGATATTGGCTATACTGACCGGTTTACACGTTCTTTACGTTCTCAGCAAGCAGTTCTTGACTTGATGAGTAAGTACATCGGTGAAATAGAAGAGATTTTGCAGCGGATCGCTGTTTCGCCACGAAGACAGATTAAAAAAGAATACTATTTGACCAGTCGTGATCCAAAACGGCAAGACCCTGTAACAGCAAGGTGGAGTCAACAGAACCCTTCCGACACGCACAACAAAGCTTTTCGCAATGTATCTTCCTATGATGTGTACGAAAACCGTTTTGTCCTTTTCTTTATCAATCAACTTGAGCAACGGCTTGCTTTTTTACACCACCTTGCTGATCTTAGCGCCAAGGATAAAGAAAAAGAAATAAGAAAAGAACGTAGTTACAACAATTCTCATCAACTCGAAATCCTTGAGAAACAGAAACAAGAGGCTGTTGCGTTTGGAGATAGATGTTTGGATCTGTCACGTCGGTTACAACTACTTCGCAGCATCGAGTTTCTTAAAGGTGTTGACTTTACTCCTAGTCAGTTTCGCCTCAATTTCTCGTTGGCACTAACCCAGGATTTTAACTACAGTCGAATATTTCAGTTTTATCAGGAACTTGGGCGGGATAAGGCTATTGAGCGTTTGGATCGGGTAAAAACATTTACCGATGCTCTGGTTTCTCTAGGTGTCAAAGCCACTCACCAAATATACGAATACTGGACTTTTTTTGCCATCTATAATGAACTCATCAGTCTGCATTTTTATCCTCAAAATGAGGACGATATAACAGATATGATCAACAACGATGTATTAAACCCCTACTTGCGACCTGGGGCAATGATTACATTGATTGGTGAAAAAAGCCTATACCCTGATATAACCATCCGTTTATGCTACGATAAAGCTTATTTGCGCGGAGCAAAGGAAGTAGCACGCCCAGATATTGTTATGGAAATATGGTGGAAAAGGCAATTAAGGGCTTGTTTTGTTTTTGACGCCAAATACAAGACCTACACTGATCAAACAGGGAAAAACTCCGTCAAATGGTTCTGGGAAAGGAATAGGGAAGAAAAAGGGGACTTTTTTAAGATATCAGTCCTTTACCAGGACGGCAAATTTATACCTGGTGGAGTGATTGATAAAAGCCGTGGGGCGTTTCTCTTGCATATCAACACACAAGATAAATGGTTTGAAAACTATGGCGCGATTGTTCAGATGAGCGAAAATGGTTCCTGGGAGAGAAACGCTCATCGGTTCGGATTTATTCCAGTTGTACCAGGAAAATTGATGACTCTACGGACACTGTTGAGTATGATTTTTCTGATAAAGTTGGAAATTGATGCCGATATTTGTTGGACATGCAGTTCAACAGATGTTCGCAAAGAGGTATATCATAGTCAATATGGCACAGAAAAGGAAAATCGGCGGATATGCCAAAAGTGTGGTCATGAGTGGTGGATACAGCGTTGCAGCTGTGGCTTTCCGCTTTTTAAGGGTAACTTTAGTTTCCAGATTCAACATCAAGAATTACAACCATCTTCGAAGTGTAATGGTTACATTTGCCCTGGTTGTGGCAAATGCGTTTGTGGGGCAACGATAGATCACATTTGTAGTTAAAAAGTTTTCCGTCGAGGCTGCCCAACATCGGTTGCAAGCGACGTGGCTTCGCCGCCTGCACTCGGCAGGGAAACGCGCACAACCAGGTCTGCTGTTGAAGGTGCTGCGCCGCACCCGCTGCGCGCCTGAGCCATGGCTGTTGGGCAGTCCTAAAATTCAAAGAGGAGGTAGGCGAGATGGTTTCAGAGTCAAGTGTACCACGAGATGCATCAAGTGCACAACAGAGGACATTCAGAGGATTACGCCGCTTTAACCTGATTATGGGCTTACTTCACCTGATTCAAGGTATCTTCATGTGGGTAGTCAGCAACGACAAGACCTACCCCATCTTCACCAACTATCTCACTTTCGACCGAGCCACCTTCACACTAAAGCCCAACCCACAACTGTTGTACGAACTGCCCTTCGGTCCGGCCGTGGCGCTTTTCCTGCTCATTTCGGCCGTAGCCCACTTTTATCTTTCCACCGTCGGCTACGGGCGCTATGTCGAGAACCTGAAGAAGGGCATGAACCCCGTCCGCTTCTACGAGTACGCCCTCAGCTCCTCGCTAATGGTGGTGCTGATCGGCATGCTCGTCGGCATCTGGGACCTGGGGACGCTGATCGCCATCTTTGGCATCAATGCGATGATGAACCTCTTTGGCATTATGATGGAGGTTCACAACCAGACTACCGCTCGAACGAGCTGGCGAGCCTTTATTTACGGCTGCCTGGCCGGCATCGTCCCATGGATCGTGATCTTTTTGTATTTCAATGGAGCGGTCAGCTCCGGAGAGGCCAAGCCACCGACCTTCGTCTACGCGATTGTGCCCACACTCTTTATTCTGTTCAACATCTTTGCCATCAACATGGTGCTGCAGTACAAGAAAGTGGGGCCGTGGCGCGACTATCTTGTCGGCGAGCGGGTCTACATTGTCTTGAGTCTGGTGGCCAAGACGGTGCTAGCGTGGCTGATTTGGACCGGCACGCTGGCACCGGTTTAGAGTACGCTGCCCAACCCGCCGCTCCAGCCGACAGCGCTCCGCGTGTGGCTGAGCGGCAGGCCGTTGGGCGGCTTGTCCTTAGAGGCAATGGGTTTGCAGGTTGATAAGATTAAGGGTAGAAGTTATGGAAAAGTTTAAAAATTTCCTTGAAGTCCTAGGTATAGGAGTTGTTATTGGTGTTATTCTGACTGTAATTTTAGTCGTGTTTCTCAAAGCCAACCCAAGTAGTATAAATTTGGGACCAGTTGAGTTTGAAATTCCCACTGTTACAACTCCGTCTACGTCGCAATCATTTTTTGAATTAACCGCCACTCCCACATCGGAAACAGCACTTATTGAAAGTAACAACGAACCCATTGCAGAACCAACATATACACCGATTAGTTTAATCCAGGTTCCAGGTTATCAACAGGCTGGCGTGAGATTTGATGCTTCTTCTACCGGTAAGTATAGGTTTACAATTCTGAGAGGTGCATATTCATCCTGGCCCACAGAGAGAGAGACAGACAATCAATGGAGGACTATCGTATACATTTACAAAAATCGTTCAATTTCCTGGGGCCCGAGACTTGAAATAACTGAACCTATCAATCCGGATTTTTCTGTGGGGCTGTGGGAATCTCCTTCATTGGATTCTCGAGAAGAAGCCGAGGCCGCTGCGAAAGGGATGTATGTTGAGATTGACTTGCAAGCAGGTGAATACTTGATTTTTGTGCCAATTGATGACCAAACAGGATATAACTCATTTGGTGCAAATCGTGGTGAAGTGACTATCCAAGTCTTGTTATTATCACAGTAATTTCGGCGGGGGGGCGGGCCAACATCGGTTCAAGCGGATGCGGCTTTGCTGCCTGCACTCGGCGGGGAAACGCGCACAACCAGGTCTGCTCTCGAAGGTACTACGCCGCACCCGCCGCGCGGCTTAAGCCTACCGTTGGGCGGCATAGGTGAGAACAGTTTGCTTACTCAATTAGCATACATAGGTCAGGAAACTTCATATTATGTTAAGAGCATTGACAGATACACTTTACAACAAAAATGCTGCGATTAATTGGCTGAAAAAGAAATATCCAGAAGAAGACATCGTTTTCGCATCTGCCGCGACAATCCTGGAGACAAATAAAGCGACCCCAACCGGTTGGTCCTTGCGCCGCCTATTTCAGCGGCGTGGTGTTTTGATAATCGGGATGGTTCATAATAGGTTGACACTTTAACAACTACAGACTTGCCAAAAGTGGCCGATTCGGGGATGATAGGAGTCAGTCAATATCTCTTGCTAACAGGAGTTCACGATGGTCGCTTATCGCATCC